>Ga0308407_1000456_pt1 | contig 30113 bp, 26 predicted proteins | sample HotsprSampleMSe2_FD_203476 | JGI IMG/M metagenome (GOLD analysis project Ga0308407, IMG submission 203476) | Hot spring phototrophic mat microbial communities from Mushroom Spring, Yellowstone National Park, Wyoming, United States - 20060911_MSe2 ...
GAATTTCCCATTACATCTTAAAGAATGTGAGTGGAGATATAAAAAGAGTAAAAAACAACTATATAATGAACTTATAGTTTTATTAAAGAAGAAAAAGTTATTATAAATTTTCTAGTCGAGAGCCTTCGGATAAATTAGATAAATCGGAAAAAGAAGTATAACGTGTAACGTATAACGTGGCATATTAAACATTCAGCGTTCAATATTCAACATTAAACATTTAAAAGAGATTAATAGAGATAAATAGAGATTGATTGAGATTAAAAAGTTCAAAAAAAACATAATTTAATTTAAATTATCAAAACAACCTAAAATAATATCTTGTTCCCCAAAAAATGAGCCGATCGGACCAAAAAAAGAGGATAATTTTTTAGATTGGATTGTTATAAAAGTGTAAATTAAAAACGATAATATCAGAAAAATAAGAAACAATTATAAACACATTGATTTAAAGCCAAAATTTAAATTGCCCTTGACAAAAGATTTTTTTTATATGAGAATATTTTTCTCAGAAGCATATGAAAACTTCTGAGATTTTTTTTGGAAAAAAAAATTATAATTTATACCCCTCCGATTCGGAGGGGATTTTTTTATGGATTTAATAAATAATAATTTTAAAAATAAAGATATCATCTCTTTAGATCAATTTGACCAGAAATCAATTTTGAAACTGTTTAGAGAAACAGCAAGATTAAAAAAATCTAGCTCAAAAAAATTACTTTCGGTTTTAAAAGGAAAAATAGCCGGACTGGTATTTTTTGAGCCTTCAACCAGGACATTTTCTTCAAATACAGTTGCTTTCAAAAGATTAGGTGGACAAACAGTTGAATATCAAAATCCATTAGTTACATCTTCAGTAGTTAAAGGAGAAAGTATAGAGGATATGGTAAAGATGTTTGAGCAGTACTGTGACATCATTGTCATGCGTCATCCAATAAAAGGAACTTTGAAAAAAGTTGCCTATTTGGTTGAAATTCATGTCATCAACGCCGGTGACGGGATAGGTGAGCATCCGACTCAAGCTTTGCTTGACATGTTTACTATTTGGGAAAAGTTTGGAAAAGTAAGTGGTTTAACTGGTTTGATGGTCGGTGATATGTTAAACGGAAGAACTATCCATTCTCTAATTCGGGGGCTTTCAATATTTCCGGGAAATAAAATTTATCTTTTGTCTCCTTCTTCACTAAAACTATCAAGAGAAGAGTATCAGTTGTATTCAAAAAGAGGAATAAAACTGATTGAAATATCAAAAACTTCAGAAATTCCTTCAAACTGTCATTTTTGGTACTGGACTAGAGTTCAAAAAGAAAGATTTGAAGATAAAAAAGTTTATGAAAAATTGAATTTAAGTTTTATTTTAACCAAAAAATTAATTGAAGAGAAAGCAGGAAAAAATACTTTATTGATGCATCCGTTGCCAAGAGTGGGTGAGATTGATGTGGAGGTTGATCGCGATCCAAGAGCAGTTTATTTGACTAGGCAAGCAAAAAATGGAATGTATTTGAGAATGGCGCTTTTTAAATTGATTTTAAAAGAATGAAAGCCAAACTGATTTTAAAAAATGATTTACAGATTGAGGGACAAAGCTTCGGATACGAGGAAGCAAAATCAGGAGAGTTAGTATTTTCAACTGGAATGGTTGGTTATCCGGAGTTTTTAACTGATCCTTCATATGAAGGTCAGATATTGGTTTTAACTTATCCAATCATCGGCAATTATGGTGTCCCAGATAAAAGATTTTGGGAGTCATCGCGAATTCATGTTGCCGGTTTGATTGTTAATCAATATGTTGATACTCCATCACACTTTCAAAGTAAAAAAACACTTTCACAGTGGTTAAAAGAAGAAAAAATTCCAGCGCTTGAAATAAAAGACACCAGATTACTTACTCAAATATTAAGAGATGAAGGTGTTCAGTTGGCAAAAATTGTTTTTAAAGATGAGATAAACTTTTATGATCCCAATAAAGATAATCTAGTTGATCGCGTCTCTGCCAAAAAAGTGGAAAAAACTGGAGAGGGATTGAAAACAGTGGTTTTGATTGATTGCGGAGTGAAAGAAAATATTAAAAGAAGTTTATTAAAAAGAAATGTCCGATTGATTACGGTACCTTGGGATTTTGATATTTTTAATTTAAAAGAAAAGTTTGACGGAGTAGTTGTCTCAAATGGTCCTGGTGATCCAAAGATGTGTCAGGCAACAATTAAAACAGTAAAAAAAGTTTTGGAAAAAAGAATGCCACTTTTGGGAATCTGTTTGGGTAATCAGATTTTAGCCTTGGCTGCCGGAGGTGATACTTACAAGATGAAGTTTGGCCACCGGGGTCAAAATCAACCATGTTTTGAAGTTGAAACCGGCCGATGCTATATCACTACCCAGAATCACGGTTTTGCTATTGGAAAAATTCCTGATGATTTTATTCCTTGGTTTATCAATGCTAATGATCAAACAAATGAGGGAATCATTCATAAAAAATATCCTTTTATGTCAGTTCAGTTTCATCCAGAAGCCTGTCCAGGTCCTACTGATACAGAATGGATTTTTGATAAATTTTTAAGCTATTTATGATTAATACTTGTTATCATTTTTTTTCTTCGACTTCATCCCGACGTAACGTCAGGGTCTTCAAGTCATTGAATCAAATCCCAGTGCCTCACGTGAAGAAGGTTTTGATACTTGGATCTGGCGCTTTGAAAATTGGTCAAGCCGGTGAGTTTGATTATTCCGGTTCTCAAGCAATAAAAGCTTTTAAAGAAGAAGGAATTAAAACGATTTTAATCAATCCTAATATTGCTACCATCCAAACTTCAAAAGAAATGGTTGATAAAGTATATTTTTTACCAGTGGAACCTTATTTTGTTGAACAAGTAATTAAAAAAGAAAAACCTGAGGGAATTGTCCTTTCTTTTGGCGGTCAGACAGCTCTAAATTGTGGAATTGATCTTTATAAAAAAGGAGTTTTTAAAAAATATCATGTTCAAGTTTTGGGAACACCAATTGAGGCAATAATCAAGACCGAAGATAGAGAAAGATTTGCTAAACATTTAAAAAAAATAAATGTAGTAACACCAAAATCAATGGCAGTTTCAAATGTTTCTGATGGGTTAAAAGTTGCTGCTGACATCGGCTATCCGGTGATGATAAGATCAGGTTTTGCTCTTGGTGGACAAGGATCAGGAGTGGTAAAAAACAAAAAAGAGTTTATAAAAAAAGCTAAAGAAGCCTTATCTTTTTCACCTCAGATTTTAGTTGAGCAATATCTTCATCATTTTAAAGAGATCGAATATGAAGTAGTTCGTGACAGTTATGATAATTGCGTCACAGTTTGTAATATGGAGAATTTTGATCCTTTGGGAATTCATACAGGTGACTCTATTGTTGTTGCCCCAATTCAAACTTTAACAAATTTTGAATATCATTTTCTTCGCCAGAAATCAATTGAGATTGTTAGAAGTCTGGGGATTGTTGGTGAGTGTAATGTGCAGTTTGCTTTAAACCCTAATCCAAAAAATGATAAACAGATTGACTATTATGTCATTGAAGTTAATGCTCGTCTTTCTCGGTCTTCAGCATTAGCCTCAAAAGCAACCGGATATCCTTTGGCATATGTGGCTGCTAAACTGATTTTAGGTAAGCCTTTGACATCGATTATTAATACTGTCACTAAGGTGACACAGGCAGCATTCGAACCGGCTTTAGACTATATTGTTGTTAAAATCCCAAGGTGGGATATTGAGAAGTTTAGTGGTGCCGAAGAAAAAATTGGCAGTTCAATGAAATCAGTGGGCGAAGTGATGGCAATTGGTAGGACTTTTGAGGAAGCGATTCAAAAAGCCGCCAGAATGCTTGATATTGGCGCTGATGGCGTTATTGAAAACAGATTTAAGGATGAAAAAGATATTTGGACTCATATTAAAATTCCTACTCCAAAAAGACTTTTTGCAATAACTATCGGTCTTTCAAAAGGATTTTCTGTTGATAAAATTCATGAAGAAACTGGCATTGACCGTTGGTTTTTGTACCGATTAAAAAACATTGCTGATGCTTGGAAAAATATCTCTTTAGAAAATTTGCCTTATCTTAAAAAACTTGGTTTTTCTGATCGAAAGATAGGAGAAGCTTTAGGTAAAACGGAATTAGAAATTAGAAAGATAAGAAAAAAATTAAATATTTTACCTTCGATATTTTCCATTGATACTTTGGCTGGAGAGTTTCCTGCCAAAACCAACTACTTGTACGCTACTTATTGGGGAGATCATCATGATGTTGAGCCGATAAAAGATAAAGGAGTAATTGTTTTAGGAAGTGGTCCTTATCGAATCGGATCATCGGTTGAATTTGACTGGAGCTGTGTTAATGTTGTTCAAAATTTAAAAAAATATGGAAAAAAATCAATAATTATTAACTGCAATCCGGAAACTGTCTCAACAGATTATGATGTCAGTGATAGGTTATATTTTGAAGAACTAACTTTTGAAAGGGTAATGGATATTTATGAGTTTGAAAATCCGTTTTCAATTATCCTTTCAGTTGGTGGTCAAATACCTAATAATCTAAGTGTTAAACTAAATGATTACGGAGCTAAAATTATGGGGACCCAGCCCAAGGATATTGATTGTGCTGAAGATAGAAATAAATTTTCCGATCTTTTGGATAAACTAGGAATTTTACAACCGAAGTGGAAAAATTTTACTGATATTAAAGAAGCGATAAAGTTTGCTAAAGAAGTTGGTTATCCGGTTTTAATTCGACCATCATATGTTCTTTCCGGACAAGCAATGAATCTTTGTTATAATGAAAAAGAATTAAAGTCGTTTATTGCCAGAGCAGTTGAAATCAACAAAAAAAATCCGGTGACGATTTCCAAATTCATTACCAATGCCCTTGAGATAGAGCTTGATGGTGTTGCTCAAAATGGAAAATTAAAGGTTTATGCGATGGCTAATCATATCGAACATGCTGGTGTTCACTCCGGTGATGCAACAATTGTCTATCCGGCAGAAAAAGTCAGTTATTTTTCTGGAGTAAAAATGGTTGAGATTGCGGAAAAATTGGCTAAAGCTTTGAAAATTAATGGTCCTTTTAATATTCAATATATGGTTAAGGATAATAAAGTCTATGTAATTGAGCTTAATCTTCGGACTTCTCGGACATTTCCTTTTATTTCCAAAGTAACCGGAGTTAACTTTGCTGAAGTTGTTGTTGATGCGTTTTTTGGAAAAGCAAAAAACTATAAAATAGAATATCCGGACTATTTGGCAGTCAAAGCACCGCAGTTTTCTTTTGCCCGTCTTGAAGGCACTGATCCGATTTTAAGAATTGAGATGGCTTCCACTGGAGAAGTTGCCTGTTTTGGTGAGACAGCTGAGGAGGCATATTTAAAATCTTTGATTTCAACCGGCCTATCAATAAACAAAAAATCAGTCTTAGTCACTTTAGGAGGAGAGGAAAATAAAATGAGATTTGCTGAGTCAGTCTGGAGATTAAAAAATCTTGGTTTTAAAATTTATTCAACAGAAAAAACTCATAAATTTTTAAAATCAAAAGGAGCAAAAACAGTTTTTATCTATAAAGTTCACGATAAAAAATCACCCAATGTTGTTGATATTATTTCTCAAAAAAAAGTTTCTTTAGTTATCAATATTAGTGAAAAAGGTGATGGTAATCAGGTGGCCTCTGAATATAAAACTGATGGTTATCTTATTAGAAGGGCAGCAATTGACAATAATATTTCTCTTTTTACTGATCTTAATTCAGCAAGATTATTTGTGCAAGCTCTTGATAAATATAAAATTGAAGATCTAAAAATTAAAAGTTGGGATGAGTACTTATGATAAAACTACCCGGATTGATTGACATTCATGTTCATTTTCGTGATCCCGGAGAAACCCAAAAAGAAGATTTTTTTACCGGTACTATGGCTGCTCTTTCTGGTGGTTACACAACAGTAATTGATATGCCAAATAACAAAAAACCGATCATCACTTTAAAAACTTTAAAAGAAAAAATAAATTTAGCAAAAAAAAAGATAGTTTGTGATATTGGTTTTTATGCTGGTAGTTTAGGAGATAATCTTGATGAGTTGATGAAAATGGAGCCGTATGTTTTTGGTTTAAAGCTTTATCTAAATAAAACAACCGGTAATTATTTAATTGATATTAAAAAATTAGAGAAGATTTTTGATGCTTGGAAAAGTGAAAAGTCGATTTTGTTTCATGCAGAATCTGATGTTATAGAAAAAGTGCTTGAGTTGGCAAAACGAAAAAATAAAAAAATCCATATTTGTCATGTTTCAGCGATTAAAGATATGGAAAAAATAATTGCCGCAAAAAAACAAAATTTAAAAGTTACTTGCGGTGTTACCCCTCATCATTTATTTTTAACAAAAAAAGATGAGTTGCGATTAGGTCCTTTGGCAATGATGAAACCACCAATTACTTAAGGTTTTTGTGATTATATTTGGGAAAAACTTGATTTTGTCGATGTGATTGAATCAGACCATGCGCCTCATACAATTGAGGAAAAAAAATCTGATAAGCCGCCTTTTGGCGTACCAAATTTAGAGACAACTTTACCTCTATTAATTACGGCTATTTTTAAGAAAAAATTAACTTTTGATAAATTGATTGAACTTTGTTTTGAGAATCCAAAAAAAATATTTAAAATAAAAACAGATAAGGATACTTATATTGAAGTTGATGAAAATGAAGAGTTTTTTATTGATAATAAAAATTTAAAAACTAAATGTGGTTGGTCACCTTATAACGGGTGGCAAGTTAGAGGAAAAGTAAAAAAAGTTTTTTTGCGGGGGAAAAAAGTCTATGATAATGGAGAAATATTAGTTAATAAAGGCTATGGATGTTTTATTAAAAACTAAAATAGGAAGATTAGAATTTGATTTACCTATTTTTAATGCCTCTGGTGTTTGGTGTACGACAAAAAAGGAACTTGAAGATTTGGGAAAAAGTGAGGCGTCAGCGATTGTTTTTAAGACGATGACTTTAGAAAAAAGACAAGGCAATCCAGAGCCGCGATTTTTTTTGAAAGATAATTTTTCCATAAACAGTATGGGACTGCCAAATTTGGGTGTTGATTATTATTGTAGTATTTTAAAAGATCTTAAAAAATATAAAAAACCTCTGATTGCCTCGATTGCTTCTTTTTCGCAAAAAGAGTTTTTAGTTTTGTTTGATAAGGTCAATAATGCCTCTTTTGATATGGTAGAGGTTAACCTTTCTTGTCCTAATCTTGAGGGAAAAGGCCTTTTTGCTTATGATTTAAAAACTTCTTTTTCCATTTTGAAAAAGATTATGAAAAAAACAAAAAAGAAAGTCGGGGTAAAACTGCCACCATATTTTGAAAGAGAGACAATTAAAAAAGTTGCCGAAGAATTCTTGAAATTAAAAATTGATTTTATTACTTTAGTGAATTCTTATCCTTTGGGATGTTTTATTGATGTTGATAAAGAGGAAATGGTGATTAAACCAAATTTGGGGATTGGTGGTTTGGGAGGGAAAGTTCTTCAACCAATTTCCTTAGCCCAAGTAGTTTTGTTTTATCAATATTCAAAAGGAAGACTACCAATTGTCGCCGTTGGGGGAATAGAGGAAGCCTCTGATATTTATCGTTATACTTTGGCGGGAGCCTGTGCTTTTGCGGTTGGAACAAGACTTTGGAGTGAGGGGCCAACCATGTTTTCTCGTTTAAAAAAAGAGTTAAAAGAATTTTTAAAGCAAAAAAAAGTTAAAAGTTTAAAAGAAAAAATTGGCAAGGTCAAATTTTTATAACCTATGAAAAACAAAGAAAAACTAATGCTTTCTCTTTTTAAAATTGGAGCAATTAAATTTGGTTCTTTTAAATTAAAGTCGGGGATGATCTCACCTGTTTATATTGATCTTCGGGTTTTAGTCTCATACCCAAAAGTTTTAAAACAAGTGGCCAAGGCCTACATTACTGTTTTGGAAAAATTAAAATTTGATCGGATGGCGGCTGTTCCTTATACTGCCATTCCCATTGTTTCAGCCATTAGTTTTTATAACAACAAGCCTTGGCTTTATACTCGAAAAGAAGTCAAAGACTATGGCACAAAAAAATCGTTTGAAGGAGAGTATAAAGTGGGGGAAAAGGTGGTTTTAGTTGATGATATGATAACCACCGGCGCCTCAAAGATTGAGGCAATAAAACCCCTTACCGATGCTGGGCTTATCATAAAAGACATTGTTGTTTTGTTTGATAGGGAGCAAGGAGGAAGAGAGTTTTTGGAAGAAAGAGGTTTTCGACTTTACCCAGTTTTCACTTTAAAAGAATGGCTTGATTTGTTGGTTGAGAAAAAGAAAATAGATAAAGAAAAGTATGAGGAGGTGATAGAGTTTATTAATAAGTCAAAAGTTAAAAGTTAGAAGTCAAAATTAAAAGTTAAAAGTAAAAAGTTAATAAATTTTTTTAATTTATAGACAATGAAATTTATTCAAAAATTAGAAAAAATTGTTGAAAAAAATGAATCACTTTTATGCGTTGGCTTGGATTCGGATTTTGAGAAAATTTCTCCAAAATTTACCGATCAATTTGAATTCAATAAAGCAATAATTGATGCGACACACGATCTTGTTTGTTCATATAAATTAAACATCGCCTTTTATGAGGCTATAGGATATAAAGGGATTTTTTCCTTGAAAAAGACCTGTGATTATTTGCGAAAAAAATATCCAGAAATTCCAATAATTATCGATGCCAAAAGAGCTGATATTGGCAATACCAATTTAGCCTATGTGAGGCTTATTTTTGAATATTTAAATGCCGATGCAGTAACCGTTAATCCCTACTTGGGTGAAGAATCTTTGGCGCCTTTTTTAGCCAAAAAAGATAAGGGGATTATTGTTTTATGCAAAACTTCCAATTCTGGTGCTGATGAGTTTCAGGATTTAGTGTTAAGCAGCAAGTATCAAGTAGCAAGTATTAAGGGGAGAATAAAGTTATATCAATATGTAGCATATCAAGTGGTGAAAAAATGGAATAAAAATAAAAACTGTCTTTTGGTGGTTGGGGCAACGTATCCTTCGGAGCTTAAAGAATTACGAAAGATGGTTGGAGATGATTTTTGGATTTTAGTCCCTGGAGTTGGCGCCCAAGGAGGGGATTTGCAAGAAACATTAAAAGCAGGCTTAAACTCAAAAAAACAAGGATTAATTATTAATATTTCCCGAGCAATTATTTTTTCTTCAAATCCCAAAAAAGAAGCAGAAAGGTGGAGGAGTGAGATTGGAAAAGTATTAAGTAGAAAGCAGCAAGTATTAAGTATTAGTTATTATTTTAATTCTTATATAAGAATTTATACTGAAAATAATTTTTTTAAATTTTTCCTGCTTTTTTATTTTTATTAAAATTTTTAAAATTTTCTTTTTTAATTTAAATCTTTAATACAACCTAAAACTAAAATCCGTCCTCTTTTTTTTGGTCCGATCGGCTCATTTTTTGGAAAACAAAACATTATTTTAGATTGTTTTGATAATTTAAATTAAATTAGGTTTTTTTTGACTTTTTAATCTCAATTAATCTCTACTTATCTCTACTTATCTCCATTTATCTCTTTTTTATAAACGTTTAACTTTGAATATTTAATGTTTAACTTTTTTCGATTTATCTGAATTCTTATTTTTATGTTATAATTAATTCTATGTTTACTCCTTCTCAAAAAATCTTAGAAAACTATGCTAAAGTGATGATTGATTTTGCTTTGGGAAAGGGGAAGGGAATAAAGACGGGTGAGGTGGTTTATTTAGTTTATGATTTTGAGGCCAAGCCTTTGGCTTTGGCGATCTATCAGCGGATTTTGGAAAAAGGCGGTCATCCAATTGTCAAAAGCGCTGATGAAGATTTTGAGAAAGTATTTTTTGAAAAAGCAAACGATGATCAGCTAAAATTTACTCCAAAAAAATATCTAAAATCTTTAGTTGACACGATTGATCATCGACTTTATTTAATTGCTCCAACTGATCCATTTTTATTAAAAAATATTGATCCTCAAAAAATTGTTTTAGCCAACTCTTCTCGTCAGATTTTAAAAAAATGGCTTTTTGAAAAAGAAGATAAGGGAAAGTTAACTTGGTCGCTTTGTTTATATGGTACGCGTGGTTTAGCCAAAGAAGCCGGGCTTTCAATTGAGGAGTTTTGGGGGCAGATCATTAAAGCTTGTTTTTTGGATAAAGATGACCCTATTTCTTTTTGGTGCGATGTTTTTACAAAAATCAATGATTTAATTAAAAAAATGAATGCTTTGCCGGTAGAAAAATTTCATATTGTCTCAAAGGATACTGATTTATATATTACCTTAGGTGAAAAAAGAGTTTGGAAAGGAGGCAGTGGCGCCAACATTCCTTCATTTGAGATCTTTACTTCACCTGACTGGCGAGGAACCGAGGGAAAAATTTATTTTGATTATCCTTTGTATCGTTATGGCAATATTATCAAAAATATATATTTGGAGTTTAAAAATGGAAAAGTTATCAAGGCCAAAGCCGAAAAAAATGAAAAATTACTTTCTGAAATGATTTTTAAACAAAAAAATGCCGATAAAGTGGGTGAGTTTTCTTTGACCGATAAGCGATTTTCTAAAATTTCAAAGTTTATGGCCAATACTTTGTATGATGAAAATTTTGGGGGCGAGTTTGGTAATTGTCATATCGCTTTGGGTTCAGCCTATCATTTTTGTTTTTCAAAAGATCAAAAAAAGATGAAAAAAAAAGATTGGCAAAATTTGGGTTTTAACGATTCAGTTGAGCATTGTGATATTGTCAACACCCAAAAAAAAGAAGTTTTTGCTATTTTAAAAAATGGGGTGGAAAAGCTTATTTACAAAGATGGAGTATTTGTGATATAAATAAATAATAAACTTTTTATGTCTTTAACAGATATTTTAAAAACAGAAAGGATTATTAAAGTAGATGAAGAGGAGGTTCTTTCTTCGGTTTTAAACAAACTAGGAAGTTCTCATGATGCTGCTTTTGTTTTTTCTAAAAAAAACAAGTACTTGGGGGTGATTAATCCTTATTATTGTTTTATTAAATCTTCCTATCCAGCCAATGCCAAAGTGAAACACTGTCTTTTTCATCCACCAAAAATTTATTTAGATACCGCCTTAACTAAAGTTGCTCAATCAATGATTGATTCCAAAGTCCATTATTTGCCAGTTTTTTTAGATAAAAACAAAGAAGAATTTGTGGGAATTATTTCTGCTCGAAGACTTCTTTCTTATTTTAAGAATCTTGATTTGTTTAAAGTAAAAATTGCCGAGGTTTTAAAAAACAAAAAACCGTTGGTGACTATTGAAGAAAATGAATCAATTGGAAAAGCAATTAATCTTTTTCGAAAAACTCATTATTCAAAACTGGTTGTTGTTAATGACGGAGGAAAGCTTAAGGGAGTTTTAAGTTATTTTGATTTAATTGCCTATCTGGCTTTACCAAAGACAAAAGAAGCTGCCGGGGATAAAAAAGGAGAAAAGATAAGTTTTTTAAATTTACCAGTAAAAAACTTTACGAAAACTTATGTTGTTGTTTTAAAAAAAGATAATTTTTTGAGTGAGGTAATTAATTTAATTTTAGAAAAGAAAATTGGTAGTGTGATAATCGCTGATAAAGATAAAGTCCCAGAGGGGATAGTGACGACTCGTGATATTCTTCAGTTTTTCATTCAAAAAAATACTTCTTATGAAAAACCAAAAAACTCCACCCTCCAATTGGGAGGGTTTTTTAAACTTAAAATGATATAAGGGTTAGTTTATGAGAAAAATATTTTTGTTTTTAATTTTAGTGATAGCCATTTTTTTTCGCTTCAATCATTTAAACTGGGATCAAAATTTTCATCTTCATCCGGATGAAAGGTTTTTGACGATGGTAGTCCAAGCGATGGAACTACCTCAAAGCTTTGAAGAATATTTTCATCAAAAAAAATCTTTACTTAATCCGCCAAATATTGGTTTTAATTTTTATGTTTATGGGATCTTTCCTTTGGTTTTGACAAAGTATTTGGCGGTAAATTTTGGTATGGATAATTATAATGAGATTACAATTTTAGGAAGATTTTTATCGGCTTTTTTTGATTTTTTGACAGTGATTTTGGTTTATAAAACTACAAAGTTATTGCTTAAAAATTTTAAAAACGTCTCAAGTTCTTTGTTTCACGTTATCCCTTTATTGGCCGCTTTTTTTTATGCTATTTCTGTTTACCCGATTCAAGCCGCTCATTTTTTTACGACTGATCCTTTTTTAAGCTTTTTTATGTTTGGCAGTTTTTACTTTATTTTAAAAAATCTTGAGGTTGACCGTTTTTTATATCTTATGTTTTCTTCTTTATTTTTTTCTTTAGCCCTTTCTTCAAAAATTTCTGCTTTGTATATTTTGCCTTTGAATTTGGGAGTTTTGTTTTTAATTGTCATTTTCAAAAAAGGTAATTTTATTAAAAAAGTTAGTCGTTATTTGTTAATAGTTTCTAGTTACTTGTTGTTTTCTTATTTATTTTTGCGGATTTTTAATCCTTATTATTTTGAAAACCCTTGGTTTTTTGATTTTAGTTTAAGTAAGAATTTTTATCAAAGCATTGAATTGCTAAAAACTTTCACAACAAAAGATGCTTGGTATCCACCATCGGTTCAATGGATAAATAAGCCGTGGTATGGATTGCTGTTGACTACTTTTTTAGTGGGTTTGGGACCGATAAATTTCATAGTCGTTTTAATTGGATTAGTATCTTTACTAAGAAATTTAAAATTAAAAATTAAAAATTTTATTATTTTTTTAATTATTTTTTGGGTTTTAGGATATTTTATTTATCAATCTTCTAAGTTTGTCAAATCAATTCGTTATACTATTTATCTTTATCCATTCTTTGCGATTTTTGGGGGAGTTGGGATAAGTATAATTAATAATCTTATCAAAAAAAATCTTTTTATTAATTACGTTACACGTTACACGTTATATTTTATCCTTCTTCTTTGGCCTTTATTGTTTTCTAGCATTTATTTTCATTCTCATACTCGAGTTGAAGCATCGGAGTGGATTTATAAAAATTTGGAAAGTAATAGTGTGATTTTAGGTGAGCATTGGGATGATCCATTGCCGCTGCCAATGGAGAAAAATTTTGGCAAGTTTTTTCAAGTTGAGCTTTTGCCAGTTTTTGATCCCGATACTTCTGAAAAATGGCAAAAAATAAGGCAACTTTTACAAAAAGCAGATTACTATGTTTTATCATCCAATAGGGGATGGGGAAGTATTCCAACCGTTCCTTCTCGCTATCCTTTGATGAGTCAATATTATCAAGCTTTATTAAATGATAACTGTGAAAAACAAAGAAAATTGACAGGTTATTGTTTTAAAAAAATCAAAATCTTTGAGCCATATTATTACCAATTTATAAAATATCCTGAAAGCTTAGTAGAAGAGACTTTTACTGTTTATGATCATCCAACCGTGATAGTTTTAAAAAAGTTTGATATTTAGGATATTTTTTATTACGGCGGTAAACATAATGTTACAATTAGTCTATTAATTTTAGGAATAATTAAAAAAATATCGGGGGATATTGGTAACGAAAAATTATGAGAGTGATGATTTGGCAGATAAAGAATTAAAATTATTGATTTATATTTTTTCCACCAATGATTTTTGGTAAAAATAATTTTCTTCAAAAAATAAATTTTTTTTTAGGTAATCTTCCTCTATTAAAGTTATTTGCTTTTCGATATATTGTGATTGCTGAAAGATGATTTAAATTTTTTTAATACAAAAAACACCGCCGCCGAATTTTTTGGGGAAGGGAAGGAGATTTGTTTTTTGATATTTTTTTAAAAAATTATATCAATTTTAAAAAACTATTTTAAAAAAACTATTTGTTAGGTAAAGAAATCAATTAGTTTGTTTATTTTTTATAGCTAAAACTAACAAATTTACTGAGTTAGACAATTTAATTTTTTCGTCAAAAATTTTTGATGGTAATCTAAAAAAATAAGCAATAATTCTTGATAAGAGTTTATTACTTTTAAAATTAAATCGATTAAATTCATTTAGATTCATTTTTTCTACTAAATTTTTACCAATGCCATAAAGTATAAAATGAGAAAAGGGCCAACACCAATGAATAATTTCTTTTACTTTAATAATTTTAAAACCTGTTTGTTTGATTATTTTTTTAAGATAGTTTTTATTGTATAGTCGTTCATGATCAGCCCATATTCCAGCTAACCACCATATATTTTTATTAATATGTTTATTGAAAAAATGCATAAGAAACCAATTTAAAGGATCCCAAAAAAAAGGAAAATTTAGATTGGGAACCGTAATGATTAATTTTCCATTCGGTTTTAATACTCGATGTAATTCTTTTAATGCTTTTTTATCATCTTTTAAATGTTCTAAGACTTCTGAACATATTATTAGATCAAAGGAATTATTTTTATATGGTAGTTTATATATGTTTGACTTTTTTATTTTTACTCTTTTATCTTGATTAATATTTTTAGCTATTTTTAAATATTTTTCATTAATATCAATTCCATGGATTTCTTTCACAAATTTATATGAATTTATCCCATAAAGGTAGAAACCTCTGCCACAGCCAGCATCAAGTATTCTTTTTGGTTTGTATTTTTCGATATATTGAAATATTATCTCTGCTCTTTTTGCAAAAGCAGGATCAATTTCCGTTCGCAAAAAATCTTTCAATTTTTTTAGCATTTTCTTTGTTATCTAAAATTTTTAATGCCTTATTAAAGTTTTTTAAAATTTTGTCTTTTGTTTTGATAGCTATAATAATCTTTTTAGCTAAATCTTTATAATTTTCTTTTTCAAAAATCAACCCAAAACTAGTTTGTCTTACTAAATATGATGCTCCTGGAATATCAGAAACAATAGAGGGTTTTTTAAAGAGCATTGCTTCAGTTTGTACCAAATTAAAGCAGTCCGAACGAGAGGGAATAATGATGAAATCTATCAGTTGATAAAAATAAGAAAGTTCTTTTTCGTTAATAAGTCCAAAAAGAGTGAGATGCTTTTTTATTTTTTCATATTTTTCTAAATTTTTATAAAAAAATTTTTCATAGCTGATATTAGTTTTACCAGCAAAAACAAAATGAAGATTTTTTTTTGTTTTTGATACTTCAGCAATTGCGTCAAATAAAATATCAAATCCTTTTTCTTCAACAAATCGCCCGGCAAATCCAAATAATATTGTTTTATTTTTCTTAAATTGGGTTAACTTTTTATATATTTTAGAATTTTTATTTAATTTTTCTTTCTTAATATAAATTGGCAATATTAGTGCAGTAAATTTTTTTAAAAAAAATTTAATTATACGAGAATGAGTGGCGTAGTCGTTAGTATAAGTGCTTATTTTATCAGCTAGATAAAAGCTAATTAGAGATGAAGTATCAAAAATTTTTTCGATTATTTTGTTAAAAACTCCATTAGGAAGAATTAAATCTCCTTGGTGAAATATTATTAATTTTTTTTTAAAAATCTTAGTAATAAATGAAAAAAATAGAATATTAGTACAAGGAGAATTAATTAAAACCTCATCGTAGTTTTTAATAATATTAATAAATTTAAAGATAATACTTATTGAATATTTAGCTCGACTAATTGAAAAAATATATGGTTGGCGATAGATAGATGAATTGAACATTTTTTCTTCATTTTTTAGTTTATTGTTATGATTTACAGTTAGGATATCGAATTTTATACTTTTAAATTTTGTTTTGATTAAATAATAAATTGATTTTGATATTCCAGTCCAATGGGGATAAAAATAATCAGTAGCAATTAGAATTTTTTTCATGATATTTTTTTTATAACTTCCTTTAATGAAGAAAATTTATACCGATATTTTATGTTTCTATCCAACAAATTATAAATCCAAAAAATTTTTGTTTTCTTTTCAGTTTTGATTTTTGAGTTTTGAGTTTTGAGATATTTAGCAATATCCCAATTATCCTCAACAAAAATATCAAGATTGAGTTTTTTAATCATTTTTTCTTTGTAAAGATGAGGTTGATCGTTTTTTTCGTTATAGTACCAAGAAGAAAAAAGATTTTCTGGGTCAATTTTTTTCTTCCAAAATAAAAAATCTTCTTTTAAGGATTCATAGCGAGCAGAAATTACATAGGCCTTTATTTTTTTTTCTTTAATAAGTTGTTTTATTTCTTTTACTCCTGGAGTAGGGAAGAGACTTGATTTGTGAAGAAAAAGCCAGATAAGTTGTTCTAATTTGTTTTTTGGATAGTAAAATTGATTAGTTTTTCTTTTTAAAATATATTTTTTTATAAAATAAATAATCGGTCGACAAATTCGTGCCGGATTATAAAGCAAAACTCCATCTAAATCAAAACCAACTTTTAAGACTTTATTTTTCATTGAGAATAAATTATACTAAATATAATACGAATGATGCGAATTTTTATGCGAATGACACGAATTATGCGGATGAATAAAGTGTAAAAATAGTGTAAATATATTGTGTAAACATAGTGCAAAAATTGTGTAAAGGTTATTTTTTTAATTTTTTTTATGTTACCCATACTTTTTTCAATCGGCCCAGTAAAAATTTACACTTTTGGTGTTTTTTTGGTTTTGGCTTTCTTTTGGGGAAGTTTTTTGCTTTGGAAGTTAATTCGTTTAACTGCTTTTAAGGAAGAAGAGGTCTTTGATGGTTTATTTTTAGCTTTGGGATTTTCTTTGTTTTTTGGTCGGCTTTTTTATGTTGCTTTAAACTTTTCTGATTTTGGTTTTTCTTTGTTAAAGTTTATTTTGATTAATGGCTATCCTGGTTTATCTTTATATGGAATTTTGTTTGGGGGTTTTTTGGGGCTTTTTATATTTTCTTTATTTAAAAAATTAAAGTTTTTTCTTCTTGTTGATTATTTTATCCCGCCTTTGTTTTTGGCTTTAGCTTTTGGCAAACTGGGCAGTTTTTTTTCTGGGGCAGAGGTTGGGACAAAAACGAAGTTTTTTTTGGCGGCAAAATTTGTTGGTTTTGATGGGACAAGGCATTTAACTTCTTTTTATGAAAGTTTGCTTTTCTTTTTCGGTTGTTATCTTACTTATAAACTTCTTTTTTTAATAAGAAAGGACAAGCTTTCTTTTGGTTTTCTTTTTTATTTTTTCTTTTGGTTTTTTTCTTTAACTTATTTTCTATTTGACAAAATTAAAGAGAATCATTTATACTTTTTTGGTTTAAGTTTTAATTTGATGGTTTCTAAGATTATCCTCTTGACAACAACTGTGTATTTTCTTTATTATTTTAGAAAACCAATTGTTATCAATTTGAAAAAATATGGTCAAAGCTTTTTCGCAAGAGTTTATCAATTTACAAAAAAAAAGATTAGAGGAAGATCTTAAAGATCTTTTGGCAAAGATTGAGGAATTAAAGAAAGAAGATCCTTTTTTAGATCCCGATCATGCCTCCGATAACGCTGCCGTTGATACTGATGTGCGGGAACAAGTAGGTCATGAAACGGTTGAGGCTCAGATTAAAGATTTAAATTATCGAGTGTCTGAAATAAAAGCGGCCTTGCTTAGAATTAATAAAGGAAAATATGGGATTTGTTTAAGATGTGCAAAACCAATTCCCAAAGCGCGGCTTGAGGTTATTCCCGAATCAGCCTATTGTATTGACTGCGAAAAAAAATTAAGAGTGTGATTTTTTATTTGCATTTTGTTTAAGGGATGTTTTATAATTTTTTTAAAAATGAAAAAAAAGCCTCTAAAAGGAGAAATCTCAACCATTATTACCCTTGGCACTTTGATCGTTTTAGGTTTTTCTTCTTTGGTTTCAACAGTTTTTTTGAAAAAAACACAAACGATAAAAACGAAGGCCGCTGGGTGTTCACAAGTATCGAGTGTGTCTTATTCGGGTAATGTTGCCGCCGGACAAACTTTTACTTGTTTAGCTTCCACCGATGGTGCTAGTCGCTACACAATGGCTTGTGGAATTAGTAAAAATGGTGGTTGGCCTTATGGAATGCGTTCGGGATCTTGTTCAGGGACAAGGTGTACTTTTTCGGTAAAAATGGATGATCAGATTGAAGCCGGGGCGGTTTATGAGTTAGTGGCTTTTGATTTTCGAAGTGACTGTGGTCCAAATACTGGAAAAAAAATCACATTAAATGTCTCAGGTGCTCAACCGCAACCAACCCAAGCTAACTGTGATCAAGAATGTTGTGGAAAGCCGGATGGTTTTATTTATCAACAAGCAATTAAAGAGACATGCGATTCAAATTACAAAGGTGGTCGATATGTAATCATTAATGGAGTTTGTCAGGGAGGTAAAAAAACAGAAAAACCAGGATGCGCCACTTGTAAAACTTGTCAAGCTGGAGCGCCTGATATTTCGCCGGTACCTGGGGCTGATTTGGCTGTTAATGAGTGTACTTCTAGTTGTGAACAAAGCGGTGGGGGAATATGTAGTAATCTTCCCAATTGTCCGGCAAATATTACCCCGGCAATTGTTCGCAGTTGTAGTGATGCCTCATTTTCTTGTACCTTAGGCTACACTGCTTGTAAAAAAGATGGAGCGATTTGGTGTTATGGAAGTGGAAGTATTATTAGAGAAAGAACCTCAACCCCAACACCAATACCAACTTCAACCCCAAGAGGTGGCGAAGGTCAGCCTTGTATAGGGGTATATGATTCAGCTTCAAAAAGTTACCAATATTATTGTAACGAAAATTTAGTGTGTACGAAACAATCAACAGATGGTATCTGCGTTACCTCAAACCCAACCAACATCCCACCCTCAACAAATCCACCTCTAAGAGGCGAAAATCCACCTCCAACTGGTATTACCCCAAGAGGTGGCGAAGGTCAGCCTTGTATAGGGGTATATGATTCAGCTTCAAAAAGTTACCAATATTATTGTAACGAAAATTTAGTGTGTACGAAACAATCAACAGATGGTATCTGCGTTACCCCAACATCAACCCCAACAACAACCCCAACCAACACCGCGATTCTAACTCCAACATCACAACCAATTTGTTATCCCTATGGCCCAAATTTACCTAATTGCGTTACCCCAACCCCAACACCTCGTTTATTAACAGAGACTGGTGTTCTTGCCAATCCAGGAGTATTAATAATAGAAAATGTTACCAATAATAAAACTTTAAGATTAAAAGTAGTTTCTTTAGTTGGTAGTAATTATGAGCATCTTTTCGTTGATATACTTCCTCGTCAATCTTATACTTATAATTATTCAAGATTTTGTACATGGTTAAGAAGAAATTTATCAGGGCATATTGCTTACTCTTCTTCCGAAGATAATTTTATATCTGTTAAGTGGAAGAAAATTGATTTATCATGTGATAGGTATTTATTAATTGGTATAGAATAAATTATTTTAAACTTATGTTAAAGAAAAATTTTTTAAAATTTTTTTTAGCGATTTTTTTGAGCATAATTTTTTCAAATTTTTTAATAAAAAATGTTTTTATTGCTAATTCTCCAAAAATTAGACCTAATTTAGATTATTATTTAGCTCAGAAATTTTTTCCAAAAGATTTATTTAATAAGATAAGTAAAAGAAATAATGTTAATAATGCACAATTCCAAAATAAGGGTTTAATATTTTCTCAAATAAATAAAAATAATTTTATTCCGATAAATAAAGGAGTCTATGCTACTGATTTAAAAAAAGGTAATTATATTTTGATAAAAGAAAATGAAGTTGAATGGGTGATATACACTTTTAGCATTAACGGTAAGGAGATAAAAATTAAAGTTCCAAAAGGCGAGCCAACCCCAAATCAAAAAGTATTGGAAGCTTTATATAAATAATTTCTTAATCTTTTAAAAACTAAATTTATCTACTTTATTGGATGTAGTGAATTGAATATGGTGATTTTTTAAAAACTAATTAATCACGTCTGTACGGGATTTATTCTATAAAATTTATTCTTTAGCATCTTTTAACAACCCCCACCAATTATTTCTATTTACCACAAAAAACTGGCTTTTTGGATAGGTTTGAAAATTGGTTTGGGTTTTACCATCTTTTTACTATCGTGATAAGATGGTAAAGATTTTTTTGTGGAAATAAAAAGTTGCAAATATTTCTAAGATGAGTATATACTTTTTCTATGACCGAAATCCCAACATCAGTAATTTTAAACTTTATTCTTTTTTTAGGAGTTCCTTTTTTTACTGCATACTTTTTTCAAAAGGCAAAAATTTCTCCCATTGTAGGTTATATTTTTGGTGGGGTAATTTTGGTTAATCTTTTTGGTCGTTTTTTTTCGGTTGAGGCAGTAAACAATTTAGCATATCTTGGAATTATTTTTCTTTTATTTACCATCGGGTTGGAGCTTAATTTTTCTCGTCTTTTGATTTTAAAAAGACTAATAGTTTTTGGGGGAATTTTGCAGATTCTTCTTTCGATTTTTTTTATTACCATTATTTCTTTAATCTTTAAGTTTTCTTTTTTAGAGTCATTTTTGATTGGTATTGCTTTATCATCCTCCTCAACTTCCTTGGTGGCCAAAATAATTGAAGAGAGGGGAGAGGAGGGAAGTTTTTTGGGAGAATTGACCATTGGCATTTTGATGTTTCAAAATTTAGCTTTTATTCCGTTTATGATTATTTTTACTGCTCTTAATCAAAAAAACATTTCCTTTTTTGAGTTGACTTTAAACATAGGAAAAAGTATGATTGAGGCTTTTTTAATCATTTATTTTATTTTTTACTTTGGCAAACGGTTAATTCCCAAAATTTTTCACAAAGTTAGTCAAAGTTCAAGGGGGCTTTTAAACTTTTTTACCATTTTATTTATCTTTTTAATGATTGGTTTATCACAACTTTTTAAAGTACCAATTTTAGTGACAGTTTTTGTTATTGGGGTACTTCTTGCTCAAACCTTGGAACATCATCATATCTTTTCAGAGATAAGACCCTTGCGTGATCTTTTGGCAATTATCTTTTTTGTTTTTGTTGGCGCCCATATTAAACTTTCTTCGGTTTTTCCTTTTTTGCCAAAGATTTTTCTTTTTACCTTCCTTTTGATTTTGGCAAAAGCGTTAGTTATTCTTTTAATCTTTCTTTTTTTCCGTTTTCATTCAAAAACTGCTTTTTATTTGGCTTTATACCTTTTTCAAATCGATGAAGATGCTTTTATTTTAATGTCGACTGCTTTTGCCAATGGGGTTTTAAGTTATGATAATTATTTATTTGTGACAACGGCTGTTCTTTTTACATTAGTAATTACTCCTTATCTTATTGAAAATAAAGAAAAAATTTATCAATTAACTCGTGATTTTTTAAAAAGATATTTTCCTTTTGTTGATAAATTTATCACCCACAAAATCGATCGCGATCAGTCACCAATTGATGTCTTGTCGATCAAAGATCATGTAATTATTTGCGGTTATGGTCGAGTGGGTAGTTTTATTGGTCGATCTTTACTTTTGGCCAACATTCCCTTTTTGGCCATTGATTATAATTTTCAATTGGTGGAAAAAGCAAAAAAGGAAGGAGTAAATATTATTTATGGTGATCCAACCGATATTGATATCCTAGACTTTGCTCAGATTGAAGATGCCAAAGTTTTGATTTTAGCTCTTCCTGAAAGATATAGTCAAGAAAAAGTTATTTTAAATGCCAAAAAGTTAAATCCAAAGATTTTAATTATTGCCCGGATTCATCGAAAGATAGATCAATACCGTCTAAAAAGCCTTGGTGTTCACATTACGATTCAACCAGAAGTTGAGGCGGCTCTTTCTATCATTAAAAAAATTTATCTTTTCCATCAATTTTCGCAAGAAGAAATTACCCAAAAAATTAAAAGAATTAGGTTGGAGTATGAAGGGGTATAGGCTTGTTTTTTTTGTTTTTATTTTTTGGTTGTTTTTATTTGTTTTTTTTAATTTAAAAAACTCAGTTTTTCTTTCAAAAAAAGAACGAATTAATATTCTTTTTTATGGTAAAAAAACGGTCGTTTTTTCCTTGGGATTTAAAAACAATTTAAGTTATTTAATTCTTTATCCGGCAAATTTGTATTTTGAGGCTCCTGGTGGTTATGGTTTTTATCGGGTGGGCGGACTTGGGAAGTTGGTGACGTTGGAAAAAAACCCAAATATATTTAAAAAAACATTTTCTTCAAGTGGTAGTTTTTTTTTGGATCTTTACTTTTATCCAAAAAAAGAAGAAATTTATTATGGGAAAGTTAAAGAAAAAAATCTTTGGCCGAATTTTTCAGAAATATTTTTTACCTCATCCAACGCCAACTTTTTCGATCGAATTTTTTGTTTTTATTACCTTATTCTTAAAAAACCCGCCTCTTATCAAGTAATAGAAGTCAACGAGAAAAATTTTGACCGAAAGCAATTTTTTAAAAACTATCAAGGTCTTTTTTATAAAAAAACCTACCGTCAAGAAAATCTAACCGTTCAAATTTTTTATACAAAAAACTATAATGTGGCCGATTTGATAAGTCAAATTTTAGAAGGGGAGGGGATCAGAGTGGTTGATATTAGTAACAAAGAAAATGATTTGAAAAAAGGATGCCGGATTTATTATTCATCAAAAAATAAAAGTCAAACGGTTTTGGATATTGGCCGGTTTTTTGACTGTTTTTTGGAAAAAAAAGAAACGCCGATTTCTGATATAATTATAATTTTAGGAAGTTTAGAAAAAAATTGGGAGGTTGGAAAATAGATATGTTACTTATTTTTCTTCTTCTTTTTTTGATTTCTTTTTTGTTGGCTTTGTGGTCAATGAGGGATTTTGGTTTGCCTAAAAAAGAGATTTTTGATTTAATTAATCGTTTAAGGTTAAGAGGAACAATTCTTTTTTTAAAAAAGAAAGTCATTCATTACTCTTCTTCTTCAAAATTTTCCTCATCTTCGGGAACAAAAGAAAGATAGTCTTCTTCTTTTTCCTCAGTTAAAGTTTCGGCTAATTTTTCCAAGTCGTGGGTTTCAAGCAATTCTTCCGGGAGTTCTTGGTCAGTTTCTTCTAAAGTTTCTTCATCTTCCTTTTTCATTATTTTGGAAAAGTTTTTTGTCGCTAAAGAAGGAAAAGAGACGATATTTTTAAATTTTTTTGATTTTTCTTCCTCTTTTAAAAAGACAACCACTCGATTAAGAGACACCTCTTTTATAAAAGCTAAATATTTATTGCCGCCTTTGATTAAAATAATTAGTCTTTTCCCAATATCATCCGGTAAATTGCCTATAAACTCGTTGTTTTCTGTTTTAACAATGACTTTTCTTCTTCGAATAAAAAGTAAAACTTTTTGACCAATAGAAAGTTTGGCCAAAACATTTTTTTGACCAAGATTGACTAACACCACTGACTTGGTTTTTCCTGGAATTTCTAAAAAAAGCTCGGGATCAAAGACGATTTTTTTTTGCGTTTTTTCTTTTTCTTTTTTTTCTTCAATCGCGTAAATTTTTTGCAGATAATTTAAAATCACTGGATGATTAGGTTGAATTTTAAGGCCTTTTTGATAGATTTTTTTTGCCTCATCAAACTTTTGGAGTTGAAAGTAGGAAAAACCCAAGCGAAGGATTGCCTCTAAGTTGTTTTTGTCAAGCTTTAAGATCTTTTTATTAAGATTAATTGCTTCTTGCCAATGGTTGTTAAAAGCAGCATCAATGGCCTGTTTTTCTAAATTTTTTATCTCATCCATATTTTAAAAAAGTATATGGCAAATTTTTAAAAAGTCAAGTATAATAAAGAATAATTATGTCCGGACATTCTAAATGGGCAAACATTAAAAGAAAAAAAGAGGCCGAAGATAAAAAGCGCGGTCAAATTTTTTCCAAGCTTTCTCGGATGATTACTCTGGCGGTTTTGGCGGGTGGGGGGATTACCGATCCGGAAAAAAATGTCAAACTGCGTTTGGCCGTTGAGAAAGCCAAAGAAGTCAATATGCCCAAAGAAAACATTCTTCGAGCCATTGAAAGAGCCAAAAAACCAGAAGGAAGCGCTTTAAAAGAAGTTATCTACGAGGCCTTTGGTCCAGAAGGATTGGGTTTTATAATTGAGGGGTCTTCCGATAACCCCAATCGAACCCTTAATGAGGTAAAAAACGTTTTGGCCCGTTTTGGGGCGAAGTTAGCCACCCCAGGTGCTGTTTCTTATCTTTTTAAAAGATGTGGCTTAGTCATCGTAAAAAAAGAAAAGGTTAACGAGGAAAAAATCTTTGAGTTGGGAGAGAGACTTTCGGCCTTTGATATTGATCAAGATGAGGAAGTCTTTTATCTTTATTTTCCTTTTGAGAATTTAGGCAAGGTAAGAGAAGTTTTTGATTTAGTTCAACCCGATAACGTTGAGATTGATTATAAGCCTAATTCCTTAATTAAAATTTCTTCAAAAGAGAAAGCAATAACAATTTTGGATTTGGTGGAAGCCTTGGAGAGTTTGGATGATATTCAAAAAGTCTATTTTAATTGTGATATTTCTTTATGAAGAAGTTAAATTTAGAAAAAAGATTGGGAAGGATTGAAAAACGCTTGCGATTTATCATCGCGGTTTTCTCTATTTCTTTTTTGATGTTGATGGCTACTTTTTTTTATTTTGATAAAGCCTTATTTTTTATTCCAATTTTGATTTTGGCGACTTATTTTTTTACTTATTTTTCTCTTTTAGAAGATATTAAAAAAATTGATTGGTTAATGCTTTTTTTGATGCCGGTTTTTTTAAGTGTGATTTTTTATCTTTTTTATTTTCTTTTTCCGGTAAGATGGTTAACAAGACTGCCATTTATTATATTTTATGCCATTTCCGTTTATGCCGTTCTTTTGTCGTCTAATATTTTTAACGTTGGGGTAGAGAAGAGTTTAGCGCTTTACAGAGCCGCATTTTCTGTTAATTTTTTTTACCAAATTTTTCTTATTTTTTTTGTTTTTAATATCCTTTTTTCGTTTCGTCAAGATTTTTTGGTCAATGGGTTGGTAAGTTTTTTGGCTATTTTTTTATTTTCTTTACAGCTTTTGTGGACAGTTCATCTTAAAAAAGTTATTGAAAAAAAAATTGTCTTTTACAGTTTGTTTTTGGCGGCAATTGTCAGTGAGGGAGTAGTAGTTTTTTCATTTTTGCCAGTCCCCATTACCGTTTTTAGTTTATTACCAACTGGTGTTTATTATAGTTTGGCTGGTTTGATTTATCATTTTATTGATAAAAGACTTTTTTATCAAACAATAAGAGAATTTTTGATAGTTTTGGGATTTATTTTATTAGTTGTTTTTTTATCGATTCCTTGGTAGAAAAAGGTAAGAAAAAAATAGAGAAGAGGGGAGAAGAGAAAATAAAAAATAAAAATTAAAAAATAAAAAAGAAATAAAAAAGATACAGACGTGAATAAAACTATAGGATATTAATAAAAAACTATAGGTTATTAAAGAAAACAAATTGTGGTTATTCGTAGAGACACGCCATGGATGATGTCTTTCCTAAAATAAATCCAGGCTAAAAATTAATATTCAGATTATTACTACGCTCTAAATTTGCTTATCACTCTTTGTGGATAAGTGATAATTTTTAAGGCTAAAATTATTTTTTTAGATTGTCAAAACAATCTAAATTTAAATATACTTCTGGGATTATTAAAGAATAATTTAGCCTTGATTTTTAATTTTTAGATTATTTTGACAATCTAAATTGAAGAAAAACAGGTGCTTAGTTAGAAAGTTAAAAATAGCCTCAAAAATTAGGTTTTAGATTATTATATTGATCTAAATTAAACTGATATTTATTGACTAAACTTTCAGATTTAGCCTCAAAAATATCAATTTAGATTAATAAAACAATCTAAATTAAATCGAACTAAAAAATAAATTTTATTTTGCCGGAGAAGAAGTTAATTTTGTTTATTTTTGAAAAATTAATGAAGAAATTAAGAAAGGAAAAATAGAAATAATTAAAGAAATAAGGTAAGAAGCAAAAGATCTATTCCTCTTTTTATTGGTAATGGATGAATTTCAAATTGACAATTATATAGATTCCTGGTCAAGGCCAGGAATGACAGTTATAATGATAGATATTGTAGAGAGTAAAGGCGTATATAACGTCGTAAATTTTATCTTTTACGATGTGATTGAGAGTGCGCGAGAGTGGAGGTGTTTTATTTTTATTACGCGCCAAATTTTAATTTTTGTCAAAATTTTTTTTAATTATTTTTTTATTAATTTTTAAAAAAGCTCTTATTCTTCTCTTTGGTTACCATTGGTCTTTTTGTTTTGATTTTTCCGGTCTTCTCTACCGGTAAAAACAGATTTTAGATTGTCATAAAAATCTAAATTTCTCCTCTACTCTAGTTTATTTTAGTGGTGGGTGAGGGAGATAAAATTAAAAGTTAAAAAAAATAAAAATTTATATAATTTGATACACTTTAATTTTATGAAGAAACGAGTAATTTTTGCTTTTATCTTAGGTTTTGTTTTGGCTTTGATTTTGTTTCTTTTTATCAGAAAAGAAAAAGAAAAAACATTCAATAATTTTAATAATCACTTAAAAATTGAGGCGCCTTATTATGATAAAAAAGTTTTTCAACTACCTAAAGAGTTGGAAAAAAAAGCTTCAGTTTCAGCTACTTTAAAAATCCCAATTATCATGTATCACTATGTAGAGTATAAAAAAGATGTTGAGGATTTAATTAAAAAAAGGTTGGATATCAATCCCGATTTATTTGAAGGCCAATTAAAAGCGTTAAAAGAAGCATCGTACAAAACCTATTTTGTTAGAGAAATTCCTGATATTTTAGAGGGCAAGATTGAGTATTCAAGTCGCTTGGTGGTTTTGACTTTTGATGATGGTTACAAGGATTTTTACACGGTTGTTTTTCCACTTTTAAAAAAATACCAAATGAAGGCAACAATCTATGTTATTGTCAATTCTATTGGTAAACCCGGTTTTATGAATGAAAAAGAGATTAAAGAGGTTTTGGATAGCAGATTGGTTGAGCTTGGGTCGCATACCCTTGATCATTTGTATTTAAAACTTATTCCGCATACGGTTGCCAGAAAACAAATTTTTGAGAGTAAAAAAGTTCTTGAGGAAAAGTTTAAAGTAAAAGTTGAGACTTTTGCTTATCCATATGGGGCTTTTTCTAAAAAAACCGTTGATTTGGTAAAAGAGGCCGGTTATAAGGCGGCGGTTTCTGTAGTTCCTTCAATGATTCAATCTAAAGAAAATCTTTTTTATCTTTCACGGGTTCGACCTGGTATTTTTACGCCAAAAACAATGATTGGGGTGATTGAGAGTTATAAGAAATAATAAAATAAAATTAAAAAACTTTTATTTTAACCTTTTCCACATCAAAAACTTTTCCCAAAGATAAGTCAAATAATATTTTTTAGAAATCACATAATCTTGAGTGGGTAGAAAGCGCTTAATTTGGCCGGAAAAGCCAGTTTTGAATAAAGTTAATCCTTGCCAAGATTTTGGGGTTCTTTGCGGTCTTTTTTCATCATAAATTCCCCAAAAATTATATAACTGACAACCGCGGTTTTTGGCTTCTTTAATTGCTTCCCATTGGAGTAAATATGTTGCTGGAATTTTGGTATGGAGGGAAGCGCCTTGATGATAAAAGGCAGCATTTTTGGTAAAGATGATGATTGAGGCAGCAAGATAGTTGAAACTGGTTGAAATTGGTTGAAACTGGTTAGAATCGAAAGAGGTGATCTTAGCCAAAAAAATCATCGCGTTTTTAGATTTTGAAAAAGCGGCAAATTCTTTTTTGATAAAATCAAAGGAAAAAGGGGTAAATTTTTCCCTTTTAGCCGTTTCTTGGTAAAGGTTGTAAAAGATTTTTGTGGCTTTTGGGTCTTCTGTTTTTTCAATTAAAACTCCATCACGGGTGGCTTTTTTTATAAGATAGCGGGTGGTTTTTCGCATCGAAGAAAGAAGTTCTTCTTCAGTTTTATTAGTTAGTGGTAGTTCCCAGGTAGTTTCGGCATGCATATAAATGGGGGCTTTTTTGAAACCTAAATCAGAAAAAATCTTTTGGTACTCGTTTTTATCTTCAAAAATTGGTGCGATTCTTATAAACCAATAATTTTCTCTTTTGGCAATTTCTTTTAAAGACTTTAAAAGCTCAAAAAGAATTTTTTTAATGTGTTTGGTGTTAGAAGTTAGATGTTTGACGATTATCGGCCCATGTGGCACAAACAAAAAGCTTCCTCGCCGACTTTTTATTTTTATCACCAAAGAAACTGCTTCTAATTGGTTTTTATTGTTAAATAAACCCAATCTTACTATTGGATAACCTAAAGACTGTTGAAAATCTCCCCATTCCCATGAATGTAAAAAAGAAGACGAGCAATTATCATCAAAAAATTTTTGCCAGAGATTTTTTTCATTTATGATTTTGATTTTCATATATGACGTCGTTTAATATTTTGGTTAATTTTTTTTCTTCATTTAATTTTATATTATTGGTGGGTAAATTGATAATTTTTTGGCAAATTTCTTCAGCTTGCGGACAACTTCCCCATCTATACCCTACTTTATCCAAAGGAAAGCCTTTTGGGGCAACTGGACTATCGTACCAGCGACCTAAAAATATGCCTTTTTTGGCCAAATTTTGAAGGATTTTATCACGATTTTCAATAATAAGAGGAAAACGAATAATTGATCCTGTAACCTGCAACTTGTAACCTGTAACGTTATTTAAATTTTTTAAATAAAAATTAACCATTTTTTTTCTTTGGTTTTGGATTTTTGAAAAGCGTTTTAATTGATTTAAAAGTAGGATTGCCAAAGCATTGGGGTATTTTTTGTCAAAAAAATGATCGTACTTTCCTGCTTTTTCTTTTTTGGTAATCTCTGGAATTAAAAGATTGAATTTTTGGCTAAAAAAATGAATTATTTTGCCTAAATATATATTATAGGTTAATTTAATTATAAATACTATAGGTTTATAAAGGAGAAGTTTAAAAATCAGACTATAGGAAGGATAAGGAAGATTGAAAGAATCAAGTTTTTTGGCAATTTTTTTGTTATTGGTGACTATCGCTCCCCCAAAAACCGAAGAAAGGCTCTTTGATCGGCCAAAAGAAAGCAAATAAAAATGATTTTTTAATTTTGCATTTTTCATTTTGATTTTTGATATGTTTATCCCGTGTGCTATATCCTCAATTAGCACTAGATTATTTTGTCTGATAATGGAAAGTATCTTTTCTCTTTGGCTTGGTGTGATACCAAAAGTGTGTTGAAGAATGACGACTTTGGATTTTTCTGACAGCTTTTTTTCTAAATCTATAGGATTTGCGGAAAAACTTTTTCTTTCAATATCAAAAAAAACTGGCTTTAAGTTTAGGGCTACAATAGGCAAAACAACTGCTTCACAGGTAAAGGCCTGAACCAAAACCTCATCGTCTTTTTTAAGGTTTAGACTTTTAATAAGATGATAAAGAGCCGAGCGACCGGATAAAAATAGTGAAACGTGAAACTTAGAAGGCGAAACGTTTAAAAACTTTTTCAATATTTCCTTTTTAATTTCATCTTGTTCTTTTCCTCTTTTCCATCGCCAGGGTTGGAAAAGTAATAAGAAAGAAGCTAAAGCATCAGAAAAAGTCTCGTTTGGAGCAAGATTGAGATTGATCATTGATTATCCTGGAAAATTTTTATTTTTATTAAACTGTCTTTTATTATTGAAAATGCTTTGCGATTTTCTTTTTTATAGATAGTTGCTTTTGCAAATTTATTTTTACATTTTTGGCAAGTTAAGTATTCTTCTAGTATGAATTTTGGTGGTTTTAGATTTGGGAGTAAATATAGTCTGTCTAGATAAAGTCTTTTAAGCCATCCATCACCATCTTTTTGATAGTAGCCAATTTTGTTTTTACACTGCTTGCATTTTAACAAAATAATTTTTGAAAAATTACCCCTTTTTTTTCGGTAGGTGTCTTTTTTAATTTTTATTGGAATTCTTTTATTCATATGCAATTTGATTAATCTTATTTCTGTATTCTATGGCTTTTTTCTGAATAATTTCAAAAACTTTATTTTTATTTGGCACTAGACTAGAATAGCATCTGCTATACTAGTTAAAATGCTTGTTAAATCAGCCAAATTAAGTAATTATAAAATTAAAAAAATTATTAAATGTTTCATTATCGATATTGATGCCAC
>Ga0308407_1000471_pt1 | contig 29456 bp, 24 predicted proteins | sample HotsprSampleMSe2_FD_203476 | JGI IMG/M metagenome (GOLD analysis project Ga0308407, IMG submission 203476) | Hot spring phototrophic mat microbial communities from Mushroom Spring, Yellowstone National Park, Wyoming, United States - 20060911_MSe2 ...
GCGAGCGATTCGCTGTCGAACCAACCGTATTGGTAATGAAAGGAAAGTAGATGAGTTTATCAGAAGAGCAGCAACACGTTTTACAGGTAGCCCGCGCAGAGGTGCTGTCCGGGCGAATGAGCCGCCGCGCGTTCTTACGTCTAGGTCTGGCGCTTGGGTTATCAGCAGGAGCTACTGCACTGGTTGCATGTGGTGGCCCGTCAGCACCAGCACCGACGGCCACTGCACCAATAGCTGCCGGTAGTGGACCAACCGGTCGGTTACGGGTTGCTAGCGAGATTCCTGTTCAGCTTGATCCGGCTTTTGCCTCATCTGATGCTGAAATCTTGATCCTCAACCATGTGTACGATTACCTGGTTGATATTGATGCGGCTAATGCGATCGTTCCCCGTTTAGCCCGTGAATGGACGATCAGCGAAGATGGTTTACGCTATCGGCTCGTGTTGGCACCGGGAGTGACCTTTCACGATGGCAGTCCGTTGACCGCGGCTGATGTGGTCTGGACGTTCAATCGGTTGCGAGATCCGGCGTTGCAATTACCAACTGCCGATCTCTACGCCAACATTGCCGATATTGCTGCCGATGGGGATAATGCGGTTGTTTTTACTCTTGCCGAAGCAAACCCCTTTTTCCTCTATGATCTGTCTGATAACCACGCGCTGGTACTGCGCGCCGAGAGTGAGAACCCGGCAACAGCATTCAACGGAACAGGCCCGTTCCGCGTTGTCGAGTATCGTACCGAAAACCGCATTGAACTTGCAGCTAATACGACCTATTTTCAGGCCGGGAAGCCGGCAGTTGCCAATCTTGAGATTATTTTCTTCGCCGATCAGGCGGCAGCCGTTGATGCGCTGCGCGGTGGTCAAGTCGATCTAGTGTTACGTATGCCAACGCCGCTCTTCCAGACCTTGCAACAAGAGAGCGGTATTGTGACCGTGCAAACACCAACCAACGGCTTCGATCTGGTACGATTGCGTGCTGATCGTGAGCCTGGTAATAAGCCAGAGGTCATCCGGGCGCTGAAGCTGGCAACCGACCGCGAAGCAATTTTTCGCCAGGTGAAAGCCGGACTAGGCGCTATTGGTCGTGATAGTCCGATTGGGCCGCTGTTTAGCGCATACTATTCGGAAGAAACCCCTCTTCCCCCACGCGATCCGGCAGCAGCTCGCGAATTGCTTGCCCGTGCCGGTTACGCTAATGGCTTACAGCTTGATCTGCATGTGCCCGATTCGGGTGATCGCCCCGATCTGGCAGTAGTGTTGAAGGAACAGTGGGCTGAAGCTGGGATCAATGTGAATGTGATAGTCGAGCCAGAAAGTGTCTATTACGGTGATAATGGCTGGTTAGAGGTCGATCTAGGGATCACCGGTTGGGGTTCACGACCGGTACCTCAGTTCTACCTCGATGTGATGCTGGTGAGCGGTGCGATATGGAATGAGAGCCGCTTCAGCGATCCAGAGTTTGATGCGTTGGCTGCAACGGCTCGAACCACTCTCGATGAGGCTGAGCGCGTGCGTGCCTACCGTGAAATTCAACGGATTCTGATCGAACGCGGTCCGATCATTATTCCCTATTTCTTTGCTCAGCTTAGTGCTCATCGGATCGGGTTGCGCGGCTATGTCGCCAAGGCGTTTCCCGGACGTACAGATTTGGCTACGATTGCAGTGTAGGGTTAGTAGTATAGTGAGTGATGTTTCGGATAAACTCACCACAGAGAACACAGAGGGTACGGAGATGAAACAACTCTCTGTGTAAATGAGTAGTTCAGTGATATTGGCATGATGTTAAGCCGATTTGTGCGGGCTTTTTTCGCCGATCTGGCAACAGCGACCGGTACGACTATTGTCATCTTGTTCCTCGGATTGGCCTTGTTTGGGCCATTGATTGCACCGTACAGTCCGACGAGGCAAAATGCCGATGCCATTCGGTTGCCACCCTCAACAACGCATGTGCTCGGTACCGACCGGCTTGGTCGCGATTTGTTCAGTCGGATTATTTACGGTGCTCGTGATATTTTGTTGCTCGCCGGTGGTGGCACAGCGCTGGCAGTGTTGTTAGGGACATTTATCGGGGTGAGTGTAACCTACCTGGGCGGCTGGCTTGAAGAGCTTGTTTTTCGGATTTTTGATGGCTTGCTCGCTCTGCCGGCACTGCTACTGGCCCTGCTCCTCCTGGGCGCGGTTGGCCCTTCACGTAGCGGTGTGCTTCTAGTGATTGTGATCGTTTATACCCCAATCGTTGCCCGAGTGGTGCGCAGTGTCGTGTTGAGTCTCAAGTCGCGAGGCTTTATCGAAGCCGCCCGTATGCGTGGTGAGCGCCTTGGGTATATCCTCTGGCGTGAGCTATTGCCACTGGTAGCGCCAACACTGGCAGTTGAGGCGGCCCTCCGTTTCTCATACGCGATCTTTCTGGTTGCTTCGCTCGGCTTTCTCGGTATTGGTGTGCAACCACCTAGTCCCGATTGGGGACTGATGGTGCTCGAAGCTCGCAATGAGTTTGCTCTTGCTCCATGGTCACTCTACGCACCAGCAGCCGCCATTGCGTTGCTGGTGATTGGCGTGAATTTAATGGCCGAGGGTGTACGCCGAGCAATACGCGAAGACGTTACAAGGTAGCGATGACAACGCCAGTCTTAACAGTAAACGATCTAACGGTAGCATACCGTGTTGGGCGGCAGGAACTACCGGTTGTGCGCGAAGTGAGTCTGGCGGTTCATGAGGGTGAAATTCTAGGAATCGTCGGTGAAAGTGGCAGCGGGAAGAGCACGCTGGGTCTGGCAATCTTGCAGGCCCTGCCATCTACAGGACGGATCTGCGCAGGGCAGGTGTTCCTCGATGGGGTTGAACTAACCGGCTTATCAGGAAGCGCACGACGTGCGCTATGGGCCAATTCATTACGTCTGGTACCCCAAAATCCACTGGCAGCCCTGAATCCAACGATGCGAATCGGTGAGCAACTGATTGAAGCTATCGGTGGTGATCGCACGACAGCAACAGCACAGGCGATAAACGTACTGAAGCGTGTTCATATTCCTGATCCCGCACGTGTCATGCGCAGCTATCCGCACGAGTTGAGTGGCGGTATGCAGCAACGGGTCATGATCGCGATGGCCCTGCACGGTGCGCCACGCCTCCTCGTACTCGACGAGCCAACAACCAGTCTTGATGTGACGACAGAGGCAGCAGTAATCGATCTGTTAGCCGAATTGATCGCCGAGAAGCAGCCAGCCACGATCTTCATTTCGCACAATCTCGGCCTGGTTGCCCGTCTTGCCGCTCGTACTGCGGTAATGTACGCTGGAGAATTAGTAGAAGTTGCACCAACGATGTCGCTATTTGCACAGCCGCGGCATCCTTACACGCAGGGATTACTGCGTAGTCTGCCACGACCAGGTTTGCGCTACGATCACCACCCACTGCATCCGATAAATGGTACCATTCCAGCTCCTGGAGCTTTACCAGCCGGTTGTGTCTTCGCACCACGCTGTTCACTCGCAGATGAGCGTTGTCGGCGCGAGCGACCATCGCTGATCGCTATAACTGAACATCACCTTACCCGCTGTCACTACTGGCAACAGGTAACTCAGGGTGTCCCGTCACCATCAGTCGCAGCGTCATCGCTGTCGTCAAACGGCAACGGTCAGGTGTTGCTTACAACTCATCATCTGACTAAAACAATCGCCCGGCGTCAATCGTTGTTCGATAAACTCCGTGGTCAACCAGCTCCGGTAGTGAAGGCACTGGCCGGCGTTGACCTGACTTTACACCGCAACCGTATTTTGGGCGTCGTCGGCGAGAGTGGTAGTGGTAAAACAACTCTAGCCCGCTGTCTAATCGGCCTAAGCGAACCTTCTAGTGGTACAGTTGAACTGCTCGATATGCCGCTAGCACCAAATATTCAACGACGTAGTCGTGAGCAGCTTCGTCGGTTGCAGATGGTCTTACAGAATCCGCAAGAGGCTCTGAATCCGGCTCTGACCATTGGTGAAGCGTTGATGCGTCCGCTTATCCGTCTAGGTGGCATGGATCGCCAGGCTGCACGTCAACGAGTACCGGAACTATTGCGGTTGGTAAAGCTACCGCCAGACTACATAGATCGCCGACCAGCGCAACTGAGCGGCGGTGAGAAGCAACGGGTTGCGATTGCTCGTGCACTGGCAGCCACGCCTGATCTGCTCTTACTCGATGAGGCCGTCTCGGCGCTTGATGTCTCGGTGCAAGCTGCCGTGCTTAATCTCCTAGCTGAAGTGAAGGAACGAACTGGGGTTTCCTATCTCTTTATTACCCATGATCTGGCAGTGGTAAGTTATTTGGCCGATGACGTGGTCGTCATGTACCGTGGTCAGATTGTTGAGTCGGGGCCAGTGCAAGCCGTGCTAGCACCACCGCTTCACCCTTATACCGAGGCATTGTTGACGGCTGCTAGTGCTCGTGGTATACGCTTGCGCGAAGCTGAAGAGTCTGGTTCGTTACCGGAAAACGGTTGTCCGTTCTATCCACGCTGTCCGCGTACCCCTGGCAATATCTGTGCTACCACGCCACCACCGTGGCGTGATGCGGGCAATGGTCATCGGATTCGTTGTCATATTCCACTGGAAGAACTGCAAATAATCCAGCGTTCAGTGCTGATTGAATTATGATCCGATATTTATTACGTCGCCTGATCTTACTCGGTGGTACCATTCTTATCAGTTCACTGATCATTTTCCTGATTTGCCGCCTGTTACCCGGTGATGTCGCCCGGGTTCTACTCGGACGCGAAGCAGGTGAAGCAGCGCTGGCTGCCTTGCGTGCCGAACTGGGTCTTGATCGGCCCTTACCGATACAATACCTCGACTGGCTGATTGGATTTGTCAGTGGCGATTGGGGAATGGCCTACAGTACCCGCCAACCGATCCGGCCCATGGTGCTAGAGCGCCTGGCCAATTCACTGCTTTTAGCTGGGGCAACGTTAACACTATCACTACCATTGGGAATTGCTTTAGGCGTATGGGCAGGTTGGCGAGCGGGTAAACTCGACGACACCCTGATCAGTGTCTCAACCCTGGCCGTGACCGGGTTGCCGGAATTTGTGACCGGCTTATTGCTTATCGATCTCTTCGCCTTCCGCCTGCGCTGGCTGCCGGCCAATTCCTCCATCCGCCCAGACACACCATTTTTCGAGATTCTTCCCCAATTACTGCTACCGGCAATCACGGCAACCCTCGTCTTACTGGCGTACATCGCCCGTCTGACCCGTGCCGGAGTAATCAGTGAACTAGAGCAAGAATACACGCGCACGGCACTGTTAAAGGGATTATCTCCGCTGACTATGCTACGCCGCCATGTCCTGCGTAACGCCTTATTACCGACCATCACTGTGGTGGCGATCAGCCTCGGCTGGCTGATCAGTGGCCTGATTGTGGTTGAAAATGTGTACAACTATCCGGGAATTGGGCGCTTGTTAACCTTTGCCATTGATCGGCGTGATCTCCTCTTGTTACAGGCAGTAGCAATGGTGACGGTCGTCATTTTTGCGGTTGCCAATCTGCTTGCCGATCTGATGTACGCTCTGCTCGATCCACGAATCCGTCTGGGGAGCGAGGAGCGATAGACGCATCACGTCATCTTTTCCAGCGTGATCACTCAGAATCACCGTCGGAGTGCAGTCCCTGGGTGCGCGGGCCTCTGGCCCGCATAGTACGATATATAGCCGGAGACCATTGTTTAGCGCACCAGCACACCATTACCCCCTCTTCCCCACTTACGGCCCCATCCCTGTCATCGGAGGTTGAACCCTCTCCTCGCACACCTCTACCGGTTGGGAAAACCGCTGAAAAGCCCTGAGCCAACAGAACACGCACCTTCACCAGTCTTGTAAACAGCATCCCGGCGGAGCTGCACGCAGAAATTGCACCAATTTTCAATAAAATGCGTATCTTTTTGTGATCTCAAACGCTATCTTTAATAGGACACAACATCTGTGAGTCGCTGCTTGTGGGAAAGGGCAGCGTACCCACTCCACAGGTGAGGGATGCAGACAAGAACGACACCGTTCACCTATGAAGCGTACCTGGAGAAACTATGCTCGCCAAAGTGCTAAGCTGTGCTGTCATCGGTCTTGATGGCGTATTGGTCGCAGTTGAAGTTGACGTATCCGGCGGCTTACCCGCCTTCAGTGTTGTCGGTCTGGGTGATGCCGCCGTTCATGAAAGTCGTGATCGGGTGCGTTCGGCTATACGTAACAGTGGTATGACCTTTCCGATGCGTCGGATTACCGCTAATCTGGCGCCAGCCGATCTGCGTAAAGTCGGCCCTGCCTACGATCTCCCAATTGCGCTCGGCTTACTGCTAGCTACCGAGCAACTTGCAGCCGATGTGAGTAATGCCGTCTTCATCGGTGAATTGGGGTTAGACGGGACACTGCGCCATACGGATGGCATCCTGCCAATGGCGGCGGTTGCTCGGGCGAACGGCATTTCGACCATCTATCTACCGGCAGAAGATGCAGCAGAAGCTGCTCTGGTAGAAGGCTTGCGCATCATACCAGTACGCTCGTTACGCGAGCTCATCACCCATCTGAGCGGCGAACGCCCACTACAACCGTACCGAGGTACAACTGGCTTCACTCCAACGGTGCCAACTCGCATCGTTGACTTTGCCGACGTTCGCGGGCAAGAACACGTCAAGCGTGCGTTAGAGATAGCAGCAGCCGGCGGACATAACATCTTGATGAGTGGGCCGCCGGGTTCTGGCAAAACCATGCTCGCCAGAGCACTTCACTCAATCCTACCGCCGCTCAGTTTCGCTGAAGCGCTGGAAGTGACCAAAATCTACAGCGTTGCCGGTCAACTCCCACGCGACACACCGCTCATTCGGGAACACCCCTTTTGCGCACCGCACCACACCGTCTCGACGGCTGGACTCGTCGGTGGTGGCAGTCGCGTGCGACCGGGAATGATCTCGCTGGCCCATCGCGGCATCCTGTTCCTCGACGAGCTCCCGGAGTTTGGGAATCGGCTCGAAGTCTTACGGCAACCGCTCGAAGATCGGGTTGTAACCCTCAGCCGGGCGCACGGCAGCATCACCTATCCGGCGGCCTTTATGCTGGTTGCAGCACAAAACCCCTGCCCCTGCGGCTGGTACGGTGATCCTGAACGCACCTGCACCTGTTCACCGACACTGGTCGGTCGTTACCAGCGTCGGGTCAGCGGCCCTCTGCTTGATCGGATCGACATTCATGTTGAGGCGCCGCGGGTCAAGTACGACAAACTCAGCAGTCTGGCCGCTGGCGAACCATCAGCGACCGTTCGCGAACGGGTCATCGCTGCCCGCCACCGTCAGACCGAGCGCCTACGTGGTCATCCGCGTTGTCAAAGCAACGCCGATCTCGGCCCGGTCGAGATTCGGGCATTCTGTGCACTAGACAGTGCCGGTCAATCACTGCTCAAATCGGCAGTGCAGCGACTCAACCTCTCAGCACGCAGCTATCATCGCATTCTCCGCCTAGCCCGCACCATTGCCGATCTAGCCGGTGTCGAACAGATTGCGGCAGTCCATGTTGCTGAGGCAATCCAGTATCGACCGCGGCAGGTCGAGTAGGGGGGGATGAGCGATGTGTACATAGGTGAGGAAGCGGAAAACCTGGCCCCGTTGAAGTGAGAACAGCGCAATGCAGTGCATAGACTGACCAGACAGGGAGGCTAAGGGATAGTGGTATTCTTTTCACATCACCATACCTCCCCCTTTCTTCACTGTATGTAATGGTAGGGCTTTGTAAAGTGCTCAGTTTCTGCTCGTAATGACCGAACTGCGTAACAAACGTTATGCACCTGCTCACCGTGCTTCGCGACCGGCACCGTTTATCTGGGAGCACGGGCCAGTGGCCCGTATCCTTCGATGCTTTGGTGGAACCAGTCTTCCCTGCCGACTCCCTCCTGCAAGCGGTAGGGATGATGAAATCCACCCCTACCGCTCCGTCCCTCTTTTTTCCACGCACCCACTGCCAGGGAGGAAACAGCCTTAACTACCCCTGACTAGAGGGTACGGGCAAACTGACAGCCACACTTTTTCAAATGTCTGGTGCCAGACTAGTTCAGAGCAGCAGGCCGAAGTCACCCTTCCCTTTTATAATGGAAAACCCGTTCTTCCGAGTACTGGTGAGACATTCTGGAAATAGCCTACCAGTCCTCAAGCAAGACTATGGGCTAACAACAACACTACTCATGACCAGTTCCCCGGAGGGAAGAACCTGAATACTAAGCGGCTGTAACTGCTCACGGGTAAACGCAGATGCAACCTGTTCGTTAAAAACAATTGCTATCGACTCACCGGCTGTCACGTCACGTAACGGTGCAATGAATTGCCCATCGGCTCCAACAACAGTTTCAGCGATTAACGCATTACCACGTGACAGATTGATCACACGGATCGGTGCTTGAGGTGGCCCGCCCCCCCGTATTTGACCATCAGAAACTCGCACCGGCTCGGCAATATAGAACATCGGCTGCGGTTGATTACCACTTTCAGGAGCCGGGTAACTAGCTGAGAGGGTAGGAAGTGGCTGGACCGGATAGACCGGATACGCAGCCTGTGCCGTCGGAGAGGGTTCAGGTGTTGTTGTGGTGCCACACCCTGAAATCACAACTAGACAGAGTAAGCCGATAATAAAGCGATGCATAGCGACCTCGTTTGCATACGATACACTTATCCTTAAGAGTATACCGCACATTACCAGGGGATTGTAACAAGAGATTGGTGTTTAGATAACAAGCTTTCCAGGCATGTGTTTTTGATTTCGATGAGATTACATGCGCGTGGTGGCACTATGAAGACAAATCAAGTATATCTCTCGTCTACCCTGACACCGAAACCGAGGTGAGAAACACCAGTGATGGCTCAGGAAGGGCGGTTCAATTTTCGAGATAAATTCATGAAAGGTGTTTTGCTTGATTGACAACGAGACCTTACCTCTGATATAATCTGATGGAAATTTTAAAAATTGATACAAGAAGTTTTGCCAAGAAACAAAAAAACTGTAAACTACTATCAAAAAACTATCTTAACAGACTATTTGTTTTATCAATACATTTTCAAATTTAAATTTCTTTACTCTATCCTCTAATTATATAAATAATCCAGACGGAACAGAATAAAAATCTTACGTATCACATTATGACCTTCCTTAAATCACTCACAGTGAAACACTTTTTCAAACAGATATCCTCACCAGCTATGATGACACTGACACGCGGCTTTGCAGCAGTAGCTACTGGTGCATTGTTCAGTCGCGTACTCAGTGCTATTGCCGGTATCTTGCTTGTTCGTTACTTCAATGATCCTGCACTGTACGGACAATACGCTACTCTCGTTACTATCCTGTCGTTAATATCAAATCTGCTAGGAATTGGCTTCGACACCTGGTTACTTCGTGAAGGTGGCCGAGATCCAGCACAGCTGTCATTTAATGCACGTCGTCTGATCGTCTTAAAGTTTGGAACTTCTAGCCTGTTAATTGGAACGTTAACATTAGCATGGAATCAAGCTGATCTTCATTGGTTGATCATTATTGGAATGTTCGGAATTATTGCTGAGAGCTACATCAGTACTGGTTATGTCATACTGCATGCCCTTAGCCGAAATTCCCTGGTTGCTATGTTGCAGAGTGTCAGCACTTTGCTAACCGTTGGTCTTATTCTGATCTTGATGCACTGGCCACCGCAAGTAGCAACGCTCATTGTGAGTCAGAGCTCTGTGAGTGGAATAATACTGCTTATCATTTCAATCCTGTTAGCTGAGCACTGGCGTGGTACATGGCGTCCTTTACGCTTGGGACATTTGATACGTGACGCTGGATTTTTTATTCTGGCTGATGTGTTAGCTAATATCTACTCTCAAGCTCAGATCGCCATTCTGGCTTTCTTAACTGACGATTTGAATGTTGGCATATTCCGAACTGCTGTTAACCTTATTACAATGAGTTTTCTTGTGCCAATGGCAATGTTCAATGTCGGATTACCGTTACTGAGCCGTCGGCATCAAGACCGGCGCCAGTGGTATCTACTCCTATCTGGAATGTTTGTCATCTCTTTTTTCTATGGATTCACCGTGCTTATTTGTTTTATATGGTTTGGAGGTAACATACTGCAACTTCTTTACGGTAATAAATATGAAATGGCAATCCCATTACTTGTACCACTCAGTATAGTCCCTCTATTCAAATCGCTAAGTTTTGTAGCACTTATGGCCATGCTTGCTTTAGGAGCGCAACGACTGCGAGTGATACTACAGAGTGTGGTTGTACTAATAAGTCTACTGGGTGGTTGGATTATCATATCTCATTTAGGTTTAGAAGGTGCAACATTATCGTACATTATCGTTGAGGGAGTGCTTTGTCTGTTATATTGGGTTGGAGCCATCTACACGTTACACAAAACACGTTTATGAAAATCGTTTTAATCAACAATCATTCGGTCTTGAATGCTGGTGATTATGCCATTTTGCTGCAAACACTTCAGCTACTCCATAACGCTTTTCCACAAGCTGAAATTAGCTTAACATTCAACGATCCAATCCATGCCCGTTCATTGCTGCCGAACTACCGTATCTATGCTGCACCTCCAGCCTGGGGGGTCGAGCTTGATCAACATCGTCAAGTGTTGAAAGCACCACGGTTAGTTCGTGGGTGGAATCTCGTGCTATTGTTCTTCAGTGCGCTGCTTGTACGACTATTGGGCAAACCTGTACGGATATTCCGTGATCGGCAAAAACAAGCTTTATTAGAAGAGATGGCAAATGCCGATTTAGTCGTTGCAAGTGGTGGTGGCTATATCTATCATTGGTTTACCTTTGCTGCGGCATTAAGTATTTGTGCGCTGATCATGCGACGCCCGCTTGTCCTCCTGCCACAGTCTATAGGCCCTTTTCATCATCCATTACAAGTCTGGCTGGCAAAGATAATCGTAACAGGCGCTGATCTAGTCCTGGCTCGCGAAACCATTTCCCTCCGCAGGGCACGCGATCTTGGGGCACATGTAGTTCGTTACGAGCCGGATCTCGCCTTTGCCCTTCCCGCAGCACCAGCAGAACTTGCACAGGCCTGGTTTCGCTGGCGACAGACTATTCCCGAACCGGCCACAATGTACGTTGGGATAACTGCTATCGACTGGCATGGACAAAATCCTCATTTTCACCACCAACAACAGTACGAATCAGTATTAGTTAACTTTATTGATCGATTAACTGAACAGGGAGCTGTTGTTGTCCTGTTTTCACAAACATGTGGCCCTAGTCGCTCTGAAGATGATCGGTTAGTCAATCTGCGAATCTACCAAAACATTCGTAGACAAGAGCGGGTTATCATGCTGAATGAACCGATCCATCCTGCACTTTTGCAATCACTTTACGGATGTATGGATTACTTTGTCGCCACTCGCCTTCACTCATTTATTTTGGCGACAAATGCCGGAGTGCCAGCGCTGACAATCGGCTATTTGACGAAAAGCATTGGCATCTTGAGCGATATGGGATTAGCTGATCGCTGTCTTGATATTCAACATCTGAATACAACGAAACTGTGGCAGGCATTCACTCGCTTGCAGCAGGAAGGTTTACCACCGCACGTAGAAACATACGTCACGACTACCCGTCAGCGCCAGCAAGCGTTACAACGTGAACTTGCCGAACGATATGGAAAGCAAAAAGAGGTTGCAGAATGAACACACGCATCAGTGTAGTTCAGTTAATCCCTGGATTGATAGTCGGCGATCTAGGTGGTGGTCTGGAGCTGTACAGCATTCGATTGGCGCAGGCCCTTGATAAAGCACTATTCCACGTACAGATGGTTTGTCTTTGGCGCTTTGATCGACCGATTGAGCATCGATGGGAAAGCGAGTTACGAAATGAGGGCATTAATGTTTATTACGGTTCTCCGTTTGACCAGCGTATCACAACATCAGTTCTCCGGTCATTATCTGGTTTGCGCCCTCTTATGCAACACCTCCAACCAGACATTATTCACGCTCATGGGGAATATGCCGGAGTTATCGGCGTAGGATTGCGCTTTATGACCCGTTCGCCCCGTTTAATCCGGACATGCCATACAACTGTTGAATTTCCCAATCATCCACCGTTGCGATTCGCGACTTCAGCACTTTACCCGCTGGTCGCAAAGGTACAGGTAGGAGTATCGAGCGCGATTGTAGCCCATTTGTGCCGTCATTTTTTGGTGCGTCTTACCCGCCAGCCGATCTGGTTCATTAACAATGGGATCGATCTCGATCGAGTCCTGAGACAACGCACCGGCGCCAGTATTCGTCGGGAATTAGGGTTATCCGCGGACATACCGCTGTTTGGTCTAGTTGGGCGTCTCACCGAACAGAAAGGTATTCCTGATGCGTTGCAGGCATTTGCACTTGTGCGGAAGCGATTGCCACAAGCGGTAATGGTCGTTGTTGGCGATGGGTATGGTGAAAAACCCAGGCTCCTCAAGGCTCAGGCTTCCGAACTAGACTTAACACAATCAGTTTTCTGGTTGGGTGCACGCCCCGATGCAATCGATATTATTGCCGATCTTGATGTACTCGTTTCAGCCTCACTGTGGGAGGGATTGCCCACGGTGATTCTCGAAGCGATGGCTTTGGGAACACCTGTTGTAGCGACCGATATTCCTGGAACAAACGAATTAATCCTGCACGAACAAACTGGATTGCTTGTGCCGCCCCGAAATCCACCAGCCCTGGCTCAGGCAATGGAGCGATTGATTAACGACAGAAACCTGGCGCAACAATTAGTTGTTGCTGCCCGCGAGCGGGTAGAACGGTTTTCTATCGCCAGCGCAGCGAAGCAATACGAACATTTGTATTACTGGTTGATGAACAATAGACGATAACCCAAAAGTATTAGTATCCGATATTCACTCGTACCTCTCCAATATCGAGCTGCTGACCAGCTTCGATGTTCCATATCTTCGGTAAGCCATCGGTATTACGCACGACATCGTTCAGACCAAACGGATCGCCGATAGCGATTACATATTCCTTTGGTGGTAAATTTGGAACTACAAAGCGTCCCTCAGTATCAGTCTCAGCAAACGGACTGAGCGCAGCATCATCAACGAAGATGGCACTTTCTTCGTTACGAATCACTTCGGCAAAAGCGACTCGTACCCGATGGATCGGTTTACCAGTAATATCAGAGATGATGCGCCCGAATACCACAGCCTGTCCGTTTGCAGGAGTTGGTACGGTAAACTGATCGGCAGGAGTTGGAGTTGGTTGTACTGATGTACATGCTTCCAGACTGATCAATGTGAACAAAAGAATGACGACTCGCAAGGAACCCTCCGCTCTGACAGTTAGCGAAACATCTAACTTGTGCACGATCCGTGAGCTATTCGTTGTCAATATTACCGACAATTATCGCTCAGTGCAAGCGTATAACCCAAAGCACGTATAGTAAATAACCTGTTGGTAGTATCGCCAAGATCGTGAATACCGTATATACATACTGGCGAACGGTCATATTCGGTTTAGCAAAGGAGACTTGTATGCGTCGGCTACTCAACTTATTCTTAGCGATAGCTGCACTACTCATTGCCGCTCATTCAGCGATCCCAGTACGTGCACAGGGCAGTGCCTACAACACCAACTTTATTACCTCGATCACGTATCAGAACGTTGGTACGGCTACGGCAAACATCACATTTACTTTTTACCCGACATCTGGTTCTCCAATCTCTTTTAACAGAACTCTTGCAGCAAACGCAGGAGCATCACTCAATGTTGGTCAAGCATCAGAATTGAGCGGTTTTTCCGGTCAAGGTTCGGCAGTAATCTCGTCGGATCAGCCAATTGTGGCAACTATTGTCCAAATACCGCAGAGCACAAGTGTGCGAAATCGACCGTTGTCGAATGGTTTTGGCAGTAATGATGGCAGTAACAATGTACTGATTGCCACGGTGCTAAAGAATACGTTTAATCAGACAACGAAGTTCTCAATTCAGAATGCTGATTCGACTAACGTCAACGTAACACTACGATTCTTCCCTATTGGTTCAGCTAATCCAATCCACACCGAGACATTTTCATTGAGTGTTGGGATGGCCCGCTTCTTTGATGCAGGTACCATCTCCCAGCTTGGCTCAAGTTTCAATGGATCGGCAACAATTCAGGCTTCCGGTAAGGTTGTGGCAACAGCTATTGAAGCAACTACTGATAGCTCTTACAAAGTCAGTGCTTTTGAAGGTGTAGCGCAAGGTAGCAATACAGTTTACATGCCAAGCGCCCTCTGTAACTTTGGCACAACCCAGCAGCGCACTGCTTATGCGGTACAGAATACCAGCACCTCGAATTCAGCAACCGTCACCGTAACCTACAAAGATCTGAACAACATTACTGTCGCAACCCAAACTGCGACTATTCCAGCGGGAGCAAAGCAGAGCTTCCTGACATGCAGTGCCAGTGGTATTCCCAGTAATTTCAATGGCTCAGCAACCATTACCAGTACAGGCGCACCGATCGTAGCCATTGGGAAGGTCTTCTCAGGCAGTCCTTCATTTGCAGCTCTAGGAACAGCATTCGTCGGCGCATCTGCAGGTGCCAGCAAACTGGCAGCACCTTATGTACGGTGGACGCAGACTCGTTTTGATATCAATCCTGGTAATCGACAGCGCGCATTTATTGCTATACAAAATGTTGGTACAGGACCATCGGGGACTATCACCGTCAAATACTACGGTTTGGATGGTACCCTCATTGGTACTCATACCCTTAGCTCTATCAATCCTGGTCAAAAGACGAACTCAAGGCCGATAGAAGCTACTCTAGCGGCAGGTCAGACGCCGGACAAGCTAAACGAGTTCGGATACATCGGCGGGTTCGGTGGCAGTGCCACTATTGAATGTGCCAACAGTGGTTGTCAGATTGTAGCAGTTGTGCGCATTGCATCGGCAAATTCGGCAACCAATCCGGCAGATATCGTGGCCGAAGACTATAACGGGATCCCAATCAACTAAATTCAGGAGCAAACATAAAACTCTCAGGTCGTATCCGTCTATGGATACGACCTGAGAGTTTTTATGGTCGGTTAAATTAATAACACGATACAGCCTCTGTTCACGCTGGGGAGAGGACGATCATACTCTTCAGGTACTCTCTACAGGTTTACAAGCCACTACTTTGTAGTTTTTGCAGTGCCAACGAGAAGTGTCGTAATATTGAATGTCTAGCTGCGTAGCTAATGCACTGGCAATTGCTAATAGTAGCTTCATTGTGATCAGAAAAGGTAAGGATAAAAAGCGAATAGGAAGACTTCCATAAGGGGGTGGGAATATCCAGGGTAATTGGCGGGCGGCTGATCGCCACTGATATGCAAGTGTTCCCCAATAACCCTCCAGTTCATTGAGCGATGTGATGTGAAAACCAGCCTCTGATAGCAGATGGCTGAGACCAAAACGGGTGTAACGGTAAAAATCAAACGGTATTTCGTGTTCTTCGTAGTAGAGCGGTGCAGTCAGCCATAAGGTACCACCAGAGCGAAGGAGGCGATACATTTCTGCAAGTGCGACTTGTGGTTGTGGCAGATGTTCTAGTACTTGAGTACAGATAATCGCATCAAAACTTCCTTCTGGAAACGGTAATTTGACAAGATCAGCAATCACATCAAGTTGACCATACTGTTTGGCAACTTTGGCAAAATCTACAGCAATGTAGTTTGTATGACGGAACAAGTGGGCATACCGACAATCACCAGCTCCTGCATCAAGGACACGGCTGCCCGATGGTAATTGTTGTGCAGCATGTTGAAGAAAACGTTCCAAATACACTCGGGATGAATTCATCGTTACCCGGTGACGTAACGTGCTTACGAATGACATAGATAATGCCTCTTGGAAATGTTGCGAAAGTTGAGCTTCAGGCAAGATACTGTTCGCCGATAATGAGGAGGGCTTATCCCCCCACCTCCTCCTCCAACCGCTCGATCTCGGCTAACCACGTTGCAGCACTGGAATCGCTTGGTGCGCGCCAGTCGCCACGAGGTGAGAGTGAACCGCCCGAACCGACTTTGGGGCCGTTTGGCATGGCCGAGCGTTTGAATTGGCTGATCTGGAAGAAACGGTAAACGAAGACTTTCAGCCAGTGTAGGATGGTTGGCAAATCATACGACCGGCGCTCATTCGCTGGCAGACCTTCCGGCCATTCCCCTGCTGAGGCGTCACCCCACGCATGAAGCGCCAGAAAAGCAACTTTGCTCGGACGAAAGCCGTACCGGGTGATGTAGTAGAGGTTGAAGTCTTGGAGGGCGTATGGCCCGATGATCTCTTCGGTACGTTGCGCCGGTTTGTCATCGCCGTTGGCTGCCGCCGGTACCAGTTCTGGGGAGATTTCAGTCGCCAGAATGGATTCGAGCACACGATTAGCCGTTTCTCCCAGTTCGCCGCTCCGAATGATGTATCGGATCAGGTGTTGGATGAGCGTTTTCGGTACTGAAGCGTTTACGTTGTAGTGGGCCATCTGGTCGCCAACACCATACGTACACCAGCCGAGCGCAAGTTCGCTTAGATCACCGGTGCCGATGACGATGGCATTGTGGTAGTTGGCTAAGCGAAACAGATGCGAGGTGCGTTCGCCTGCCTGCACGTTCTCGAAGGTAACGTCGTACATCGGTTCACCTTCGCCAGCCGGATGACCTAGATCGCGGAGCATCTGGAGTGCTGATGGCCGAATGTCGATCTCATTGGCGCTGACACCAAGCGCGGCCATAAGCGCATGGGCATTGCGTCGAGTCTGATTGCTGGTGGCAAAGCCGGGCATGGTGTAGGCCAGGACGTTCTGACGGGGTAGTCCTAGGCGATCCATCGCTCGTGATGCGACGATCAAAGCCTGGGTGCTGTCAAGACCACCAGAGACACCAATAACCACTTTTTCGACGCGGGCACTGCGCATGCGCTGGATCAGACCGTGGACCTGAATGTTGTAGGCTTCGTAGCAGCGTTCATCACGGGTGGCCGGATCGTTTGGAACAAATGGGAAGCGGGCAATCGTGCGGCGGAGGTCGTTAACAATTGGTGGGTTGATAGTCACGGGAATGCGCCGCATCTGCCGAAGGTACGCCAGGTAGTCTCTGATACAGTCGCTGAAGCTGGTCTGGCGCATACGATCTTGTTGTAGTCGTTCGAGATCAACATCGGCAAAGATGATCTGTTCGTCATCGCAAAAACGCCGTGATTCGGCCAGTAGCTCACCGTTTTCACAAATGAGTGCATGACCATCCCACGCTAGATCGGTGGTGCTTTCGCCTAGCCCGGCTGCTGAGTAGAGGTAGGCGGCAATGGCGCGCGCCGATTGGCTCATACATAATGCCCGCCGATAGTCGGCTTTACCAATGGTGATGTTCGAGGCTGACAGATTGCAGAGGACGGTTGCACCGGCCAGCGCTGCGAAGGTACTGGGTGGGAGGGGAGTCCATAGGTCTTCGCAGATTTCGACGTGTATTGCCAGGCCGGGGATGGTTGCCACGTCGTAGATCAGGTTCGTGCCAAATGGAACGTGCTGACCGTTGACGCGGATTGTGTCGCCAATGGCGTCACGGGCAGCAGCAAAATGGCGTTTTTCGTAAAATTCGCGATAATTGGGCAGATAACTCTTCGGGGTGACACCAATGATGTGCCCATTCGCAATTGCTACAGCACAGTTGAAGAGACGCCCCTCATGGCGGAGCGGCGCTCCGACGAGAAGGATGGCATTCATTGTTTGCGAAGCCAGCACAATCGTTTGCAGTGCATGTTCAACCGCGTCGAGAAGCGTGGTCTGCTGAAAGAGATCATCGTTGCTATAAGCTGAGATGCCCAGTTCAGGAAAGAGAACGAGTATCGCTCCTTCAGCAGCAGCGCGGCGGGCCAGCGCAATGGTGCGTTCAGCGTTGAAGGCCGGTTCGGCAATCCGTACTGCCGGAATGGCAACTGCTAACCGGGCCAGGCCGTGCCGGTAAATGGATGAAAATGGTTGCATACGACCTCTATCCTGATATTAGGAGACTTGTGCACTTATCTTCAGATGGCTAGCGATGCCAGAGAACCGCGATGAATGGTATCATCAGTATACCTGTCCGGCAAACGCTGTACAATAGAGATTGTACGATTACAATCGCTGTGGGTGGAACAGAAGAGGAGAAACGTTTGTTCCATTCCGTCTTCAGCTATTCTTCTTGCTCCGTCGGGGAAAAAGGAGACTACAGACAACGTCGTGTGGCGCGAGTCATAGCGACCAGGAATGGGAATGGCACACGACGCAGCGCAGGTATCTCGATCCATTTAGCGAAGCTGCAATAAGATGCAGGTCAGAAACCAGTACACCTGGCAACCAGCCAATTCAGATGTGAAACCCACGCGACGTTTAACCACGTTCATCCCTGGCACGTAGATGGTACGCACGTAGAAAGGAGGAAGCAATGACGCTAACCGGCGAAGAAGTACTCACCACCCTGCCATTTCGTCTGCTGATCAACGGTGAGTGGCGTGAAGCGAACAACGGTGCAACCTTTGCCGTTACCAATCCGGCCAACGGTTCGGTGCTGGGGTATGTCCCTGATGCCGGAGTAGAAGAGACACGGGCGGCAATTGCGGCAGCGGTGGCGGCCCAGCCCGGTTGGGCTGCCACACCAGCAGGTGAGCGGGCAACGCTGTTACGGCGGGTTGCTACGATGATGCTTGAACGCCAGCAAGAGCTGGCAACAATCATGACGCTCGAACAGGGGAAACCATTGGCTGAAGCGCGTGGTGAAATCGCCTACGCCGCCAGCTTTCTCAATTGGTTTGCCGGTGAGGCCGAACGAATCTACGGTATGACGATTCCCGCTTCGACGAATAGCAAGCGCATTCTGGTGCTGCGCCAACCGGTAGGTGTCGTAGCGATGATTACGCCGTGGAATTTTCCGAGCGCAATGATCACACGCAAACTGGGGCCGGCACTTGCTGCCGGTTGCACCGTCATCTGTAAACCAGCCGAACAAACTCCGCTCTCGGCACTGGCACTGGGTCAGCTCTTCACCGAAGCCGGTGCGCCGCCCGGCGTAGTCAATATCATCACCTGCCGCGATCCGCGTCCCTTCGCTGATACGATCTTCACCGATACGCGCGTGCGTAAAATTAGCTTTACCGGTAGCACTGAGGTTGGCAAGGAATTGATGCGTCGTTCGGCAGATACGCTGAAACGGATCTCGCTGGAACTAGGCGGAAATGCACCGTTTATCGTGTTTGCCGATGCCGATCTCGATGCTGCCGTGCGTGGTGCTATTGCCTCGAAATTTCGCAATGCCGGGCAAACCTGTGTGTGCGCAAACCGGATTTTTGTCCAGCGTCCGATTTACGCAACCTTCGCCGAGCGGTTTGCCGCCGAAGTGAGCCGTCTGACTGTTGGCGATGGGTTGCAGCCAGGGGTCAATATCGGCCCGCTGATCGATGAGCAGGCACGCCAGAAAGTTGAGCGTCACGTGCACGATGCACTCGTCGGCGGTGCACGATTGTTAGTTGGTGGTGGACCAGCACCACTGGGTGGCAATTTCTGGTTACCGACAGTATTGCTCGATGCCCGTAGTGATATGCTGGTGGCTCGTGAAGAGACCTTTGGCCCAGTAGCGCCACTGATTCCGTTCGACGATGAGGCAGAAGTGATCCGTATGGCTAATGATACGCCGTATGGCCTGGCAGCGTATGCCTTCACCCGCGATGTGGGTCGGGTCTGGCGGCTGGCCGAAGGATTGGAATACGGTATCATCGGGATTAACGATCCAATCCCTTCTACTGCGCAGGCGCCGTTTGGCGGGGTGAAGCAGAGCGGGATTGGCCGTGAAGGTGGGCCAACCGGGATTGACGAGTATCTGGAAATTAAGTATGTCTCAATCGGTATCTGAGACGTTTGATGTGGTAGTGGTAGGGGCCGGTGCTGCCGGATTAGCAGCGGCCCGCACCCTGCACGATGCCGGTGTACGGGTCGTAGTTGTGGAAGCGCGTCCACGGATAGGGGGACGGATCTGGACAGATCGCAGTTGTGGGCCGTATCCGATTGAGTTGGGCGCCGAGTTGATCCACGGTGCACAGACTAGCACCGTTGAGCTGGCGATGATGGCCGGTCTGACCCTAGATGAAGTAGATCGGTACAACGGTTTGCGTTGGGGAACACCGGCCCGACTGCTGAGTGCGTTGCCATCAGACGATCCGCAGCGCCGAGCCATTGAGCAGGCCCGTGCGCTTTGGAAGACGTTGGCCGTTCGTTATACCGATCACACGCCAGACCGCTCTTTAGCCGCCGATCTTTATCATTTCGGGCTTGATCCGGCAGGTCTGGCGATTGCCGATGTCGTGTTGGCGCAGACGTGTTGTGCAGAGTTAGAATCGCTCAGTTGTGTTGATCTGGCGCGAGAACAGCGTGGCGATCGCGCCGGCCCTCGTGAATTCCGCCTGCGTGAACGGTACGATACCCTGTTGTCATGGCTGGCGCAGGGGCTTGATATACGGTTGGGTATGCCGGTGCGGGCAATTATTAGTCACGATAACGAAGTGCGCGTCGAGGTATCAGCTACTGCACTGCGTGCCCGCCATTGTATCGTCACGGTGCCGGTAGCAGTGCTGGCGGCGGGGATGATTCGCTTTGAGCCACCACTATCAGCTTCTAAACAGGCAGCAATCGCAGCATTTCGCACACTGCCGGCAACGAAACACTTCTTCTGGTTCGATACTCCACTTTGGGATGAAGGATTTGCCTATGCTGCCCACGTCGGTCTTTTTGCTCGATGGTGGACACCAGCTCATCCCGATGTGCGTGCACCACTGCTCTGTTGTTATGTAACAGCGAGTCGGGCAGCGGTACTTGATCGGTTATCGGCAGCGATCGTGCGCTCACTCGGTCTGGCTGAACTAAGCAAACTCTTGGGGCGTGATGACGTTCCAGCACGATGTGTTGGTTTTCGACGTTATCGTTGGGCTACCGACGAGTATGCTCGTGGTGGGTATGCGCATCTTGCGCCGGGTCTGGCCTGGGCCCGACCAGCGTTAGCAGCAGCAGAGGGGCGTCTGCATTTTGCGGGCGAGGCCACCGCTTACGACAGTAATCCGCAGACAGTCCATGGCGCTATCGATAGTGGCCGCCGGGCGGCCAGGGAGTGTCTCTGTTAGTATGTCTGCGAGTGTCTGAAAATTCTCTTACCTGAGCTAAATCGGGATTATATGGACTCCCAAGCGATGCTTCAGCAGATCATCGAAATCCCACGTTCTGAAAGGAGTTCGCAGATACACGCTGAACAACCTCTTGTCTGGGTCGGCGGGCAGCGGGTTGCGGCGCCCGGCACCGGCGGGCCACAGGCCCGCGCACCCAGCTTCGTTGCGGCGCCCGGCACTGGCGGGCCACAGGCCCGCGCACCCAGCTTCGTTGCGGCGCCCGGCACCGGCGGGCCGCAGGCCCGCGCACCCAGCTTCCTGCACAACCTCTTGTCTGGGTTGGCAGCTGGCGGTTTACGATTGAAGAGGACAAGCGGAACGCCGGCTAGTCGTTTGGAACGATAATCAGTTATGTCTCATTCCGTCTTGCTATCGAAAAGCTAGCGCGAAACGAGTTGGAAAGGAATAAGGTATGGAACTGATAGACCGACTGCGGGCAGCGCTCCAGGCTGCCGGTATCCCGGCCACTGAAACCGACTTTGCCGGAATCATTGAAAAAGGGTTTCTCAGTCGGTTTCCTGATGTGGAACGGTTGCTTAACACGGTTGACCATGAACAGTTGCCCGATATGCTCGATGCAGTAAGCTTACCGCCAATGCCCACGTCTTCCGAAGGTGAACAACTACCAATGAATGATGATCCAACCACGATTTTGGGCATTGCCGGGCAATTACGGAAACGCACCGTTTCGGCGGTCGAACTGGTTGAACAGGCGCTGGAACAGATTGCCAACCACGATGCTGCGCTCAATGCTTTTCAGATTGTGATGACCGAGAGTGCGCTGGCCGATGCACGTGCTGCCGATGCTGAATTAGCTGCTGGAAAAGTTCGTAGCCTATTGCATGGCGTACCGATCGCGGTGAAAGACCTGTTTGATGTTGCTGGATATCCAACCGCAGCCGGATCGCGGATTCGAGCCGGGTTTATCGCAGCGCAGGATGCGACTGTTGTGGCCCGCTTGAGGGCAGCCGGGGCTATTATCATCGGCAAGACCCGCATGTCGGAATTTGCTTACTCGCCTGGATCAAACAATGCTCACTATGGGCCAACTGCCAACCCTTATGATCCTCAACGGGATAGTGGTGGTAGCAGCAGTGGAAGTGGGGTAGCAACAGCCACCGGTATGGCCTTTGCTGCGCTGGGTACCGATACTGGTGGCTCCATCCGTATCCCTGCCGCACATTGTGGGGTGGTCGGTCTCAAACCAACTCACGGTCGGGTTAGTCTGGCTGGCGGATTTCCTCTCTCGTGGTCACTCGATCATGCTGGCCCGCTGGCCCGTTCGGTTGCCGATGCTGCTGTACTGTTCCAGATCATTGCCGGGCCTGACCCACGTGACCCGCGCACCTTACGTCCGGCACCGGAGCCGGCGATTGGTCGCCTGACCGGTGGAGTCCGTGATGTACGCATAGGATTGCTCACGGCCGATGGGAGCGGACAAGCGATGGCCGGCGCCGCAGAACTGGCAGCGATGCAGCAGGTAGCCAGTGCTCTGGCCGATCAGGGTGCTCATGTCATACCGATTGAAGTGCCAGAACTGGAAGAGCTGCGGTTGCTCAACCAGGCCCTGCTGGCAATGGAAGCGGCTGCGTTACATCTCCCATGGTTGCGCAGTCGGCTTGATGACTACGGTGAGTTCATGCGCCATCGGATTCTGGCCGCGTTCATCTACTCACCGGTTGACTTCACGCGCGTACAGCAGGCACGGGCAGGGCTACGTCAACGAGTAGCAGAGCGATTGCACCATATCGATCTGCTTATCACCCCGGTGACACCAGGACCGGCGCCTGCATTGGGTGTACCGACACCAACCTCATTTACCGGGCCGTGGAACTTTCTCGGCTGGCCAGCGCTTAGCCTGCCAACCGGTATAGGTGATGATGGTTTACCCCGTGCAGCACAGTTGATCGCTCGTCCGTGGCACGAATCGCTTCTCCTCCGTGCTGCATTTGCCGCCGAGCAAGTGTCAGGACGACCTGCACCATCAATGTAACACGATGCGCTATGCTACAATTGGCGTTGGCGTCGCACAGCGTTGAAGCGACGCAGAGCAGCATTGAGGAGCGGCTGCAATGTTTCGGACAGTATTGGTTGCTAATCGTGGTGAAATTGCCCTGCGCATTATGCGCGCTTGCCGGGAATTGGGCTTGCGTTGCGTAGCCGTCTATTCGGAAGCGGATCGCGATGCACCGCATGTGGCGTATGCCGATGATGCATTTTTGATCGGTCCGCCATCACCAGCAGAGAGTTATCTTAACATCGAAGCAATTATTCGCGCAGCCAAAGCCACCGGCGCCGAGGCGATTCATCCCGGCTATGGCTTTCTGGCCGAGAATGCCCATTTTGTACGAGCGGTGACGGCGGCCGGTCTGATCTTCATTGGACCCCCTGCTGAAGCGATGGAGCGGATGGGTGGTAAGACCGCTGCCCGGCGAGAAGCTACCGCCGCTGGCGTACCGGTCGTACCCGGCGTGCTCGAACCGGTGACTAGTGCGGCGGAGGTGCGCAGCCTGGGCAAGGAATTTGGTTATCCAATCGCCATTAAGGCTGTTGGCGGGGGCGGCGGACGTGGGCTGCGCGTGGTGCGTTCGCCGGCCGAGGTTGATGAAGCCTTTGCCGCAGCACGTCGTGAAGCTGAAGTCGCTTTCAAGAATGGCGAACTGTACGTTGAGAAGTATCTCGATGATCCCCGCCATATCGAGATACAAATCTTAGCCGATCAGTACGGGAACGCGGTAGCATTGGGAGAGCGTGACTGTTCGGTGCAGCGGCGGCATCAAAAGTTGATCGAAGAATGCCCCTCGCCAGCCCTGACCCCTGAACTTCGGGCGGAGATGGGGGCTGCCGCAGTACGGCTGGCAAAAGCGGTCGGTTATGTGAGCGCCGGTACGCTTGAGTTTCTGTATCAAGATGGACGCTACTACTTCCTTGAAATGAATACGCGTATTCAGGTCGAGCATACCGTGACCGAGATGGTCTACGGTGTCGATCTGGTCGCAGCGCAGATTCGCATTGCGCAAGGTGAGAAGCTCTGGCTCCGGCAAGAGGAGCTAACACCCCGTGGTCATGCGATTGAATGTCGGATCAACGCCGAAGATCCGCTTCAAAACTTCCGTCCGGCACTGGGAACGATTGGCGAATACCACGAACCAGTTGGGTTGGGCGTGCGGGTTGATAGTGGGGTGCGCGCCTACTACACGGTACCGTCACACTACGACTCACTGCTAGCTAAATTGATCACCTGGGGCAGCACCCGGCAGGAAGCCATTGCCCGTATGCGGCGAGCACTGGCCGAATATCGCATTGAGGGCGTTACCACGCTCATTCCCTTCCATCGGGCAGCGCTCGAGCATCCGGTGTTTGTGGCCGGTGAAGCAACCGTAAATTTCATCCCCCGTCACCCTGAACTTTTCACGCGGACTGCTGAGCTTATGCCGACATCAACGGAAGTGGTAACGCCTGAGCCACCTCCAGAGCCACGTCGGTTTACCGTCGAAGTGAATGGTCACCGCTTCGAAGTGGCCGTTTTCGGCAATGGTACGAGCGCGGCGCCAGTTCATGCGGCAGCACGCACCGCTCTACCACGTCGAGCAACGCCGAAGAAGGCGAAATTGGCTGTACCGGTGGATGGTGTGATCAGTCCGATTCAGGGACGAGTTGTTGCGGTGCGGGTTGCTCACGGTCAGGTTGTGGAGGCTGGTCAGGTACTCTTTATCGTGGAAGCGATGAAGATGGAGAACGAGATCACAGCGCCGCACAGCGGGACAATAGGCGAGGTTCGGGTCGAGGTTGGTTCAACAGTCGAAGCTGGGGCAGTTCTGGCGACGTATGCCTCGCAAGCCTGATCTTGGGGGAGGGGCGGGTTCTCGACCCGCCCGCAGTAGTCCCCTGTCCTCGCAACATCTGCGCTACCGGTAGTATATCGGCAACCATTACGCACACGGAGTCACTGTTCGTAATTGTGCTACCAGGTCAGGTAACAGATCGAGCACAATATCGATCTGCTCATCAGTTGTTTGTTTCCCCAACGAGAAACGAATCGAACCGTTCGCTTCCTCAGGCGATAACCCCATAGCCAGTAAAACATGCGACGGTTCAAGAGAACCGGACGTACATGCGCTGCCAGAACTGGCACAGATACCGCGCTGGTCGAGCAATAGCAAGAGACTTTCAGTCTCGATGCAGGCAAAACCCAGATTCACGATAGACGGCAAGCGCGACTCACGATCGCCGTTCAGCCACGATTGGGGGATGCGAGTTAGTACCCCATCAATCAGTCGTTCACTTAACGCACGCAATCGGCTAGCGTGGGTTGTACGCTCGCTCTCGGCTATCGTCAATGCTTTGGCTAAGCCGACAATCCCGGCAATATTCTCGGTACCGGCACGACGACGGCGCTCCTGAGCACCACCGTTAATCTGCGGAACCAACGGCGTCCCACGACGCAGGTAGAGTAACCCAACTCCTTGCGGCCCATAAAACTTATGCGCAGTCAGGCTAAGCAGATCAACACCCAGCGCGTTGACATCAAGCGGCAATTGACCAGGTGCTTGCACAGCATCGGTGTGAAAGAGCACACCACGTTCGCGGCAGATAGCGGCCAGGTCAGCAATCGGTTGGACGACACCGGTCTCGTTATTGGCGTACATAACTGAGACCAGTGCAGTTTCGGGGCGGAGGGCGGTACTGAGATCGGCAGGATTCACTCGGCCATTGCGATCAACCGGTAAGAGGGTTACGCGAAAACCTTCGTATTCAACGAGATAATCGAGCGCGTGCAAAACTGCGTGATGTTCGATTGTGCTGCTAATGAGATGGTTTTTCCCTTGCGCACGAAGTGCCATCGCCACCCCTTTGAGGGCCAGATTAATGCTCTCACTGCCACCACTGGTAAAGACAATCTCTTTTGGCTGACACCCCAATACAAGCGCGACCTGTTCACGCGCATCGTCTAACGCTTGCAGAGCTTTTCTGCCTACCTGATGGATACTGGAGGCATTTCCACTCATTCCAGAGAGGAACGGCAGCATTGCCTCTAAAACCCTTGGGTCGAGCGGTGTGGTGGCAGCGTGGTCGAGGTAGATCAGACGATTGTGCATAAGCATCTCTCCGCCATCAATTACTGGGATCGGCGAGTACGTGCTTCATCGCGCAGTACCTGGAGGTTGAGAATTTCAGCTACTTCATAGCGGGGTGGCATAGCACCGGTAACCGGCCGAATGCGCAATACCGGCGGAAAATAGCCCATACGGCCGTGCAGTTCGGCCAATAGCGCCGCAGCACTGAAGTTGAGAGCCGGTAGATTGATCAAAATGGCTTCGCTTTGCCACTGTTGAGCTGACAATCCTGCGGCATCAGCCATCGCAACAATTTGTGGCGCCAATGGTTGTTGCTGATCAATCTGACTAGGAATATCGATCACCCGCTCAATAGCATGCCCGGTAAGGGCGACGATCTGTACTTGCTGTTCTGGGGTAATGGGGTGAGAATAATTTAGTACAATCATAATATTTTCCTGTTAGACAATATTGTTCTACCCTATATTGTAGCGCAGACTAGTTAGAAGTGTGTCGATGAGGCACGACGGATTTTGGCTCAATTCATCGATAACGGTGCGAGAAGTCAGGAGGCCGGGACGGGAAAGCTTTTCAAACCGGGGAGAACGCTTGCTCCCACCAGATGCGGGCCAGAGGCCCGCGCTCCCAGGGGAAGCGTGCGGGTTTGGGACGAGCAGCGGCCCCTGATGTTCGTCGGTCTCGCGCCGTCGGGAGAACGCTTGCTCCCACCAGATGCGGGCCAGAGGTCCGCGCTCCCAGGGAAAGCGTGCGGGTTTGGGACGAGCAGCGGCCCCTGATGTTCGTCGGTCTCGCGCCGTCGTTGGACCGTTCGGTTATTGAACATAACCCAAAGCTGTAAGCTCTGCAAGGCCCTACTTTGATGGTAATTACTATTTCCGGGAAAGGCTTCAGATGATACAATAAGGATCGATGACAGAAACCCGGCACAAGTTCGTTTGTAGCGAGGGGGAGCCAGGGAAACGGTAGCATAGACCCATCGCCTTCCTTAATTTTCGCGCACTCTGTTATGTTACAAAGACGGCTGAGACATTCTCACTTGAACGTATCAGCGAGAGCGATACGGCTGTCGCAGCAGAAAGTGGCGCAAGCTACCATGCGTTCGCACATAGCAAAATCCGACCTTTTTTAGCAGGTGAAGATCCATGAGTGAAACCATCCTGGAACGGATACTGGCGCACAAACGCATTGAGGTACAACGTCAACAGGCTAAAATCCCCCTCGATGTGTTGCAAGAGCGAATTCTGCGTGCACCACCGGTTCGCAACTTTGCGGCTGCTCTCCGGAGCACACCGACCACAGCACTCATCGCCGAAGTCAAAAAGGCTTCACCTAGCCGTGGTGTGTTATTGACCAACTTCGACCATCTCGCGCTGGCCCGTACATACGTCGCCAATGGTGCGGCTGCGATCTCAGTGCTCACTGATCAGCGGTTCTTTCAGGGTAGCCTGACATACCTCGCCGGTATCCGTGCGCTCCCCGAAGTACAAACGGCGGGGACGCCATTGCTACGCAAAGATTTCATAATCGATCCGTATCAGGTTTACGAAGCGCGAGCCTATGGCGCCGACGCAATCTTGTTGATCGTAGCTGCTCTCGATGACCAAACGCTGGTGAATCTCTTTACCCTCACCCGCGAACTGGGAATGGATGCTTTGATCGAGGTACATACCGTCGGTGAACTTGAACGAGCACTGAAGGTACATCCTCCCATCATTGGGGTGAACAATCGTGACCTCCATCGTTTCGTCACCGACCGCACAACCACCAAAGTGATAGCGGAACATCTGCCGATTGGGCCACAGCGACCAATCCTGGTAAGCGAGAGCGGTATTTTCACACCCGACCATGTCGCCGAAGTACGCAGCTACGGCGCTGACGCAATCCTAGTCGGGGAAGCATTGGTTACGGCATCTGACATCGGGGCCCAGGTACGGATGCTAGCAAGTGCTTGATGTACTGAGACGTTCACACCGTATCAGTCATTAGACTGACCCGGTAGGAGCAACATTTGGAAGTGAGGAGCGAGGAGTAACAGCAGTGCAACGGTGTCCTGACTGTGGTCAGACGATAAGCGGCACGGAGCGATTTTGTCCGGCTTGTGGTCATCGACTACATAGCCATCAAGACAACCTCTCACCGGCCATCAACACCACGATACCGCTCGTACCGGCGCACAATAGCCGAATGGCGATTGCTAGCCTCATTTGCGGCGTGATGACGTGGATTCTCTTTTTCATCCCCCTCTTGTTGGCCATTCCAGCCGTGATCTGCGGTCACCTGGGGCACAGCGCAGTCAAACGTGGGAATGGCGCCGTGACCGGCAAGGGAATTGCACTCATTGGCATGGTATTAGGGTATGCACATCTTGTACTGACAGTACTGGCATTCTGTGTGTTGATTGTCATCGTGTTGGGGACCAATCTGTAATCAAAACGGCGAGATGGCAAGCCATCTCGCCGTGTAGGAAGTTAAAGTACTAGCCAACTTCCGGTACAATCACCCCGTAATTTCCATCGCGTCGTCGATACAAGACATTTATCTGCATCGTTTCAGCATTCTGGAAGATAAAGAAGTTGTGACCGAGCAGTTCCATCTGTTCAATCGCATCATCAACAAACATCGGGCGGAGACGGAACGTCTTGGTTCGGATAATGCGAGGTGTGGCCTCGGCCTCACCTGATGCAGCAATAGCCGCAGCTTCTGCCTCGGCGATAGCAACTTCTTCAGCCGGAGTCAGACCGTTCGAGGCACGGCGCTGTTCGCGGCTACGTCGCCAATATTTCTCTTTGTAGCGTGAAATCTGGCGTTGCAGCACCTCCTGCACTTCATCAATTGCGGCATAGAGGTCAGGTGCACGCTCTTCAGCCCGCAGGATCACGCCGTGCTCGGCAACCAGTGTCGTCTGTACACGATAGACCTCACCAGCATTACGTTGTTGTTCGTGTTGTACTTCGACGGTGATACTGGTAATGCCGTGAAGATAACGCTCAAGCTTCGCGAGCTTCTCTTCAATATGTGCACGTTGACGATCTGAAATCTTGCCGTTCCGGCTCTTGATAGTCAGTTCCATCGTGTCCTCCATCCGCTGAGGCCCATCTACAACGATGGGCAGGGCGATAGAAAACAACCCGGCCCCCGCCGTCAGCGCGGCGAGGACCGAGCTATTTCTCAAAAGGATATCAGTTGGGT
>Ga0308407_1000477_pt1 | contig 29293 bp, 22 predicted proteins | sample HotsprSampleMSe2_FD_203476 | JGI IMG/M metagenome (GOLD analysis project Ga0308407, IMG submission 203476) | Hot spring phototrophic mat microbial communities from Mushroom Spring, Yellowstone National Park, Wyoming, United States - 20060911_MSe2 ...
TTTATCCCAAGCTCATTCAATGAAGATTTCTTGTAAAAAAGAGTAAATAAATCTGCCTCAGGGAAAAGGGAGTAAATCTCCTTTAAAACTCTCTCAGCCCCTCCCAAAGTAACAATCCAGTCATGAAAAATCGCAATTTTCATGAATTAATTATAAAATTGTAACAATTTTGCAGCTTTTCAATATATTTTTCAATTGTAATAGGCTTAGACCAGTAATCATTGTAAGAATTTTCGCTTAAACTTTTTACAAGTTCATCATCAAAACTCAATTTAATTTTTTCAATTAAATCATCAAGACTCCCTGATTTAAATAAAAGCCCTGTAATTCTATCTTTTACATATTCTCTGGCAGAAGTTATATTAGAAACAATAACTGGAATTCCCATAGCCTTTGCCTCAACTACTGCCATTCCTTGAACTTCATAACATAAAGAAGGGAAAATAAGAACTCTCACCTTTTTCAATTCTTCTTTTAGTTCATTATTAGAAAGCCAGCCTGTAATTTTAGCTTTTGGATTAATCTTTAGAATCTCATTTCTTAAGTAGCCATCTCCAATAAATAATGTCTCTATATTAAGCAAGGAAGAAGCTTTGGCAAAAAGTAAAACCCCCTTTTCCTTAGATAACCTACCAACATAGGCATATATTTTATTTTTATAGGCTTGAACTGGTTTGTCTTTTTCTAATTCAACAGGATTACTGATTTCATAAATTTTTGAATCGTTTTTTAAAAAGGGCTGTATGATAGATTTACTGAAAGGGGAAGGAAATATGAAATTTTTAATTTTATCTGGAATACCTGCAAAATATTTTTGAATTATCTGCCTTTTAACTCTCCACAGTTTATGAGCATAATTTCTTACATCACAATTTTTTACAATACATTTAAGGGACAATGGATTAACCTGGCAGAATTCATTTTTTTTATAATTAAAAAATCCTCCATTTGGACAGACAATGAAATAGTCATGAATTGTGCAAACTACTTTAAAATTATTTTTTATTGCCACATTAAAAATGCTTGATGATAACGCCTTTGTCCATGAATGGAAATGCAAAATTGTTTTTTCTGGATTACAATCTTTCAATAATTCATTAAAAATCTTATAAGCCCTAAAGTTCCAAATACCCTGTATGGCTGCAGAAAACTTGTTTGAGTTACTCAAAATATCTTTCTGTTCAGTGCAAACAATCTTGCATTTTGAACTTCTAAGTTCCTTTGAAACAGGTGGCACAGCACAAAAAAAAACAACCTCATGACCTCTTTCTGCTAATTTTATTGCTGTAAGAATAGCAAACTTACTTGCTCCTCCATTAACATAACCAAAATCATTTATAACAACAACTTTAAGCGCCATTTTTTATTATAACCTTTCCACAAAATAAAAATTTGATTTTTAGGCTCAACATTTTTTAAGATTTATAAATATGTTTTTGAAAAATTTTTGTCCGTCCTTAAAGTGGCTAATATTTTTTAGTTTTCGGGCTTTTATAATGGAAAAAATTTAAAAAAGCAATAGAAATCAATTAGGAGGAATAAGTTATGAAAAAAGTTATGTTGTTTTTAGTAGCTATTTTTTTAATTTTTGCAAATTCAGCCTTTGCAGAGATTACAAAGGAAAAACTTCTGGAGAACGCACCTCAACTTAAAAAATCTATTGAAAGTATATCTGAGAAAATTTCTATAGAGGCTATAAATGAAATTGACAGTTTATACGAAATTATACTAAAAGTAAGAGGACAGAAGAAAATTCTTTACATTACAAAAGATTTTAAGTATATGATTCTTGGAAGCCTTATAGACAAAGATAATAAAAACATAACTCAGGAAAAGCTTAAAGAAATTAATAAAATTGATATTTCTACTCTTCCCCTTAAAGATGCTTTAACATATAAAAATGGAGAAGGGACAAAAAAACTTGTTGCTTTTGTTGACCCCTTCTGCCCACACTGTAAAAGTTTGATAAATTATTTAAAGGAACAGAAAGATTTTACTCTTTATATGTTTATTTTCCCTTTGAACCAAAAAAGCGAAGAGGCTGGAAAGAAAATTATATGCAGTGCAAATCCTATTGAAGCTTATTTAAATCCTGAAAGTGTTAAAGAAAGTTGCAAAGATGGAGAAGAAAAAATAGCCTTCTATAGTATGCTTGCTCATTCAATGTCTCTTAACGGCACTCCTTTTGTAATTCTTGAAGACGGCACAAATTTTTTTGGTTTTAATAAAGAATTGCTTGATAAATTTTTTGCTCAAAAGAAATAAATAATGGGCAGGAAATTTCCTGCCCATTATAATTTACTTTTTACTGCAAAAACCCCCTATATATAAATGTTGCCATCTGTGCCCTTGTTACTGGATTCTGTGGACAATATCTGTTATTATCAGGTGGATTACATCCCTGCGTTATTCCAAGCTCCTTTAACCTCTTTATATACCTACAGCTCCAATTGCTCGGGTCTACATCAGTAAATGGACTACCGCTCGCACAATAATCAGTCGGTGGCTCCGTTATCTTCCCCTGCGACACTAACCCCATTATCAGCATCTTTGCCATCTGCTCCCTTGTCACATTGTCCTCAGGCCCATATAAATTCGTCCCAGGATACCCCTGCGCTATGTTTCTCTCTTTTACCCTCTGTATATACTTAAATGCCCAGTGACTTGATGGTACATCTGAAAAATATGGATTTGTATTGTAATTTGTTGGTTCCCCTTCTATTGCCCTTATTATAAATGCTGCCATCTGCGCCCTCGTCACTACATCCTCTGGACAGAATTTATCATTCGCCGGCGGATTACACCCCTTCGTTATCCCTGCATCCTTTACCGCTTTTATGTAATTAATTGCCCAATGGTCACAAGGAACATCTGTAAAGGGTGGAGTGCAGGTAGCTGGACAAATCTTGCTCAATGTAAATTGAAGTTCACTTATTTGATATAATGAACTATCATATGTGAAATTCTGCTGAGTAATTGAAATAGAATAATCATTTGTAGTTAAACTTAATAAATTTGCAGATACATTTGTGGCAAAAATTATTGAACAATTGTCTATTCCTCCATTTTCGCTATTTAGTTTTGCCATAAATATATCTCCATTATTAACAGGGAAACTACCCGTTAAAATGATATTACCATCCGAAGATAAAAAAAGATCATCACCTTCATAACCGCTCAACATCTTATCAACTATCATCTTCTGCCAGATAGGATTCCCAGATGAGTCAGTTTTTATTACCCAAATTCCTGCGATAAAACCAGCTCTATTTATTAAATTGGATTTACTTTGTCCACTTAAAACATACCCTCCATCTGGCATCTTAATGAAACCGTGCAATTCATCATCTCCATTACCTCCGTATGATTTACCCCATATTATGCTTCCATCATCTTTTTTTATCTTAATAACAGCATAATCTAAAAAATTCTGATTGGCAACAGAGCCGAATAATACATAACTATCTGCTTCTTCTATTGTCCCTCTTGGAAATCCAAGAGCATATAATTTTGACCAGACAACATTTAAATTTGAATTAAATTTCAACATCCATATTTTAGCAGAAGAAATCTCGCCGTCTTGATTAAACTCTATATCTCCTGCACCTGACAATAAAAAACCACCACCATTAGTACTGCTAATACTTCTAATAATACTATTATGCCCTGCTGATATTACTGCACCTTCAACATTTCTTCCGTCTTTACTTATTTTAACAGTCGCACCTCGCATTACATTAGCATAATTAGTAAAGCCACATGTTAAATAATAATCTGACATTTCAATTACATCAAAAAAGCTAACCCCTGTAAAATTTTTTTGCCAAATTATACTTGATAAGTCGCTGCTTAATTTAATAATGATTCCTTTATTTTCATCAAAGTTGCTACAAACAATGAGAATATTACCATCAGAAGTTCCAATTCCTCCCTGAACCTCAAAATTCTGGGAATTGTTAATCTTTATACTTTTGATTAAAGTCCCATCCTCTGAAAATAATGAAAGAAGAATTTCATTGTTATGTCCACCCAAAACTACTATATTTCCATTACTCAGTTTAATTGCCTTATTAACTACTTGTGAACTACTATCGCCAGCAGATAAAGCAAAGGTCTCTGAAAAAACTTCCTTAGCATTTGTGAAGAAAATTAATATAAAAAGAGCAAAGATTAAAAAATTCTTAAAAAAAACCCTCATTTTCATACTTCTTTTCCCTCCTCTCAAAATTTTCTACTATATAATACAAAATTAACTTTGTAATGTCAAGATGGAGAGGCGACCTGAAATTGCTGATAGAAAAGAGCTGTCTTGAGCTCATCCTGTCATTCTGAGGGGCTTAATGCGGGGTCCCCAAAAAGTCAATGACTTTTTGGGGTGCCCTGCCCAGAAGCGCTGTCCTGAGCCAAAGCCCTGAGCTTATGCGAAGAGTCTGCGAAGTAATGACCCTTTTCTGTCATTCCGAGGGGTAAATCCCCCGAGGCGTCGTCCTGAGCAAAGCGAAGGAACTCTCTAATTAAAAACTTATTAGGTGAAAGGATGAGATTCTTCGGCACTTTGTGCCTCAGAATGACGGAAAGGTATGGGATTCTTCCCCTTCGCTTAAGCTCAGGGTCAAAATGACAAAAAAGAAGCTCAGAATGACCCTTTTTGTCACCCTGAGGGCGTAAGCCCGAAGGGTCTTATAAAAGGAGGAGATTCTTCGCTTGCTGTCGCAACCTCAGAATGACAACATTCGGAGGGGATCCTTCCCCTTCGCTTCGCTCAGGCTCAAAATGACAAAAAAGAAGCTCAGAATGACCCCTTTTTTGTCACCCTGAGGGCGTAAGCCCGAAGGGTCTTATAAAAGGAGGAGATTCTTCGGTTGCTGTCGCAACCTCAGAATGACAACATTCGGAGGGGATCCTTCCCCTTCGCTTCGCTCAGGGTCAAAATGACAAAAAAGAAGCTCAGAATGACCCTTTTTGTCACCCTGAGGGCGTAAGCCCGAAGGGTCTTATAAAAGGAGGAGATTCTTCGGTTGCTGTCGCAACCTCAGAATGACAAATGAAGGATCAGAATCACAAAACATTCAAAAACATAATTTTCTATCGGCAATTTCAGCAGCCATAAAAAAGATTTTATAATAAAAAAGTAACCTTAAAAAGAAATTAAAGATTTATGAATAATGCTTGCATAAGCTTGCCATGAATACTCTTTAAAATTTTCAGGATTCAATGTAAAGGTTTCTTTAATTTTATTTTCCTGCCAAAGTTTGTAAAGATATTGCAGGGATTTTTTAATATCTTCTTTTTCATTTTTACACACCAAACCTACATTAAGCTTTTTTGTAAGAACTGCTGTCTCATCATTTTCATCATAGGTTATACATAAAATTGGCACTCCACTTCCTAAATATTCAAAAAATTTGCCGGGAACCTGAGTTTTATTTTTATATGTAAGATGAATTAAAACATCAGCTTTCCTTTGAATTTCCAATGCCTTTAAATGTGAGACAAATCCCAAAAATCTAATTCTTTTCTTAAGATATGAACTGTCTGGCAGGAATTCTTCATTTCTTCCAGCAATTACAAAGTCAAAGTCAAAATCTAAATCATTTAAGGCAGAAAATAAATTTCCTGGCTCTCTTACATTTTTATAAAAGGTACCTACATAAGCAAAAGTTATTTTTTTATTGTTATTTTTTCTTTGAGTTTGATTTAGATTAAAACCCTGTCTTATAAGTAAAATTTTTTCTTCTGAAATACCATAGGACTCTATATACTGCTTAATAAGGTTTTCTGAAGTTACACTAATTTTATCAGCCATTGTAAGAACTTTTTTTTCTGTTTTTTTGTCAATAGATTTTCGCCATTTAGGATAATACCATGCTGTAAAGGGGTCAGCAATATCAGCAAACCATTTTATTTTAGGATATTTTTTCTTCAAATAAAGTCCAAGAAGACTATCCACATAAGGTTCGTGGGAGGTAATAATCCAGTCATAATTTTTCACATCTAATTTATTTCTTATATAATTTAATGCAAAGGGAAACCATTCTGTTCTTGCGTCTCCAGGCAATAAATTGGTCAAAAAAGATTTTGATAACCTGTAAATTTTCTTCGCTACATTAAAAAAAGGCTTTCTCCTAATTTTTGCATTTCTGTCAACGCCTATAACCTTTCTGCTTTTAAAAGCTAAAAATTCAAAAGGTCCGGGGAAAATTCTATGTATTTTTATATTTAACGGAATGTAAACACTCTCATTAGATGGATATTTCACTGTAACAACATCAATATTTAAGCCCAAACTTGAAAGCTCTCTTGATAAATAATACCATCTAATTGCTTGAGGCTCCCACAGTGGTGGAAAGCTATAGGCTATTAGCAGTATTTTCACAAAAACTTTAACCTTTCTTCAAAATTCTGCCAGTCCTCTAAAAATCTTTCTGGGGTTAAATTTTTCTTCAACAATAAAATTTCATCATTGAATTTGTTGTAATTTTTAACAAGATGGTTTAACTTATTTATAAAATCATCAATATTGCCAATCTTATAAAGAAATTTTTCATTATTCTGAACCAAATCCCTGTGAGGTGGAATATCAGTAATTAATACTGGCAAATCAAAAAAAATTGCTTCTGCAACAGCCATACCAAAGGATTCTCCCTTTGATGCAGAAACAAAAATTGCTTCTTTTTTTCTCATCTGTCTGAGAAAAGCTCCGACCTTCTCAAAACTTATATTCGGATAAAAAACCACTCTGTCAATCTGCTTCTCTTCTTTTATAAATTTTAAAAACTCTTCCTCATCAATTGAGGAGCCGACAACGCAGAAAAAAATCCTATCTCCATAAATTTCTCTAAATTTCCTTAAAGCCTCAACTATAAAATGAGGATTTTTAAGCTTATCAGTTCTTCCTATCCAGACAACTGGCTTGAGACTCCATTCAGGCAAATGATAATCTGAACTATCAAAGGCATCTTCAATAATAAAGTTTCTTACTATTAAAGTTTTTTCTGCTAAATAGGGTCTTCTTTTTTTTAATACTTCCTTAAAATATTCACTTGGCACTAAAACTAAATTGACTTTTTCCTCAGAAATTTCTTTTAAATAACTACCGTGGTCTTCGTAAGGTGTATGATATTCAAGAATAAGATTTTTTAAACTGACTTCTTCAAAGGCTTCAGGTGTATCAATTGAAACAACATGGTCATACTTTTTAAAATCAGTTTTTTCAACAACATCAATATATTCATTTAATTTGCACTTTTCAATGCATTTTTTAAGCTCCTTTATAACTCCTCCATAATAAAAATAAACATCCATTTTAATTGAAACGCCATATTTTCTGAAAGCAAGGGCTCTGTTTATAAGAACCCTCTCAACTCCTCCAATTGTACACCATTTATAAAGATAAAGAAGTCTCATTACCAGAAGGTCTCCCTATTTATGATTCCAATTATTTCACTTATTCTTGCTTTCCAATTATTATTCTTTAGAAATTCTTCAACCAGTCCCTTATTTTCATTTTGAAATTGCTTTATTTTCTGTCTTGAGTTGAACATTTCAATAATTTTCCCAAAATCATCAACAGAATTGACACAAAAGACCAGAGGTCTTTCTTTCAAATCACTAACTCCTCTGACTATGGTTGGCAAACCAAAATAGATATATTCATAAAGCTTTAATGGGTCTGCACCTTTTGATATTTCTTTTTCTTTAAAAGGAATTATTCCTGTATTCCATCTTGCAACAAAATTTTTTAACTCCTTTGGATTGACTGTGCCAAGATATTCTATATTTCTGTGACTTGTTAATTTTCCTTGTATCTTTTCAGAGAGAGCATATCCTATCAGTTGTATTCTTATTTCTTTAAAGGCTCGGGCAAGCTCAAAAATAAAATCCCAGTCAAATCTTCCTTCATTTAACCAACCATAATACCCTACTGTAAATGAAGTATCATCTGTCATGCTTCCGGCAGTAAATTTTGCATCTAAACCAAGAACTTCTTCATTATGAGCATTTTTAGAAATAATTATGTCCTTTCTTATATGGGAAAACTTCTCTGATAGAGCTTTTTTGACAGCAAATAAAAAATCTGCCTCAAGAATTATTCTTTCTTCAACTTCCTTTTCATACCACGGAGCCTGTCCCACATCTTTAAAACCCTCCCAGTCATCCATAATATCGTAAACTATCTTAAACCCATTTTTTCTGAGTTCTCTAATTAAAGATATAAAGATTTCAACAGGAAAACTTACATAAAGAATTTTTTCCGTGTAAGGGTAAGAAATAGTTTTATAAAATTCAAAAAAATCATACATTGGAATCTGAAACACTCCTTTGTAAACTTCTTCATAACTTGATGAAATGACCTCATCAGCTGACCACTGCCATGAAACAAATAATACACCGTAATTCAGCCTTGAAAATTCCTTTGAAAGATTTAAAGGCCTTTGATTATAAAGAAGATTGAAAGGCATTGAAGACAGCATTATAAAAATTTTTTCGTATCCTTCTAAAAAATGCCTTATTTTTTTATAACTTTCTTTCTCCTTTGTGTTTTCAAAGCTCTTTTTTTTTCTTTTAAAAAGCTTATTTACCAGAGGTTTATAATAAGGATAAAGATATTTCAAAGGTGTGTTATCACGAATTTTATAATAGGACTGGACAAACCTCCATGCATTTGAATGACATATCTCATTTAACCTAAGAATGTAGTTGTCCCTTTCAGATTTTAAGTCTTTATTTTGTTGTTCCAAATCTTTATTTTGCTGCTCTAAGTCTTTATTTTGTTGTTCCAAATCTTTATTTTGCTGCTCTAAGTCTTTATTTTGCTGTTTAAAGTATTCATTTTCAGATTTTAATTTAGAAAGTTGTCTGTAAAAATCCTCTCTCTGAAGCATCAATGTTTTTACAAAGTCCTTTACATAGCTTTGTTCTTCAAAAAAAGGGTCTGGACATTTTAATGACAGCTCAGAGTTATTGACAAAACTTTTAAAAATCTCAGGAGTTTTATATTCAAATTTTTTCTGCTTCAATGAGTCTGATTTTAAAAGTTTTTTTAACTTAAGAAAAAGTTCCTCTGATGTAAGCTCTGTTGCTTTAAGATAATCAGCACCGACTGACTTAAGGAACTCCTCTGTTTTTGCATCATAGGATAATCCCAAAATTGGTTTTTCAAGTTTATAGGCACAAATCAGACAATGAAGTCGCATCCCTGAAAACCAGTCGCATAGAGATATTGCTTTTACAATATCCCATATACTTTCAAAGGAAAAATCAAAAAGATTTTTATCTGGAAGAAAGGAAGCAATTTTTTTCATTACAGCAATGTCAAGATTAAAATCACAGGGAATTAAAAGAATCTTTAAGTTATTGTTATAATCTATGAGTTTTTTTAATGCCTCTGCTGTTTTGCTTATTAATTCCTCTTCGTTAAACCAGTTTCTTATACTTACTCCAAGAATATTTTTTTCTTTTTTCTCTATGGAAAATCTATTAAATTCAAAACTAAGCAAAGGGTCTGTATCAAGAAAAACCTTTGCCTCTGGTAAAAGTTTCTTCACTGAGCTGTAACTATGCTCATCTCTCAAGGTTACAACATCTGCAAGGGAGTAAAACCAGCGGGAAAAAAGCAGACCTTCCTCTGTAACAACCGGACCATGACCAAGACACCAGTAAAAAACCTTCTTGTTAAAAATTTTTCCTAAGAGTGGTGGCAGGGCATAGGATGGAATGTTTTTTCCAAAATCTTTAAATAGGTCTTCAATCTTAATTCCGTAGTATTCCTGAATAATTCCTCCACCGCCTGAAACAACAATGTCTGAGTTTTTCACTGCATTTACTGTATCAGTCAGATTAAATCTATCAACTGCTGTTACTGTAAAGTCTTTAAGAAGCTCCTCTGTAAAATTCTTGTCAAGAGACCAAACAAAAAACTCTGCCTGAGGTATTATCTTAGTTATATCCTCAATTATTTTGAAAAGAAGTAGCTCATCACCAAAATTTTTTGCCCCGTAGTAGCCAGAGAGAAATATTTTCATGCTTTTTATTATACCAAAATTAAGCTACAAATTATTGAGATACGTGAAATTGCCGATAGAAAAAGAAAGTTTTTCTATTATCCTGTCATTCTGAGGGGCTTAATGCCCCGAAGCTCTGTCCTGAGCCTAAGCCCTGAGCCAAAGCCCTGAGCTTATGCGAAGGGTCTGCAAAGGAATGACCTTTTTTGTCATTCCGAGGGGGTAAATCCCCCGAGGCGTCGTCCTGAGCAAAGCGAAGGAACTCATTCCGATTATAGAAAAAAGGATGAGATTCTTCCCCTTCGCTTCGCTCAGGGTCAGAATGACAAAAAAAGACGTTCAGACGCTGTCCTGAGGCGAAGCGAAGGAATGACACCTTTCTGTCACCCTGACCCTGAGCCGAAGCGAAGGAATGACACCCTCTTTGTCATTCTGAGGGGCTTAATGCCCCGAAGAATCTCTAATTGCAGGCTTTAAAGAGAAAAAAGAAGAACGAGGGGATTCTTCCCCTTCGCTTCGCTCAGGGTCAGAATGACAAAAAAAGAAGGCAGAATGACAAAAAAAGGAGGCAGTATGACAGGAAAAGGGGGCAGAATGACAGAAAGGGGAGCAGAATGACAAAAATCAAGGCAGAATGACCTTTTCTTTGTCACCCTGAGGGCTTTAGCCAGAAGGGTCTCATAAAAGGATGAGATTCTTCGGTTGCTATAGCAACCTCAGAATGACAACATTCGGAGGGGATTCTTCGCTATCGCTCAGAATGACAAAAAAGAAGGCAGAATGACAAGAATAAAACACTCAGTATGACAGAAAGGGGGACAGTATGACAGAAGGGGGGCAGAATGACCTTTTTCTGTCACCTTGAGGCTTTCTACTTGTCACCCTGAGGCGTAAGCCGAAGGGTCTCTCTTTTTTGATTCAAAATTTATGATAAAATATGCCATGCCTGAACATTACTATGTTTACATCATGACGAATAAATATAACACTGTTCTTTATACAGGTGTTACAAATGACCTGATAAGAAGAGTTTACGAACACAAAAATAAATTAGTAGAAGGCTTTACTGCTAAGTATAATTTAACGAAGCTTGTATATTATGAAATTTTCAACGATGTAAAAGAAGCTATTAACAGGGAAAAACAAATAAAAGGATGGAAAAGAGAGAAAAAAGAAAATTTGATAAATGCATTTAATCCCGATTGGAAGGATTTATATGAAGAAATTGTTTGAAAGAGGAGGGGATTCTTCGCTATCGCTCAGAATGACAGAAAGGGGGGCAGAATGACAGAAAGGGGAGCAGAATGACAAAAATCAAGGCAGAATGACCTTTTCTTTGTCACCCTGAGGGCTTTAGCCCGAAGGGTCTCATAAAAGGATGAGATTCTTCGGTTGCTATAGCAACCTCAGAATGACAACATTCGGAGGGTATTCTTCGCTATCGCTCAGAATGACAGAAAGGGGGGCAGAATGACAGAAAGGGGAGCAGAATGACAAGAAAGGGGGCAGAATGACAAAAAAAGGCAGGGGAGAAGCCCCCTGCCTTTATAAAGGAGGTGATGTGATTATTCGTTATAGCTACCCTGTTTGAAGAACTTGAATTTAAGAGGAACGCTTCTATGCTGAGAACCATATACGCTAACAACTATACCCTCAATGTATGGGTCATATGGATTTACATTTGTTAATGTTCCACCACTTATATTATTAATTAGACTCTGGCTTGGAATTCTGAACATGAATTTAATTGGAATACCCTTGCTCATATCATAACTGGCAAGTTCTGGTAACAAAGTCTTTAACTGGTCAGCTGTAAACTGAATTTTGCTATTAGCAGGAATTGTAGCAATTGGGTTCGTAGATATGAGTATTTGAGATGCGTCATTAATAAGGGCTTTAGCATATACTGGAACATCAACATCTCTTCTGTTGTAGAATACTACATAAGTCTGTGCGCCAACTGCAGGGTCAGACTTTACAAATGGAACAAGAGCCTCAACTCCACCATACCATACTCCAACTGTTCTTGGATTGCTGTTATAGCAACGTATGCCAGTTGCAGTTAAATTGTTTACTGACCAAATGGTTGGATTATTAATGGTTGTTCCATCAACATTTAAAACTAAATCAAGGTCTTTTGTAGGTGTAGGTGAAAATGCACCTGAAGAACATCTCCATACTTTATCTTGTGTGGTTTCAGTGCAAGGATTTCCATTAAATGTAATAGATGATACACCTGGCTCTGCATTTACTGACTGTAAATCAAAGGTCAATGAGCAAGTAGGTCCTGCTGCCCATGCAATCCAGTTCCATATCTCAGCCGCTTGTAAATTAGTAACAAAATAGAAACCTAAGTTTGTTGCTAAATTATCATAAATTGTTGTATTGCTTGTCACATTATCACCAGACCCTAATACAAAAGTTTTAAAATCAGTATCACTGTTAAGTTCCGCATTTAAACTACCTGATGCTGGATTTGTTGTAACAGCTATCTGAGGTGTTACATAGGTAAAGCTAACTACTGGAAATTGTATGTTTCCATTTGTTCCAGATATTGATGCTGAAAGAGGCCATACTGGACGAGTATTACAATCTGCTGATTTGTTAATTAAGTTTGCTGATACATTACCTATTGGTCCAAATGGTGTATCATTCATTCCAACTAATCCATCAGCAGTATTATCTGTCCATGATACCTGCACTAAATATAAATTTGTTGCTGAGGGAATGTTACAATTTCCAGAAGCATTTGCAGTGCAATTTACATTACCAGAGGAAAGTGTAAGCGTAGAACCTACAGCCCCTACTGTACTTGCTGCATAAATGTTTGCTGTAGGTAAAGCAAGGGTTGGGTCATTTGTTAAAATCCAGACATAACCCGGTCCTGCAACAGCAAAAGAAGCATCTCCATCAGTAAATCTGAAGGTTACGGTATGTGGTGCTATTATAGAACCACCAGAAACCTCTGTTGGAGCAAAATTCAAAGCAACAATTCCTGTGGTTGAAGATGTAGCGGTTATTGCAGGATTATAAATTTCAAGTGCAGTCTTATAAGAACTTGCGGTACTCGGATAAGTTGAAAATGGAGTAAGAGGTCCTGATGTTGCTTTTAAAATCTGTCCAGCTTGAGCCTGACATACAAGAAAGCCAGTTAAAATAAGAACGGTAAACAAAATCAAAAACTTCTTCATTTTAACCTCCTAAAAGATTTTCAATGGCTCAAGGAGCCATTTTTTAAGACAGAGTTACAAAAAAATCTTAAATCTGCCTTTTCATCACCTCCTTTTTTCTTTGATTTTATTATTTTACATCACCCCCTCTTATACATTTAAAAGTTTATCATATTTTATCAATCTATTATTTCCTTGTCAAGTATTTTTTAAAATTTATTCATAAAAAATTTTTATCCCTACTTAAACCACTTAAGCTCTTTTTTGAAATCCTCAGTTATATTAGTGGCTTCCTCTAAGGTTGAAACTATCTTTGGAGTAAGTATTACTATAAGCTCTGTCTTTCTTTTTTCCCTGCTTTTACTTTTAAAGAACTCTCCTAAAAGAGGTATGTCACCAATAAATGGAACTTTGCTTTCCGATGAACTCTGTGTTTCAGACATAAGTCCTCCAAGAACAATGCTCTGTCCTGAGGAGGCAACAACTGATGTATTTATCTTTCTTACAAGGATTGATGGTGAGGAAACACCCGGTGGATTTGAGCCCATTTCTGATACTTCCTGAGTTATGTTTAATGTTAAAAGTCCTTCTGTGTTTATTGTCGGCTTAACCCTTAGTATTATTCCTGTTGAACGATACTGAATTGTCTGGACAACTCCTGTTGTTGAACCAGCTGCTTCAGCTGTTGTTACCTGTCCTGTTACAACAGGAATATCTGTTCCAACCTGTATTGTTGCTTCTTCATTGTCTAAAACCATAAGTCTTGGTGTTGAAAGTATGTTTACAAGGTCCTTTGATGCAAGTAGATTTATTGTAACATTTATTTTTTCACTTTCTGAAAGAAATGTATAAGTTAAACCCGGTGATTTTGGAACTCCAAAGGTTGCTCCAAGTGTGTAACTTCCATTAAGCATTTTGTTTTTTATAAGCCATTCAAAGCCATATTTCAGGTCATCTGAAAGGGTAAGCTCTGCAATCATTGCCTCTATTAGAACCTGCTTTGGTGGAACATCAAGCCTTTCAAGATAGGTAAGTATGCTTTTGTATTGGGCTGGTGTTGTCATTATGAGTAAGAGATTTCTTTTGTCATCTGCTGACATTTTAAGTCCTGAAACAGAAAGACTCTGCGGCTTTGTAGGTGCTGGCTGTTTTTGCTGTTGCGTAGTCTGTGCTGTAGGTGAAGAGGGAGTCTCTACAGGAGAGAAGAGTTTTTTCAGGGATTCAAGAAGGTCTGATGCCTTTGAAAATTTTGGTGAATAAACAAATGCTTTCTCCTCTGCTCCAGCACTTTCTGCTGTGTCAAGCCTTTTTGCCCAGTCAATTACCTGTTTAATTGTTGTATCATCTGGTGCAACAACAAGAATGCTGTTAAGGTATTTTATTGGAATAAAGTAAATTCCAGCTTCCTTTGGCATTTTTGCAATAGTAAATCCAATGCCTTCAAGAATTGTTGTTATCTGCTTGATAAAATCCTCAGTCTGCCAGTAAGTAAGCCTTAGAAGTATAATTTTTTTGTTTTGTAAGTAGGGGACATCAAAGAGTTTAACTAAATCAACAACTTCTTTTATATTTGATGCAGAACCCTGAAATATCAAAGCATTTTCTCTTTGATAGACTTTAAAATTAACTGAGGTTTTGTAAAATTCTCTTATGAACATCTCTAACTCACTTACTCTTACATATTTAAGAGGCACAACTTGAATTATTTCAGACGGAGAGTAAGGAACATCTTCTCCAACCCTTATATCAACTGGATTTTTAGGCTGAGGTTTTGCTTTAAAAAGATAAAGAGAGCCATCTTTTTGCTCAATCTCAATTCCTCTTTTTTCAATTATTCCGAGAGTTGCTTCAAGAAGTTTTTCTGGTGCCATTTTTGTTTCCATTTTCAAAGTTACAGGAGTTTTATCTCTCATAACATCTTCATCCATGAAAAATGTTACTTTAAGTGTTTCACCAATAACATAGATTACAAAATCTGAAAGTGGCATGCTTTCAACATTTACCAAAACAGGCTCTTTTACATGAATAAGAGTTGATGCGTCAAGAGGCTTTTTTTCGGGTAAAGGTTTTGGTGGTGTCTTTTTTTCATATTTTGGAAGAGTTATCTCTTCGTAATGCAGTTCCTGTTTTTTTTCCTGCTCCTGCTGTATTAAAAATTCCTTTGTTTCTTTTTTCTCAGTATCTTCTTTTTTTTCTGTGGTTTGTTTTACTGGTTCCTGTGTATCTATTTTTACTGGCGGATTTGCAGAACATGAAAAAAGAAAGAACAAAGATAAAAGAAAAATTAAAGCTCTCATCAAGCCTCCTTCAGTTTTACTTAATTAAAATTTTGAGTTCCTTTTGCTGTTTACCCCTTTTAAGAATAACAGAATTTTCGCCTATTTTTTTTATTGTATAACCATCAATCATTTTTTCCTCTTCCTTTGCAGTAAAAAGCTTGCCTGTGTAGTCTTTGAAAACTGCCTTTTTTTCACTGCCTATCATAACTGCTACAAGATTGTAGGGATTTTCCGGTGGCTTCTGCATTGTGTCAGCATATTTCCCATCCATTGTAAAAAGATTTCTTTCCATTATATCATCAGTCTGAATTTTGTGTCTTTTTATTTCAGGTTTTTGCTCAGCCTGCGCAATATTTTTCTTAGGTGCTGTAAGGTTAATCTTTGGCTTTTCTGAAAGTATAAACCCTGATAAACATAAAATCAGAAAAATTAAAATGTCTGCAATGTATTGTTTCAGATTTTTTATCTCAAAAGCCTTCATGATTCTCTCCTGAAAAAGGAAAAGGTTACTGTAATGTTAAATTCCTTACCAGAAGGAGCAAACTCAAGATTTTTTATGAGTATTAGTTTGTCAGCAGATTCAACTCCTTCAAGATATTCAAGAAAAGGCTTGAGACTTCCTTTAAACCGGAGTAAAACATTTATTTCTGTCAGTTCCTTACCTTTTTTAATCTCTGGTATTTCAAAGTTTGTGATTGTCAGACCCTTTTTTTCTGCATTCTCCATAAGCCATTGTAAAACTTTATTTCTTATTGAGTTGTAGGAAAAGTTTTTTGAATAAAGCATTGATAGACTTTCTGGCTCAGTAGCAGGTTTTTGTGCTTCAAAAAGTTTTCTTTCATAAATCTGTTGCTTAAGTGAATAGGACTGCTTTATTTCTGTAAGCATCTCTTTGTTTTGTTCTAATCTTGCATTCAGAGGCTTTACTACAAATTTAATGAGTACCAACGCAATTACAATGTATATCCCTATCTTCGTTAGTTCTGCTCTTTTATTCACTGTTTAGCTCCACTGTTAAGGTAAAGTCATAGGCTTTTGTCCCTGTTCTTTTTATCGGTGCACCTTTCATTTTAACTGATTTTACAAATGATGAAGACTCAAAAGTTTCAAGTACATCAAGAGGAGCTTCAAAACTCATTGTAATTTCAAGATTTTTTTCATTTAAAACAAATCTGTTCACTGTGCATCCAACAGGAATTTTTTGAGCAAGCTCATTCATTAATGTAAGAGGAGATACTGTTTCTGAAATTTTATTGTTTGCCTCTGAAATAAGGCTTGTGTAATCTTTTTTAGCTTTACCTTCAAGAGATGCTATTTTTTTGTCAAGCTCTGAAATTTTGCTTTTTAAATTATTAATTGCTGAGTCATAGTGCTGTACTGTGAAAAAAAGAAATACAGAATAGCCAAACAAAGCATAAATGGGGATTCTGAAAAGCAAGTCTGTTTTTAATGGAAGGACGCTTCTTACTTTAAATTCTTTAATGTCTATTTTTGGAATTCTCTCAAGGCAGAGAGGATAAGAAGGTGCTGGAATTCTTTCAATTTCTTTTTCAAAGCTTATTTCTTTTAGTATGTCTCCATATATTTTTATTTTTTCAATCTCCTCTGAATAAGGAGAAAGACCTGCTAAAAATAACTCTATGTCCTTCTGGGTTAAACTGACAACTGAAAGGGTTCCTAAAAATTTTCCTTTTGAACATGCTATGAGATGATATATATCCTTTGAGTGAAATATCTTCAGGCATGAGTCTTCATCTAAAAAAAGCAAATCCTCTGGAATAACATATTGAAAGGGAAAAATTTTTAAAACTTTTTCGTACTCATCCTTTGACCATGCCCATATATCAACGACTGTAACTTTATCAGTGCTTTCAAATACTTTAATCGTGTAGTCTAAATTTGAAACCGGGAAAAGCTCTGGAATCTCTATTTTTATTGCTTTTTTTAGTTTGTTTAATGGTGTTGGCGGATATCTTCTTCTTGTATAAAAAAGCAACTCCTTTGAGACTAAAAGTATATTCTTTGAGAAAAATTTTGCCTTTGATAGGCTTTCTTGAGAAATTTCAATAATTTTTCCTTCTTTTATCTCATAAAAATTAACTCCATCTTTCTTTAAGTAGGCTACAATCATCTATTCCTCTTTCCAGTAAATTATACTGTAGGGATAATAAATATTCTCCCTTAAGTCAATACCTGCCTTTATTGTGTAAAAAGGCTTCGGTTTTCCAGCTTGAACAGTTATTTCAAGAAAGGAGGAAGGGAAAAAATATAAACCCTCTTCCTGAACAATTCTTCTTCCTGTAAGAGAGTAAAACTCAGAATCAGATGTAACAGGCTTTGTCTTCATGTATTCTTTAAGCACATTCAGGGTATCATTTCCAATATCAAGGTAGGAGATTAAAACAGGGTCTGAAGCAGTGTTTGGATTAAAACCTGTTGCTGGCAAAATAGTAATATAGGGTTCAATTTTTGAGTAAATTTCCGGAGATAATCCTCTTATAAGTTTCAGCTCTTCTTTATTCTGGATTTGATAGTTTCTTGGTTCATAATTAAATCCTTGAGAGGAATACCACTGTTTTTCAGCACCATTTATTCTTGTCAAGTCATCCTGGTCAATCCAGTCTAAAATTGAATCAATAAATATATCTGCATTTTGAGAGTCAACGCCAAAATATGTCAAAAGCCTTTTAAGTGGTAATGTTTTAATTGTTGTTACTGAAAGAATTCCATTTGCATCCTGAGCTTTTACTGCAAGGTCCTCTAAAAAAGAAACTTCACCGCCATCAAGAGGAATGCTTTTTATTTCAGGAAGCCTTTCAATCTGTGGCAGAATAATCTCCTTTGCTGTAAAATTACCATTTAGCATAAAGTAAATAAGTGTATCATAGACTGAGCGTGCTTTAAGCATAGCCTCAGTTTTCTGCTGAAAAGCCTGTGCAGATTTAATGTATTCCCTTACAAGCCAGTTAAAACCTATGGATACTGTAAGTATAACCATTACAAGAAGAACCATCAGAAATGTGGCAGAACCTTTATTGTTTATATATCTCATTGTAAATAAGCTTCATTAAAGAGTTTGTATTGACCTTTAAAAGCAATTTTTTATCTCCTTCGTCGTCCTTATAGTCTATCATTATAGCAACTGGAAGAGTTTTTTTCAATTTTCCTTCAAATTCATTGAACCATTCATATGTTCTTTTACTTATATCAAAGCCGTAGTATTGAAAATTAATTGATTGAACATCATTAAAAATTATATAACTGTTACCTTTTTTGTAATTTCCAAATACAAAATCATCTTCGATGTCTTCATATTTTTTTGTTACCACAGGAAGTTCATAATATTTAAGGTCATACTTTCCCTTTTCATTTTTTTCCTTTATAACCCAGACAACACTGGGTGAATCACCAGCAAAGGGAGACAAAGATACATAGGAGAAACCATTTAAGTCTCCCTTAAAATAGGGAAACCAGCCGCGCTGTCTTTCAATTACATAGTAGTCAGTCATAGAGCCTATGCTTTTGTCTATCCACACAACTTTAGCATACTGCCAGAAACTAAAACCTTTCTTCGCAAGAGCCTTATACTGCATTAAAGTCTGATTTAATGCAATACTGCCAAGCATCAGCATTGTTGTGAAAATTGCAACCGCAACTACAACCTCAATAAGGGTGTATCCTTTAGATTCCGATTTCTTCCGGTGAAACAAGGCTCTTACTCCTGAAAACATTTATTTTATAAGTTTTTGTTGTTTGTTTGTATTCAAAGTTTAAAGTTACTTCATAAAGATAAAGTTCATGGCTTGAAAGAATTTTTACTTCTGTCAGTCTTTCAGGCCTTGATTTAGCTATCAGCTTTGAAGTCCATTTAAGAGTAACTCCGTCACCAAGTTCCTCAACACCTGATTCCTTTGTAAGGTCAATCGTTCTTAGTAAAGCAGGAGTCTGAGCAACCTTGAGAGCTATTGCATTTGCAGTATTTGCCTTTTCAAGATACTGAAAACCAAGTTTGAATAAATACATGCTTGCAGCAATTCCAGCTGTGAGAATCATACCTGCAATCAATACATCTATTGTAATTGAACCTCTGTTAGACCTTTTCAACTTCCAACCTCTCAAGAGAAAGCTCTCCAAAGGGCGCTGATACAATTATTTTATATTTTTCTCTTCCAATCCTGAGTTGTATCTCTCCTCCATCGGATGTTCCATTTTTAAAAAATTTAAAGGGCTTCTTAATATCAATATAAACTCCGGGAAAGGATTTCCTATCTCCGTTTATAATTAAAGCTCCTTCAGAGGAAGATACATAATTCTGTTCACTGTAAAGAAAACCTTCTCTTTTTAAGGAAGAAATATAAAGCATAACTTCTTGAGCTTTAAGGGAGTTTTTATAACTTTCATAAAGGTCATAGGAGACAGGGATTGTTACAGAAAAAATAAGTCCTATAATTGCAACAACTATAAGGATTTCAATAAGGGTAAATCCTTGATTTTTCATTTCTAAAGCTTGATTGCTCCAACATTCATTACCGTGAGAATAAGAGAGATAATGATAAAGCCTACTATTAAACCCATAAAAACTATTATTACTGGTTCAAGTAGTGTAAGGAATCTTCTTATGGCAGTCTTAAATCTATCATTGAATATCTGATAAAGCTCAAGAAATATGCCAGAAAGATTACCGCTTTCCTCACCAACAATAACAAGATTCGTAAAAACATCAGGAAGTATGGCAATCTGGGAGTAAACTTCAGCAATTCTTTTACCTTTTTTTATTTCATTTATGCTTGATAAAAAAGCGTCTTTAAGTGCTCCATCCTGAATAATATCTGTAGAAAGTTTGACAGCTTTTATAAATTCTACTCCGCTCTTAAGCATTGAATGCATAGAATAGGAAAATCTTGAAAGTTCAAGATAAAAAATTAGAGATTTTACCAGAGGAATCTTGTTCGTAAACTGAATCATTTTTTTAATATCAAAATTAATGACTCTGTATTTTTTTAAAAGAAGTAAAATAAAAGCAACTGCAAAAAGCAAAAAAATATTTTTAATGTTGAAAACAGTGGCTACTGCAAAAATAAACTTTGCAGGAAGTGGCATTGTTCCTGTAGTTTCGAAAATTGCAAAAAATCTTGGGATTATGAAGTTAAACATAAATATAAGTGTAGAAATGCTTGCAAGAATTAGAAAAAAAGGATAGGTAAGAGAATTAATAATCTCCCTTTTAAGCTCTATCTGGAATTTAAGATATTGAGCTACATTGTCAAAAGCTGTTGAAAGATTGCCTATTGATTCCCCTACATGAACCATGCTTGTAAAAACAGAAGGGAAAAGTTTGTTTTTTTCCATTGCCTTTGCAACAGCCTGTCCTGCCTTTATTTCCTGATTTACAGCGGTTAAAACTTCTTTTAGTTTTTGTTTTTTTGAGGTAGAAATTAAGAGATTCAAAGCTTCATCAATCTTCATTCCTGACCTGATAAGAATACTCAACTGGTTTGCTACATTATAAAGGTCTTGCTGGGTAATTCCTTTTCGTAAGGTTAAAGAGATTTCCTTTTTTGTTCTTTCTTTTATATCAGTAACAACAAAGCCCTGTTCTTTAAGTCTCTGAATTGCTTCTTTTGTATCACCCGCTAAAATAACTGTTTTTTTTTCAACTCCGGAGGACTCAATATAGGTGCATTGGTACTCTTTTAACATACTCTTAAAATCTCTGAAATTGTTGTAATTCCCTTTAAAACCTTAATAAATCCATCATCCCTGAGTGTTCTGAAACTTCTTTTTTCTTTGAGATAATTTCTAAAGGATTCAAGGGATTTCAGTCTAAGAAAACTTTCTTTAAGTTCATCATCATATTCAAACATCTCAAAGATTGCAATTCTACCTCTGTAACCAGTATTTGCACACTTTGAGCAACCTCTGCCTTTTAAAATTTTTGGCTCACCAATTATGTCTTTCCATCTTTTCTGTAATTCATCAAATCCATAAGTTTTTTTTACTTCATCTCCTACAAATACTTCTTCACTACAGTAAGGACAGTTTTTTCTTATAATTCTCTGGGCAATAACACCAATTATTGATGCATTGATAAGATACTCTTCAAGCCCCATCTCAATAAGTCTAAAAAGACTGCTTGGAGCATCATTTGTATGAAGGGTGCTTAAAACAAGATGACCTGTCAGGGCTGAATGTATTGAAATTTCTGCTGTTTCTCTATCCCTTATCTCACCAACCATTATTATATCAGGGTCATGTCTTAAAATTGAACGAAGTGCATTGGCAAAGGTCAGCTCTATTTCTGGTTTTACCTGAATCTGATTTATTCCTTCAAGCTGATACTCTACAGGGTCTTCTATAGTGATTATCTTTTTTTCATCACTGTTTAAGTAAGTTAGCATTGAGTAAAGCGTTGTTGTTTTTCCAGAACCTGTTGGTCCTGTAACAAGAAGGATTCCATAGGGATGGGAAATAAGTTTTAAAGCCAAATCATTGTGGTCACCTTCCATTCCAAGAGCTTTTATATCAAAGGAAAGTCTTTCCCTGTAAAGAAGCCTCATCACAACTCCTTCACCATGAACCATTGGAATTGTTGAAACTCTTATGTCAAGAACAACTGAGGAAACCCTTGTTGAGAATTTCCCATCTTGTGGAAGTCTTTTTTCTGCTATGTTTAAATTTGAAAGAAGCTTTATCCTTGAAATAATAGCCCTTGTAAAATTCTCATCTAAGAATTCTATATCATGGAGTATTCCATCAATTCTAAATCTCACCCTACCTTTATTTTTATAATTTTCTATATGAATGTCAGTTGCTCTTGTATCAACTGCTTTTGTTATAAGATTATTCAGATATTTTATTACAGGAGCTTCAAAGGCAAGTTCAGTAAGCTTTTCAACATCTTCATCAACTTCAAGGGATTTTATCTCTGTTTTGTCTTCAAAAATAAATGCCCTTGAAAGTAATTTTATCTTTTCTTCTGTTGCAAGAAAGAGTTTTATCTTGAAACCTGTAAGATTTGTAATGTAATTAAAAATTTCGTAATTAAAAGGGTCAGATGTTGCGATATAGAGAGTTTGTTGGTCTGAGTCAATTTTAACAGGAATACATTTTTTTTCAATTAAAAAATCTATGTTTAATTTTTCATTTATGCCATTTTTTAAGGATTCTTCAATTTCAAAGTTATTTTCAAGAACAGGAATGTCAAGGTAAACAGATAAAGCTTCAATGAGCTGTTCTTCCGATAAAACTCCAAGAGTTGTTAGTATTTGTCCAATTGAAAGGGAAGACTCTTTCTGGAGAAAATATGCCTTTTTTAAGTCTTCCTCTTTTATCTGAAATTTTTCTTTAAGGATTATTTCAAAGTTCATTTAGCCCAGTTTGTAATTGATTTTTCTCCAAGTTGACCTTCTGGACCAAGAGAGTATAAATCATAGGAACCATGCTCTCCGGGATATTTATACTGATAATCTTTTCCCCACGGGTCTTTTGGTATTTGTTTTTTTGCAAGATAAGGACCTCTCCAGTTGGGTTCACTGCTATTTATAAGCTCATCAAGAGTGTTTGGATATCTACCAACATCAAGCCTGAATGCCTCAATCGCGCTTGAAAGCATTTCTAATTGAGCTTTTGCAATTTCCTCCTTTGATTTTTCGTACCTACCTATAATATTTGGAACAATCAAGGATGCAATAAGTCCTATAATTGCAACAACTATAAGGATTTCAAGAAGTGTAAAGCCTGCGTCTTTTCTTTTATCTTTCTTTTCCATGAAAACCTCCGAAATTTACTATATTTTATTTTAAGGATAGTTTTATGGTTTGTCAATTAAAAGCTCTTCCTTAAAATTGCCAATATAAAAAGGAGTTTCTTCTCTTATCCCGTCATTCTGATGGAGCATAAGCGACCGAAGTCTCCCCTCCGCCTTTTATTCTGTCATTCTGCCCCCCCTTTCTGTCATACTGAGCGTTTTATTATGTCATTCTGAGCGACAGCGAAGAATCTCATCCTTTCTTCTCTTTTCTCTTTAAAGCCTGCAATTAGAGAGTTCCTTCGCAGACCCTTCACATAAGCTCAGGGCTTCGGCTCAGGACAGCATCTGAACTTCTTATTCTGTCATTCTGACCCCTTTCTTGTCATTCTGAGGGAGTGTAAGCGACCGAAGAATCTCATTCAGGAGACCCTTCGGCTTTGCCTCAGGGTGACAAAAAAGGTGTCATTCTGAACGGAGCGCAAGCGGAGTGAAGAATCTCCTCCTTTTCTTCTGAGAGATTCCTCGGGGCATTAAGCCCCTCGGAATGACAAAAAAAGAAGGAGACCCTTCGGCTTTGCCTCAGGGTGACATGTAAAAAGGGGGACAGTTAAAAAAGATGACAACTAAAAAATGGTGACAAAAAAGAGATGACAAACAAGTATCATTCTGAATGTCTTATTCTGTCATTCTGAGCGTTAGTGAAGAATCCCCTCCTTTTTTCTAATGGCAATTTCAAAAAAGCTTCAATTTTACAAAATCATTAAGAGGAAGGGATTCCCTTCCTCTTAAATATTCATCAGTAACTATAAACTTTCTACTGTAAAAACCCTCTGTATATGAATGTTGCCATCTGTGCCCTTGTTACTGGATTCTGTGGACAATATCTGTTATTCTGTGGTGGATTACATCCCTGCGTTATTCCAAGCTCCTTAAGCTTCTTTATATACCTACAACTCCAACTGCTTACGGATACATCATCAAATGGTGCTCCTGTTGAACAGTAATCAGTCGGTGGTTCACTTGTCTTTCCCTGTGATACCAATCCCATTATCAGCATCTTTGCCATCTGCTCCCTTGTTACATTGTCCTCAGGTCCATATAAATTCGTCCCTGCATATCCCTGTGCTATGTTTCTCTCTTTTACCCTCTGTATATACTTAAATGCCCAGTGAGTTGATGGTACATCTGAAAAATATTGATTTGTGCTGTAATTTGTTGGTTCCCCTTCTATTGCCCTTATTATAAAGGCTGCCATCTGTGCCCTTGTTACTACATCCTCTGGACAAAATCTGTCATTCTGTGGTGGATTACATCCCTTTGTTATTCCAGCATCCTTTACCGCTTTTATGTAATTAATTGCCCAATAGTCAGGTGGAACATCTGTAAAGGGCGAAGAGGGAGTAGATATAGGAGGGGTTGGTGAATTAGCATAGCATACATTGGTTGTATTAAGAGCCACATCTTTAGACAGACTTATCGTACCTGTATAGGGTTTTACTTGTAAGCTAGAATTGATAGTACTCAAATTCATATTTTCTGTTTTTATATTAGAAGTAACATCAATTATCTGAAGATTAATGTCAAAAATAGAAGAACAATTATCTATTGAACTATTTAAATCTGTCTTAGCTAATAATAACTTCATTTCGTATGTATTTTCATTTACTACTACATTTCCTGCAGCAACATATCCTTCATTTGGAATATAATCAACTGTATAAAATGTGCCTGGTAGTTTTGAATAAATCTTACTCCATTGTAAATCCAAATTATTAGTCATCTTTATTAAACAAGGATTACCAACGCTATTGATATCTACACTACTAGCCACTATAAATCCTGTGGAATCTGATGATACTCCATATGAATCTAAATCATCACTATATAACAAAAGTTTTGCCTTAATTAAATTTCCATTTGGATCTACTTTAAGTAATAAAATCCCATCTTTACCAGAAGATAATGAAGCTGTTCCAACTAAAATATAGTTTCCATCTGCTAACTCTGTTAAACCCTGAGGCCAGTTCACTCTTATCATTCCATCACCAGCATATTTCTTACTAAACAGAATTTCTCCATTTTTATTTATCTTAATCAAAGAAAAAAACGATGAATAGCCTAATCCTCCACTTATTATATAATTACCGTCACTTGTCTTATGAGAACCACCAAATGGATAGAAATTATCTGGCATTGATATTTTTTTTATCCAAATCAAATTTCCGGCAGAATTTAGCTCTGATATTAATATATCAAATGTATCTGCAGTATTTTGTCGTTTCTTGGTTATCATTAGAAGATAATTATCATTAATAATATTTATTACATCAATCTTTTCTTTATCTGATGTTAACTCTGGGAAAACATTGATCCATTTAGATGTTAGAGTACTATCATCTAATATAGATAGTATATGTTGACCAGCAAGATTCAATGCTTGACCGTCAACTACGAAATAATTATTTTCTAATTGTTTAATGAAACCTGTCACCATAGTTAATCCAGTTATTTCTCTCTTCCACAAAATATCTCCATTACGATTTAATTTTAAACAATACGGAAAAAGGAAACGACAAAGCAAAATATTGTTATCATTAGTTATAGAACTGTAAGCAACTAAGTCTGACGAATTAGGCTTCCCAACTATTTTTAAAAAGAGGCTGGGAAGACATATGAACAAAATAATACTAAACTAAGTAAACAAAAGATCATGGATAAAAAAAACTTCTTCATCTGCTTGCACCTCCTAAGTTTTATTGAAATGGTATAGATTTAAAATTATACTTAAAACGATAAAAATTTCCGAGCATGAACTTTCTACTGCAAAAACCCCCTGTATATAAATGTTGCCATCTGTGCCCTTGTTACTGGATTCTGTGGACAATATCTGTTATTCTGTGGTGGATTACATCCCTGCGTTATTCCAAGCTCCTTAAGCTTCTTTATATACCTGCAACTCCAACTGCTTGGGGATACATCATCAAATGGTGCTCCTGTTGAACAATAATCACTCGGTGGCTCACTTATCTTCCCCTGCGACACTAATCCCATTATCAACATCTTCGCCATCTGCTCCCTCGTTACATTGTCCTCTGGCCCATATAAATTCGTCCCTGGATACCCCTGTGCTATGTTTCTCTCTTTTACCCTCTGTATATACTTAAATGCCCAGTGAGTTGATGGTACATCTGAAAAATATGGATTTGTGCTGTAATTTGTTGGTTCCCCTTCTATTGCCCTTATTATAAATGCTGCCATCTGTGCCCTTGTTACTACATCCTCTGGACAAAATCTGTCATTCTTTGGTGGATTACATCCCTTTGTTATTCCAGCATCCTTTACCGCTTTTATGTAATTAATTGCCCAATGGTCACAAGGAACATCTGTAAAGGGTGGAGTGCAGGATGAACCACTCAATGCTTTATATGAATTTATTCTTCCTGAAGAGGCAACTTTACCGGAAAGCTGAGGTAGCAAATCAACACTGCTTAAGATTCTATTTTTTACATCTAAATAGCTTAACTGAGGCTCCTTTGACCATATCAAAGCTGCTAAGCCTGTAACAAAGGGAGCTGCCATAGATGTTCCCTGTAAAGGTGCATATTTATTAGTAGGTGACGAAATTGAGCAAATTCCTATATCATCCCAGTAAACTCCGTCATCTGTAACGCCATCATTGTTGGATATTAATGCTAAAGCTATCTGGGAATTATATTTTCTGAAATCTTTTGGAATATAAAAAGACCAACTTGTCCATTTATCCCTTATATTTAGTAAATCTATAATATTTCCGTTTATCACAAAAGGAATAAAAAATTTATCCAAATCATTATAACTAAAGATTAAACCTCCTGTATCCTCAGTCGCCAAATATGGTCTTACTGAAAAATACCCAAAAATTTTGGAATTCTTGTAGGATGAAAGGTCAATATTTCTTGATATTATCGGGATTAAAGTATTATTAGGGTAATTACCATCAACAGAATCTGTTATTGAATGAGTTGGACTTAAAGAATATTTTGTAGAAAGCCCCGCAGGTGAGCCAAAATACCAATTTCCTTTTCCTGATTCAAAGTTATCAAAAAATATATTGTTACAAAAAGATGGATTAAAGTTTTCAGATGTTATTGGATAAGTTGAGTAAATTTCTTCACCCGGAGCTGCTACATGAACTGAATTCCCATAATTGGAAAACCATGATAGATTATCATTTCTGTCAGTTGATGCAACGCATATAATGTTATCAAGATTATAGTTACATGGATATATAGGTGCTGTGTCATTATTTTTGCCTTGATTTCCTGCAGCTGCTATTAATAATATACCTTTAGCTTTTAGATTGCTTTGGATTGATAGCTCATCGGCATAAGAATAAGAAGAACCTCCGTAGCTTGCATTAACAGCTTTTATATTTACACCTCTGTCTTTCATTAAACCTATATAGGCATAACATTCCAAAGAATCAGATAAAGCAAGTCCATTAAAAACCGGAGTTGCAGCGTTACAACTTAAAATTTTTACATTCCAGTTAACACCAACAACTCCTTTACCATTGTTACCAACTGCTCCAATAATTCCAGCTACATGTGTTCCGTGTCCATTAACATCCATTGGGTCAGTTACTTTTATATCTGCAGAATATTCTGGTGCTATTGCTATGCCATAAACATCATCTATGTAGCCATTTCCGTCATCATCTATTCTATTATCAGGGATTTCCCTTGTATTAATCCATATATTCTGGGCTAAATCTTCATGGGTATAATCAACTCCGCTGTCTATAACAGCAACAACTACCTCTGATGAGCCTTTTGTTATATCCCATGCACCTTGAGCATTAATTTTTTGAAGTCCCCATAAATCAAAATTGTAAAAATCATTTGGAATTGTTCCCTGAAATTTTCTTATATAATTTGGCTCAACAATTTCAATGTCAGAACTATTAAGAAGTTTAGATTTTACAGATTCAAAAGTCTCCTTTTCTTTATCAAATTTTATTAAGAAAAACTCAGACTGCGGACCAAGCCTCCTTACATGCTTAAAGTTAAGATTTAACATTTGTATTTTTGAAGAAATCCTGTCAATTACTTCATTGTTGTTTAAAGATGACAGTGTTTTAGTGAAAGAGGGTTTTAGCATTACGATAACTTCGTCTTCAATGTAATCTTTTTCTTTAATAAGTTGGCGTTGATTATGTTCAGTTAGAATTTTTTTAATTTTTTCAATCTTTTCACTATTATTTTCCATTGCATAAGTGTTTAGTTGAAATAATAAAAGAAATCCAAATAATAAACAGATAAAAAATGCAACTTTTTTCATTTTGCTTCCTCCTTTCTAAAAAAGTATTACCAAAGTTTATAAAAATTTTTTACAATTGTCAACCTTTTTTCATGGTTTTATGATAAATTTCTTTTTGTCTAAGTACACGGTGAAATAATCGGGTTTACCGTTGAATTCTTCATAGGAGCTTTCTCCTTTGTAAGCCAAAATCTTGAAGTCTTTGAATTCTCCAACAGGGATTAGTTTGTCTTCTTCGTAAAACTTTAAATCTCCATAGGGATAGGGAAATTCATAGTAAAAAAGTTTTTGTTCCTTATATTTATATATATACGCAGATTTTACAACCCCCTGATAGTAATCGCCAGCAGAGGTTGTCATGTAAAGATTTCCTTTTTCAAGGTATATTTCCTGTGCTGAAAAAACCTTTCTCTGCATGTTCCAGAATAAATCTGCCTCTGTTTTTAATTTTTCAGAAGACAAAAGCAAATTCAATGAGTTTTGTATGTTTGAATAAAATACTGTTGAAAGAAGTGTGAAAACAAGAGCAATGACCGTAAGAACTATTAAAACTTCTATTAATGTAAATCCCTTTTTTTTCACTTTATCTCGTATCTATAAATAACTGCCTCGCCATAGGTGTACTGTTTTTCTGTGAGTTCAGGATAACCAGGGACATCCCTTACCATTAAATTTAATCCTTCAAAATTCTCAATTTTAACTTTACTGTCAAGTTCAACAGTATCAGTAAAGATTTTTTCAGAAATTTCAATGTCTTCCTTTGCTTTATAAAGTAAATCCAATAAAACTCCA
>Ga0308407_1000478_pt1 | contig 29245 bp, 25 predicted proteins | sample HotsprSampleMSe2_FD_203476 | JGI IMG/M metagenome (GOLD analysis project Ga0308407, IMG submission 203476) | Hot spring phototrophic mat microbial communities from Mushroom Spring, Yellowstone National Park, Wyoming, United States - 20060911_MSe2 ...
AAAGGGTTACAACTTCTTTTCTCAATGCAGTTCATCAATACCAGGTGACCATATACCATTTATAAAAAAAGGTATTAAGTCTACAATAATAATCCCTTATCCTCTACCTTTTTACCTTCACAAAAAAGAAGATGAGATTGATAAGATAGACTACTCATTTATCCTAAAGACTGTTGACTTAATTATAGACTTTTTACTATCAAAGGATAGATAACATAAATGATAAAAAAAATAAGAAAATCAAGACATCTTAAAATATATATAACAACTCTCTTAGTATTTAACTCACTAATTTTTGGACAAAATATAGATGAAATAAAAAATAAGATTCATACTATTTATTCCCTTGGTAAAAGAGATATATATTCAGAGGGGAAAGAAAAGACAAGAGATTTTATAAAAAAAGAACTTAAAAAATATGGCTATAATGTTCAAGAATATGAGTTTTTTATATCTATAGACAAAAAAAAGATAAAAGGTGTTAATATATTTGGTTATACAAGTAAAGAGAAAGACTTTATAATAATTGCCTCTCATTACGACTCAAAATACTTTAAAGACTTTGATTTTTTTGGTGCTAACGACAATATATCAGGTGTTGTTGCAACTCTAGAGATTGCAAGGATATTAAAAGAAGAGAAAAGAAGAATAGAAGTTGGATTCTTATTCATAGACCTTGAAGAGGCTATATTTAAGTGGTCAAGTTATGATGGACTTTATGGAAGCAAAGAACAGGTAAGGTTATGGGAAAAAGAGAGGTTTTTAAATAAAATAAAATATTTCATACTACTTGATATGATTGGAGATGAGAATACTGTATTCTGTAAAGAAACAAATTCAGATAAAGAATTAAATGATAAAATATGGGAAATAGCAAATAATATGGGTTATTATTTCTTTTCATCCTGTAATTCAACAGTAGAGGATGATCACATACCATTTAGGAAAAAAGGGATCAAGGCTATTGACATAATAGCATACCCATTTCCTGATTATTGGCATACAAAAGATGACACTATAGATAAACTAAGCCCTGAGTTTATATATAAAGTGGTTAATGTAATAAAAAATTTTATCTTAAAATTTTAAAAAATATAAATATCTAATATTCTTTAAAATTCAGTATTAAAATATCCGAAAAACAATCAATGGAAAACTTATTGGTAATCATAGGAAGCCCAAGAGAAAATGGTATATCAGCAGAAGTATTAAAAACTTTAGACAAAGAAGGAATATGGGTCTATAGAATAAACATAAAACCATGTATAGGGTGTAACTACTGTAAAGAAAACAAAAAATGTTTTATAGAAGATGATATGATAGAAATATATAAAAAAATTGAGAGAGCAAAGGTTTTGGCAATAATAACACCAATATACTTTATGGGAATGCCCTCACCCCTTAAGGCATTAATAGATAGGTTACAGGTATACTATAACAACCCATTAATAGGAGAAAAGAAAGGATTTGTCTTAATGATAGGCGAAAGAAAAAATACCTTTTTTGAAGAATATTACAAAAAAATTTGGGAATACACTTTGAAAAATATAGGTGTAAATAACATAAGTTTCTTCTTATTAGGAAATATTAAAGAAAAAAAAGACTTAGAGTGTTATTATAATATAATAGATGATGTGAAAAAAAAAATAGAGGGTCTTTTATGAAAACTTATAAATACACAATAAGAGGAAGGGTCCAGGGAGTGGGTTTTAGGTATTTTGTATATAGGAAAGCGATAGAATTGGAAATAAAGGGAACAGTAAGAAATAAGATGGATGGAAGTGTTGAAGTAATATCACAAGGTGATGAAGATAAAATAAATATTTTTGAGTCTCTATTGAACAAGGGGCCAATAGGAGCAAGGGTAGATAAGGTGATAAAAGAAGAGATAGACGTTGAACCTTTTAAAAACTTTAATATAATAGGCTAAAAATGAGACTTTTATTATTAACATTATTAATCTTTAATATCAACTCATATGCAACTATAATAGAATACAAGATAAAAAAAGGAGATAGTATAACACAGATATGTAATATCTTTAATACAACATATGAGGAATTAAAAGAAATCAATGATGAAAAAAAGATTGTTAGACTCTGGGAAAATGATAGAATAAAAATAAGGCTTAAAGACTATACAATTCAAGAATATACTATAAAAAAGGGGGATACAATATTTGATATTATAAACAAGTATAACGCTGACCTAAACATTTTGTATGCTATAAATGATATAAATGTATTAAACAAGTTTTGGGCTGGGGACAAAATAATACTACCTATAAAAATGGGAGTAGATAATGTTCAAGAAAAGACTAAAAACACAAAAGCAATAAAACATTATGTCAAAAAAGGTGAGACAATATACAGTATAGCAAGAAAGTATGATATAAATCCTGAATATCTTATAAGAAAATACTCTGATAAAATATATGAAGGCCAGATAATTGAAATAGAAAAATCAAATATATCAGAGCCTATATTAAAGTTTAAAAAACAAAATCTTAATTTCCCATACCCTATACAAACATATATTTCAACATCAAAACAAGAAATCTACTCTCCAATAGAAGGTAAAATAATTGGCATAAGAACACTTAAAGGTTTTGGAAAAGCAATATTTATTGAAAACAAAAATATAACAACAATACTAACATCAAAAGGACTTAAAACTGAAAAAAATATTGGAGAGTATATAAACAAGGGTGAAATAATAGGTTCAATAGATAAAAACTATACATTATCTTTGATACTTGTGGATGATTCTGAAATGATATCTGTAAAGGAATTCATAGATGAACGATCTTAAGGCTTATCTTGATAAAATAACTTCTTTCCCACTATTGTCAAGTGAAGAGGAAAAGTCTTTATTCTCAAGATTAAGAGAATTAGAATACAAAGTAGATAACAAAATAGAGCCATCTAAATCATCTGAATATGCAAAAGAAATAACCAACATAAGAAACAAGATAATAAAAGGTAACCTAAAGTTAGTCCTGTCTATAGTAAATAAAATAAACAAGACAAACAGAATTGAAAACATAATAGAATTATTCGATGAAGGAACAATGGGACTTATAGAAGCTGTGGATAAGTTTTCATTAGAAGAAAATGTTAGGTTTTCAACATATGCATATTGGTGGATAAAACAAAGAATAAAAGCAAGCATAATAAGTACTCCTAATAAGATATCAGCACCTTTAGAGATATACAGCCTTGCATACAGGATAAAAAATTTTTTGGAATTAAAAAAAGGTGCAACTTATGGAGAAATATCAGAATATCTTAATGTCTCAATAGAGAAAATAAAAAATGCACTACCTTTAATATCAAAGATAAAAAGCCTAGATCAACCTATAGAGGGAGAAGAAGGATTAAAATACTCTGAAAGAATATACTCAGAATATGACTCTATTCAGGAAAAGGAGAAAGAATGGATAATAGAGTTTATAAATGAGTTTTTAGAAAACAATATTTTCCCATTACTTAACAAAAATCAAGTAATAGTAATAAAAAATAGCTATGGGTTAAATGAGTCAAGAAAATCATTAACACTAAAAGAAATATCAGATATCTTAAACCTTTCTCAAGAGAGGATAAGACAAATAAAGAAAGAAGCACTACAGACTATGCGTGAAATAGAACTTATATACATACTGAAAGAGCTCTTGAAATACGATTAATTGGAGTTTAAAACTTGAAAACTTACACTTTTTTAGGGCTTTTTTCTTATATACAAAACTTACAAAAATAAAATTTTAGTTTAAATTTAAAAATTTTTCAAATTCTCATTAACTATCTATTTCTTACAAAATATATTTTTTATTCTTAACAATTTTAATAATCATATTAACCCCAGCCATACAAGTATGTATAGTTTTCAATATCCAAAAGATCAGTCCTTAAGACAATAATATTAGTCTTTTTTAATTATTTTCTCTTGTAGACTTTAAATTAATAGAGTAATTAGATGGCAAATAGAATGGTAACTAAAGGAAAAAATAGTTTTAAATTACAAAACATAGTTTTAAAGGATTGACTAAATATTTTTAATCTTTAATTCACCTACTCTCTTGTTTAAATACTTAATTCATAGAGTTTATTTTTCTCTGTAATTCTTTTATACTTTTAAGTTCATCAGGTGTTATTTTCGACCAAAAATAAGGAAATACTATTTTATTGTGTAATATTGGGTCTTCATTCTGTGGTAAAAACCCCTCCTCTTTCATTTTTTTGTATTCAACAGTACCAGGGACTGGTGAAAAGTATGCAAGTGAGACTTTTATACCTCTTGAGCCTACAAAATCTATTGTATCTTTTACCTCTTCTGATGTCTGATAAGGAAGCCCTATTAAAACATAAACACTTATATCATTTTTTGTGTAGCCCGCCTTTTTAAGTATCTCTACTACCTTACTAAAGTCACTTATCTTGTGGTTTGATCCTGTTTTTTCTAAAAAATCTTTACTGCTACTTTCAAGACTAAGCCTTATAGTCTTAAAATTGGCTTTTTTCATTAATAATACAAGTTCTTCATCTATTGAACCTATGTGTAGACCATTTGGTGTATGAAAATTAAAACTTATATTTCTTTTTATTATTTCTCTTAGTAATGGTTTTATTCTATTTTCTTTATCAAAGAGCAAGGCATCATCATAAAAAGCTATGTGCTCAGTATCAAAACTTTTCTTAATATACTCCAGCCCCTCTATGCATTCATCCACAGTCTTTTCTCTAAATTCTGAAACAATAGATGATGCACAGTATGAACATTTAAAAGGGCATCCCCTTGAAGTAAGAAATGGGAGTACTTTTTTATCGTTTAATGCTTCAAAATAAGGTCTTATCTTTTTTGGGTTTATATCTGTTTGAATGTTTAAAATTTTATCTAAAATTTTATTTATTTTAGTCTCACCTTCCCCCTGGACAACCATATCAGCAAACTGTTTTGCATGCTCTGGAAGTAGTGTTGCATATATGCCACCTATAACAATTGGAACATTACCCAAGTTTTTTCTTAATCTTTCCACAACAATCTGTATACCAGGATACCAGTAAGTCATCATAGAAGTTATAAAGACAGCATCAACACTCCCAATACTCTTTAACCTCTGCTCAAACTCATCTATAGATATACCAAATATCTTAAAACTTCTTGGTATTTTCTTTAAAGGCTCAGGTTTTTCTATCTCATAGTAGTTTATTTTTGCAGTCCCATTACTTTTTTCTTGTGAATGACTATATGTACAGTCTATAAAACTTATTTCTATACCAATTTCTTTTACAGCCTGCATTACATAAAGTAGGCCAAGTGGTCTCGCCCAAAGGTCATATGCAGTAAAGTCTGCTATCCACGGATTTATAAAAAGTATTTTTTTGGCCATATTACAATTTCAATTTGTTTTATTTTTAACAATTTACTTTAAACTTAACGATAAATAAATGTAAATTTTAATTAGGAATTAAAAATTTAACTATCTTTAGAAAGGGGGACAATTTTTGAAGTCTCTAAAACATGGATTAGCATTAGTTTTACCTTTTATAATTGTCTATATAATAATCAAATGGCTATTAAGTATTGTTGATTCTTTTTTCAGTCCTTTAATATACTGGATATTCAAGAAACTTAGCCTTGAAATAAAGAATAAGTCTATAATAACAAGTCTAGAATTGTTCCTATTTTTTTTGTTCATTTTATTCATTCTCTTGATTGGCAAAATAAGGGACAAAGGCGGGTTTAAAAAGTTATTTAGTCTTATTGAAAGTCTTTTCTTTAAAATACCTTTAGTTAAAACAATTTATACTATATCTTCCAAGTTTTCAAGGTCTTTGTTCAGCAAGGACAGTGTAAGCTTTAAAAAGGTTGTTCTTATTGAATTCCCAAGACCCGGAAGTAAGATCCTAGGTTTTTTTGTTGGTTATGACAAAAAAGATATAATAGGAAAAAACAAGGCTTTAGTTTTTGTACCAACAATACCTAACCCTACAACAGGTTTTTTATTTTTTGTTGATATTGATTCTTTAGAGTTTGTTGATATTTCTGTGGAAGAAGGTTTAAAGATAATTTTCTCTGGTGGTATATATCTTTTAGAGGAATAATATGATTGTTGTAAACAATGAGAGTTTTTTCTCTTCTTATGAAATTGATAATCTTAGAACTTCTCAAAAGAAGATAATTGAACTTGCTGAAAAGGCTTTGCTTGATGGAAATTATGATGAGGCATTATCATTGTATAAGACTGTAGGGCATGCTGTTCATAACAGTGAGGTTACTGAGAGGATAAATAAAAATATTGAAAATATTGAAAAACTTAAATATAAAAAAGAAGCATCTAATCAGAGCAGTTCTAACACTTCCAATTCTATTCCTACCACTAATACTCCTAATATTGAAGGTCTTACACTAAAGATTGATAATATTACAATATCGGGAATAAATATTGATGCAACAGGTGAGGCTGTAAAGCTTATAAATAAGGTTTTGAAGATAGGGAAAATAAAGAGTATTGGAGATAATGAGTCAATCGAAGAGACTAATTCTCCTAAAGATAATAATGAGAACTTAGTGCAAGAGAATACTGTTTTGTCGAATGAGAATAAGGTCTTAAGTGACCAAGAAAATAATGAAAATAAGGTTAATAATCCTAATATCAGTATTGATAATAAAGGTTTAGGTACTGAAGAGTATCCTAACGTAGTTGTAAAACATGTCTTTGAAACTTCCATAAATAAGTCTTTGGATGAAAAAAAGATTGATTCTTATAGCAGTGATAAAACTAATACCATATCAGATGCTGTTGAAATAAATAGAAAAGTAGTTGAGAATGAAAAGACTAATATAAAGGATAAAGGGATTAATTTAAAGGGAGAAGAAATAGAATTAGAAAAAGTTGGTAATGGAAACGTTGAATTAGAAAATATTGAAGATAAAACAGTAAAAAAAGAATATTTAAAAGAAAAAGCATATAGTAAAGATATGGAAAATATTGAGATTGAGAAGGTTGGAGATGAGAACGTAGAGATTGAACATAGCGACGATAAAAAAGAGATTATAGCCAGGTTTTCAGATGAGCCGTTAAGGATTGAGCCTACTGTAAAACAACCAAAGGTTATTAAACCAGTCAATCTTACCTATAATTTTATGAATGTTTTTCATAATAAGTTTTATTTTAAATACGAGAACCTTTTTGAAGATGCAGCAAGACTTGTTAGGGAAAATAAACTTGATGATGCCATAGAGTACTATAAGGTTTTACTCGATCAAAAAATACCTGGTACTCTCAAGATGATGATAAAGGCAAATATTGAAGAGCTTCAGAATGCTATACTAAACACTTTTAAAAACACAGATACTATGGTTGCTGTTGATTATTCTGGTAATATAGTAAGTGTTGATGAAAAGATAAAACTTGATGAGAAGAGGAATGAAAAAAGAAAAGATATATACTTTGAAGACATCGAGAATATATAATTCTGCTATTATCATAGTTAAAAAACTTAATGAAAATGGGTTTAAAGCCTATTTTGTGGGTGGAGCAGTAAGAGATTCTCTTCTAGGTATTCCTGTTAAAGAGATAGATATAGTAACCAATGCTAAACCTGACGAAATACAAAGCATCTTTAAAAAGACAGTAGGTGTTGGAAAGTCTTTTGGCGTTATTATTGTGTTAATCGATGGACTTCAGTTTGAGGTTGCAACATTCAGAAAGGATTATGAGTATTTGGATGGTAGAAGACCTGTGAAGATTGACTTCTCTGATGAGAAAGAAGACGCATTAAGGAGAGACTTTACCATAAATGGTTTATTTTTTGATCCTATTAATGAAATAATAATTGACTATGTTGGTGGAGTAAAAGATATAGATGATAAAATAATAAGGACTATAGGTGAGCCTTATCAAAGGTTTACAGAAGATAAATTAAGGATGTTAAGAGCCATAAGGTTTTCGGCACAACTTAACTTTGAAATAGATAAAGGTACTTTTGAGACAATAAAAAAAATGGCTAGTCATATTGAAGTTGTAAGTAGAGAAAGGATAAGTGATGAGTTTTTTAAGGTTTTATCTCTTAATAAACCAATATCTTTTCATTTAAGGCTTATGAAAGATTCAGGTCTATGGGACTTTATAGGTATTAATTTTGACGATAAAAATGTTGTTTTTGTTGATTCTATAAAAAATGATCCCATAATAAGATTGGTTGGATTATGCTGGAATTATATTGATATTAATAAAGTTTCTAATATACAAGACCTTTTTAGGTTATCAAATGAGGATTTGCTAAAAATTCAAAACATAATAAAAGTGTTAAATTATTTTAATGATGACATAATGAAACTTAGTGTTTCCCAGTTAAAAAGAATATTTAGGCTTAAATACATAGAAGATGCTCTCTACTTTTTAGATAAATGGCAATGCTTTTTTTCTCCTTCAAAAGACTTGGTAAAAAATTATATATTATCTAAATACTTGGATTTTAAAGATGAATTATATCCCCCTATACTGATATCTGGAGAAGACTTGAAAGAGATGGGCCTTATGCCAGGTCCACTCTTTTCTAAGATAATAAGAGAGGTTGAAGACTTGCAGCTTGAAGGAAAAATAAAGACTAAAGAGCAAGCTTTAGATTACATAAAAGGGTGCATAGGTGTTTAAACTTTATATTATACAAAAATATATTATAAGAAAAATTTTTCCTAATTTCCTTGTTGGTGTTTTGATATTTACAATAGTCAACCTTATTCAATACTTATATGACTTTATATCTTTTGCAATAGAAAAAAATGTACCATTAACAAAGGTTTTTCAACTACTTTATTATATTATTCCTTTCCTTATGACCTTTACCATACCTGTTGGTGTATTGATAGGTGTATTGCTTACTATGGGAGAATTATCATCAACTGATGAGATTACAGCAATGAGAATAAATGGGCTTTTTATGAAAGACATATTAAAACCTTGTCTGTTTTTTGGGATTATTATAACTGTATTCCACCTTCTGTTTTTTCAATATATACTTCCTTGGGGTAATAAAAAATATGTTATGACAAGGTATGAAATGCTTAGAAAAAATCCAACATTAGAGATAAACAAAACAAAACAATTCTCAGATGAAGAAATGGATATAAAAATAGAGAATATTGATGTTAAGACTCAAATGTTCTATGGAATAAGGGTAATAAACAGTAAAGACAATATGCTTTTTATAGCAAGAGAGGGCAAGTTCCTAGAGAAAGATAAGGATAAAAATGCTTTCCCTTTTTTTATGAAAGATGTTTTTGCAATACCTTACGTTATAAGAGATGTGAAAGAGGAGATGTATCAACAATTTTACAAGACTCTTACCATATACATAAAAGATATAAATATAGAAAATGTAGAGTTTAGAGGAGGTGAATTAGACAATTTTACTGAACTTTACAATAGAATAAAAGAGTTAAAAATGATAAATATTGTTGCTGAGATTAAGGTCTTTCATGAAATAGTGAAAAAAAACTTTGAACTTTTAAACATTGACTCTATCTTAAAAAAAGAAACAGACCCTTCAAAAATACAGGACTACATAAACAGGGCTAATATAATAAAACTTAATATACAACAGTTGAATGACCAACTCTTAAGTGCAAGGATGAATGTTATGCCTAAAAATGAGGTTTTTCTGTTTCAGAGAAAAATATCGTATGCTATAAGCTCAATACTTATGGTATTTCTTGCTCTTCCATTAGGTATAGTTAGGGCAAGAAGAGGAAAAGAGGTAGCACTCGGTATAGGTGTTGTAATTATTATTCTTTATAATGGCCTTTTAATAGCAGGCAATTTTGGCTGGAAATTGAACTATATATCACCTGTTATGGGAGCTTGGCTACCTAATATAATAATATTCCCATTAACTATAATTCTTAATTATTTAAAGTTCTATAAGGATATTTATTTGGTTAAGTTTAGTCTTAAAAAGAAAAATGTTGCTTAGTAACTATGTTTTTTTAAAATTTAAAATTAAAATTTTGAGGGTATTTTTATGTTGCCTTTTAACTATATAACCTCTGGAGAGTCTCACGGAAAAGGTTTATCAGTAATAATAAGTAATGTCCCAGCAGGCGTTAAGATATCTGAAGAATATATAAACTATCAGCTCTCAAGAAGGCAAAAAGGATATGGCCGCGGTGGAAGAATGGCTATAGAGACTGACTCTGTTGAAATTATAAGTGGTATAATAAGAGGAGAGACAACTGGTTCACCTGTCTGTCTCTTTATCAAGAATAAAGACTATGAGAATTGGAAGGATAAAGAGGTTGAATCTATAACAAGACCAAGACCAGGGCATGCTGACCTTGTGGGTGGCATAAAGTATAGAAGAAAGGATCTTCGAGACGTACTTGAAAGGAGTAGTGCAAGAGAGACTGCAATAAGAGTTGCTGCAGGTGCAGTTGCAAGAAAGTGTTTAGAATATCTGGGAATAAGTATTGCTTCATTCGTTGATGTCATAGGTGGAATAGATGCAAAACTTGATCATAATAGTTTTAGTATTGAGGAGATTCAAAAAATAACAGAAGACTCTATTTTTAGGTTATTAGACAGAACAAAGGAAAATGAAATAAAGACTTTGGTTGATAAAGCAATATCTAATGGAGACAGCTTAGGGGGTAGTTTTAGTGTTGTTATTGATAATGTTCCTGTTGGAATTGGGAGTTTTTCAATACCTGAGTATAAGATTGATGCTAATATAGCTTTTTCTATGCTGAGTATTCAGGCAATAAAGGCTATAGAGTTTGGTATAGGTTTTGAATATGCTTACAAGACAGGTAAGGAGTGCCATGACCAGATTTTTTATAATAAAAAGAGGGGTTTTTATAGAAATACTAATAGAGCAGGTGGTATTGAAGGTGGTATGTCTAATGGTGAAAGAATATACTTTAGGTGTTACATGAAGCCTATACCTACACTCATGAGTCCTTTAATGAGTGTTGACATTAATACCAAAGAGAGTTTTGAGGCTATAAAAGAAAGGAGTGATGTAGTGGCAGTCCCAGCTGCATCTGTCGTTGCTGAGAATGTTGTTGCAATAGATATACTCAGGTTTTTAATGTATAGATATGGCTTTGATCATATTGATATAATAAGAGACTCTATTAGAAATGACTTTAGAGACTTTGAATGGATTTAGTTTTATGCGGTAAAAAGATTGTTTAAATTTAACCACATTTAATAAAAATCATACTAAGTTATTTAAATATCTAAAAGATTAAAATTAAAATAACTAAGATAATCTATTATTTTTTAATAAGGCTCATAAATCTTCTTATAAAAAGTTAATTTTAATCAAAAAGGCTTATATTAAATAACCAAAAATAAAACTTGTAATAGAGTTTTTGTCCTAAAAACTAATTTTGCGGGTTTTATAACTGTACATTTTTTTACGTCAGAAATGAAAAGTCGTAAAGTCTAAAATGATTAAAAATATTTTTTAAGAATTGACTATTTCAGTTTTTAAATTTTTTTATTAAATTTTATAGTGTTTAAAAAAATAATAATTTCTAACAAAAAGGGATAAATTCTTGGTTGTCGTGTCATATCTATATTTAATAACAACTATAATCTTATTTTTATATGGTTTACATTTTTATATACTTGTATTCTTGTATAAAAAGAATTACAGAAGGTTTTTGGTTAATTCTAAAATAAGTGATTATCCATACGTGACTATTCAGCTTCCAATATACAATGAGGCTAATGTTGTTGAAAGGCTTATAAAGTCTGCTATTAGTATAAAATATCCTAAAGATAAACTTGAAATACAGGTCCTTGATGACTCAACAGATGAAACTAAAGACATTGCTAAAGAATTATGTGAAAAATATACTAAGGAAGGTTATCACATTTATCATATAAGAAGACCAAGCAGAGAGGGTTATAAAGCAGGTGCTTTAAAATATGGCTTAGACTTAGCAAAGGGTGAGTTTATAGCGATATTTGATTCTGACTTTATACCTAATCCAGACTTTTTGGAAAAGACAATACCTGTAATCTTAAATGATCCTAAGATAGCACTTGTACAGTCAAGATGGGACTTTTATAACAGGAACTATTCTTTCTTAACCAGGGTTCAAGCTACTGCTCTAGATGGGCATTTTATAGTTGAGCAAAAGGCAAGGTCTGATTCTTCTCTATGGTTCAACTTTAATGGTACTGCAGGTTTATGGAGAAAATCTGCAATAATAGATTCTGGTAACTGGGAGAATGATACATTAACAGAAGACCTTGACTTAAGTTATAGGGCTCAGATAAAAGGTTGGAAAAATGTATACATGGATGACTTGGGTAATGATTCTGAATTGCCAATAACAATGAATGTATATAAGTCTCAACAGTTTAGATGGGCAAAGGGTGCTTTTCAGTGTTTTAAAAAATTGTTTCCTAAGATAGTTAAGGCAAAGGCTCCTATAAAGAGCAAGTTAGAGGCATTGGTACATTTAATAAATTATGCCGCATATATATTTTTATTTATAAACTTCCTTCTAATGTTCCCATTAAGCTATGCTGCTAACCTATACAATTATAACCCATGGGATGTTGTTCCTGTTTATTTTTCCCTACTCTTTTTTATTGTTGGTATTTTTGGACCTGTAACTTATTTTTTTATCTCTCAAAAGAAAAGGGGTTTAAGGTCATTCTATATTGTCAATAATCTTATAGGACTAATAATACTTAATTTTGGTCTTACAGTTACAATAATAAAAGCATTTATTGAAGTTTTTGTCTTGAATAAAAAGAGTGAGTTTGTAAGGACACCTAAGTATAGTGGAAAAACTAAAAAAATATATAAAACAAGCAAGTTTTTGTGTCAGGCAATTTCGGAAATACTGATTGGTATTTGGGGAGTTTTTGTTGCTTACTATACTCTAATCGGTGGTATGAAACACTTGCCAGGAATAAGCTTCTTTGCTTTCGTATATTCAATAGGTTTCCTTTGGGTAGGTTTAACTTCTCTTAAAGAGGAATTAGGCAAGATAAACTTAAAGAAGATTGAACTTAATGCACAAAAAAGTTCTTAGTATATTGAATTTAATTTGTAGTTTATAGATTTAATTTATAACTAAACCTAAAGTATGTTTATATATTCTGTTGTTATTGTTTAAATTATTTTACCTTTAAGAGAAATTCTATCAAGTTACTTAATTATCTAAAATATTAAAACTAAAATAGATAAAACAATTTAGAATTTTTTTAATAAGGCTTATATTAAGTAATAACCTAAAATTAAAATAATTAAGATAATACGCTATTTTTTAATAAAGACTATTTATAGTGTTCCATAAAAAAATTTTCAATTAAAATGTCTTACATTAGATAATAATTTTTTTTAATTATTAAAGACTTAAAACATCTCATTTAAACATTAAAAATTAAAAAAAATAGTTTATACAAAATACCTTAATAGAAGTTGTTAAAAAATTTTAAAATAAAATTTTATCAAGGCCTATCTTGATATAAAGACTTATTTTAAATATATAGCCTTTTTTTGAATATAAAGTCCATCCTAAAACTTTTTTAAAGATTATAATCCTTTTGGCCTTGATTAAGAAAAAGTAAAAAATTTTTAAGAAAGTTTTTATCTTAAAAAATAATCTTGTAGATACCTAAGTTATATCATTATATTGCAGAAAATGATAAATATGCTTTAAAATGATTAAAAATACTTTTTGATTTAGTATTTAGTAATTATCAACTTATATTTTTCTATCTCCTTTCTTGAAAACAGACAAAAAATTGAATAAATTTATATTTATCCTTTGAAAAAAGGAGAGGTGTCCGAGCCCGGTTTAAGGAGCACGCCTGGAACGCGTGTGTACTGCTAAAACGGTACCGAGGGTTCAAATCCCTCCTTCTCCGATTGGGCAGGTCCCATATGACCTAAGAGTAGTGAACCCCGCCAGGTCCGGAAGGAAGCAACGGTAGCTACTCTGGGTGCATTGTGGGGGTGCTTGCCCTATTTGATACCAGCCCTTTTTAAAGTATCTTCAATCCTTTCTTGATAAAACTTCTTTTTTCCATATCTTGAAAATATCTTGTAGATTTCTATCTCAAACAACAGTGACTGTAATACTGCTTCCTTTATTTTTGATGGTTTATAGTTTAAGTCTATTATTATGTGCCTTGTGTTTATCATATCAGGATTAATCAATGAATGGATTTTTTCAGCATTTCCTATTTTTATTTTACCACCTACCGATGTTTTCTTGCTAAGTTTTCTTGCATTATCCACTATATCTTTTGTAATATTTATTACTTCCTCTGAGTCTACTTCTTTTTTCATAGACCCAGCAAGATCACTCCTACCAACTGTTATTGATGATATTTCTTTAAAAAAGTTTGAAGAAAAAATTTCATTAAGACTTTTATAACATGTTATTGTCTCTACATTAATAGCTTTTAAAACTTTTTTTCCATAGTATTTTTCAATATCGCCTAGAGACGAAACAAAGTTTTCCAAGCCATATATACTCTCTATCATTGGTGCAAGTATTATGTCAACTCCTATTTCAATACATGCCCTCATATCATTTCTTGCTTCAGGACCTCCTATTTTTACAGTGAGTGGCATGATGTTTTTTGAGATTTGTCGTAATATTGATATTTCTTTAAAGTTTAAGTCTTCTACTTCAGTACCACCTTTTATTCCTGTTATCCCATAGTTTTCTCTTAAATATAAAAGTTTTTTTCTAATAGCCCTGTAAAACAACTTATCATCTCCATTTTTTTATTATGATATTATTATCGAATGAAGAGAAAAAAACGTTATTAATTTAGTTCAATAGAACAATTTTTACAACATTACTTACTAGTATCTATGAAAAAAGTTTATTATTTGGGGGTGGATCGAAAGGTTTAAAAGAAATTAGTCTATAGTATACCTAGAATAAGACTTAACAAAAGCATTAAATGCATAAAAGTTTAAAACTTTATTTAGTATATAGTGATACATAAAAACTTAAAAAATAGTTTACACTAAGAGAGAAATAAATAAAAAAATTGCTAAAAAATTTAATAGGAAAATATTATTTTTTTAAAAACCCTATATTTTTTATAACCTCTATATTGATATATAAAAGCTATTATAAATATAGAGCCTTACTTTTTACTATCCTACTTTAAGATGTGCACCAATCTTCTTTTATTTTAAGCCTGTAATCTCTGCCCAGGGGCAAGGAAAAGCAAAAAAATTGTAAGAAATTTTTAATCCCAAAGACTAATTTAATAAGACTTATGTTATTATACTACCAAAAGAAAAAGGAAGACTTATTTCAAATGATAAAACAGAGTTTTTAAGGGCTATCTAAACTAATAGATAAACTCTTCCCATATATTATTAAACATTATTTCATTTATATTGTTATTTGAAAAACTTAAGGTTGTGAGTTTTGGTATAGAATTAACAAAGTTTTTAGCAAAGTTTATGTGTTTTCTGCTACTTCTTTTGAAATTAAGTTCTTCTAGTATGGTTGATATAAAGTACCTGTAGACTATATTGAATGGATAATTTTTTACAAGTCTTTTGAAATAAAAGAGGCTAAGCAGTTTTTTACCCATTGCTTTTAGTATATATCCAATATAGAACATGTATCTTTCATATGGTATATAGTTTTTAAATCTTCGAGTATATAAATAGGCTAAACTGTATTTATTATTATTTATTAGTAACTTTATTATCATTTCCTTTAAAGAAGGGTCATGGCTAAAAAAATATAAGCAAGTTTTTAAGAAACTGAAACATGACCCCCATTTTTTATTATTTGCTAATTCCTTGGCTATCATAAGTGATTCAAAAGATGTTAATTCTTTATAATTAAAAATTTTTTTTAAAAATTTTATTCTCTCAATATAAGAACCTTCCAATATGTAGAGTTCAATGGTTAGTCTAAAAGTGTTATAGTCTTTTATTTCTATCTTTTCTAATAGAGTTATAGCCTCTCTGTATCTTTTCTCATCTATAAGTCTTTTTATGATATTTATAAGAAACTCATTTCTATTTATTTTTATTATATTTTCCATTATTAACCTTATGACTTTAAGTTTTTAAAATTGAATATCGGAAAAAAGATAATGAAAATTTTAAAAAATGTGTTAAGTGTTTTTTTAAACTTTCGAGAATAATAAATAACTATAAAACAAGGATGTTAGAAAGTTTCAAGGAGGAGGTTTCTAATGATTATTAATCACAACATGAGTGCTATATACACTCAGAGACAACTCGGTATAAATGATAACAATATCCAAAAGGATATTGAAAAGTTATCATCAGGTCTAAGAATTAATAGAGCAGGTGATGATGCAGCAGGTCTTGCAGTATCAGAAAAGATGAGGTCTCAAATCAGAGGTCTTTATAGAGCTGCACAGAATGGACAAGATGGTATATCTTTTATTCAGTCTACTGAAGGTTATTTGCAAAATACTCAAGATATACTCCAAAGAATAAGAGAGCTTGCAGTACAATCAGCAAACGGTACCTATACAATGGAAGACAGGATGCAAATCCAGGTTGAGGTATCTCAATTAGTTGATGAGATTGACAGAATAGCATCTCATGCTCAATTCAACGGATTAAACATGTTAACAGGTAGATTCGCAAGAGGAGAAGTTGAAGGTCAAGTAATTGCTGGAAGTATGTGGTTCCACATAGGTGCAAATATGGACCAAAGAGAAAGAGTATACATAGGTACAATGACATCAGCAGGTATAGGAGTAAAGAATCCTGTAACTAATGAAATAGTATCTATATCAACTCCTGATAAGGCTAACCAGGCAATAGGAACAATAGATATGGCTTTAAAGAAGGTAAATAAACAGAGAGCAGACTTGGGTGCTTATCAAAACAGATTAGAGTATGCTGTTAAGGGTCTTGAACAGGCAGCAGAAAACTTACAGTCAGCTGAATCAAGAATAAGAGATACAAATATGGCTAGTCAAATGGTAGAGTATACAAAGAATAATATACTTATTCAATCTGCTACAGCTATGCTTACTCAGGCAAACCAAAAGACACAAGCTATACTTCAATTATTGAGATAAGAAATTAGTTAAATTATCTCCAGCCTTTACCCCTTTAGGCTATCTATAGTTGGTTTTGACCATCTATAGTATGCCTTTTTAAGGAAAGAAAATGATAATAAGATTGTCAGATTATAATATAGATGTAAGAGAAAAAAGAGTAAACAGAAAAGAAAGTAACATCCCTAAAATATTTATGATTTTAACATTCTTTTTTTCTATGTATCTTGCAGGTCATTATTTTAACACATCAAGCCTTATAGAAGAAAAGAAAAAAAAGATAGAAGAGTTGAAAAAGACCAGAAAAGAGTTACAAGAGAAATTAATAAAAATAGACTTTAGACTGAATAATGCCAATAAAGTTGATTACGATTATGTAATAAAAATATTAAATGAAGATAAGATTAACGAAAAAATAGAAAAGATTAAAAAAGAAATTGAAGAGAATGAGAAAGAAAAAAAATTTCCATTCTGGATATACTATATCTGTGTTGCATTATTAATACTTATGAGATTAGTATACATAAAAAACAAGAAGAGAAAAGAGAATGCCACCCGTTTAAACAGTCAAAGATTTAAGACACAAAAAATTAGTTTACAATAGAAAAGTTTTAAGAAAAATTAAAAAATTTTTAATAAAAATTTTTTTCAAGAAAGTTTATATTTGCTATAGTCTTTATATATATTACATAAATACTATCTTAAAATAAAGTGCCTTTATATCCTTTCTATTTTTAAACTTAAAAAGAAAAGTAAAAAAATTAGCAAGATATTTTTCTATTCTAAAAACTATTTCTAAAGTATGGTGTGCATTTACTTTTATATCTGAAATTAAGGAATTTTACAATTTAAAATGATTAAAAGCAGGTTTTAAGAATTGAAAAAATAGTTTTTAAGGTATTGACTAAATATTTCCTAATGCAATTCCTAATCTTGGTATTATTGTATGAAGTTTTACTTCTACATTTTGGCCTATTTCAAGTATTTTTTTAGATACTATCTTTGCAACAGTTCGGGTTAAGTTTATTTCAACAAGGTATGAACCATTTATCTCTTTTATAACTACTCCTTCCAATTTTTTATTTTTATATTCTAGTAAAAACTTAAGAAGCCAGTATTTGTTTGTTTCAGACTCAATTTCAGATATTATTCCTCTCTTGTTATTTATTACTTCAATTATTTCTTCAATATAATCTTCATCTAAAAATTTATCATTATTTAAGAATGACTTTATCTGTTTTTGAATTATAAGGTCTAAAAGTCTTCTTATTGGTGATGTTGCCTGTGTGTATCTATTTAAACCAAGTGCAAAGTGTGGTCTTGGTTCACTACTCATATAAGACTTTTTCATATATTTTAGTAATTCAAGTAACAATACTTTATCTTTAACAACTCTGTTTTCAAGATTAAGCCTAACATCTGGGCTTTCTTGACATATGTATATAGCAGGTATTTTGTTCTCATCTAAAAACTTTGCACTCATATGATTTGCAAGTATCATAAGTTCTTTTACTATGTTAACACTTTTTGAGAATGGGTCAAACTTCTTGAGTTTTATATTTTTGTCATCAACAACAGGATAAATAGAAGGAAAGGCAAACTCTATACCACCAGCATTAAGCCTTCTTTCTTGTAGTTTTAAAGATAAGTTATATAAATAGTCAAAGGTATCACATAAAGGACCCCTAGAGTTTATTATGTTCTCTACTTCCTCGTAGCTAAAGTTTTTATCTACATTTATAACAGACAGAAGTATTTTATTAGACAAAATATTAAAGTCTGAATCAATTTCAAAAAGGTATGTTACAGCATATCTGTCCTCACCTTCTATCAAAGAGCATATGTTTTCAGATATTATTGGTGGTAACATTGGTATTTTAATGTCAGGAAGATAAATACTGCTTACTCTATCCTTTGCTATTTCGTATAGTTCTTCATCCATTATTTCTTCAACATCTGCAATGTGCACATAAACCAGTGTTTTATTTTCTTTATATTCTATTGATATTGCATCATCTATGTCTTTAGTTGAGGAGTCATCTATACTAAAAGTATAGAGTTTTCTAAGGTCTATTCTTTTATCTATCTCAATTTTCTTATTTGAAATACCTTTTGCTAATTCTAATGTTTTTTGGTTAAAATCTTTGGATATATTATACCTTTCTAACAATAAGTTCTCATCTTCTTCAAATATTCCTAACTTGTTACAGAGTCTAAAGGCAGCATAGTTTATATCACCAGAGATGTTAAAACCATTTATTGCTGATATTTTTTCAAGTCTTTCAATTGCAGTACTTTTATTCTTAGTGTCGGGATAAATAGCAAGTTCTATTATAGGATTAATATATTCCTTAACAAACTTGGGAAGTTCAGGAGTTGGATTTTTAAACCACTCAAGAGTATTTTTTTCTGTTTCTATTTTTTCTTTCTTGTTTTCTTCTTGGGCTTTTATACTGTCTAATATCCTTTTTATTTCCTCTTCAGACTTTGGTAAAAACCTGTTTTCTTTAAAATCAAAATAAACTTTATCATTTATCAGTATCTCAAACAAACCTGCTTTTTTGCTATAATCTATTTCGTTAAAGAAAAGGTCATATATTTCATTTATCGATAAGGAATCTACATCTTTTACAAGGTTGTATAAGTCTTCAAGTCTTATTGTTTTTTTGAACTCATTTTTACTGTTATGCAACTCTCTTATTAAAGACTGGGCTGATTCAATGTTTTGTAGATTAGAGTTAAACTTTTCTATAACCTTGTTTGGATTTAAAGAGACCTCTTTACCACTTATGTTGAGTATAACTAACTTATTCTTTTTTAAAGCTTTAACAATTCCAAAATCTATACTGTTATCTTCTCTATAAATTACTATTTCTATCACTTTTTTATAGCCTTTCGTTTAAGTAAAGTACACCAACAACTTCCAAGTGTTTAGTGTTTGGGAACATATCAAATCCTTGAACATACTCAATACTGTAACCCCCGCCTATCAACTGTCTTATATCCCTTGCAAAAGTATCAGGATTACACGAGGAGTATATTATTACCTTTAGTTTTGCAGATATTAAAGACTTTATCATTTTATAGCTTATACCCTTTCTTGGGGGATTTATTATAACAGTATCATATTTAAAACCTAATTCGTTAAAATGAGAAGCATCCGCAACTATTAACTTTGTGTTTTTAATATTGTTCATCTCTAATGCTTTTAGACCATTCTTAACTAGAGTTTTGTTTATCTCTATACCAATTACACTTTCAAAATGAGGAGCAAGGAATTGACTTATTATACCAACACCACAGTAGAGGTCAAGAAGCCCCTTCCCCACTTTGTATTTCAATACAAGACTTAATATATGATTAAGCCATTTTGGTATTATTGTCCTGTTTACCTGAAAAAATGTGTCTATATCGACAATAAAGTTTAGTCCCTCCACTTTTTCTACAAAAGAATCTCTTTTTTTCGTTGAATCTATTGTTTTTCCATCAAAATTAGACCTTATGACCAAGGCTTTCATACCTTTTATCTTTTCTCTTTCACTATCAACACTTAAAATTTCGCTTATCCTCTTGTTTATTGGTTCTTCCATTATTGGGCAGTATTTTATTGGAAAAGGATTGGTTGTCCCTGGCTCACAGTATCCTATTTTTTGATCATCAAATACTTGAAAAGACCCTTTGTTCCTATAGTTAAAAACACTGTCTGACTTTACTATATCCATTACTGGTATCTCTATCTTAGATATTCTTTTTATAGACTCTTCTATCATTTCTTTCTTTATTTTTAGCTGAGTTTCATAGTTTGTCATCTGCAACTGGCAGCCACCACAGTATCCGAATATTTTACATTTTGGCTCTATTCTGTTTGGTGAACTTTCAACTATCTCTTTTATTTTTACAAAGGCATAGTCCTTATTATTTTCATATACTTCACCCAATATAAGTTCACCGGGTAGTGAGAATGGAACAAAATAGACTTTTTCATCTAATTTTGAAAATCCAAGCCCGCCTGATACAACTTTTTCAATTTTTAGTTTTATTTCCATAAATTACCTTAAGACTTTTTTAAGAAATAAAGATTAAAATTTAATCTTAATTCAAATTAAATCTGCTTAAATATAATTAAACTTGAAGCCATAATCATCATCCCTGCTATTATGCCGATTATAGATAGATGATGATGACCATATTCTTCAGCCGTAGGTAGTAGTTCATCAAGAGAAATATATACCATTATTCCAGCAATAAGACCAAATATTATTCCAAAAGTTGTATCATTAAATACAGAACTTAAGGCGAAATATCCTATAAATGCCCCCAATGGCTCAGCAAGTCCAGATAAGAATGAAAAATAGAGTGCCTTTTTCTTACTACCACTAGAGTAATATATAGGTATTGAGGTCGCAATACCCTCTGGTATGTTGTGTATAGCTATTGCTACTGCTATACTTATGCCAAGCTTAGGGTCTGATAATGATGCTATAAGAGTTGCAAAACCTTCAGGAAAGTTATGCAACGTTATGACTAAAAATGTAAAAAAACCTGTCCTTAAAAGTTTTTTGTTCCTTTTTTCATATTTTGACTTATCAATGTTTTTTATCTCATGCGGATTTTCAAAAGATGGAATCAAATTGTCTATAATACTGCTTATGCCTATACCTAAGAAGAACGAGATTGTAGCAAATATATAAGATGTAGTTTCATTATGTGTATTGTAAAAGAATTTCATTGCTTTTGGGAATATTTCAACAAAAGATATGTATATCATCACTCCAGCAGAAAAACCAAGGCTAAAAGAAAGGAACTTTGTGTTAAAGTCTTTTGAAAAAAATGACATAAGACTTCCTATACCTGTTGATATTCCAGCCATAAATGTAAGTAAAAATGCAAAATATATATTGTTATCCATAGTGTTTTCGCCTGCTTTAGTTTAATATTTTTTAAAATTTAAGTAAAAATTTTTAAAATAAACCTTACAACCCTGAGTTATAGAGCAAAATATAAATTCTTAAAAATTTTTAGTAAAAAATCTACTTTTTTTATTTTTATAAATGTCAAAAAAAGTTTATAGTTAAGTCTCTTTTTACTTCTATTTTGAGCATTTAAAAGAAAAACTTATAAAATAGTTTTTTATCCTAAAAAATCTTATTAGTATTGTAAGTAATACCTATACTTTTACGGCAGAAAATAAAGAGAAAAAAACTTAGGGTGATTAGAACTAATTTTTTAATATACTGGCTAAAGTCTAAAACCAAACTTTTACCCCACTATAATATATATCCCTATTATCCCTATTACAATATTAATAGGGTTTATGGGCAGTGTAAGTAACATTATTATTCTTACTGGTATTACACCAGAGATAAATAGAGCAAATGTGTTTATCTCATTCCCAAAAAACTTGTATATAAGAAGAGTATAAAAACTCAGTATTGTTACAACAAGTATTGACTTTATCGTACTACTTATGCTTTCTAATGTCCTCTCACCTACTTTACTCTTTATTCTACCTCTTAAGTATTTTAACATCCCTATAAACCCTTCAGATTTGCCTAATATATAATCAAGTAGGAATAGAAAAATAAACAGTATAACAATAAAGGATATTAGTGCAAGAAAACGACATGTTTTTTCAGCTATAAAAGCCATCGTATTATATAGACTAAAAAAGATAAGAAAAAACAACAAAGCAGTCATAATAAGGAGGGTTATTTTTATGGCTGTATAAAAATTGCCAAGCATTGTAAATATGAAAAGTAAAAGACTATAACTTAAAACACCAAGAAATATATAAGCATCTAAACCCATATTTTCAGGATAATTTTGATACGCTGTGCCAAAAGTTTCTGTTCCTAACACGGGAATTAAGACAGATAAGGTCAAAAAGACTATACCAAATACGACTTAGTTGTATTTATAACCTTACTATTTGTGGATATCATACCTGTTTTATCAACACTTAGTTTAAGTTCTTTTTTCTTTAACACTTTTAAATATTTGTTATTTGAGATACTGTTATCACTAGCAAGGATTATTGTGGTAATGTCTTTTAAAAACTTTGTATATAGATAACATATTATGGTTACTATCAATACCTTTAATACAGCAATTAATATATTACTACCTTTTATACCTTGTATTATTTTTTCAACTGGTAAAACAGCAAGATATAGTGCTAAAAATAGGTCAAACACAAACTCATACATGTTTATTTTAAAAGAAAATAGGTCTTTAAGCCTTACCTTCTTTAATACTTCTAAATCGATATCTTTTTTTTCCAATACCTCTTCTATTTTTAGTCTTTCTTTCATTTCTACACCCCTTAATTACCTCTTTTGTTGTTTTAAGTCTCTTTTTAAAAAATCTTGTCTTTTCTATTACCTTATTTAACATTAATTATTAAAAAGACATATTTTTAAGTTTTTAAATATTTTTTTAGGTGTAGTAATTTTTATCTTTATTTATCTTCTTATTCTATTTATTTTAATCTATAAAAAAAATCTATAATAAGAAATTATTATTTTCTATTTATTTAGTCAAATATATAAATCTTTCAATTATTTAATCTGTATATTTTTGTTTTATTTTCATCATATTTTTAGTTGTTATCAAAATTTTTATTAAAATTTTCCTTACAGAATTCTTAAATTTTAACTTATCAAACTTTGAAAAAAACTAAAAAAAATAAATTAAAAGGAAGGAAAAAATGGAAAGAGTATTCAATTTTAACCCAGGGCCAGCAGTATTGCCTTTAGAGGCATTGAAAGAGGCTCAAGCAGAGTTTTTAAACTATAAAAATACTGGTATGTCTATATTAGAGATCAGCCATAGGTCAAAAGAAGCTGAAGGTATGTTAGAAGAGACAAAGAAAAACTTGAAAGAACTTTGGGGCATCCCTGACAACTACAAGATATTGTTTTTACAAGGTGGTGCAAGTTCTCAGTTCTTTATGGTTCCAATGAACTTGGCTGGAGACAATGTTGTAGACTATGTTTTAACTGGGACATGGTCAGAGAAAGCACTTGAAGAAGCTAATATTTTAAAGAAAAAGACAAATGTTGTGTATTCAAGTCAATCAACTAACTATGATAGAATACCTCAACCTTCTGAATTAAAGTTCACAAAAGATGCTGCTTATGTTCACATAACAACAAACAATACTATATTTGGAACTCAATGGCATTATCTACCAGAGACTAATGGTATACCACTAGTAATGGATATGTCTTCAGATATTCTTTCTTATCCAATAGACTTCAAAAATGTGGGATTAATATATGCTGGAGCTCAAAAAAATCTTGGACCTGCTGGTGTAACTGTTGTAATAATAAGAGAAGACTTACTTGCAAGAGTTCCTAAAGACTTACCTACTATGTTGAAATACACTACTCATGAAAAAAACAACTCATTATATAATACACCTCCTGTATTTGCAATCTATATGGTAGGGCTTGTGCTGAAATGGCTTAAGAATATTGGTGGCGTAAAGAAGATGAGAGAGATTAATGAAAAAAAGGCTAAGTTAATATATGATGCAATAGACAACTCTAACGGTTTTTATAAGGGTCATGCTCAAAAAGACAGTAGGTCTTTAATGAATATTACTTTTACTTTAGAAAATAAAGACTTAGAAGGAAAGTTTGATAAAGAAGCAACAGCATTAGGTCTGGTTGGACTTAAGGGACATAGGTCAGTAGGTGGTATGAGAGCATCAGTATACAATGCTATGCCTATTGAAGGTTGTCAGAAATTAGCTGAGTTTATGAATGACTTTGCTAAAAAGAATAAATAAGGAGGGTATGATGTTTAAGATACAAACATTTAATAAGATATCAGAAAAAGGACTTAAGCTTTTTAAAGAGAGGGGCTATACAGTAGGTGATAATCTTACTGATTACGATGCTATTATTGTGAGGAGTCAGGAATTACACAATGTTGATTTTCCATCTTCTTTGCTAGCTATTGCAAGAGCAGGTGCAGGAGTAAATAATATTCCTATTCAAAAGTGTGCCGAAAAAGGTATAGTTGTTTTTAATACACCAGGTACTAATGCTAATGCTGTAAAGGAATTAGTTATACTTGGGCTCTTACTTGCTTCAAGAAAGGTTGCTGAGGGTATAGAGTGGACAAAAACACTTATCGGTACTGAAAATATAGAAGATGCAGTAGAAAAAAATAAGTCAAAGTTTGAGGGACCTGAAATAATGGGAAAGACTTTAGGAGTGATAGGTCTTGGTGCTATTGGTGTTCTCGTTGCTAATACTGCTATTGAACTTGGAATGAAGGTTATAGGTTATGACCCTTATATCTCTGTTGAAGCAGCATGGGCATTGTCAAGACAAGTAAAAAGAGCATTGACAATTGATGATATTTATAAAAACTCTGATTATATATCTTTACATGTTCCTGCCAATGATGCAACAAAAGGTATGATAAACAAACAAACTATATCAATTATGAAAAATGGTGTAAGAATTCTTAACTTTTCAAGAGCAAACATAGTTAACGAAGATGAGTTAGTTAAGGAATTAGAGTCTGGAAAAGTTGCTTGTTATGTAACTGACTTCCCTAATGCAAAGGTACTTGGTAAAAAGAATGTTATTGCTATACCACACCTTGGGGCTTCAACTCCTGAAGCAGAAGAGAACTGTGCTATTATGGCTGCAAATGAGATAATAGAATATCTTGAAACAGGAAATATAAAGAACTCAGTGAATTATCCTGATGTATTTATGCAAAAAGAGGATTCAAAGGAAAGGATATGTATACTCCATAAAAATGTTCCAGACATGGTTAATAAGTTTTCAAAGATATTAGGATCCTCTAATATCAATATAGAGGACTTAATAAACAAGGGTAAGGGTGAGTTTGCCTATACAATAATAGATGTAAAAAAAGGTTGTTTAACTGATAACATAAAAAAGCAGTTTAATGAAATTGCAGACATTATAAAAATAAGATTTATAGAATAGGAGAAAAATATGTCAAAGACTTATAAAATATCTGTAATAGGGGGTGATGGTACAGGACCTGAGGTTATAAGAGAAGGTATCAAGGTCCTTAATGCTGTTGCACCAAAATACAATATAAAGTTTGAGTTTGTTGAGTTTGACTTTGGTGCAAAAAGATATTTGAGAACAGGAGAAACTCTGCCTGACTCTGCTATAGAAGACCTAAAAAAGTTTGATGCAATATATCTTGGTGCAATAGGAAGTCCTGATGTAAAACCTGGTATACTTGAAAAAGGTATACTCCTTAAGATGAGGTTTTCTTTAGACCAGTATATAAACCTAAGACCTGTAAAGCTTTATCAAAATGTTGAAACACCTTTAAAAGATAAAGGCCCTCAGGATATTGACTTTGTTGTTATAAGAGAAAACACAGAAGGGCTGTATGCAGGTGCAGGTGGAATATTGAGAGAAGGCACACCTTACGAAGTTGCTATACAAGAGTCTATAAACACAAGATTTGGTGTCGAAAGATGTGTAAAATATGCTTTTGAGTATACAAGGAAAAGAAATAAAAAGAAACAACTTACCTTGTGCGGTAAGACAAATGTTTTAACTTATGCCTTTGGTTTATGGGAAAGGGTTTTTAATGAAATAGCAAAAAATTATTCAGATATAAAAACAGACTATGCACACGTTGATGCCATAACTATGTGGATGGTTAAAAACCCTGAATGGTTTGATGTTATTGTAACTGATAACATGTTTGGGGATATAATAACAGACCTTGGAGCAGTAATAAGTGGCGGACTAGGTGTTGCAGGTGGTGGAAACATAAATCCAGAGGGAGTTTCTATGTTTGAACCTATTGGTGGTTCAGCACCAAAATATACTGGTAAGAATATTATAAACCCTATTGCTGCTATTTTAGCTGGTAAAATGATGATTGAACACTTAGGTGAAGTCGAGGCTGCTAATGCTATAGAAAACTCTGTTCAAAAAGTAATATTTAAAATGAAGTCAATGGCTGCAGGAAAAATGGGATATTCTACTACAGAAGTAGGAGATATGATAGCTAACAATCTATAGTGTTTCTAATTGACACTATAAACCAGGTGTGTCTTACTTAAATGACACACTTGGACTTTTTCTCTATATTTTATTTTAAGTTTCCGTGATACAGACTTATTTCCAAAGACTATAAAACTAAAAATAAAGATGGCATTATTTTTGCTATAGGTTTATGATAAAAATCAATAGGGAGGGGTTCATGGAAGATAAAGACCTTAACACTAAAGAAAAAGAAGAGGGTAACAAAATTAATAATAATTTAGAAAAAGATAATAACTTGAATGTGAAGGATAATGAAACTTCTGAAAAAGATTCTAATAAAAAAGAAGATAATGAGTTGATATCTAAAATTGAAGACTTGGAGTCAAAGTTAAAAGAGTATGAAGACCTTGTTAAAAGGAAAGTTGCAGACTTTGAAAATCTTAGGAAGAGGACAATAGAAGAAAAAAAGATTTTAAATCAGATAATAGCTGAAAAACTTATACTTGATTTCTTGCCTATTATAGATAATCTTGAGAGAGCAATTAATGCTGCAAAAGATAGTAAAGACATTGATGCTCTTTTGGAAGGTATTAACCTTATTAAAGATATGTTCTTAGGTATACTTGCAAACAACTATAACGTTAAACCAATAGACTCTTTAGGGAAAGAGTTTGACCCGAAGATACACAATGCACTCTATCAAAAAGAAGGAGACTATGATAAAATTGTAGTTACCGAAGAAATAGAAAAACCATATGTTATGGGCGATAAAGTTATAAGAATAGGAAAGGTTGGTGTAGGTATGCCAAAAAAGAAAGAAAATGATAACTTAAGTGATAATAACTCAAACGACAAATAGAGTTTTAGATTAAAATTTTGTTTTAAAATTTTGTTTTGTAAAAAATCTTTTTCTATATAAAAAAGCATAGGAGGTTGAGATGGGAAAGATAATAGGGATTGACTTAGGTACAACTAACTCTGTTGTAGCAGTAATGATGGGTAATGAGCCTGAGGTAATACCTAATCAAGAGGGAGACAGGTTAACTCCTTCAGTAGTAGGTTTTACTGAAAGTGGTGAAATACTTGTTGGTCAACAAGCTAAAAACCAGATGATTACTAATCCTAAAAATACTATTAGGTCTATAAAAAGGTTTATGGGTAGAAAGTACTCAGAGGTAGGCTCAGAGATAAAAACAGTACCTTATGATGTTATAGAAGGTCCTAATGGGGATGTAAGAGTAAAGACTAGAGAAGGAGACTTTGCCCCTCCACAAATATCAGCTATGGTTCTAAAAAAACTAAAAGAAGCTGCAGAAAGTTTTCTTGGTGAAAAGATAGAAAAAGCAGTTATTACAGTTCCTGCTTATTTTAACGATGCTCAAAGACAGGCAACTAAAGATGCAGGAAGGATAGCAGGTCTTGAAGTAATGAGAATATTGAATGAACCTACAGCTGCTGCTCTTGCTTATGGGCTTGATAAAAAACACCAGAATATTAAGGTTGCTGTTTTTGACTTTGGTGGAGGTACATTTGATATTTCTATACTGGAGTTGGGAGATGGTGTTTTTGAAGTAAAGTCTACAAATGGTGATACACACCTTGGTGGTGATGACCTTGACCAAGCAATAATGGACTGGCTTGTTGATGAGTTTAAAAAAGAGAATGGTATTGATCTATCTACAGACCCTGTTGCTATGCAGAGATTAAAAGATGCAGCAGAAAGGGCTAAAAAAGAGTTGTCTAACCTACAGTCAACACAGATAAACTTACCATTTATAGCATCTAAAGATGGTAAACCACTACAGATAAACAAAACACTTACAAGGGCTCAGTTTGAGAGAATAGTTTCTCATATACTAGAGAGGCTTAAAGAACCTTGTTATAAGGCTTTGAAAGATGCTGGAGTTTCACCTAATGAAATAGACGAGGTCCTATTGGTAGGTGGATCTACAAGAATACCAAAGGTTCAAGAAATAGCTAAACAGATATTTGGTAAAGAACCTTCAAAGAAGATTAATCCTGATGAGGTCGTTGCTGTTGGTGCTGCTATACAAGCAGGTGTACTGGCGGGTGAGGTAAAAGACATCCTATTGCTTGATGTAACTCCATTATCTTTAGGTATAGAAACACTAGGTGGTGTTTTTACAAAAATCATAGAGAGAAACACTACTATACCAACTAAGAAAAGCCAAAT
>Ga0308407_1000487_pt1 | contig 28783 bp, 29 predicted proteins | sample HotsprSampleMSe2_FD_203476 | JGI IMG/M metagenome (GOLD analysis project Ga0308407, IMG submission 203476) | Hot spring phototrophic mat microbial communities from Mushroom Spring, Yellowstone National Park, Wyoming, United States - 20060911_MSe2 ...
GTGATCGTCAGCCCAGCAGCGCGAAATGCCGGTACCTGTACTCGTGCGCCCCAGCCGGTACCGATAATGCCAATCATCACGTCCTCCGCTACAAATGAATTACCACCGAGAGCACCGAGAGCACAGAGGTTTGAGAAAGAATCTCTGTGTGCTCTGTGTGCTCCGTGGTTTTATTTACCACCGAGAGCACCGAGAGCACAGAGGTTTGAGAAAGAATCTCTGTGTGCTCTGTGTGCTCCGTGGTTTTATTTACCACCGAGAGCACAGAGGACACAGAGGTTTAACACAGATTCTCCGTGTGCTCTGTGTGCTCCGTGGTTTTATTTACCACCGAGAGCACAGAGAGCACAGAGGTTTAATACAGATTCTCCGTGTGCTCTGTGTCCTCTGTGGTGCATTTTTATTTACCACCGAGAGCACAGAGAGCACAGAGGTTTAATACAGATTCTCCGTGTGCTCTGTGTCCTCTGTGGTGCATTCTAATATTTCGGCAACGATGGATCAATCTCATCAGCCCAGCGCAGGATACCACCGACAAGATTTTTTACCTTGCGAAACCCGACTGATTTGAGCAATTCTACTGCGCGCCCGCTGCGTGCCCCACTACGGCAATAGACGACCATTTCACGTGATGGGTCAAGCTCGTTGATCCGTTCGGGCAACTGATCAATCGGGATCAGCTTATCGGTGCCGGGAATCGAGGCAATCGCCACCTCATACGGGTTGCGTACATCGAGCAAGAAAGGCCGGTCTGGTCGTTCAAGCCATTCTGCCAGTTCGCGGGGTGTGATTTCAAACTGGTTCGACAATGTTTGCTCCTCTGGCACAATACCACAAAACTGTTCGTAATCGATGAGCGCAGTGATCGTCGGATGATCGCCGCAGACCGGGCAAGACGGGTTGCGACGCAATTTCAACTCACGGAAGCGCATGCTTAGCGCATCGTAGAGTAGCAGGCGTCCGATCAACGGCTCACCGATACCTATCAGTAATTTTATCACTTCTGTGGCCTGAATAGTGCCAATCACCCCGGGAAGAACACCCAAAACGCCACCTTCGGCGCAGCTCGGCACCAGCCCCGGTGGTGGAGGTTCAGGGTAGAGGCAGCGGTAGCACGGTCCGCCATCACGAGTTGAAAAGACGGTTGCCTGCCCTTCAAAGCGGAAAATGCTGCCGTATACGTTTGGTTTCCCGAGCAAGACACAGGCATCGTTGGTGAGATAGCGGGTTGGAAAATTGTCGGTGCCGTCAACGATCACGTCGTATGGGCGCATCAGATCAAGCGCATTTTGTGAGGTTATTCTTGTTTCATAAGTGGTGATTTCAATGTACGGGTTGAGGTCTTGCAGCCGTCGTTTGGCTGACTCGGTTTTCGCTACCCCCACCGTACTCGTGCCATGGACAATCTGACGCTGGAGATTAGAGGCATCCACAACATCGAAATCAACCAGGCCAATATGCCCGACACCGGCTGCGGCCAGGTAGAGGGCCAGCGGTGAACCGAGACCACCGGTACCGATTAACAGCACACTCCCCTGTTTGAGCCGTCGTTGTCCGGCCATCCCTACTTCGGGCATAATTAAGTGACGTGAATAGCGGGCGATCTCTTCATTTGAGAGCGTTACCTCACTCATCGCCGCCCTCCTCCAGCAATTGCCGGAATAATGCTGACGGTATCACCATCTCGCAGGGGAGTTGCTTCACCATCGAGATAGCGAATATCCTCATCACCAACGTAAAGATTTACAAAACTGCGTAGCCGTCCCTGTTCATCGAGCAAATGGCGGCCCAACGCCGGATACAGCTCGACCAGGCCACGAATAAGTCCACCCACATCGTTCGCCTCAAGGCTGACACTGGCGTTACCGCCAGTGTATTGGCGTAATGCTGTTGGAATAGTGATTGTCACTGCCATAGCTGATGCTCCTTGCCAGTGCCTTACTTACCGGCGGCAACAGTCAAAACGTGTACCTCTTCAGGAATGAATTGCATTCCTTCGCTTACTAATAACCACGAACGCAGCTCAGCGGCTGTACCTGCCTGAACCGACTGGATCACAAATGAGAACCCAGAACCCCCAATAGCCTGAGCACCAATCCGATCGCGTTCAGAGGGGATTGCCGCCGCATCAGGATGGGAGTGGTAGCAACCGATAATTTCGTACCCACCAGAGCGGGCTTCACGATCAACTCGTAGATAGTCACGTGGATCGAGGTAAAAACGGTCGCGTCGGGAATGGGGATCATCCGTCGCGGCTAGTTGTACCTGACCGTGCCAGCGATTCTCAAGCGTGACGACGTATAATGCAGTTTTCTGGTCGCCATGGAGTGTTCCCACCAGCAGACCGACACATTCATCAGGGTAAGTCGACTCTGCGTGCGCAGCAATAGAAGCTGCTACTTTAGCCGGAATGATAAGGGTCATAGGTACCTGTCTCTATATCCCGAGTGCTATCTGATACGTCGCGCCTAGATACCGGCACCTTCAGCAAAGCCTGGCTCTTCCCAGAAACGTTCACTGAGATACCGGTTAGCGCTATCACAGAGAATAGTGACAATAACACCATGCTCAATCTGGCGGGCGACCTGCACTGCGGCCACCACATTAGCTGCTGCTGAAATGCCAACGAGCAGGCCTGCCCGTCGTGCCAGCCGCCGTGCCATCGCAAAGGCTTCTTCACTTCGCACCTCGATCATCGCATCGGCCTGTTCGGGGCGATAGATCGCCGGCACAAAGCGGGTTGAAGCCATATGCTTCACTCCTTCCAATGCATGGTATGGACTATCAGGCTGAACGGCAATCAAGCGAATCGCCCGATTGTACTCGCGTAATCGCTGCCCGGTGCCCATAAAAGTGCCACTGGTTCCTAGAGCGGCAACGAAGTGTGTCACCCGTCCCCCGGTCTGCTGCCAGATTTCAGGACCGGTGGTCTCGTAATGCGCACGGGGATTAGCCGGATTGCTGTACTGATCAGGGTAGAAGTAACGGTCGGGATGTTCAGCAACCAGAGCGCGGATGGTGGCGATAGCTGCATCCATACCCTCAGCCGGATCGGTCAGGATTAGCTCAGCACCGAGCGCACGCAGAATCCGGCGGCGCTCAGGGCTAGCATTTGCTGGCATTGCCAGCGTTACCCCATACCCAAGCGCTGCGCCAATAGTGGCATAAGCGATACCGGTGTTGCCACTGGTAGCATCAGCAATCCGCACCCCTGGCCGTAGGAGACCGCGCCGCTCACCATCGCGAATCATCCAGAGTGCAGGACGGTCTTTTACCGAGCCACCGAGGTTGTACCATTCTGCCTTGCCGTACAGCTCGATACCGGCCGGTAGATCGAGCACAGGATGGAGTGGGAGTAACGGTGTATGACCGATCAGATCGAGGATGTGCGTTGTCATGTGATATTGCCTTGTAAGCCTGTATCAGGCAGATTTACGATTGCCGATCAACCAGTCGTGCGGCTGCCTTGAGCGTTCTGAAAATCAGTGTAGCGCACTGTGGTCGGGCTCGAAAAATTTCCTGACCGACAATATTCAACGCTGAGACTTCATCGAGTGCCAGCAGATCGGTGATAGTCGCTCCTTGTAACCGTTCAATCAGGATCGACGCCGTCCCAATGCTGACACTACACCCCTGCCCGGTAAATTGCAGATTGGTCAACCGACCATCTGGTGCAACCTGGAGATATACGGTGATCGTATCACCACAATCGGGTACACCACCGCTATACGTTACCGCATCGGCCAATTCACCATAATGGCGAGGCTGGCGGTAATGGTCGAGCAATCGCTCGATGGCATCCTGGTGTGAAATTGGCTCAGACACAGATCGTCGTTCCTTCATACGGGGCGATGCGATCATCGCCCCATCCGCGATACGTGATCTTTCCCCTACACATTCTTCTCAATCGGCAACCCGACACTGTTGCCCCACTCTGTCCAGCTTCCGTCATAGTTGCGCACCTTCGGATAGCCGAGCAGGTAGGTCAGAACAAACCAGGTGTGGCTGCTCCGCTCACCAATCCGGCAGTACGCGATAACTTCCTTGTCGGGAGTGACACCCTGAGCAGCGTACAGCTCACGCAGTTCATCCGCACTCTTGAAGGTACTGTCTTCATTGACAGCTCTAGCCCAGGGAATGTTGACTGCCGTGGGGATATGTCCGCCGCGCAGCGTCCCTTCTTGCGGGTAGTCGGGCATATGGGTACGCTCGCCAGTGTATTCTTGCGGGCTGCGGACATCGACCAGGACCCCCTTGCGTTGACGGACAAAATCCAGCACCTGATCGCGGAAAGCCCGAATCTGCGAGTCGTCACGCGGTGGGGCGACATAGTTTCCTTCTGGATACGAGGGTACTTCCCGCGTTAGTGGGCGCCCTTCAGCGATCCATTTGGCCCGGCCACCGTTCATAATCCGAACATCGCGATGTCCGAAGAGTTTGAACACCCAGAAGGCGTAGGTGGCCCACCAGTTGTGTTTGTCGCCGTAGAGGACAACAGTTGTGTCGTTACTGATGCCTTTGGCGCGCATCAACGCCGCAAACCGCTCTGAGTCAAGATAATCGCGAATAACCGGATCGTTGAGGTCTTGTACCCAATCGATCTTGACGGCGCCGGGAATGTGGCCGGTATCGTACAACAACAAATCTTCATCGCTCTCGACGATGCGAACCTTGGGATCGTGCAGATGGTCGGCGACCCATTGGGTCTCGACGAGCACTTCAGGATGGGCATAACCACTCATAACAATCCTCCACCTGACAAAGGTAGTTGGCGATAGACCGATGCCTGCATTGTAGCGTGTTTTGGTATATTAGTCAAGTTGTTAATCAGAAAACTCAACAAATACTCGCTCATCGCGCACAACGGTACGATAAGTGGCAACCGGTGCAAAAGCCGGTAAGGTTTTTGGCTGCCCGGTGCGCAAATCGAACAGAGAACCGTGCATCGGGCATTCTACGCACAGCGATTCGGAATCAAGCTCGCCTTCGCTCAGTGAGGCTTCGTCGTGTGAACAGAGATCGTCGAGGGCGTAGATATCGGTCTCCGACACCCGGAAGATTGCAATCCGACGATCTCCGACCGTAAATGCCCGCCCGCTCCCTACCGGTACGTCATCGAGTGAACAGACCTCAATCAGTTGCATGGTGTACTCCTGTGCAGTTTCAAAGCAGTGACTTTCGGCAAGATATTTCTTAGCAGTATCATCAGTTTGCGCGTGGCTGAGAAATACTTCTGTTCCCCTGGGAGCGCGGGCCTCCGGCCCGCATCTTCCCCTGGGAGCACAGACCTCCGGCCCGCATCTTCCCCTTGGAGCGCGAGCCTCCGGCCCGCATCTTCCCCTTGGAGCGCGAGCCTCCGGCCCGCATCTTCCCCTGGGAGCACAGACCTCCGGCTCGTCTCTTCCCCTGGGAGCGCGGGCCTCCGGCCCGTCTCTTCCCCTGGGAGCACAGACCTCCGGCTCGTCTCTTCCCCTGGGAGCACAGACCTCCGGCCCGCATCTTCCCCTGGGAGCACAGACCTCCGGCTCGTCTCTTCCCCTGGGAGCGCGGGCCTCCGGCCCGCATTTTCCCCTGGGAGCACAGACCTCCGGCTCGTCTCTTCCCCTGGGAGCGCGGGCCTCCGGCCCGCATTTTCCCCTGTGTGAATGAACGATGGTGCATTCTGTCAGCTACCCCACTCCCCTTCTCCCACGCTTGCAGGGGGAACCAGCACCGTCGGCAGGATGATACACGGTTTGCACAGACAGGATTGGTATCAGAGCCAGTACCGTGCATCTGCGACGATGGTGTTCGTGGACTAACGTTCTGTTCCGCCATCCGCCGCACGTTCCCCTTACCGGTCAGGCAGCGCCAGGCGCTATGCGTGACGGGTTAGGTGAGCGACGTTCACCCCGCGCTGCACGTTTCCCCTTCCTCTCCCCCACGAGGAGAGGAAGAGGGCCAGGGGGAAGGGGAGAGCCGCCAGGCGTGCTCCGCAGCACGGATACCGGACACGTTGGACACCCCTTCCGTCACTGCGAGCTGCCGGCCTGCATCACCTGCCAACGGTCGATGTGGACATCCGCCTGCGCTTCTAAATTGTACATTCAGTGTCTTGCGACGGGCTACAAACAATCTGAGCGCTCCCACACCTTGGGAGCGCCCCTCGTCACCCTTCCAAGCCAGAGACTAACCTACTGACCCTTCCATCTCAAGCTGGATGAGCCGGTTCAATTCAACGGCGTATTCCATCGGCAGCTCGCGAGTGAACGGCTCCATGAAACCCAGCACAATCATTGAGAGTGCGTCCGACTCAGAAATGCCGCGACTCATCAGATAGAAGAGCTGTTCGGCGCCAATACGACCCACGGTCGCTTCGTGTGCCAGTGTACACCGATCCTCCTCGATCTCGATATACGGAATAGTATCCGAGGCCGAATGCTCATCGAGGATCAGTGCGTCACAGTTGACGTTAATCTTCGCACCATAAGCCCCCGGTGCCACCTTAGCTAGACCACGGTAGGTCGTCTTGCCACCATCTTTGCTCACCGATTTGTTGGTGATCCGTGATGTTGTTTCGGGGGCGAGGTGGATCATCTTTGCACCGGCATCCTGGTGTTGGCCGCGACCGGCGTAGGCAACCGAGAGCACCTCACCACGCGCCTTACGACCCATCAGGTAGACCGAAGGATACTTCATCGTCAGCTTCGAGCCGATATTGCCATCGACCCACTCCATGCTGGCCTCTTCGTAGGCCACTGCCCGCTTGGTAACCAGGTTAAAGATGTTGTTTGCCCAGTTCTGAATCGTGGTATAGCGGAACTTACCACCCTTCTTGACAATCACTTCAACCACCGCCGAGTGGAGGGAATTGGTGCTGTAGATCGGCGCGGTGCAGCCCTCGATGTAGTGAGCTTCCGCACCCTCATCGATGATGATCAGCGTCCGCTCAAACTGACCCATTCGCTCGGCGTTAATGCGGAAGTAGGCTTGCAGCGGAATATCGACTTTTACCCCTTTCGGTACATACACAAACGAGCCGCCTGACCAGACAGCAGTGTTGAGAGCGGCATACTTGTTGTCAGCAGCCGGCACAATCGTCCCAAAATACTCTTTGAAGAACTCAGGGTATTCCTTCAAAGCCGTGTCGGTATCGAGGAAAATAACCCCTTGTTTTGCCCACTCTTCGCGCAGCGAGTGGTACACTACCTCTGATTCATACTGCGCACCAACACCGGCCAGAAACTTCCGTTCGGCTTCGGGAATACCCAGCCGCTCGAAGGTGTTCTTGATCTCCGGCGGTACAGCGTCCCAATCGGTTTGTGGGCGCTCATTTGCACGCACGAAGTAGTGAATATCATCGTAATTGAGTTCGGCCAGTTCTGGGTTCGCCCACATACCGACCAGTGGTGTCGGCTTCTTGTTGAAAATCTCGAGCGCCCGCAGACGCCGCTTGAGCATCCATTCCGGCTCACCCTTCATGCCGGACAGTTCGCGTACAATGCGCTCATTCAGACCTTTCGGTGCTTTATAGACATAGCGCTCTTCCTGGCGAAAGCCATAGCGCGAGTAATCAAATTGTAGATTGATAGCTTCAGCAACCACGGTAATTCTCCCTATTCTAGTGATGCTTATATATCCTCATCCTCGTGATCCACTCCGTACAATCCGGCTTTCAATGCCTTGAGTGAAAGCAGGGCACATTTAAGCCGGGTTGGGTTGTGAGCCAGCGGAATCCCAATGAGTTCAAGCAGGTCATCTTTGCTGAATTGTTTAGCTTCCGCGACCGACTTCCCTTTAATGGCCTCAGTCAGCAGCGATGCGCTGGCTTGACTGATCGCGCAGCCGCGACCGGTAAAACGTACATCGGTGATCACATCGTCGGCAATGGCCAGTTCGAGCCGAATCTGGTCGCCACAGAGTGGATTGCGCTCTTCGCGCACAACCGTCGGCGCCGGTAAATGACCGAAATTCCGCGGATGACGGGCATGGTCGAGGATTTGTTCACGATAAATGTCATCCATGTTGCTACTCCATCAGCCAAAAATTTTCCTGGCCTTGTGCAAACCGGCAACCAGCCGATCAATTTCCTCTGGCAGATTGTAGAGGTAGAAACTGGCTCGTGTCGTAGCCGGAACGCCAAGAACCCGGTGTAACGGCTGTGTACAATGATGCCCGGCGCGTACTGCAACCCCTTCCTGATCGAGAATGGCTGCAACATCGTGGGGATGAACGCCTTCAAGACTGAAACTTACCGCACCACCGCGATCAGGACCGGCAGGTGGCCCATAGATGGTAAGCCCTGGCACTGTTGATAGCCGTTCGAGGGCATACGCAGTTAGCTCCTGTTCGTGCTGATGAATGGCTGCCAGTCCCACCTCTTGCAGATAATCGGCGGCTTCACCGAGCGCAATCGCCTCACCGATTGCCGGTGTACCGGCTTCAAACCGTGCCGGTATGGCGGCAAACGTGCTGTGGTCCAGTTCGACCACATCAATCATTGAACCACCACCGAGAAACGGCGGCATCGCGCTCAACAGTTCACGCCGACCCCAGAGCACCCCAATTCCGGTCGGGCCACACATCTTGTGGCCGCTAAAGGCCAGAAAATCAACACCCAGCGCCTGTACATCGACTGGCATATGCGGCACACTCTGCGCCGCATCGAGCAGGACGTGTGCCCCAACCGCTCGTGCACGGGCGACAATCGGCGCAACCGGATTAATCGTTCCAAAGACGTTTGATTGATGCGTAAAGGCAACCAGCTTTACTCGTTCATCGAGCAAACGGTCGAGATCATCGAGAACCAATCGTCCCTGACCATCGAACGGCAGGTAGATCAGTTCGGCGCCGGTTCGTTGAGCCAACAACTGCCAGGGCACAATATTCGAGTGATGTTCCATCATCGTTAGCAAAATGCGGTCACCGGCCCGAATATTGGCTCCTCCCCAGGCATACGCGACCAGATTAATAGCTTCGGTCGTGTTACGCACAAAGATGACCTCGCGCTGGCTCGGCGCATTGATCAACCGTGCCAGTTTCCCGCGTGCCCGCTCGTAGGCAAACGTTGCCTCTTCACTCAGCCGGTAGACACCACGATGGACGTTGGCGTTATAGCGCCGGTAATAATCTTCCAGCGCTTCGATCACCCGTCTTGGCTTTTGTGATGAGGCTGCGCTATCGAGAAAGGCCAGCGGTTTCCCATGCATCTGCTGTTGCAAGATGGGAAACTCGCGTCGCAGCGAAAGTACATCAAATTGGGATAGAATAGCCATATCGATGACCTTACCTGCCACCTATAGGTATCGGCGTCAGTCTATGTGGCACAACACCTTGTTATCAGGGCTGCCGATCAGGGGGTGCCGCAGACCAAAAGAATGCCTGCGGCGCCGAACCGTCAAATCTTGGCCGCAATCTCGGCAGTCAGCTCTGCCCGCAGCTCTTCCAACGGGATTGTCTCAAGGGCTGGCTCGAAGAAGCCCATGACAATCATGCGCTGTGCTTCTGCACGTGGAATCCCACGTGTCTGCATATAGAAGAGCTGCTCTTCATCAATATCACCGCTGGTTGAAGCATGACCACCCTTAAGCACATCGTTGGTACTAATCATCAGACCAGGAATGCTATCATTACGCGCTTTTGGACTGAGATGTAGGGCGTGCTCTTCCAAACGGGTGCTGGTTCCCGCGGATTCGTGCTCGATCTTGATCATCCCGTCGAACACACTGTAGGCGGTATCATTCACTACCGTCTTGAACTGCATAAAGCTCTCACAGTTGTGCCCGACGTGACGCATCCATGGTGCAATCACCAGATTCTGGCTGTCAGACGCAAATGTTGCCCCCAACCAATTTAGTCGGGAACCATTCCCTACCAGCGTGGTTTCAGCTTCAATATGTTGTACCTGACTACCGAGGTTCATTGACGTCCATTCCAGATTGGCATCACGCTGTAATATCGCACGCTGTCCGGCCAGGTGGTAAACCCCAGCACCCCAATGCTGGATACTGATAAACCGGACGCTGGCACCATCACCGACAAAGATCTCGGTAATCGGGCCGGCAAACGAACCGGCACGCAGGTCAGGTGAGGTAAACTCCTCGATCAGCGTCACACTCGCTTGTGGTTCGATAATGACCAGGGTGCGCGGGAAGATCGCGACTCCATCGGCGCCGAGAGTGTAAATCAGGCGCAGTGGCATCTCAATCGCCACACCCTTTGGTACGTAGAGCAGCGCACCATCTTGCCAGAGTGCAGCGCGGAGTGCGCTAAATTTATGCTTCAACGGCTCCACAGCCGTATCAATATAACGTTGAATCAGCGCCTCGTGGGTATGGAGAGCGGCAGCCAGCGTTGTAAAGACGACACCCTGCGCGCTTAAAGCAGGATCCCATTGAATGGCTGTCGCGTGCGCACCATCAGAGGGTGCAATCGTCGTTGGATCGAGTTTGCTCAGGTCGGTACGTCGCCACTCTGGTGGACTCATCTGGGCAAACGTGATCCATGCCTCACGCCGACGTTCCGTGAGCCAAACCGGCTCACCGGCTGCTTGCGAACGGGCAACAACAAAATCGGCGCTGATCTCATTCAGGGTAGGCAGTGTAGTTGTCATGCACGTCTCCCTTATGCCGCACCGGTCAGCTCTTCACGGAGCCAGTCGTACCCCTTCTCTTCCAGCTCTAGCGCCAGCTCGGGGCCACCCTGGCGGACGATCCGTCCATCCATCATGACTGACACCACGTCGGGCTTGATATAATTCAGCAGGCGTTGATAGTGCGTGATGACCAATACCCCCATATCTGGGCCGACCATCCGATTCACCCCATTCGCGACAATCCGCAGTGCATCAATGTCAAGCCCTGAGTCGGTTTCATCAAGTACGGCCAGTGATGGCTTCAATAGCATCATCTGCAAAATCTCAAGCCGCTTCTTTTCGCCACCACTAAAACCATCGTTCAGATAACGACGAGCAAAGCTCTCGTCCATTTCAAGCATATTCAGCCCTTCGCGCAACAATTTGCGGAACTCGGCTGCCGAAATAGCCGTCTCTTTCGGGTCTTTTCCCTCTTCAGCGCGGTGCGCGTTGATTGCCGAGCGCAAGAAATTTGCGACTGTCACTCCCGGAACGGCCACCGGATACTGAAATGCGAGGAATACCCCTAATCGGCTTCGCTCATCCGGTTCAAGTTCGAGCAGGTTATGACCTTTGTACCAGATTTCGCCACCGGTCACCTCATAAGCGGGATGCCCGGCAATAATGTACGACAACGTGCTTTTACCGCTGCCGTTCGGCCCCATAATGGCGTGGATCGTGCCCTGACGAACCGTCAGATTGACACCGCGTAAAATCTCTTTATCGCCGATACGGGCATAGAGGTCTTTGATAACTAGATCGTTGCTCATGGACTCCTCATCATACAGAAAACGAAACTACACGTTAGACCCTGAATCAGCGGCCGCTGGTTCCGTCATTAACGGAATATCCTGCGGACGCAGCACGAAGCGGCAGTTATGCGCGCCGGACCGAATGGTATCTTCGAGCACCAGCTTCTCGCCTAACACATACTCGATCATCCGCCGCTCCATTGAGCACACTTCTGGGTAATCGGCTGCAACATCGTAGTACGGGCATGCGAACAGGCGTAACACATCGCCTTCCGGATCAATCTCGGCCGGTACCCCGCGCTGTTCGAGTAATGCCCGCAGCTCGTTCAGCCGTGCAGCCACATCGGCACCGGCCATACGGTCGGCATACTCACTCGCCAGACGCTGACTGACCCGGTCGAGGAGTTGCTCAACTTTTCCTTCCCCTTCCAGCTCGATCAACTCGCGCAGCAATGTGCTGATTAGGCGGTCGTACTGTTTAGGAAAGGATTTCTGAGCTTTTTCAGACAGACTATACACTAACCGCGGACGCCCCGGCCCATTACGCTCACTGGAAACCTCAACCATGCCTTCAGCCTGCAAATGCACGAGATGATCGCGCACTGCGGTCGTACTAACACCGAGCAAATCGGCCAACTCTTTGACCGTGGCCCGCGCATGGCGTTGCAAGTGGCGTAAGATGATGCCGGCTGGACTGTCGGGCGAATAACGTGTGGTATCCATAGTCGCACTACTCCGAACTACTACTGTACAGTCTACCAGGATTTCAGGCTATTGTCAATAAAAAAACTAAAAACCTTTTTTATTTGTCTATCGGCGGGAGATAATGAGCCGCCAATCGGACGGCTTGTCGGTACCGTTCATCTGTTTCCATTGGTTATTTCCCGGTGCAACGTATTCTGATCGTGATCGCACGAGCTGGTTGTTCCAGGGGTGATCCGTTTAGTTTCTACCTGATACCGCTCTCGTCGAGGAAGACGACGCCCCTTCCGTAGGTTGGTTCACCAACTGCGCCTGCTCCTGCAACAGGATATTTCGGATTGGCTCTCACATCACAAGTGACTGTTGAAAGAGTCATGCTCGGACATTTTGCAAAAGTGTAATTGTGTAATTGACATTACGCGAAATTTGTCCTACACTACAAGTGTGCCCAACAAACCGGGACAAACGATAGCGATGGGTGACCGGCGCCACGGTCACCCGCCGCTCTACAACAAACAAAGGAGTAGATAGTATGCGCTGGGAGTACAAGGTAGTGTTTGTCGAAGCATGGCAGCGTGTTTCGGTCGAGGGCAAAGAGAGCTATCCAGAGGCGGGTGAGCGGAATACCGGATTTGCCCGTCGCTTTCTCAACGGGTTAGGTGCTGAAGGCTGGGAAGTGTGTGGTGTGCAGCCAGTGATGCCAGGGCGCAGCTATATTATGCTCAAGCGACCGCTTGCCGAAGGTGCTGAACCCGATTTATCGGTGGCGCGTCGCCCAAACCCTAACGCACCGTGATCGTGATGAGATGGTCTGATTGCTTGTAGAAGGGCGCACATAGTGCGCCCTTTTCGCCGTGTTGCCGATCAAGTGCATACCGCGCATGCGGTCAATCGCGTCGGGGTGCCCATGCATCGACTTGTCACCACCGTTCGATATGGGGGCATTCTGTAATACCCAGCCAGCGATAGGAACGATGGATTTTTGATCAACCCTTACCGTTCACCAAACAGCGGATCGCGACGTGGAGTTACACGAGGGCCGCGTGTGGTAAAGATACCACCCTCAGCGGCGTTGCTCCGTTCGTGCGTCAGACTCACACTAGGTGGCTGCGGGCCATCACTCTGCCCAACCGCAAGCTGTTGTAATTCGCGTTGGCGTAACTCCTCTGCCCGCTCGATCAATTCCGGTGCTTCGGCATAGTAAAACTGAAGGGCCTGACCATGCTGATCAATGCCGGTGTAGCGTAGCTCAACAAGGCTACCGGCTGGAATGCCTCCTGAAGCAAGTAAGTCGGCCAGCGGGGCTTCAATGTCTTTTAAAATACGCTGACGCAGCGGACGAGCGCCAAAACGTGAATCGAACCCTTTGTTGAGCAGATACTCTTTGGCTTCGGGGGTTACCCGTAATTGGATTGCATAGCGGATATACTGCTGGTTACATTCAGCAATCATCCGATCAAAGACCTGGCTGAGCGTGTCGGCGGAAAGGGGACGAAAGGCGATAATCTCATCAAGCCGGTTAATCCATTCCGGCTGAAACACTTTCTGTAATGCTTCAAACCCAATCTGGTAGATTTCGCGACCGGTTGCTTCAACGTCCTTGTGCGGAGTACGGAACCCGATGGTTCGCCGATCAAGAAAATCAACCATCTCTTTGGCGCCAACATTGGTGGTGAAGATAACAATGCTCTGTTGAAAGCTCACCCGACGGCCACCATTGAGCAGCAGAATCTCGCCGTCTTCCATCACTTGCAAGAGGAGATTCCACAGTTCTGGCTGACCCTTCTCAATTTCATCAAATAAGACTACACTGTTCTCTTGTTCGATGATGTCAGGGTTGAGAAGAGGTTTCTGATCACGCCCGACATAGCTTGGTGGCGCGCCGACCAGAGCACTTACTTCGTGGCCCTGACTGAAGAGCGAACAGTCAATCTTGAGAAATGCACTACCGTCCGGCCGTAGGAGTTCGGCCAGTGCACGTGCAGTTGCCGTTTTCCCGACACCGGTGGGGCCGAGAAAAAGCAGGGTAGCGCGCGGACGGCGGGCATTTCCCGCCGAAAAGCCGAACCGGGAACGGTTTAGGACGCGAATAACACTTTCAATTGCCCGTTCCTGCCCGAAAATCTGCTCACGTAGCCGTTTTTCGATCACATCGAGAGGGTTTTTGTCGCCACGAACTGCCAGTTTCATCATGTGCTCTTCGCTCATAACGCCTCCCCTTACAGCTTCCGGCGCATCAGACTGCGCCGCTACCGGTGCCGGGTGAAGCGCTGCATTGTTGCGGCGCAGTGTGGCGTAGCTCTCTCACCCGTGCAGGGCCGTTTCGGCATCCTAAACGATTATTGATGCCTCTATTGTATCACCACCTGCCGGATGATTGGTGATGATAAACAAACTGTTATCAACGCAGCCAGGCTAGCGCAGTCGTGACGACGATGATCGAATAGAAGAGGAGTGGGAGTGGAAATCCACCTAGCAAAATAATTAGCCCAATGTACGGTAGTGATCCACAGGCATAAGCCACACTTACAACAATCATTAGCATGCGCCCTCGTTTACGTCCGGTCGCCCAGTCGATCAACCGTGAGAGGGCATTGCCGGTCATCGGGCCGAGCAAGAATGCCACAATGAAGCCGAAAAATCCCGCCCAACCAATAACAACCCCTGCCACAAAGGTCACTATCAGGGCATAGATAAGTGCGACCACTCCGGCAATCAGGAGTTGAGTTGGCCCAACCTGATAGTTTACCGGTGTGCGTTCACGCGCACATTCCGGGCAGATGTGCCCCACAGGTGTGGCGCGGGCGCATTCCGTGCAAATTGGCCGACTACAACTGGTGCAACGCAGCCCGGTTTCACGCTGTGGATGGCGGTAGCAGACCAGGCTTTCTGCGGTTGTCTCGCTTAGCGGTTGTGGCGGTTCTTCAGCGGCAATTGCCTCATCGCGCTCGCGAACCTGAACACCGGTCGGAGCGAGCAATTCGCCGGCAGCCAACCGTTCCTCAATATGAGTAAGGGTTGCCCTGGCTTCAGGATGGTCGGGGTCAATGGCCAGTACACGCAACAAATACTCACGTTTATCACGGTACGGCCGCACTGCGGCGGCCATACCAAGCAGGGCTTCGACATAATTGGGGTCTAGCTCAAGCGCCTCGCGAAACCGTAACCGCGCCGTTACATTGTCACCGGCAATCAGCGCTGCCTTTCCGGCTGCGGTCAGTTCAGCGGCGGTCATAGTTGACTTAGTCATGACGCCTCCGCAAAACAAAGAAATAGCAGGGGCCATCTTCTGGGGCCGGTGCCTCGTAAATGCGACGCAGGATCGGTTCCCACAGCAAGTTGGGAGTGAAGGGTGGGGCCAGTAACCAGCGTCCGGTCAGGGTACGGGTGATCAAGCTCGGTGCACCGTAATAATGGCTTGCATCAAACAGCTTTAACGCAGCATCGGTCAAATACGGGCGACAGACTTCAACGGTAAAGCCAGCTTGCTCAAACCGTTTGCTCCACTCGGTACGGCTCAAGGTGTTGTAGTGATACGAGATACGGTTAAACCAGCGCCCGTAGATGCTCCCGTCTAACCCCAACCGATTTAACAACCAGGTACCCAGCAAGGCGTTCGGAAAACGGTCACCTACTACCGAAGCGACAAATGGTCCACCTGGTCGCACAACGCGCGCAATTTCGCGTAATGTCTGATCAAGTGGTTTGACGTGTTCAAGGACACAATTCGAGATCGCTGCGGCAAAGGATTGATCGGGAAACGGAAGTGCCGCGCCGTCAGCAACGCAGAGAGCGGTATAAACGCCGCGCCGAGCCGCTTCGTGGGTGTCAGCCTTACGCGGATCAATACCGACAATCCGTTTGTTGGGTAATGCAATTTGAACGAACGTCCCATCACCCGAACCAATATCAATGATCGGTTCCGGTAGATCGGGTGCCAGTTCGGCAAAAAGACGGGCTTCTATCGACCGGATCATTGCCCGGTGGATTGGGAGTGTCAGTAAATGTGGTCGTAAATAATCGGGCATACTTTACATCGCGCTGTTCAATGTCTTCTGAGGGTATTGTACCGCGTTCATGCTCAACTGGCGACTCCGAGCTGGCGAAAGAGTCGCTCATATTCGATAACAGTGCGTTCAGTGCTGAATAATGCTGCAATGTCCGCACGCGGACGCACATAGTGCGCACGATGGGCAATGATTTCCAAAATAGCATCAGCCAGCGCCACCGCATCACCAACCGGAACCACCTTCCCCATTCCGGTCATGAGAGGTGGCTGGCGTACTCCTGGCAGATTGCTGGCGACGGTGGGGGTGCCACAAAGCATCGCTTCCACCTGCACCAGACCGAACGTTTCGGTTGAATTCAATGATGGAACGACCAGTACATCAAGGTTGGGAAAGAAGGCTGCCATCTCTTTAGGGCTAAGGATACCGAGAAACGTCCAGTGATCGCGAAATCGATCAAGCAGCGGGGCAAGTCGGCGGGCGTATTCTTCTTCACCCAAAACGTGCTCGTGTTGACCGGCAAAGAGCACTCTTGCCGTTGGGTAGACCGCTAGAATCCGTGGCAATGCCTCAAGGAGCACCTCCACTCCCTTTTCGGCTGCTAGCCGGGCGGCCATCCCAATCACCGGTCCCTGCAAGTTCCAGCGTCGGCGGAACGCTTGAATTTCCGTTTCTGGAATATCGGCCACTTCGACCGGTGGGGGAATGATGGTTACTTTGTGCTGCCATCGCCGCAGATAGGGTGAAGAGTCGGCGAAATCCTGGGTGTAGGCAACAATTCGCGTTGCTAGGGCTGCGGCGATCTGATTGGTAACGTTGACAACCCGATTCGCGATCTGGTTCAGCAGACCCGGTGGTAATTTCAAGTCGCTATGGTAGGTTAGCACAACTGGTTGTTTGAGGATACGTCCGCGCAGAGCCAGACCAGGGGCATCGAATTGCGGTAGATGCAGGCTCATTGCATCGTGCTCCAGTGCGAGCCGTGTGGCCAGCCAGCCGAAGGTGGGCATGATCACACCTTTGCTGACCCGAGCGAGGACTGGCGCCCGCATGATACGCACCCCATCAAGCCATTCCAGCTTTGGTAAGCTCGGATCGTATTGAGAGGTCAGAACCGTCACATGATGACCGCGACGGACTAATCCGCGGGCCAGTCGCTCAACGTAGATGGTAAGACCACTGGTATAAGGACGGTAATAGGTCAGGGCACAGAGAATGCGCATATTTGGGTTTTGAAACAAAGAACGAGAGGTAAGAAACCTCTCGTTAGCAGAACAACCTGGAGGCGACGGCGGGAATCGAACCCGCGAATGGCGGTTTTGCAGACCGCTGCATTACCACTTTGCTACGTCGCCACCGCTCATATTCTAGCACAGTACTGCTAACCTCGCAACTATGGTGGTGATCGATCTACCTTTCACCCATGGGGATACTTGATGGGCTGCTCGTCTCGCTCACTCTTCACTCTTCGCTACTCGCTTTGTTGCCACGGTCATGGAGGTAAGGAACGTTGCAAACTTCTCCATGGCGGAGAGCGATCGCCGCAGTTGTAGCATCTACGACCTTCACCAGATCGGTTGGCGCCAGACCGATCATGGTACCACGTTGACCGGCATTGACATAAATACGCGAATGATCCAGCGCCGACTCGTCAAGGTACGATTCCCAACGTTTTGCTGTTAACGCCAATGCACCAATTCCACCGATTCGTAGGCCGGTGAGTCGTTCGACCACTTCACGCGGAACCAGGTCGAGGTGTTTCACACCGACGAGTGATGCCAGTCGTTTGAGATGAAGCTGACAATCTGCCGGGATCATTGCCAGCAGTGGGCGCGTTCCAGTACCACTGACAACCAGGGTTTTGAAGACATGCGCTGCCGGCACGTCAAGAGCTGCGGCTACTGCTACTGCATCTGGCGCGGATGGATCATATTTGTGGATGGTATAAGGAATGCTATAACGTTCGAGTAAACGCATTGAATTGAGCTTCTCGGCCATAGGTTACATTGTTTCTGTCTCGATAAGGGGAATAGTGATAAAAAAGGTTGTCCCTTGTCCTGGCTGGCTTTTCACCGCAATCAGTCCTCCCATACGATGACAAAGTTGTCTGGCAATGGCCAGTCCAATACCTACGCCGCCGGAGCGTTGGGTGAGCGGTTCTTCAAACCGCGTGAATGGCTCAAACAAGCGATCAAGCTGGGCCGCACTCATTCCAATGCCGGTATCGCTCACGCTAAGGTTCAACATTGCCGAGCCATCGGCATGCTCTTGAACAGCGACGGTCAGTTTGATTTCACCGCGATGCGTGAATTTTACGGCATTCTGCAACAGATTCAACAAAATCCGTCGCACTTTGTCGCGATCGATGATAATAATCTTGCGTGGATCAACCTTCAGGTCAACAATCAGGGAATTCTGCTGAGCCTGTGCCAGCGGAGTTATTGTGTTTTGTACCTCATCAACCAGTAAGCTAATCGGCCATCGTCCGGGCACAATTGTAACATCACCGGCTTCCAGCCTGGCCAGCTCGATCATATCATTGATCAGATGCAATAGTTGTTCGGCTGCTCCACGCATTCTGGTCAGTTGATCTTTCGCCCGCTCCGGAGATAACGTACCTTCTCGAACATCTTCATAGAGCAGCTCACAGTATCCTAGAATAGTTGTTAACGGTGTGCGCAATTCGTGACTGATATTGGTGAGAAACGCGCTCTTGGCGCGAGCCGCTGCCGAGGCTGCCGTTTGCGCTTCGAGCAGTACCCGTTCCAATTCTTTGCACCGCTGCACCTGAGCGGCTTCGTCATGATGATCTGCATGATTCGGCTGAAGTTCGGTCATGCCCGCCAGAATGAACTATCCTTCCCATTCGATGTCATCTGAATACCGAATTACTGCCTATAAGAGAGAAGGATTGCTGCGATAAAAACAAGACAAACATGTAACGCCAATGGCATATTGGCGCTGCCTGGGAATTTCAGCCGTAGTAACGGGTTGCACAAAAAATCACCGTCCAGTATGTTTGCCAGCCAGCTTTCATTATACGCTGTCAGATAGTATTTTTACAAGGGGAAAGAGAGTAAAAGTTTTGTTAATATAACATCTATTCTTTCATCAACTGTTCAAGGAAATCACGAATCAGCACACTCTGTGCTGTTGTATCGGTCAAGAACGCATCGTGTCCGGCATCGGTTGTGATCAAGTGAGTGGTGAATGATCGACCGACACTCTGGGCTGCGGCTGCCATCCGGTGCGTTTCAGTTGGTGGGTAGAGCCAATCACTACTGTACGCCAGGGCCAGGAATCGAGCACGGGCCAGATCGAAAGCCGCGGCCAGCGAACCGTAGCGTGCGGCCAGATCCCAGCTATCCATTGCACGAGTAATCACCAGGTACGAATTGGCGTCAAACCGATCGTTGAAACGAGCTGCTTGATGTTCGAGATAGTGCTCGATGGCGAAGCATGGTCCAAGGTCGAGAATCTCACTATCAACCCGACGGCCAAAGCGCTGTTCGAGCTTTTCCTCACATAGGTAGGTGATATGCCCAAGCATACGCGCCACAGCCAAACCATCACGCGGTGGTTCGCCATCGTAATAATCGCCGCCTCGCCAGCGGGGATCGGCCATAATGGCCCGTCGTCCAATATAATTCCAGGCGACCGTCTGTGGGCTAGAGCGGGCACTGGTCGCGAGCAAGATCGCACCGCGTACCCGTTCCGGGTACTCCACTGCCCAGGCCAGGGCTTGAAACCCTCCCATCGAGCCTCCTGCAACCGCCAGGAGGGTATCTATCCCCAACGCATCGATCAGACGTTGTTGGGCACGCACCATGTCTTCAATCGTAATAATGGGAAAGCGCGAGCCATAAGGCTTTCCATCCGCCGGGTGTGGACTCGAGGGGCCGGTTGAACCACGACAACCGCCGATCACGTTCGAGCAGATAACAAAGTAGCGATTCGTATCAAACGCACGTCCCGGCCCGATCATCGCATCCCACCAACCCGGTTTGCGGTCGGTAGGATGATGGTAACCGGCAGCGTGGGCATCACCGGACAGTGCATGCAAGATCAAAATTGCATTTGAGCGATCAGGTGCTAACTCACCGTATGTTTCGTAGGCTAACGTTAGTGGACCCAGTGTGGCGCCACTAGTCAGCTTCAGCGGGGTGGTCCAATACATGCGTTGAGTACGTACAATACCAACCCCTTCTGAGATTGGCGCATGGCTCAGTGCTTCCATCCAGATACTCCTTGCCGGACAGATCGCAGTGACACCATTGTCAGTGCGATCTGTCGCGGCCCCTATGAAGGTGTTCCGGCCAGTGCCTGATCGAGATCGGCAAGAATGTCGTCAATCGTCTCCAATCCAACCGAAAGCCGCACATAATCGTCGGTGACACCGGTTAATCGTTGCTCTTCCGGTGTTAACTGGCTATGCGTCGTTGTAGCTGGATGGATTGCGAGGCTCTTCGCATCGCCGATGTTCGCCAGATGCGAGAACAGACGAAGCCGCTCGATAAAGATACGACCGGCAGTGCGGCCTCCTTTCAGCCCAAAACCGACGATCCCACTCTGGCCGCGCGGTAAGTACTTCTGAGCAAGGGCGTAGCTCGGATGGCTGGGCAGACCAGGATAGTTGACCCACGCCACTTTGGGATGTTCGCTCAGGTAGCGAGCCACTGCCAGGGCATTTTTACTGTGCCGTTCCATCCGCAGGGGCAGGGTTTCCAAACCTTGCAAGAAGAGGAAGCTGTTGAACGGACTAAGCGCTGCGCCAATATCGCGCAAACCTTGCACGCGAGCTTTGATGATGTAGGCCAGATTGCCAAAAGCCTGAGTGTAGATCAAACCGTGATAGCTTGGATCGGGACTGGTGAATTCGGGAAACCGTCCGCTGGCAGCCCAATCGAACTTTCCGCTATCAACAATGATCCCACCGATGGCGGTACCGTGACCGCCAATATACTTAGTCGCTGAATGAATAACGATGTCAGCCCCGTGTTGAATCGGCTGCCATAGATACGGTGTCACGGTGGTTGCATCAACAATCACCGGCACACCCTGGGCATGCGCAATCGCGGCAATTCGCTCTAGGTCAAGCACATCGAGGCGCGGATTCCCCACCAGCTCGAGGAAAAAGGCTTTAGTACGACTATCAATTGCCGCCGCAAAACCGTCATAGTCACGCGCATCCACAAAGCGAGTCGTGATTCCCAATCGTGGCAGCGTATGGCGGAAGAGGTTGTACGTGCCACCGTAGAGGTCCGACGAGGCAACAATATTATCACCACTACCGGCCAAATTGAGGATCGCCAGCGTTTCGGCAGCCTGACCCGACGATAATGCTAGCGCTCCCACACCGCCCTCCAGGGCCGCCATCCGCTGCTCGAAGACATCGGTGGTTGGATTCATGATTCGGGTGTAGATGTTGCCGAACTCTTGCAGGTTGAACAGACGAGCAGCGTGATCGGTGTCCTTGAATTGATACGATGTTGTGGCATAGATGGGTACCGCCCGCGAGCCAGTCGTTGGATCGGGAATTTGCCCGGCGTGGAGGGCAAGTGTCTCAAAACCGGTAAAGCGTGGAGCATCGGACATGACAACCTCCTCAGAATAGCTAAGCCAAATTGCAGGCAACAAAAACGCCCTCAACTTACGATGAGGGCGTGAAATCATTGCACAGGGCCATTCTTCCACGTCGCTCATCTTCCAGAACACTTCTGCCGGACTTAGCACCGTTCGTATGCGGCGACGCATACGAGGGTTGCTGCGGTTTCAACGGGCCGGTCCCTCCACCGCTCTGGATGAGTGCGTGTACGTTGTTGAGGTACAGTTATGGTGTCGCCTGCACCATACAGTATCAGTAATATAAACTATGCGACGCGGATTTGTCAAGTATCTTTGCAGCGTTTTCACTCCATCCGACAGTGATGAGCTGAGAGAGGGAGAGAGAAACTCCCAAACCGGCCGACGCGGGTGCAGAGGGGCGCAGCTTTCGCTTCCGACGGTGGCCTAGGCTGGTAGGACTTCTTGACTACGGCGCAGCAATCGGCCAATGAAACCAGGCGACGAAGAGATCACCGTGTGGACGGGCGCCAACATAGCCGCCGCCAATTGCCGCCGGGCCGTTGGGCAAGCCATACGCATTGGCGACCAGCTCGGCGCAAATGGCTAATCCGAACCCGTGCCCGCTGCTGCCGTCGCTACTGAAGGTAAACCCACCGTAAAACAGATCGCTCCATTGCAGACCGAACCGTTGCTCAAGCGCCGTGCGTTGTAGCAGATCAATGCGATTAGCAACGACAATCCGTAGTGAGGGTGTTTCACATTCAAAGATAGGGAAAATGCCAACCATTACCCGCCGGTCAGCGCTGTGGCGTGTAGCATTGTTGATCAGGTTGTAAAACACGCGATCAAGCGCCGAAAACTCAACACAACGGTCAGCAACCACACCATTATAACGGGCATCAACCGTGATACTGGCCTGACCATCGGGTAGACGGTAATCAGCGTGTTGCCACTTTTCAAGCAGCAGATCGACCCCGTGTGCACGTAACTCAATGTCGCGGGCAGTACGTACCGGATCAAGATCGGGTAAACAGTTGCGCATGATCTTCAGATGATCGCGAATCAGTAGATATATGCGCTCGATGTCATCTGGTCGTACCTGACCAAGTTCGATAAGCTGCAATTGCAGAGCTAGCGCCTGGAGCGAACCACCACGTAAGTCGTGGAGAACCTGGCCGAGATGGGCATCAGCCTGATGCAGTGAAAGATTGCGCAGTTCGTGCATCAAATCATGCCAATGCGTTTCTTGCAGTAATTGCTGCAAACGATGGAGATCAATCTGCCGTTGTTGATCAAATTCGGCAAAGATCGTGAGGAGGGTCTGATACAATTCCCGTACTGTTCTCTGTATGGTTTCAGGCAACTCGTGAATACTGGCGCTACTGCGGCTGCGCGTAAAAGGATCGTGGCGAAGGAAGGGCAGGTTACATGGCGCGAGAGCCTTGACAGTTTCATCGCTAAGTGGAAATGCGCCAGACATTTTAAACTCCTGGGTTGTGTCATCAGTACAACACTTCTTATCTCATAGTGTTGAACGGTATTATAACCGATTTTAGATGTTCACTGACAAGACATATAATTGCAAATATGTACATCCTGTCACACAGTATGTCACGTTAGTGATTATCACGAAGAAATGCGGCACAGGCTTCAGGAATACTGGGATTAATAAAAATGCCGCTCCCCAGCTCGAAACCGGCCATGTACGAGAGACGCGGTACCACAGCGAGATACCAGTGAAAATAGCCATTTTCAGGTTCTTTAGCTGGTGTTGAACGGAGCACCAGATTAAAATCAGGATCGTTCAACCGGTGGTATAGCCGAGAGAAGACTTCACGAATTGCATCGGCCAAACCATCCAGCTCTGGCTCGGTGATATGGAAGAAACTGGCTCGATGTCTGCGTGGTAAAATCCACATATGAAATGGTGAAGAAGCTGCGTAGAGGACAAAAGCAACAAACGCATCATTCTGGTAAACGATACGCTCACGCTGGGTCAGTTCATCGTCTAACATCGCGCAGAAGACACACTGACCAGTATCATCAAAAAAACGACGTGCTTCTTCAATACGATGACGAATATCGCCCGGTACAACCGGTACCGCCATAAGCTGGCTGTGCGGATGTTGGAGCGATGCCCCTGCTCGTTCACCGTGATTCTTGAAAATGACAACTTGCTCGATGCGCGGATCACTGCTCATCGCCAGACCACGGTTCAGATAGGTTGCCAGTATCAAACGTATCTCGGCGTGACTCATCAAACCAAGCGTAGTATTGTGCTGCGGATGCTCGATCAATACCTCGTGGTAGCCGTAACCGCTTAATGTGCGCCGTACCCCATCAAAATGGCGAACAACTGGCCCGTGTTCGTGCAATGCCGGGTACTTATTACGCACAATGCGTACCTGCCATGGACCGGTAGGCGGGTAACGATCAACTTCCAAGTCGAGTTCCTCGTTCCCTATACAAAAGGGGCACTGCGGGTCGTGAGGTGGACGTTCAGCAGTCAGCGGTTGATGACGAGTCTCGGTAAAGGTATTGGGACGACGCGCACGTTCGCTGGCGATGATGACCCATTCGCGGGTTGCGATATTTTGCCGTAATTCGGACATGCAATCTGCTCCACAGCGGACTTTAGGCCGCAGCATCGCACTGTAGGATATGATGTATTGTAGCGATGATAGGCTGTATCGGCAAGTGATACCGCGGTAACGGTGTATCACGCTATCGTTACAATACAGCAATCGACGAAAGGCAAAATGACGGTATACCAGGGCTGTTCAAAGTTCTTCTGACCATCGTTCGTTGAAAGGGGTCGATCCGATCCTTCGTACTGTGATGATAGGTCGGAAAACACCCTCTCGCTCATTCCTCATGTTATACCTTCAGGCAATTGACAGTTCGAGAGCCTGAGCCACGCGCTCGCCGACGCAAAGGCGCCTCATTCCTCACTATACCTTCAGGCAATTGACAGCCTACTCTGATACGCATACAATGAAACATCAGATGATATGATCTTTTAAAGACATCCAAACTGTCGTTTAACCAACAACCTTCATCGTTCCGCACATCCCGCGTGATGAAGGAGATTGTACGCGGGAGTATGCAGACAAACTGCTTAGGAGATGATAATGTCGATCAAGCATCAACGATTGGTCGAACAGGTCATTGACCACTTACGACAACAAATACAGACAAATGTTTATCCGGTCGGGAGCAGGTTACCACCAGAACCACAGCTCATGACCCAACTTGGTGTCGGACGTTCGACCATTCGGGAAGCGATTCGCGCCCTGGCTCACGAAGGTCTGCTTGAGGTCCGGCAAGGTGATGGTACCTATGTGCGCACCGCAACAACGACCGCACCATTGGCTGTGCGATTACGGCAAGCCAGAGTCCAGGAAGTCCACGAAGTACGACGTGCGCTTGAGCTGGAGGTAGTGGCCCTGGCTGCCGGTCGGCGTAGCGATCACGACCTGGACATGATGCGACAGTGGTTGGCAGCTCGCACGGCAGCGCTGAAAGATGGCGATGTTGCCACCGCTCTTGCCGCAGATATTGAACTGCACTGCGCTATTGCTAGAGCTACTCAAAATGAAATATTGAGCGATCTCTACCGGGTATTTGCCGTTACCTTGCGTGACGCGCTTGGCGTTCTGTGGGATGTTACGACTCCATCGAGTGATGATCATTCCCATGCTGATCTCGTTGCCGCGATAGAATCCGGTGATTCAGAACGAGCAGTAGCAGTCGCACGCCAGATTCTGGTCTACCACGAAGCAACGATCTATCGATCTTCAAAAGGAGGGTAAAGGTGCTAACCGGTACGTGATCGCGTGTTGTCTCCATCAAACATCAGATCATCAGATGTTATGAAAGGTACGACTGTATGGAACTGTTGGATTTTGGTTTAATCTTTGGTGCAGCCCTCCTCGCCGGTGCACTTAACGCGATTGCCGGCGGTGGTAGTTTCATTTCGTTTCCTGCCCTGCTTGTCGCCGGTGTGCCACCTATCATTGCCAACGCTACAAACGCACTTGCACTCTGGCCGGGAACATTGGCCAGTGTCAAGGCATACCGTCAAGAAATACAGGGTCAGCGGCGCGACCTCATCCTCTTCAGTGGGTTAAGCCTGATCGGTGGCCTACTTGGCGCGCTTCTCCTGCTCTACACTGATGAGCAACGTTTTACTACGCTTATCCCTTATCTCTTGCTCTTTGCGACTCTGGTGTTTACCTTTAGCCCACAGGTAACTCGTCTTACTCATCGTGTCGTAGGCACGAGCGGCAACAAGCAGCGGATTCTTGTTGCCGTTGTGTACGTAGCGATTGCAATTTACGGCGGCTTTTTTGGCGCAGGATTGGGCATCTTGACCTTAGCAGCATTGGCATTGCTCGGCTATACGAACATTCACCAGATGAATGCCTTGAAGACGTTACAGGCATCGTTGATTAACGGTATCGCAGTTATCACCTTCGTTGTGACAGGCCTGATTGCGTGGACGCCAGCGCTCGTCATGACGGTTGGGGCTATGATCGGTGGTTACGGTGGTGCAGCGATTGCTCGTCGCATCAATGCGAGCCGAGTGCGCACTGTCGTTGTCTGGCTGAGTATTGGCTTAACAATCTGGTTTTTTGTTCGTAGCTGAACGAAATCAAGAAGACCTCGTCTTGTACTCAGAGCCGTTCCGAAATCTCTCGTTCCAAACCCTGGCGGCTGCTCCTCACCGTTCTGATGCAATCGCAGCGGCCCTGGGGGCTGCCGACGGCGACCGTGCCAGGTGAAACGCAGTGGTCGCCGCGCAGGAAGACGATGCGATGCACCGTAATCCAGACAACGTCGGTCGGAGAGTAGAGGCGCAGCGGCGCTGCGCCTCTACGACTCCTCCTTTCCGAACAAGTTCATCATTGCGGAGAAACGTTCCGAAAAAAAATAGACAGGTAACGCGACTCGACGTATACTTTGCTTTCGAGTTAGTCTCTTTTTACCTTCGTCCGAGAAAGTGTTATAATCTGTGACGATAAGCATCTTTTTGCCCTGACCAAAAAATTGTGTCAAGTTTAGGAAGTTGTAAATTTTTTGGCAAGAATCCTATGATTGTCCTACCTTATCCGTCTAAATTATTTATTCTTCGCTATATTTCAGTTGTACTTGCTATATTCACATTGTTCATCATTGACTCTCCAATATACTACAGGATACCGTTCAATATTCCGATAGAACTTTATTCACGCGGTATTGGTGAAACAGAATCCGGTGATGGCAAGACATTTCGCTGGTTCGCAACAGACGCGGCTATTACTTTTTTTGGTCTGGATAACGCAACGCACATGCTGGTAATGAATCTACATAATGACCTTTTACAGCGCCAACTAACGATTCAAGTAAACGACACACCTGTTGTTCATTATAATGTGCGACCGTCTTGGCAGAAAATATACTTGTTGATACCGAAAACACAGATTACATCTTACATTGATACACTTGCATTACGTATTCCTACGCTGTCTCCAGATACAGACCCTTCTTTTGGACTTGCAGTATCCGAACTTGCAATTCATCAAATTGATAAAGGTACGCTCTCTCTTTTCGTTATCTTTGCTTTGCTTGCAATTGCATTTAGTATCGATCTACTCGGCTATCTAACAAAACTCACGGCAACCGATCGCACTTGGGCGGTGTGGATGGGAGTGCTCGCGAGTGGATTTATCCTTGCCAACTGGCGTTTGCAAGCTGTGGTGCTGTTGCCAATCTGGTTGTTCATGACTTTGATCGCTATCTGTATAACCGCTCTGCTCCAATGGTGTACCAGCCGTCGGCAACCATGGTCACCCTGGTTTTCGAGGGCATTGATGCTTTCCGTCATGCTTTTCGTGCTTCATGCTACAACCTTAAACGCACCTGCTTTCGTTGATATAGATCACCGCGCTAGAGCAAACCACATCTTGCAAATCGCAGCCGGCAATGCTGCTGCGGTGCAGGCCAAACTGTCAAATCAATATGAATGGGGTATAAGCTCTGTACCTTACTCATTGCTAAGCTACTACTTTTTTGTCCCTCTTGCAACATTCCTGCCATCAACACTGTCAATGACTACTGGATTGAAAATAGTGGTGAGTCTCATCAATGCGACCATTCCCTCCTTGCTTTACGGTCTTATGGTCAATGCCAGTTATAGTCAACGGTCAGGTTTTTTGGCAAGTGCACTCTACATCGGCTTACCGGTACAACACATCTACTTCCATGATGGTAGCTACCCGACGATTATAGGTTTGTGGTTTACCGTACTGACCATTTTCGTGATTCAGGTGTTTGAACGACGGTCGGCCTGGTCATGGATTGGATTCCTGATAGTAACTGCACTTATCGTCATTTCATTATTGATCTACGTCATGCATATTGTATTCTTACCCGTGGTGTTAGGGGTAGCTGCCCTGATCGCATATGCACACCCAGCACTGCGCCCAACAAGTTATCGATTATTCTCAGTAGTCGGCATTAGTATCATCATCGCAATCCTTCTCTATTACGGACAATTTATCCTCTCTACCGTTTCAGCAGTTATTGATCGCCTTCAAGCGAGTACGCGAGTCGGTCACGATTCGCTTCCATCGCCTCTTGTTGGTTCTTTTCTCGAACAAGTATGGGGTCACACCCGCTTACTGCCAGTTGTATTATTGCCGATAGGACTATTCCTGATGTTTCGGAAGGGAGCAACTATACATCTGGCAATGATGAGTGGTTATGTGGTACTCTTGATCATTAGCTGCCTGGTTGACACACAGTTCAGTTTGTGGAATAAGCACTGGTATTTCTGTCTGCCGGCGCTTGCGATCTTGCCAGCAATCGTCCTGGATTCTTTCGTCCAACGAGGCTTTGCCGGGCGAGTGATTACAGCTATACTCGTAGCTTTTCTACTCTGGGAAAGCACCCTGGCCTGGTTACTGCGGGCGATGATCTACGAATGGTCGCTGCGAACACTGTGAAAGTTATAACTGGAACTCAGGTTGTGCAAGTTCCTGCCGGGCGATGAATGGGTTTTCTAAACCAAACATTCTTCACCGCACTATTTTTGCGTGCTGGCGTCCATCCGTTCCGAAATCACCATTCATCGCGCAGAGAAGTTTCCGTATGCGTAGAACGGG
>Ga0308407_1000488_pt1 | contig 28742 bp, 27 predicted proteins | sample HotsprSampleMSe2_FD_203476 | JGI IMG/M metagenome (GOLD analysis project Ga0308407, IMG submission 203476) | Hot spring phototrophic mat microbial communities from Mushroom Spring, Yellowstone National Park, Wyoming, United States - 20060911_MSe2 ...
TAAGTATGAGACCCTGAAATAAATTCAGGGTGACGTATAAGTGATGTGTGGTGTTTAAGGTGATGTATAAGTGATGGTGATGTTTAGGGTAACGTATAGGTAGTGTTGTTCAGGGTGACGCTCCCACCCCGTCATGCTGAACTTGATTCAGCATCTCAAAGACGGGACCCTGAAACGAGTTCAGGGTGACGTAAAGGCAAAGACGAGACCCTGAAATAAATTCAGGGTGACGTAGGGGTGGTGTTCAGGGTGACGCATAGAAAAAAACGAGACGCTGAAGCGAGGGGGGTGAAAAACGAGGCTGCTTTGGAAGCGAGAATACGAGTTCGCAGTGACGGAGGGGGGAATGGTACTACGAGGAGTGAAGCGACGAAGCAGTCTCATGTTTCTGGTTTTAACCCGGGACCCCAAAACAAGCGCAGGGTGCATAAGGCTATTCTTTCTTGAGGGGGTTTGGGGTTTTTTGAAGGTAAGAGGCGACCCGAAAAAGGGGTCGCCTCTTTCAAGAGGTTCGTCTCCGCTCTTCGAGAGCGTCAAGAGCTCGCTCGATTCGTTTCAACACCCTTTCTTTCCTCAGAACCGAGAGCAGTTCGAAGAGTCCGGGGCCCACTTTTTGTCCGGAGACTGAGACACGCAGGGGGTGGATGAGTCGGGCAGCTTTGAGGTTGAGTTCTTCGGCTTTCTTCCGGATCGCATTCTCCAGGGTCTCCACGGTAAAGTCGGGGAGATCCTGCAACGCTTTCAAGCATTCCCGGAGTATCTCCTCGGTCCCCTCGGGAAGAAGCACTTTCTCGAAAGCCTCGGGATCGAAAGCAAAGTCCTCCCGGAAAAAGTAATCGGCTTCTTCCACGATTTGAGCCAGGTATTTCAGGCGGTCTTTCATGATGGCGATGAGGTTCTCGAGGTATTCGAGGAATTCGGGGGTAAAATCTTCCTCCCGGAAGCGCCCTTCCCGGAGGAGAATGTCTCTGAGAAGGGATGCCAGATAGCGGTTATCGGTCTTACGGATGTACACCCCGTTCATCCAGTTGAGCTTATCGAGGTCGAAAACCGCAGCGTGTTTGGTTACCTGGGAAAGGGAGAAACGTTCGATAATCTCTTCTCGGGTGAAAATTTCCTTTTCCTCTTCCCCGGTAGCCCAGGAGAGCCGGGCCAGGTAATTGAGCATGGCTTCGGGTAAATAGCCTTTGTCACGGTAATAGGTTACCGAAGGGGAGCCGTGGCGTTTGGAGAGGCGGGTGCGGTCTTTTCCTAAGATCATGGGGATGTGCGCAAACTCGGGTACCGGAAAATCGAGCGCCCGGTAGAGGAGGACCTGGCGGGGAGTATTGGAGATGTGGTCGTCACCCCGGATAACGTGGGTAATCCGCATCAGCGCATCGTCCACCACACAGGCGAAATTATAGGTGGGCATCCCGTCGGACTTCATGATCACGAAATCGTCGAGTTCCTGGTTGTGAAACAGAACCTCCCCCCGGAGCATATCCTGGAAGGTGGTGGTTCCGGGAGGAATGAAAAAGCGCAGCACCGGTTTTCTTCCCTGCTCTTCCAGGCGCTTGCGTTCAGCATCCGGTAGCGCATAGCACTTCCGATCGTAGCGCCAGCTTTCTCCTTTGGCAATTACCATCTGGCGGCGTTCTTCGAGTTCCTCGGGGGTACAGTAGCACCGATACGCAAGACCCTCCCGGAGGAGCTTCTCGGCATATTCCCGGTAGAAATGGAGCCGTTCGCTCTGAAAATAAGGACCATAGGGACCCCCCACCCGGGGTCCCTCGTCCCAGTGAAGCCCCAGCCACTCCAGGCTCTCCAGAATCACTTCCACCGAGGCCTCGGTGGAACGGACCACGTCGGTATCTTCGATGCGGAGAATAAAGGTTCCCTTCATCTTGCGGGCAAAAGCCCAGTTAAAAAGCGCGGTTCGTGCTCCTCCCAGATGCAAAAATCCGGTAGGACTGGGTGCAAACCGTACCCGCACTCTATCCATTCGTCTTCACTCCTTCCCTGGGAATCACAAAGAGGCCTTTCCCCTCGGCCACCACTTCCCCGTTCTGCACCACTTCCCCACGGGCTTCAAGGAGACGTCCCTTCGTTTCGATAACCCTGCCCCGCAGGGTAACCAATTCTTCGGTACGGCAGGGGCGGAGGAACTTCACTTCCAGGGTCCCGGTTACCGCAATCTCCCCGGTAGCCTTCACCGCATGGGACATGACTTCATCGAGGAGTGCGGCCACCATCCCCCCGTGAACCACCCCCTCAAAACCCTGGTAGTACCAGGGAACCACCGTCTCGGTAACGGTGTCGTCACCTTCCTTTCGGAAACGCAATTGAAAACCGTGGGGGTTAAAATTCCCACAGAGCCAGCACCGACTGTTATCCACAAAGGCCATATTACATCGACTCCTTCTTTTGGATTTCGGAGAGAAAAACGAATTCGACTTCAGGGTCGGAAAAATGGGCCAGAAAATCGGCAAGCGCCCGGTAGGTGGATTCCCGGGGGTGTCCGATGGCGATGGCATAGCCCTTTTTCTTGGCTAAACGGACGGTTTCCTGGAGCTTGCCGGTAACGTAACCCACCGAAGGATAGGTATCCAGGAACACATCCCGTCGAAACGCCGGAACACCGGCTTCCTGTGCCTTCCAGAAAGCCACCGAGCGGGCAGAAGTGAGGCTATCGAGGAAATAGAGGCCTTTTTCCCGGAAATACGCAAAAAAGACCTTCATGAGCGCAGCGTCGGAGGTAGCCCGGGAACCCTTGTGGTTATTGAGCCCTTTGGCACCGGGAATGGTGGCACAGGCTCGATCCAGAAGCTCCCTGACTTTTTCCGGCGAGGCACCCACCCGGAGCAAAAAGCCTTCCTTGGAGTTTTCCCCCCCATCCATAGCTTCCATGGGGAAATGGATGAGGATTTCCTTCCCCTTTTCCTGAGCGAGCTTCGCCACCTCCTGGGTGTGCGGAAGGGCAGGCAGGACGGCGACGTTGAGCTTCACCGGGAGACTCAAAATTTTTTCCGCCATTTGCAGGTTGTATCCGAAATCATCGATCACCAGGGCCACCTGGAACCTGGGTTTCACCTGTAATTCCAGGAAAAACCAGGGTTTCTGCCGGAAAAAGAGGGTGTAGGTTTCGTTTTTTCCCTCTGTCTTACGTTCCCCCGAAAAACCAAGGTAAGGAAGGAGCTTCAAAAAGTTCTCCATCCTTTCCGCAAAGAGCTTCCGGGAGAGGTCGTCGGCAAAGAGCGCCCGGACCTGCCAGAGGTCGCTCCCTTCGCCCGGAGGGATTTCTTCCACCTTCAGGGCCTGTAAACGCACCTCCTGAAGAACCACCGCCGCACAGAGCTGGTCCAGTCCCCGCACAAAAACCTGAGCAAGCGCAAGGTGAGAGGAAGAAACCAGTCCCTCCCGTAACCCTCCCCAGAAGAGATACACTCCCAGAGAAAGGAGCGCCAAAAGAATCCACGGAACCGGTTTACGAAGCCACTTCATTTTTTTCAAGAAGCCCCTCAAGCTCCTGTATCGCCCGCTCAAACTGCCCGTTCTCATCTTGAACTTCGATATCGGGCGTAAGCCCCACCTTATCCACCGGGGTACCGTCGGCCAGATAGTACCGGGAAACGGTAAAGATCACCCCACCGCCATGGGAAAGAGGAAAGATCTCCTGCACCACACCCTTCCCAAAGGTGGTTTCACCGATGAGCTTTATCCCCAGGGCCATGCGGAGAATCCCGGCCATAATTTCGGCACCGCTTGCGGTACCCTTATTTACCAGCACCACCACCGGTTTATCCCAGATGGGACTGACAAAATTCTTGATGACTTCCCTTTTTCCCTCCCGGTCCTCGATGAAGAGGAGATCCCGATTCTGGGAAACAAAAATTCCCGCACAGAGGAGTGCCGAGGGAAGTAACCCCCCGGGGTTATCCCGCAAATCCACCACCAGGCCCCGGACCCCCTTATCCTGCAGGGCAAAAATGGCCTCTCGCAACTCGTTGAAGGTCTTCCCATGGAACTCGGAAATCCGCACCACCCCTATCCCCTCGGGGCGCACTTCGTACTCCACACTCTTTATGGAAATGATGTCCCGGATAATTTCCACCGTGAAGCGCTCCGGAGTGCCCTCCCGCTCAATCTCCAGCACCACCCTGGTTCCTTTCTCGCCGCGCATCTTCTTCACCGCTCGATCCAGGGAAATCCCAGCGGTCGATTCCCCGTCGATGGCGGTAATCACGTCTCCGGCCTTCACCCCGGCGCGCTCGGCCGGAGAACCCTTAATAGGAGAAACCACCGTGAGTTTCTCATTCTTGATGGCAATCACGAGGCCCAACCCTGAGAACTCTCCCTCCACCCGGTCGCTGGTTTCGATTTCAAAATCCTCCGGGTCGAGATAGCGGGCATAGGGGTCGTCAAGGGACTTCAACACTCCCCGGATGGCCTCTTCCATAAGAGCCGTCTCATTGAGGGGCTTCCCATTGATGAACTTCTCTTTGAGGAGGTTTACGGTCTCGAAGAAGGGTTTCCACTTTGCTTCGTCTATCTTCAGACCTTCCCATAATCCATAGGCGCTCCGACCGGCATTTACCCAGACAAAAATCCCACCCAGAAGCGCAATACCCAGAACCAACCACACCACTCTTTTTGTTCGCACCCTGTTCACCTCGATTTCTCTACTCTAACCATTGTAAGGGGTTTTCCTCCCGAGCTTTGTTCCCCACCCGGACTTCAAAGTGCAGAGTCGGTCCGTCCACCAGGCCCGTATCACCCACCAGACCGATCACCTGTCCCTCCTTGACTTCCTGGCCGGAACGCACCCGGAGCTCCTGCAAATGGGCATACACCGTCACCACATCCTGTCCGTGGTCGAGGATGACGGTCTTTCCATACCCCCGGATATTCTGGGCCAGAATCACCGTCCCCGAAGAAGCCGCCAAAACCGGTGCACCAAGTGGTGCAGCGATATCGATACCCGGGTTATAAAAGTTTACCCCATAGCGGGGGTCCTTACTCTCCCCGAAACTGCGCACCACCTTCCCCTCTTTAACCGGCCAGAGGAGGCGCCCTTTTTTAGCCGAAGAGGCTACAGGTCCCTCCCGCGCCGCCGCTAACTTTTTCTGCAAAGCCACAATCATCCCCTCCACCTCCTTCTGGGCCTGGGCCAGCTTCTTCCGGGTAGCCTGGAACTTCTCCTTATCGGCGTTCACCCTGGCAAGCATCTCCTGGCGGGCCCCCTTGAGTTTACCCAGGCGCTCGTTTTCCACCGCCAATTTCTCCTTGAGGGTACTCTCCAGACGCAGGTTGTTCTTGATCTCTTCCAGCTTGGCGCTCAGATTTCTCCTTTTCTCCACATGCTGGGTGATGGTCTGGGTCTCGAACTGGTGGTATTTGCGCAGTAAATACCATTTTTCCTCCCACTCCGAAGGTGAGGCGCTCTCAAGGAGAAACTCCCAGAAACTCATCCCAAAGTCCTGTCGATAGATTCTCACGAGCACCTCTTGCATTCTGGCCTCATTTGCGGCGATATTTTCCGAGAGGACTTCCACCTCCTTTTCAAGAAGGCTCCGTTCTTCCTGAAGCTCCAGAATCCGCTTTCGGGAGCGGGCCATATCGCTTTCCAGGCGCTCAATCTGGGCGTCCAGTTTTTCAATCTCCCGCAGGAGATTCTTCTCGTCCTTCAGGGCCTTCTGTAACTCCTGCTCCACCCGGATCTCCGCGTTTTTAAGCTCTGCAAGGCGCTTTTCCTGAGAAGCAATCTCCTTCTGCAGGTCTTCCTGCGCAAAGGAAAGTGGCACCGTCAAAAAAAGAAGCCAAAGCACCAGAAAAATCTTCCGCATCAGGATATCTCCCTCAGGACGTTGTTCACCGCCACCAGCGTTCCGGAAAGACTCAAAACGCCGCTCAAAAAAACGTTGATCAGCAAAAGAGGCAGGAAAAAGTCCTCAAACCGCACCCAGAAAAAGGTGGGGAAAGAATTCTCCAGGAAAGAGAGGAAGAACCGAAAAAAGAAACCGCTCACCACGAAAGCCGACATCCCTCCCAGGAATCCCTCCAGAAACCCTTCCCCCAGAAATGAAGCCCGGATCTGCCGGAAGGTCGCTCCCACAAGATACAGAACCCGGATTTCCTCCTGATAGAAACGCACCTTCAGGGTCACCATATTCCCGATTAAAAGCAATACGAACACGAAGACCAGAAACACCACCACTCCTCCCACACCCACAAAGAAGCGGTGAAACTGGAGGAGTTCCTCCACATTTTTACCTCCATAGACCACCTCATCGAAAACCCCGATCTTTTTCATCTCCGCAGCGAGTTTGGGCAAATCCTCCAACTTCCTGGGAAGCACCTCCAGAGAGGCCGGAAAGGGGTTCACCCCTCCGGGGAGGTCCTCCTCGGTGAGCTCAAAGTACTGCAGAAACCTCCGGCGAGCTTCCTCGGCATCCACCAGCACCACCTGCTGCACCGCCGCCCAGCTTTGAATCTTATCCTGGACTTCCCGGATACGTTCTTCCGGAACACCTTCGGCAAAAAAAGCCCGCAGGGTAAAGCTCCCCTTCCACATCTCCTTCATCCTATCGAGTTCCAGATATCCGAAAATAAACAGGTTGAGAATTCCCTGGGTGAGAAAAATACTCAAGCACCCCATGATGAAAAAGGAAGGTTTCCGGGCCAGCCGACGAAAAAAAAATTTCACGACTGCACCACTTTCCCCTTCTCCAGGGCCACCACCCGTCCGGGAAAGGTGCGGAGAAGCCCCTGGTCGTGGGTGGCCACAATTACGGTGGCTCCTTCCCGCCGAGCAAACTCAAAGAGCACCTCCACCACCGCCTGCGCCGACTCCTCATCCAGATTCCCGGTCGGCTCATCGGCCAAAACCAACTTCGGCCGGTGGATGAGGGCCCTCCCCAGACTCAGCTTCTGCTTTTCACCTCCCGAAAGCCACTCTACCCGGTAGGAGCCTTTCTTTTCCATCTGCAAAAACCGGAGCATCTGCCGCGCCATCCGGAGGGCTTCGCTGCGCCCGATTTTGAGCACCTCCAGGGGTACCACCAGGTTCTCAAGCACCGTCCACTCCGGAACGAGGCGCAGGTCCTGGAAAATCACCCCCAGACCCCGGCGCAGAAACGGCAGATACCTCTCCTCCAGATGACTGATCCGGCACCCTGAAAGCCACACCTCACCCCTTGTGGGACGCTCTTCCCTCGTCACCAGTTTTACCAGGGTGGTTTTGCCCGCCCCGGTGGGCCCGAAAAGAAACACAAACTCCCCCTCCCGGAAAGAGAGGTTCACCTCCTGCAAGGCCCTCACCCCGGTGGGATAGATTTTCGATACCTCCTTAAACTCCAGAAACGGCTTCATCTTTTTCCATTATACCATCGCTTACGCATCCATTCTCGAAAAACCAGCATCCCAAAACGCCAGAAAGAGGGGACGATCCTCCGCAACCGTCCCGGTTCTTTCCCGAGCCGCCAGAACCATTCTAACCCCAACCCCTGGAAAATGCCAGGGGCCCGCCGTTTCTCTCCGCTCCAGACATCAAAACTTCCCCCCACCCCCATGAAAACAAGCGGTGTCAGTGCCTCCCGGTGGGTATCGATCCAGATTTCCTGCCGGGGAGCACCCATCCCCACGAAAAGCACCTGGGGACGCAGCCGGTTGATGTCTTCGAGCACGTCTTCGTCCTTGGTAAAATATCCATGGTGGGTACCCACCACCTGAAGCCCCGGATAGCGACGCTGCATGGAAGAGGCGGCTTTCTCCGCTATCCCTTCCTTCCCTCCCAGAAAATAGAAACTCCAGTTCCGCCGCGCCCCTTCGAAAAGAAGCGCCTCGGCAAGCTCAATCCCCGCCAGACGCCTTATTTTCGACGTTCCTAAAAATCTAGCCCCCCACACCACCCCTATTCCATCCGGAACGAGGATCTCGGCCCGCAAAAGGACTTCCCGGAAGTACCCATCCTGCGACTGCCGGGCAAGCATTTCCGGATTGACGGTTATCAGGTGGCATTTCCGGCGTTTTTCGATGGCCTGAGCAACCAGCCCCACGATGGCTTTTTTATCGAGCTCACAGATGGAGAAACCCAAAAATTCCATGGTCTCACCGCAAAAGAAGCGCCCGCAGATACTCCTGCATCGTCTGGGCGCGCTCACAAAGAAGCTTTCCCACCGTCTTAGTTTTCTCCCGTAACCCGTGTCTTTTCTGGTAGGAGGCCACCAGAGTCTGGGGAGAGAGCTGTTCCCAGGAAAGGAGGTTCTCTTTGTCAAAGAAGGAAGCCAGAGCCTCGATCTTGGGATCCACGTTGAGGGCCACCCAGGGAATTCCCCGCATCGTCGCCAGAACCAGAGGGTGCAGGCGCAGACTGAAGACCATTTCCACGGTTTCAAAATACCGGAACACCGCTTCTATATCGGCGAAAAATATCCCCGGAACCCCAAGACGCCGGGCAAAACGTTCCACCACGCTTTCATCGAGTTCCCGATGAAAGGCGGCGAGTTCCATCTCCACTCCCTGGGCACGCAGAGCCTGCAGGGCGAGAAAAAGTGCTTCTTCTTTTTCATGGTCCACCGAACGCAGGAAAACGGCGAACTTCCCAGAATGCAACACCTTTCGCGGCGCAGGACAGGAGAGCGAAAAGACCGGGTCCACCCCCAGAAAGGTGCGTGATGGTGCCGCCCCAAGCTGCAGAGCCAGGGCTTTGCTTTCCTCATCCCGCAGAATGAGAAAGGCCCTCCGCAAAACCGAAGAAACCATGAAGCGGCTCAAAGGGTGTCGGAAGGGTCCCAGACCACAACCGTAAAAGAGGAGGGGCTTTCGCCAGAGAAGCGCCCACCGAAGAAGCACAAGATAGTAAAGAAGAGACCGAAAGCTCGAGGCATCCTGGAGGAGACTCCCCCCACCCACCACCACCGCGTCGGCGGTGCGGATTTTCCGCAGCACCGCCAGGAAATGCTCTCGAGAGACCACCTCTACGTCCGCAGGAAAAGGTATGAGGGGTCGCTCGTGCCGTAAAAGCACCCGGTAGGAAAAAGACCGGCCACTCTCTTTTCCGATTGTCTCCAAAGCCCGAAGGGAAGCGAGCAAACTCAGCTCGTCGCCCCAGTTTCCGAAACCGTAGTAGCCGAGCACAAAAAAGCAGGTAATGCTACTCCCCCCAGCGCGCTATCCGGTGATAGATCCACAGTCCCACCTTCAGTACCACCCAGTAGAGGAAAAAGACTGCGATACTCAGAGCCAGGGCATTCCCAAAACGCAAAAGCACGAACAGGAAGGGCGTATGGAGGTGGGAAAAAGAGTTCAGAAAAGTGGTGAATCCCACCGCCACCGCCAGCCACAGAAGCACCCGGTAGGCAGGACGAAAGGTAGATAAAGGGAAAACCGCCAGCAACCACAGAGCCGGATAACCGATCAAAAACTCCTTGGTCCGGGGTCGCACAAAGAGCATCCGCTCCAGCACCCCTCGCATGGTGCTCTCGAGCGTCCCAGCGGGAAAGAGGGGGAAATTTCCCGAACGGGTGAGGTAGAGAACCGCCCCGATCCCCACGATTCCCAGAATCAAAAGCTCAAACCGCTTCAGGTCGTCGAGGAAAAACTGCCCGATGCTCACCCCCAGGGAACGGGATTTGAAGAGATAGAGTAAAAGAAGTAGCGGCGGCAAAGCCAGGGAGACCTTCACCCCGAAGTACTGGTGGATCCGGAGCACAAAGAGCCAGTGGTAGAGACCTATGGAAACCACCATGGCCCCGGCAAAAAGGACAAGAAATGCCATCCCCAGGCCCTGGAAAACATGCTCTTTTTTGAAACCCTCCACGCACAGGATCGCCGCCAGGGTGGGCACCACGATCCCCGTCCACAGTCCCAGAATTTTCATGCCCCACAGGGGACTCAAAAAGATGGAAAGAAAAAGCACCGCAAGCGACGTCGCAAAAGGCCACAGCTCGAAGGTGAAAAAGGATTCAAAAAGGAGCATGGTGAAGAGGGCCACCGCCAGAGCGAATAAAGCCAGAACCCAGGAAGGCATGGCAAAAGGACGGTGGGGCACCGGAACCCGCCCCAGGGTGAATCCGCTCTCTTCCAGCGCTTCCAGCACACCCTGGAAATAGGAGAGGTTCCGCTCCAGGCTCTTCGCCGAAGGAGAATCGGTAAAAGCCCGCAGATACAGAACCGAAACCGAACGCTCCTTCACCGCCCGCAGTAATCTCTCCCTGGCGGTAAAAGGCGTATAGTTCTTGAGCTCATCCTGGGCAATGCTGTGCACCCGAACGGTCCACTCCGGCGAAAGGGCGCTTAAAGTGGTTTCCCCTTTTTGCCCCACAAACTCCAGGTACCCCCAGAAGATCTGCCGCTCCCTCAAAAAAGAAGCCATCCGCCGCAGAGAGGCTGGCTCGTTATAGCCCAGGACCGAATCTCCCTGAAAGATGATTCCTTCCGCTTTCTCAAACACCGGGTCCTTAAGGAGTGCCTCCAGGGTCTCCGGAGGTAGGTCGTAGCGGTTGAGGGGCCGCAAGATCACCCGAAAACCGGCATCGGCGAGAAACTGCACGAGCTCCCGGTCCCAGCCCAGGCCCATTTTATCCTCTTCCTCAAAGAGGACGTTCGTCCCCACGATTCCTTCCTGCGGCTCTTCCACCGTTTTCCCCAAAATCCTGAGCTGACGGACGATGGTTTCCCGGAGTTTGGGGTCGGCAACCCCAAAATAGCGCAAAAAGGTTCTACCGGCGTAGGCTACCGGGACCGCCCTGCCGGCATCTTTGAGGCGTCTCAGGGAATACTCATTGACGCCGATGGCGCTAAAACCCATCTCCTGGAGTTTGGACAGGAGTGCCAGGGAATCTACCCCCTGGGTCCTACTCAACCATTCGATGTCGTCCCAATCCACCACCACTTCCACCCGGCGGTTATTGATCTCCCGCGAAATCCGGGTGGGAAGAAACGAGAGACCGGTCCCCAGTGCCACGATACAGGCCACAAGGAGTATAAAAATTCGGCGCTCCATTTACTCCCTCCGCTCTTCAATTTCGAGAAGCGGATCACCCACATCCACGGTGTCGTTTTCCCCCACGTAAACGTTGGTGATCACCCCGGGGTGCTCGATGGCAATTTCGTTTTCCATCTTCATGGCCTCCAGAATCACCACCACCTGCCCGGCTTTCACTTCATCCCCCTTTTTCACGTTCACCGAGAGAATCCGACCCGGCATGGGAGAACGGAGGGTGGTGGTCACCTTGAGCGCCTCACCACCCTTTTTCTCCGGCACCCGGGTGATATCCTGGATTTCAAAACCCTTCTTTGCACCCTCTTCAACGATTTCCATCACTTCTACCCGATATTCTTCACCGTTCACTCGGACCCAGAATCGACGCACTGGTTTCTACCTCCTCAAGAAATGAACCACGAAGCTCCCTTCCTGCAGGGCGATTTCTTTCCAGCCCCGGTTCCTGCGTAGAACATAAGGACAGACTTCCTTCTTCTCCTTTTCGGCCTTCAGCATTTCGGAGAGCACCGCGGTGATGGCCGCCACCACCTCCGGCGCTACCTTTAAACCCATGTCACACCGGGAAATTGCCATGTTTCCTCCCCCTCCTTCCCTCTCGCTTCGACCAGAAGACCTCCAGAGCCCTCCCCACCTTGAGGCGGGTGGCCGCCGGATCGATCACCTGATCGACGTAACCCCGCTTGGCCGCCTGATAGGGGTTATAGAATTCTTTCCGGTACTGCTCGATGAGCCTTTCCCGCTCCACCTCCGGGTCGAGAGCCTTCTCCAGTTCCTGGCGGAAAATAATGGCCACCGCTCCCTCGGCGCCCATGACGGCGATTTCCGCCGTGGGCCAGGCCAGCACCAGATCCGCCCCCAGATCCCGACTACACATGGCCAGATACGCCCCACCGTAGGCTTTGCGCACGATAACAGTAATCTTGGGAACCGTGGCCTCAGAGTAGGCATAGAGCATCTTGGCCCCATGGCGGATGATGCCCCCGAATTCCTGGTTGGTGCCGGGAAGGAAACCGGGCACATCCACCAGGGTGAGGAGGGGTATCCCGAAACAATCGCAGAAGCGGATGAACCGGGAAGCCTTATCCGCCGAATCAATGTCCAGACACCCTGCCAGGTGATAGGGCTGGTTGGCCACCACCCCCACCACCTGTCCACCTATCCGGGCAAATCCCACGATGATGTTCCGGGCAAAATCCTTCTGGACCTCAAAAAAGCTCTCCTGGTCCACGATTTCCTGGACCACCTTTTTCATGTCGTAGGGCTTGTTGGGATTGGGAGAGACGATCTCAAGAAGTGCCCGGTTTTCCCGCTCGAGGGGATCCCGGGTCTCTACGAAAGGCGGCTCCTCGGCATTGTTGGAGGGGAGATACTGGAGGAGCCGGCGCAAATCGGCAAAGCATTCCTGCTCGTTGCGGGCCACAAAGTGGGCTACTCCACTGCGGCTGGCATGGGTGGCCGCACCTCCCAGTTCCTCGGCCGAAACCTCTTCCCCGGTAGCCGCCTTCACCACCTGGGGACCGGTAACGAACATCTTGCTCATGCCCTCAATCATGAAGATGAAGTCCATGAGCGCCGGGGAGTATACCGCCCCTCCGGCACAGGGACCGGCAATCACCGCAATCTGGGGGATGACACCTGAAGCCTGGGTATTGCGCCAGAAAATCTGGCCGTATCCGGAGAGGGAATCGATACCTTCCTGGATACGGGCTCCTCCGGAATCGTTGATACCCACCAAGGGCGCCCCCACCTTGAGGGCCATATCCATGACTTTACAGATTTTTTGGGCATGCATCTCCCCCAGCGACCCACCCATCACGGTGAAGTCCTGGGAGTACACAAAAACCACCCTGCCCTCCACCGTTCCAAATCCGGTCACCACTCCATCGGCCGGAACCGCTTTCTCTTTCATGCCGAAGCGTTCGGAGCGGTGTTCCACGAAAAGATCCACCTCTTCGAAGCTTCCCTGGTCGAGGAAAAGCTCGACCCGCTCCCGGGCGGTGAGTTTTCCCGACTGATGCTGCTTCTCGATGGCTTTCTTCCCACCACCAAGCACCAGGGCTTTCTCTTTTTCCTGGAGCTCCCGAACCATCTCCTCAATCGGTTTATAGCTCATGGTCTTCCCTTTTTCCTCAAATTTCGTATTTACTACCAGATAATGTCGCCGAAGTCAAGGGGAGGCCGGCCAGACCACTCACATTCACGTGGACAGTCCGGATCTCCACGCCGGTGAGGTATTCCACCCGTTCCCGCAAATACCCCTGGATGAGCCTCCCGAATTGCGCCACCGGAAAGCCTCTGCGGAAAACACATTCCAGCTCCACCTCCATTCCCCTGTCAATCCGGCGGAGTTCGATGGTCTCCACCTTTTCCACCCAGGGAAGATGGGAGAGTAAAATGGCGATGAGGGAACGCAGGGCATTCTCGGTTACCACCAGTTTTCCCAGGTAACTGAAAGGGGGACGCACCACGGTCTTTTCCTGAGAGGAGTAAAACCATCGCCACACTACCACCGGAATGATATCCACGATCCCTCCCCACAGGTTCCGTTTGATTTCCACAAGGGGCACCGGGATGGTATGCTTCCCTTCGCTTTCCCGGGCTTCCAGGGCCATGGTGATCTCCTCAGGCGAAACCAGATGGTAGATTTCGAAAACCTCCTCCGGTAGGGGAATTTCCAGTCGCTCGCAGATCTTCTCCACCATGGGTCGGGAAATCCCCAAAACCAGGACCTTCTCCGGGTTCAGTTCCCGGAGGGCTTTTTTGACTTCCTCCCGGTGGGAGGGGAAGTAGAACATGGCCACCTTGGCCGCCTTAATCCGGGAGAGCTCCGCCTTGGAGGATTTCCCGGCGATGATGCGTCCCCGGGAGATGAGCAGACCATCATCGATGATGCAGTCGATGCCGTGCTCCTGGGCAATGTGCGGCGCCCGATAGCTCTTACCGGTACCGGTCGGGCCGATCAGGGCATAGACTTTCATAGACTTCTTTCCTTCTTCAAGAAAGCTTCAATGAAGTCATCGATTTCTCCATCCATCACCCTCTCCACGTCCCCGGTCTCGTAACCGGTGCGGTGGTCCTTCACCAGGTTATAGGGATGGAAGACGTAGGTGCGGATCTGGTTCCCCCAGGCAATTTCTTTGTGTTCACCCTTGAGTTCCTGGACCTTCTTTTTCTGCTCCTCCCGGTAGCGTTCATAGAGACGGGCCTTCAGAATCTTCATGGCCACGGCTTTGTTCTGGTGCTGGGAACGCTCGTTCTGGCACTGTACCACAATGCCGGTGGGAAGGTGGATGATGCGCACCGCCGAGTCGGTGACGTTCACATGCTGCCCTCCGTGCCCTCCTGCCCGGAAGGTTTCGATTTTCAGGTCCTGGGGATTGATATCCACTTCGACCTCCTCCCCCATCTCCGGGATCACATCCACCAGGGCAAAGGTGGTGTGCCGGCGCTTATTGGCATCGAAGGGAGAAATACGAATCAGCCGGTGCACCCCATGCTCGGACTTGAGATACCCGTAGGCATACTCCCCCTGAGCGATGAAAGTCACATGTTTCAGCCCGGCTTCTTCCCCCTCCAGCTCATCGGTGACTTTGGCCTCAAAGCCTTTCCGCTCGCAGAACCGCAAATACATCCGCAAAAGCATGGCCACCCAGTCCTGTGACTCCACCCCTCCGGCTCCCGAATGGATGGTGACGATGGCGCTCCCTTTATCTTCCGGCTCCCGGAAGAGCATCTGGATGTCCAGGTCCACCACTTCCGCAAAGAGCCCCTGGATCTCTTTCTGGAGCTCCTGGTATTCGGGCTCTGCGGGATTGAGGATCTCTCTCCACTCCTCCATCTCCTGCCACCGTTCCTGTAGCGCCCGGTATCGCTCCAGGATCTGCCGGAGGTACTTGTACTCTCCCAGGACCTGAGCTTGCTCCCCGGGATCGCTCCAGAAATTGCCTTTACTCATTCGCTCTTCAAGGGTTTTAATTCTTTTTTCCAGACCTTCCCGGTCAAAGATACTCACCGATTTCGGTGAGTTTCTCGCGGATTACTCCCAAAACGTTTTCCATATCAAGGGGCATGGTTCTCTTCTCCTCTCTTTCTCAGGTTTTCCCGCAGCAATGCTTATACTTCCGGCCGCTTCCGCAGGGACAGAGGTCGTTCCGCCCCACCTTCTTCTTTTGGTTTGCTTCTTTCGCTTTCTTCTGTAGAATCTGGGTCGTCGCCGAAGACCTCTCCACCCGTTCCGGCGAGCGAGCCTCCCGGACCACCTGAACCAGCAGGAGGTAACGCACCACGTCTTCACGGATACTGGCCACCATGTCCTGGAACATGGAGAAGGCCTCCATCTGGTACTCCACGAAGGGGTCTTTCTGCCCCACGGCTCGCAGCCCAATCCCTTCCCGCAGATGGTCCATGTTGTAGAGGTGCTCTTTCCAATGATGGTCCACCACCCGCAGAATCACATAGCGCGCAAGATCCTGGAAAACCTCTTTCCCCAGGTCGGCTTCCTTGCGGCGGTAGCGCTCCTCGACGAACGCCCGTAGAAGCTCTTTGAGTTTTTCGGGAGTCATCTCGGTCTTCTGCGCTTCCGGAATTTCGAGGCGCATCATGAAAAGGTCCTGGAGCCTGCGGTTCAAGCCTTCCCAATCCCACTCCTCCGGATAGGTTTTCTCATCGGCATAAGCCGAGACGATTTCGTTTACCACCTCCTCCACCATATCGAAGACGAAGGCACTCAGATCGTCTTCGAAGAGGATCCGCCTTCTCTGGGCGTAGATCACTTCCCGTTGCTTATTCATCACATCGTCGTACTGCAGAAGGGTCTTGCGGATCCCGAAGTGGTAGCCCTCTACCCTCTTCTGGGCCGACTCAATGGCCCGGTTCACCAGGGGATGCTCGATGGGAACCCCTTCCTCAATCCCCAGACGGCTCATGAGATTGGAAATGCGTTCCCCCCCGAAAAGCCGCAAAAGATCATCCTCCAGGGAGAGGAAGAACTGGGAAGAACCCGGATCCCCTTGCCGCCCGGCTCGACCCCGCAACTGGTTATCGATCCGACGGCTCTCATGTCGCTCGGTCCCCATCACGTGCAACCCTCCCAGAGCCTTCACTTCCTCGGCTTCCCGGTCGGTTTCCTCCTTGAACTTCCGGTAGAGTTCCCGGTATTTCTCCCGAGCCTTCTGCATTTCTGGGTCCTCGGAAGGGAAATATTCGGCGATCCGCCGGATGACTTCTTCACCGAAACCGAGGTTGCGCAGTTCTCTCTTCGCCAGAAAATCGGGATTACCCCCCAAAAGAATATCCGTCCCTCTTCCGGCCATGTTGGTGGAGATGGTTACTGCTCCCTTTTTCCCGGCCTGGGCGATGATCTCGGCTTCCCGTTCGTGGTTTTTGGCATTCAAAACCTGGTGGGGGATTTTGCGCCGAAAGAGCAACTCGCTGAGACGCTCCGACTTCTCGATGGAGACCGTTCCCACGAGGACCGGCCTTCCTGCTTTGTGGAGCTTCTCGATCTCCTGCGCGGCAGCTTCGAATTTCTCCTTTTCGGTGCGGTAGATCACGTCCGGTAATACCGTTCTTCGCAGGGGTTTATTGGTGGGAATCACCACCACCGGCATTCCGTAAGTGTAGATGAATTCATCCTCTTCGGTCTTGGCGGTTCCTGTCATGCCGCACAGTTTCTCGTACATCCGGAAGTAATTCTGATAGGTGATGGACGCTAAGGTCTGGTTTTCGCTGGCTACCTGCAAGCCCTCCTTCGCTTCAATCGCCTGGTGCAACCCCTCACTGTAGCGCCTTCCATGCATCAACCTCCCGGTGAACTCATCGACGATGATCACCTGCCCGTCTTTCACCACGTAGTCCACATCTTTCTTATAGAGATGATGGGCCCGCAGCGCCTGGCGCACCAGGTGTTCCAGGGTCCCCTTTCCCGATTCTCCATAGAGGTTATCCACGTGGAGGAGCTTCTCCACCCTGGCTACCCCCTGTTCGGTGAGCCACACCGAGCGGGTCTTTTCCTCATAGTCGAAATCTTCCTTAAAAACCAGTTTCCGCACCGCCCGGTCCACCTTGTAATAGATCTCCACATCTTCTTCCGAGGGACCGGAGATGATGAGCGGTGTGCGGGCTTCATCGATGAGGATACTGTCCACCTCATCCACGATGGCGTAGTGGAGCTTGCGCTGCACCACATCGTCTCTGCGCCACACCATGTTATCTCGCAGATAGTCAAAGCCGAACTCCACGTTGGTTCCGTAAGTGATGTCACACCCGTAGGCGATTTTGCGCTCCTGCGGGGTGGATTCATGCTGGATGAGACCCACCGAAAGCCCCAGAAATTCGTACACCGGCCCCATCCAGTAACGGTCGCGCTTGGCCAGATAATCGTTCACCGTGACGATATGCACACCCTTCCCCGTCAGGGCGTTGAGGTAGGCCGGCATGGTGGCTACCAGTGTCTTTCCCTCTCCGGTTTGCATCTCGGCAATTTTCCCCTGATGGAGAACTACCGCCCCGATAATCTGCACATCAAAATGGCGCATTCCGATGGTACGGTGCGCTACCTCCCGTACCACCGCAAAGGCTTCGGGGAGAATATCATCGAGCGTGGCCCCATTCGAAAGCCGCGCTTTGAATTCTGCGGTTTTTCCACGCAACTCGGAATCGCTGAGGCGATGGATTTCTTTCTCCAGCGCGTTGATCGGCTCCACGAACTTCTGCTGGAGCTCCCGGATCAGGCGATCCTGAGACCACTTCTGAAAAACTTCTTTTACCAGACCAAACATTTTGCGCCCCCTTCAGGGAAAGCTACACAAAATAAGAGCGAGAAAATTATATCACACTGGAATTTCGAGACCAAACCGACGCAACAAAGCAGGTGTTCCCTCCAATTCGCCCTACACCTTTCATGGGAAGACCGCGGAACAGAAAAGTTTACTTTTCCGGCTTCTTGCGCACCACAAGCCCCATCGCATTTTTCTGCACCACGAACCACCAGGTTAAAAGCTCTCGCTCCCTATTTTCGTAATCCGGATACCGGAGAGAAACAAGGCGAAAGAACTCACCGTTGTGTCGCTTTTCTCTGAGGTGGGTGAGCTCGTGGAAGAGAACATACTCAATGAGGTCCTCAGGAAGGTAGGAAAGGAGGGTGTTGACGGTTAGGTTCCCCCGGAAGCTCACACTCGCCCATTTCGATTCCATCCGGCGGGAAAAAACCTGCTGAAAGGACTTCCCGGTCTCCTGAGCGAGTTTGGCAAGGATCGCATGAACCAGGCTTTTGAACTCCCGGGGATTCCGGTAGACGGGCCGCACATCTTTAGCTACCTCAAGGCACTCCCTGATGATGGCGAGCTTCCTCTCCAGCCACTCTTTATGCCGGGCAAGAACCCGCTGAGGGTCCTCCCCATGGGGAAGGACAAGGACGGGTCTCCCGGTCTTGAGCTCGATCCGGGGATACTGGATATCCCGGAAGACGACGTCATATTCCATAGGCCTCAACCCTTTCAAAGAGTTCCCCCGTCAGGGCATCGATGTCGATGGAATTCCGTCCTTCCCCCCTGATGCGTCGCACAAAGCGACGGATTTCCCGCTCGACGTTCTGGCGGGCGGTCTTCTGGGCAACCCATCCGGGGAACATGTGCTCCTCGAGGTTCCTGCAGAGTTCCCGGACCTTTTCCTCAAGGCCTTCCTGCCTGTCGAGGTGTTGCCGGAGCGCCACAAGCAGCGCATACTCACCATCGGAGAGCCCCAGCTTTTGCTGCTCTTCTTTCAAAGTCCTGAGTTCCTCGATAATCCCCATTCCTTTATGGTAGAGCTCTTCGTAGTTTTTCTCCCGCTCCCGCCACTTTTCGAGGAGTTCCTTCACCCTCTCTATCAGGGACAGGGGAACGAAACCCGGCTTTCGTTCCACGAGGAGAAAGCGCCGCAGGGTAAAGACGATGCTTGTCGCTCTATCCGCGATCTCACCTTCCCCGGCGAGAAGCCGCAAATAGGCTTCACCCATGGTGATAGAGGGGAGATCCTCGAGCCGCTCAACCCCGGTGGATTCCTGGAGTAGGGCCACGGTTTTTAAGAAGTACCGTCTGGCAAGATCTTCTACCCCGGTTTCGTCCCAGACCTTTCTCCGATAAAAGGCGCAGAGGTCGCTGAGAAAGCGGTACTCCTCAAGGTGCTCGTACTTCACCCTATCAGGACCAAGGAGCTCAAAGATTCGACGGAGTTTCCTGTACCTCTTGACGAATTCCTCTTCGGTTTCATCACTCCGGGTGATGATTTCCAGGCCCTTCTGCAGGGCTTCGGGGGTGAGTTCCTGGGGAACCCCGGTAAAAAAGTCCAGGAATTCCCCAAGGAGCTCCTCGAACTGCTCCCGGAGTTCTGCAAAATCGACGACGATGCCCTGCACATCCTCTTTTGAATAGGCGCTAAAGGCCCGCTCGAACTCAGAAAGAATCCCCAGGTAGTCGATCACCACCCCGGCCTCCTTGAGGTTCCGGTAGGGACGGTTTACCCGGGCCAGGGCCTGCAGCAAGCGGTGCTCCCGGAGGGGTTTGTCGAGGTAGAGGGTCTGGAGAATAGGGGCATCGAATCCTGTAAGGAGCATATCGGTGACGATGAGGATCTTGGGAGGCTCTTCCGTTTTTTCCTTGAACCGATCCCGGATCTCACGGTTTATGGTCTCAGGGTCCTTCCCAGGGTATTTCTGAAGGAGCTTCCTCCAATACTCACCGACTTTATCGCTTCCCTCAGTATCGCCCGGAGAGAAGGAAAAGACGACCTCGGAGCACTCTGGAGGAAGGTAGCGGTCCAGGGCTTCCTTGTAGAGGACGCAGGCCTTGCGGCTCACGGTAGCCACCAGGGCCTTGAAACGGCCGTCGACGTTCTCCCGGAAGTGCTGGGCGATGTCCTCTGCAATCCGCTCGATCCGCTTCGGGTTCTCGAGAAAGTCTTGGATGCCGATTCTCCTGGCGATTTCCTCTTCAACGAAAGGCCGTTTGTCTTCGGGGATTTCCTCCATCTCCTCCTCAAGGAACTGCCGGAGCTTCGCTTCGTCAAGGTGGATTTCCTGGAGCCTGGGCTGGTACACAATGGGAACGGTGAACCCGTCCTCAATGGACTCGTCGACAAAGTACTTATCGAGGTAGTACTCTCCTTTCTCGAGGTAGCTAAAGAGGGCATAGGTGTTCCGGTCTCTTTTGGCGATGGGGGTACCGGTGAAGGCGAAGAAAAAGGCTTCTCTCAAGATGTCCCGCATGGTGGCCGCCAGAAGCCCATACTGTGATTGGTGAGCCTCATCGGCAAAGACCACCACATTCCGCCGCGAGCTCACGGTGGCTTTCTCTTTCGAAACCCGCTGGATTTCTTTTCTGAGGTTTTCGAACTCCCCTGGATCGAACTTGTGGATGAGAGTGAGGAAAAGCCCGCGCTTTCCCCGGTAGTCATCATGGCTGAGCACTTCCTGGAGCTCCCTGATGGAACCAATCCGCTCCACCTCCACCATGTCGAGAGAGGAGAGAACCCCGCTCATCTGCTCCTCCAGTTCCCGCCGGTCGACCACGAAGAAGATGGTGGGGTTTTCGAGTTCCTTGAGGAAATACAGGGCATGGGCGGCGAAGATCATGGTTAAGGTCTTCCCGCTTCCCTGCCAGTGCCAGATAAGCCCGTGCCGGCGCTCATCTTTTCCCTGAAGGAATGCTTGCACCCGCTCCACAATCTTTCTGGCCGCCCGGTACTGCATGTATCGGGCGATTACCTTGGTTGTCTCCCCCCGATCCGTGCGGATGAAAAGGCAGTGGCGGAGGATCCAGAGCAAATGCTCCGGGGCGAGCATTGCGGCGATACCCTCAAGGGGGTCCAGTCCTTCCTCCTTCCACTCATAGGTCTCCACTTCATCCTGCCAGGGCACAATGGGGAAGTAGCGGGCCACCGCCTCCGCGGCCACGCCAATCTGGACGTACTTATAGAGCTCGGGGACGCTCTTCTCGTACCGCTTCACCTGCCGATAAGCATCGTACCAGGAAGTGGCAAGGTCTGCGGGGTTTTTGCACTCGATGTTCACTAAAGGTACACCGTTTATATAGAGCAGGAGGTCCACCTGGATGTTCGCATTCCCCACGTGGGGAACCTGGCAGGAAACGATGAACTCGTTCCTTTCAGGATTCTCGAAGTCGAAGAGCCGGATTTGCTCGAGGGTTGCGGATCGCTCGAGCTTCACCGGCACTCCATGCTTGTAGAAGTGGAGCATCCTCTTCCCATTTTCAGAACCTGTCCCGAGGAGCTCGAGCTCGCTCACCGCCCGCGCCAAATCCCGCTCGCTGCAAGCGTCTGAGTTGATCCGCCGCAAGGCCCGCAAGAGCACCGGTTTCAGGAGGACCTCACGGTAGTCATCCCGCAAAAGCTCCGGGGGAGAAAACCGCCACCCCCTTGCCGTGAGCTTTTCTAAGAGAACCTCCTCGCAGAGCTTTTTCTCAGGAAACCGCACCGTGTTCCACCTCCTTTCCAAGGAGCTTGAGGACCCGAACCCTTCCCGTCAAAAGGTCCTCCATGAGTCCCTTTTTCACCTGCCTGAGGAGCTCCCGCTTTTTCCTGAGGAGCTCCATCTTCCGATCCACCGTCATGAGGATTTCGGCAATCTTTTTCTGCTCAGGGAGAGGGGGGAGGGGGAGGGGGAAGTCTCTAACTGATTTCCAAGAGGTTCTTGGATGATTGGTACCGGCAGTGGTTGCAATAGCGTACTCAATAAATCGTCTTGTGTGGAGGATATATACCAAGAACTCTGGAAAAACTTGATCCAGTATACATCTAAGAACCAATAAATCTGTGGAGCAAATTCCTTCAAATTCAGCCAGAGCGGCTTTATCAAGATAAGGTCGCAATTTGCCGTACAAGATATCCCCTGGGTAAAACTTGAACTTTGAGCTCTTTAAATCCGCATCGAAAGCATAGTTCTTAACTGTCCTCTCACCGGGGAAAATGTGTTCTAAGCCAACAAATTTGTATTTGTCGCTTTTAGATGGCAAGTACACCTCGCCCCTTTTCTCACACACTTCCCCCAACCGTACCACCTTCCAGTCCTTCGGGATTCTCCCGATTTCGGTGTCCTGGAAATCGGTGTGTCCGATGCCCTCGGTGAGGAGCTTTTCCATGAGGCCCTGCTCGAGTTTTTCCGTCTTTTCTATGGCCTTATCAGCCTCCTCAATGGCCCTGTCAACGGCAGAGAGGATTTCGGCAATCTTTTTCTGTTCGGGGAGAGGGGGGAGGGGGAGGGGGAAAGACGATAACACTGGTATATTTATCCCTTGCTTCAATCGGCCACCCTTAGCTGCATCGACTTGAGACCAGTAAAGGTCTCCTTGGGTAAAGTAAAAAAGGAACTCTGGAAGTACACGACTCGAATCTACACGCACCCGGATAAGGTAAGAGGCAAATATCGCTTCAGGGCATTCTCTGATTAGCAATGACTTACCCGTTGTTGCTCCTATTCGTGCAAACAACAAATCACCAGGCTCAAGTCGGTATTTCCTTAATAGTTCATTATCTATCTCGCAGTAGGGAACTGTGTCCCAATTGACTTGGCCATTCTGAATATCAGTAATGCGCAAGAACTTAGGCCCTACGGATTGATTAACGGCGCTAGCTGTAAAACCATACTGAGGTTTGAGCCACACTTCCCCCAGCTTCACCCATTTCCAGCCCTGGGGGAGTTGAGCGCCGGGGCGGGGGAAGACCTCGACAAGGGCGGCTTGCATGAGGCGTCCGGCGTCCTCTTTGGCTTCCTGATGCAGCCGCTTCGCCTCCCGTATCCGGCTCATCAGCTCTTCAATCCGCGCCACAATCCGCCGTTGCCATTCGAGAGGGGGAAGGGGAATCAGAGACTTGAAAACATCGTTATCCGTGACTGCAGGATAACTTGCACCGCGCATATTGCCTCCTAAGAGTTGCTTAACAACTAAATCAGAACGACAGACATGGAATAGGAAGCGTGGTTCAACAGTATCCCGTTTGGCTCGTAACACACAAAATCCGGTGGAACAAATTTGATTGTCCAGCTCGATACCCACAATGGCGATATTCTTTAAATATGGTCGTGTTGTAGCGAAAATTATGTCATCTTTACGAATAACCTTCCTCGCTCGGCTTGGGGCGTTCTTCCCAAGCAGTTCTTTTGGATCAACAACCTTCCCCAAGCCATTATCCACTGACGAGATATCGACGTATAAGAAGGAGCGATCGGGCTCTTTTGTTGGATCTCGTCTTTCCGTAGGTAGACATATCTCCCCCAGCTTCACCCATTTCCAGCCCTGGGGGAGTTTGTAGGGCCCTTCCGTCATGATGCACCACCAGTCCCATTGTTCCCCAGGATTTCTTCGATCTCCTCGAGTATCCCTATAATCTCCCGTTCCCGCTCTAAAAGACCGGCGACAATTTCCACCGGTGAGGGGAGGGCTTCGGTTTCCTTTCGGTTGGGATTGCGAGCGGTGAGATCGTACCCCCGGGCTTTCACCTCTTCCGCGGGAACAATCCAGGAACGCTCGGAGTAGCAACCCTCCCGGGGGCCCTGGCCCTTCCGGTAAGCGTCCCAGGCCCGGAAGAGCCGGCGAGCCTCGGTAAAGTGGTGGTCTTCAATGGGATTGCCCTTACTGAACTTTTTCAGGCCCTCGGGGAGAGGGAGCTCATAGTACCAGATTTCTTTGGTTGGACCGGGGCGCTCGAAGAAGATGAGAGCGGTCTTCACGTCCGAATAGGGGGCAAACGTCCCCGGAGGGAGGCTCACAATGGCGTGGAGGTTGAATTCTTCAAGAAGGTTTTTCTTCACCTCGGCGAATGCCCCACCCCGGAAGAGGGTTCCCTCGGGGACAACCATGCCACAGCGGGCGCCATCCCGAACTTTAAGCTTTTTCATGATGTGCTCGAGGAAGAGGAGTTCGGTAGCCGAGGCCTGAATGGGGAAATTCGCCTGGATGTGTCTGCCCTCAATGCCTCCAAAGGGGGGATTGGTGAGGATGACATCGAAGCGCTCCGACACCTGCCGGATGTTCTCCTCCAGGGTGTTGCGCCGGAAGATTTTGGGGGCTATCACCCCGTGGAGCACCATGTTCATGAGTCCAAGCAGGGCGGGGACCGGCTTTTTCTCCTGCCCAAAGAAGGTGCGCTCCTGGAGTGTTTTGTGGTCCTCAACGGTGCGCTCTTTTCGTTTCATCCAGAGGTAGCTTTCTGCCAGAAACCCACAGGTTCCACAAGCCGGATCGTAAACGGTTTCTCCGATCTGGGGATCGACAACCTCCACCATGAAGCGGATCACCGGCCGCGGGGTGTAGAACTCTCCGGCCAAGCGATTTTCACTCCCCAGGCGCCGGAGGAGTTCCTCATACACCTGGGAAACGGTGAAAATGTCGTCCTGGCTGTGGAAGTCGATACCATCGATGATGGCCAGGACTTCCTTCAGGTTATAGCCCGAGGCACAGACCACCACATTTCGCTCGGCAAAGATGCTCCGGATGGTCTCCCGCAGAGGATCTCCCCCAAGGTTCTGGAGGTAGGGAATGAGACGGCCATGGATGAACTCAAGGAGCTTGTCCGCCGGCCAGTCCCTGGTAGCCCAGTTTCGCCAGCGGAGCTCTCCGCTCAGGATGGGTTGGTACGGTTCCCCAGAGAGGGCTTTTTGGGCCTCCCATTCTTCCTCCTGGGCGTCAAGGAAACGCAGGAAAAGGAGCCAGGCAAGATGTTCAATGTACTCCATGATGCCGGTACAGTTATTGTCCCGGCGGAGGATGTCACAGGCCTTCCAGATTTCGTTGGCCAGCGCTTCTCTGGTCTGTGGTCCGTTCACGCCAACACCTCCTCAACGTCAGCGTAGATCCGACGACGCATTTCCTGAAGCGCAGTTCCCAGGCCATCGCTCCCTCCGAAATGTCTCTGGATCTTTACCACTCCACCCCACTCACGGAAGGGGGAGACGCTGAAAATCTCGGGCTCAAGCTGTTCAATTCCTCCAGCGCGGTACTTGTCGAGGAGTTCGAGGATCACCCGGCGAGCCTCCTCCCGGTACCGGTTGAGAAAAGCCTGTTCCCGGCTCAGGAATGCCGTAGCTCTTTCCCCGCGAGTGCGGATGGCGCTTTTGAACGCAAGGTGCGACAGAAGATCAAAGGTGTCGGCTTCGGTTCTCTGGAGGACTTCGGCAAGTATCTCGGGGTGAATGCTTGCCCGGCGCAGGTCCTCAAGAAAAGCCCTACGGCGGGTTCTATCAAGCCAGATTTCGAGAAGTTTCCGGCGAGTAGAAGCAGCATGGATGATGCGCCTCCAGGTGTAGTCGAGGTACCGTTCCAGTGTGAGTTCCTCTCCCGTGGCTTCGATGACGAACACCGCTTCATCGGTAATGGCGACGGTAAGACCCTGCACATGGATTTTCTGGGTGCCTCTTCCAGCCCTCTTCAGGGGCACATCCAGGGTAACGACGCCGTCCACCACCGTATCTACCCGGAGTGTTCGCTCCCGGAAGCCTGAGGCATTCACCACAAGGGTGAAGGTCCCTCCTGGAAGCTCTTTGAAACAGAACTTTCCTTCTTCATCGGTGAGTATGGGACCCCGCTGGTGGTTTGGTCCCAGAATAACACTCACCCGGGCACCGGCTATCGGCAACTCGTCCTCAGCGGAGAACACCCTCCCTTCGAGGGTTGCGGTGTATGGCCCTTGGGGGAGCTCTGGTGGAGGCAGGGGAGGACGATCCCATTCGTCGAGCAGGCGGGTCGCTCCGGTGTAATCGATGATCCGGAACCAGAGCTTCTCGGTAGCCGGGTCGATGCGGCTTCCCCGGCCGATGATTTGCTTGAAGAGCACCGGAGAAGAAACGGTTTTCATGAAGACGATATTCCGGCAAGACGGTACGTCGACCCCGGTGGAGAGGAGCTCGGCGGTAGTGGCCACCACAGGGGTCTTCTTTTCGGAGTCGGCGAAGCTCTCCAACCACCGGCGTCCTTCTTCGCCTTCTTCGGCGATGATGGGAACGGCGTAGTCGGAAAAGCCTGTCTCTGGGCCGAACTCATCCTGGAGGAGTCGGGCTACAAGGCGAGCATGCTCCATATCCACGCAGAAGACCATGGTCTTTTCCATTTTTCCAAACCGGCGGAGAAGCCCCGCCAGGTGCCGCGCCATTGCCCGGGTGCGATCGGGAATGGTGATTTCCCGCTCGAACTGTGGGGTGGTGTACACCTCCCGCAGTTCCACGTCCTCGGGGATGAAAATCTCGGCACCTTGCTCCTCCGCTTCCTTGAGGTTCAGGCCGTCTTTGTCGACGGTTGTGAGGACACGATGGACCTTGTAGGTGGCCAGAAACCCATCTTCGATGCCCTGCCCCAGGCTGTAGCGGTACGCCGGGAGCCTCCACATCCCTCCCTCCGGATGCTCGGGGTCGATGGGAACCTCCTCCTCTTCGCTGCAGAAGTAGGCATAAGTGTCGATGTTTTCATCCTGCTTGGGGGTTGCCGTCATCCCCAGGTGCGCAGCTTCGCTGAAACGATCGAGGATTTCCTTCCAGGTCCCAAAGCCCGAGCGGTGGCACTCGTCGATGATGACGAGATCAAAGAAGTCCTCGGGGAAACACTCAAAGAGACGCCGACCTTTCTCATTCAAAGACCACAGGGCCTGATAGATGCCGAAGTAGAGGTCTCTCCTGAAATTGGGAGGGTGCCCCTCAATCTTGGCACGGGGCTCATTCACCCCGTCGGCAAAGGGGGCAAAAGCGTTGTAGGCTTGATCTCGGAGGACAACCCGATCGGCCAGAAAGAGCACTCGAGCAGGCTTTTCCGGATGCATCCTTTGAAGCCAGTTACCTGGCTATAACTATCGCGGAAAAACCCCGGGAGGGAGATAGTGTGGATTTAAGGAAGAAGTTTTTTAAGGATTCCCTTTAGCGCTTCCTGCTGCAAGCGCTGATATGCTGCTCTTACCTTCGTCTCTGCTTCCGCATCACTCACCGCAATGCCGTTTTTCTGGAGGGCTGCTTTTAGGTATTCGATGGCTTTCTTGAGTTTCTCGGTGCCGGGAGTTCCTTTAAAAGCATCCTCCACAAAAAGCACCGCTTCCTCCGCTAAAGCTAACGCTTTGTAGAAGCGCTCGGCTTTCTCTTTTTCCCGCAAAAGCTTCCCTGCTAACACTGAGAGGAAAGCCGGAAGAAAGAGAATGAGAATATCTTTGAGGATTTCCACGCTCTCACCCCCTAAAACGTTCATAGAACCACCGCACATTCGAAACCCAGTGGGAGTTTAAGTTGTGTGGGTCGTTTGCTGCGCCCACCGGTGCGTAGCGTTTCCCTAAAAAAGCGATGAAGTCTTGCTCGCCACTTTCTCGGAAGCGCTCGAAGTTCTTTTGAACCGTTGCGCAAGCGTATGCACACTGCGTTTCCAAATCGGTATCCTTCACCGCGATAACCCCAAACTCAAAGCCTTTACGTCCTTTCTCCGCTTCTCGTATCGCTAAGATTAAAGCGTGGGGGTTCACCGGATATTTTGCGGAGGGAGGAAAATACCGCCTGGAAATCGCTAAGATAATATCGAGTTCGGCGGGAAAGGAGAAGAGGTGGAGGTTACGTAAGCGCAGCTCCTCGTATCGTTCTTCTTTTCCGATGAGCGCTTCAAAAAGCTCTCGCAAAAACGCTCTGAGGATTTCTTTAAGCTTCATGGGATTTTGAGTTTCCAGAGTAAAAGCGAGAGAAGCAGTGACGGTAAAAGGAAGGAGAGGATGCTTCCCCACACTCGCAGCGCCGAGACTTCCTTTTCCACCGAAAGCAACCGCTCCTCCACTTTCTCCAGGCGCTTGTCGATTTTATCCAGGGATTTCCCCATGTAATTGAAGCCGGAGGATGTTTCCTCCGGCTCCGCCTTGCTTTTCACCATACCTGGCTATGCGCTAAGTTGAAAGCTCTGCGCCTCGGTATCCTGGACTACCGCCGAAACCTTCTCTACGAGATCCCCACCGCTTGTTGCGAAGATGTTTTTAGCGATGATGGTATCCATGAGCGTTTTCACCTGGTTATCGGTGAGGGTTTCCTTGGGATAGCGCAACCGCAGAGAGACGTTCTGGCCTTCCTCGTTCTTAAAAGTCATCACCAGCACCTTCATGGAATATCACCTCCTACTCGCTCAAGTCCTTATCCTCGGTGAGCGTAAAATCAACCAGAGGATACTGACACGCTCCCGCTAAGAGCACCGCTACATCATAGATATCCTGGTGTGCTGCATTCACCTTGATGTTCCCGAAGGTGAGGGTCCGGGTGATATCCCTCCCCGTATTCGGGTTGGTTCCCACTTTCACCCGCATCCGCAACGCATTGGCTTTCTCCGTCACGACAACCGGCATACCAACACCTCCTTAAAAAAGAGTCTCTACTATAAAGAGAAAAGTGGCGACAGGGTAGGGGATACCGTTTCGGAGGCGAAAATACGGGGTTCGCAGTGATGCTCCTATCTCGTCATGCTGAACTTGTTTCAGCATCCCACTACTTCGTCATGCTGAACTTGATTCAGCATCTCAGGTTTTCAATACGAGACCCTGAAACAAGTTCAGGGTGACGCAGAGATGGTGTTTAGGGTGACGTAGAGGTGGTGTTTAGGGTGACGCTCCTACCTCGTCATGCTGAACTTGATTCAGCATCCCACCACCCCGTCATGCTGAACTTGTTTCAGCATCTCAAAAACGAGACCCTGAAACGAGTTCAGGGTGACGTAGAGAAAAAAACGAGACCCTGAAACGAGTTCAGGGTGACGTAAAGATG
>Ga0308407_1000500_pt1 | contig 28313 bp, 23 predicted proteins | sample HotsprSampleMSe2_FD_203476 | JGI IMG/M metagenome (GOLD analysis project Ga0308407, IMG submission 203476) | Hot spring phototrophic mat microbial communities from Mushroom Spring, Yellowstone National Park, Wyoming, United States - 20060911_MSe2 ...
GTGCCGATGCTTCGCCAGGAGTGTACTACTACGTAATTACTGCTAAAGACAAGAAAGATAAAGAATACGAAGAAAAAGGATATTTCTATCTGCTAAAAGAGAAGAAGTAAATATTAAACATGGTTTTATAAAAAAGAGGCTGCCTCAAAAGGGCAGTCTTTTTTTTATGAATAAGAATTTGTAAACTCAAAAAAAATACATACATTTGACAATAAATGTTTATAATAATGGAAGTAAAGATTATATGTAAGTCGTTTTTTTATAAGAATTATAAGAATATGTTAATCATAGTTTTAATGCTATATGTTGCTTTCTCTTGCGATAAGATAGAAGCTCCCTATTTAGAAAAACAAAATATTAATAATGATACAAGTACCTATGTTCAAAAGGTTTTAATTGAGGAATTTACTGGACATCGTTGCGGAAATTGTCCACGTGCACACGAAAAGTTGTATCAATTGAAACAAATATATGGTAATAAACTAATAGGAATATCAATTCATAGTGGTTTTTTTGCTATGCCACTTCCACCAAATTATCCAAGCGATTTTAGGACTTCGGTTGGTGATGAGATAACAAGTGCTTTTGGTATTTCACAGTATCCATCTGGTATGGTTAATCGTAAAGCTTATAATGGGAATATAATTTTATCGCACGATAGTTGGGCGGAAGCTGTTGAAGCAATAATTCAACAACAACCATCACTGGGTATAAAAATTCAAAATTCTTATCAAAGTTCTCAAAATACAGTAACAACATCGGTTGAAGTAAAGATTTTACAAACCATTAATGTACCTGTTAAGATGGTTGTATATGCAATAGAAGATAGTATTATTTCAGCTCAAACAGATTATGAGCAAAATCCTACGTTAATTCCTAATTATGTACACATGCATGTGCTACGCACATCGTTTAACGGTACGTGGGGCAACGATATCCCTGTACAAATAAAAACTGTTGGAGATACTATAAAACGAACTTTTACAATTTCATGGAATAATAATTGGAATGAGACACAATCGTCAGTGGTGGTTGTTTTATATAATTCAGCTAATAACGAGATCATTCAAGTTGAAAAGAAACGTATTATTTAATATACGTTAATGATTAACCTGGAATACATACCTTTAAATAAATACGACGAAGTAATTGAGCATTTTGATGGGACAGTTACTATACCCCGACATAACAAAAAGCGATATTTATTTGTTTCGGATGTTGATAACGACAAAGTATTTTTTTTAAATAACTTAACTGGTTGTATTTATAGTTATGATTTGAAAAGCAAGGAACTATTACAGGTAAATAGTCGTCATACAGAAATTTTTAAAAATAATATAGGAATTGCTAAATATAAAAATTTTTTGCTAACATATAACCAGCAAAACAAAGCTTTTATTTTTTATAATGTTTACAATCAAATAGTTGAACAACAGATTTATTTTGACGAAAATATAAACTCTTTTTTTATTTATGATTCGTATTTATGGTACTTTAACAGAAAAGATGCAACTTTAACAAAATGTTTGTTCAGTACGAATGGTATAAATATTTTGGATAAGTATTTTATAAAAGGTATAGGTGAGAGCTCTATTTTTGTAGCAAATGACGGTATATATATAACTGATTCAGAAGAAAATTTAATAAGAAAATATTCATTTAACGGGAATTTGCTTTTTGAAGCGATAACACCTTTTATAGATCCAATAGGACAATTTATTTATAACAATGAACATTATGTTTTATATGGTGGTTTAGTAAATGAAGTAGGTTACGAAAATAGGTGCTGGCAAGAACAAAAACCTTTTTTTCATAAAATTAAAATATCGGTAGTAGAAGATGATATATACACAACGACATATACTAACTCATTTGAAGTAGAATTTTTTTACGAAGAAAACATTTATGAAAACGTTTTGAACGAAATACTACCTGCAACATTTTATTTATCATTACCTGAAAATACTGAACATCAAAAGGTTATATCAATTACTCCTTTAGGTATGAATTTTCAAATTGAAGAAATAAACAATAAAAAGTATGCAAAATTTGTTTTAAATGAATACGATTGTAAAATTCAACAAATTGGTTATAAAGCACTTTTGCATTTAAGAAGTATAAAAAAAATAGTTAAAAACAAACATACTCTTAAATTGTCTTCTAATGACTTGCTTTCAGATGTCGAAAAAAAAGAATTAGGGATAGATGAAAATTTTTTTAAACAATTTATTATTAATGAGCCTATAGATGATGTAGATAAAATTTTACGCTTGCGTAATGAAATTTTTAAACGTTTAACTTATAAGAAAAACATTTACGCTAAAAATTTTAAAGAAGTTTTACAAGATGGTTATGGGACATGTGGCGATTATACAAGTTTAATGCTTATATTTTTTAATTTGAACAATATATCTTGCAATTCGGCAAGTGGCTATAAAATACCTCGCTTTTATAATGCTACATCAGGAATTATAAGTATATATTTTAATCATTCTTGGGTAGAAGTTTACGATTGTCAGCAAAATATTTTACCTATGGAATCAAGTAGTGACGATAAAGACTATAATAATCGTTTCAGCGAAGGACAATTCTTAGGCATAGACTGGACTCATATAAAGCTTTATAATTCAAAAGCTAACCCTAATTTAATAAAAGTTGTTTCGAATAAAGAGGTTCATCCGTTCGATATATTTAAAAAAGCTAGCGTATTTGTAATTGTGAAAAGAGAAATATTATAATTCTCCGTTTTCAATTCTTGCAACAATCTCTTCTATATATTTATCTTCGCCAAATGCATCGTATTGTTCTTTTAAATTTTCGCCAAATAGTCTTGCTAATTGTTGGTACATAAATGCAGTAAAAGAACCTTTTAATTGTTTTATAAGTTCATAAGAAGTTTTACCTGTTTCTCTGTCAATTAATTTTATTAATAACCTACCTTCTGAAACAGTTAGATTTTTAATTTCATCTTCAAACTCGCTTCTTAATTTTTTTTCTGCTATTTTAAGGTATTCTTTTCTTCCTTCTTCTGTTGGTATTTTTTTCAATTCTAATTCAATTAGTGCTAATTTTACTTTTGCAAGTTTTGCATAAGGTAAAACTTTTTTTATTCGGCGAACAAGCTTTGTATATTTTATTTGTTCCCTTTGACTTTTGAAAACGCGAGGTGGAAATATTGTTATTTCTCGAAGATATATTATTGGCAATGTGTCTCCGTTTACAACGTGAGTATATACCAGATAGCCTTGTGGTTTAGGTTTTAAACTATCTCCTTGAGAATAAGAGCTTAAAGTAATAAAGATAATAAATATTGTAAAGATAATTGTCATATAAAGAACACAACAATTGTAGTGCCAGATTAATGTAAAACATTTCGTACCAACTCGGCTGCTTCTTTTAAAGTAATTGCAGAATAAACCCGAAGTCCGGAATTATCTATCATTTCTTTAGCTATTTCGGCATTAGTTCCTTGTAAACGAATAACTATAGGAACTTCGATATTTCCAATATTTTTATATGCTTCTATTATGCCTTCGGCAACTCTGTCGCATCGAACAATTCCACCAAAAATATTTATTAAAATAGCTTTTACACGAGGATCTTTAAGAATAATTCTAAAACCGGCTTCTACTGTTTTTGAATTGGCTCCACCGCCAACGTCGAGAAAGTTGGCTGGTTCTCCGCCTGAAAGTTTAATGATGTCCATAGTTGCCATTGCTAAACCAGCACCGTTTACCATACATCCAACGTTACCGTCGAGTTTAACAAAATTTAAGTTATATTCCGAAGCTTCTAATTCAAATGGGTCTTCTTCGTCTTTATCACGCAACTCAATAAATTCTGGGTGGCGGTATAAAGCGTTATCATCTAATATCATTTTTGCATCGGCTGCGTACAAAACGTCATCAGAAGTTTTTACTAAAGGATTAATCTCGATTAAACTTGCATCTGTTTCTACATACGCTTGATATAGTGCTTTAAAAAATGGAATAGCACTTTTTAAAGCATTACCTTTTAAACCTAAGTTAAAAGCTATTTTACGCGAATTAAAATCCGTTAAACCTAAATGTGGATCTATATATTCTTTGAAAATTTTTTCTGGATGTTTAGCGGATACTTCTTCTATATCCATACCACCTTCTGGTGAATAAACAACAACCAATTCGCTTTTTTGTCTGTCTAAAAGTATGCTAACATAAAATTCTTTAATTTCAGAAGGTCCTGGATAAAAAATTCCTTGTTCTATGTATATTTTTCTTACAATTTTCCCTTCTTGTCCTGTTTGATGAGTAACAAGTTTCATTCCGAGTAATTGTTGAGAAAACTCTATTGCTTCATTAACTGATTTGGCTATTTTAATACCACCAGCTTTCCCTCGTCCACCAGCATGAATTTGAGCTTTTACTGCAAAAACTTCACTTCCTGTTTCTTGTTTAATTTTTTCTGCAATTAACATAGCGTCTCCTGCATTTGTTAACATGTATCCAACAGGAACAGGAACACCATATTTTTTTAATAAACTTTTTGCCTGATATTCGTGTAAATTCATATATTAAAAAATTTAATTGCGAATTTAAATGTTTTTTTTAAAGAAAGTAAATTTTAAAGTATTATGATATAGTTTTATTCATTAATTTTTCGTAAATATAATAATTCTCATCATCGAATATCACAAAATAAAGTTCTTCGAGAAAATTATCATATCTTAATATGTTTATTACAGTATTGAAAGCAATTTTACCAGCTCTTTCTTTAGGAAAATTGTAAACACCTGTACTAATGTTAGGAAAAGCAATGCTTTTTAATTGGTATTGCTTAGCTATTTCAAGGCTTTTAATATAACACGAAGCTAATAGCTCATCTTCGGAGTTATTTCCTCCTCTCCATATAGGACCAACTGTATGAATTACATATTTAGCAGGCAAGTTATAACCTTTTGTAATTTTTGCATCGCCAGTGTTGCAACCTCCTAAAGTTTTACATTCTTCAAGTAGTTCTTTACCGGCTGCTCTGTGTATTGCACCATCTACTCCGCCACCACCTAAAAGAGAATTATTGGCAGCGTTAACAATAGCATCTACCTTTATTTTTGTAATGTCGTTTTTTACAAGAAATAATTTTGTTTTATTTATAACTTTTTGCAACATAACGCCAAGGTTTTAATTTCCATTCTTTTGCATATTCAATTCCAATACGTGGAGTAGTATAAAAATCTACTTGTAAGTTACTATTTTCTATCCATAGTTTTGTTTCTGGTACTAATAATTTTCCGTTAAATGATTTATCAATTTGAAAAGTTTTTGTTAAACGTCCAGGTCCTTGAATAATTTCGGTACTTCTTATTAAAACAGCTTGTGGTTCGTTTTCATTTCCTGTAACAATATTAAACATGTAATACATTCCATAAATAAGATATACATATATATGGCCACCGATTTTATACATAACTTCAGTTCTTGGTGTTTTACCTTTACTTGCGTGACAAGCGAGGTCTTCTTCACCACGATAAGCTTCAACTTCGGTAATAATGCTTTTTAAAATTTTACCATTCTCAAATTTTCTAACTAAGTATTTGCCGAGTAGCAATGGCGCAACATATAACACATCTTTTAAAAAAAAATCAATTGGTATAATTGTTTCTTTTAATATGGTATTTTGTCTTCTTTTTGTTGCCATTTTTCAAATGCTTTTATGGCTTCATTTCTCATAATTTGAATAAAAGGTTTTTTTCTATTATTTAATGGTTTTTGTATTTCTTCGTATATAAATGCATCGTCGAAATCTATTTTTCGTGCATCGTCTTTTGTGTTGGCATAATAAACTTTATCAATACGTGCCCAATATATGGCACCGAGGCACATGGGGCAAGGTTCGCAAGATGTGTATATTTCACAACCCGATAAATCGAAGGTGCCTAAAAATTTTGATGCCAAACGTATAGCGTTTACTTCGGCATGTGCAGTTGGGTCGTTATCAATTGTAACACTGTTAGCAGCTTTAGCTATAATTTTACCGTCTTTAACTATTACAGCACCGAAAGGACCGCCACCTTTGTCAATATTTTCGTTTGATAAACTGATGGCTTCTTTCATAAAAATTTCTTCAAACGAATTCATATTTTTTTTAACAAAGCTACATTAAAAAATTTTTTTCACAAAACACAATTAAACAGTACAAAGTGAGTTGATTATAAAATTACTATAGGGGTTTATTAAAATATTTTATTTTCAATAATATTTATAATTTTATTGAATACAATTTCAGGTGTTGCAATTTTATTGTTTTCAGAGCAATTGAGATATATAAGATCTGAATTTTTACACAAATACAGATATTCGTCTCGCACTTTAATCTGAAATTGTATATTTTGCTCGTGTATATCAGTTTTCCCCTTTAAGTATTGTCTGTCTTCGCCGTCGCGATGCTGCTTTAATTTTTGTTCAACAAATTCAATAGGAACATCTAAAAATATATTTATATCGGGACGCGGTATTTTGTAGAATTCAAATTCAAATTTTAAAATCCAATTTCTTAGTGATTCTTTTTCTTGAATAGTATGTAGTTTTGCACATTGATATGCTAAATTTGAATAAACATAACGGTCTAATATAACAACAAAATCTTTTTTTAAGTAATTTTCTATTTCTTTTGAAGCGCTCCATCTATCGCCTGCATATAAGGAGGCAACTAATTTTGGATGAACATTGTGAATTTCTCCAAAATCGCCACGCAAAAAATCGGCAATAAGTTCGCCGAAAAAAGGTGTATCGAGTCGTGGAAAATGCAGAAAAAAAACTTCTTTTGCTTTGTTTTTAAAATAATTAGTTAATAATTTAACTTGTGTAGATTTTCCTGCTCCATCTAAACCTTCAAGAACTAAAAGAGGCATAAATATTTTATTTAATTTTACACAAAAAAATAATGGTTAAAGATACGATTTTTTGTAAAAAGAAAAGTTTGCGTTTTAGAGATAAAATATTTTATATAGAACAGCCCATTGTAATGGGAATAGTAAACATTACGCACGATTCTTTTTATTCGGAAAGCAGAGTACAAAATATTGAAGCATTTTTAATTACTGTAAAAAAAATGTTAGACGAAGGCGCTACTATTATTGATATTGGTGCTGCTTCAAGCCGACCAGGTGCTGAAATTATAACAAGCGAAGAAGAATTAAATCGTTTAAAACCATATTTAGAAGTATTGAAAAAAACTTTTCCAGATGTTTGGTTCTCAATTGATACATATAATTCTTATACGGCAAGTGTTTGCGTTGAGAAGTATGGTTTTTATATGATTAACGATATTTCTGCAGGAAGTATTGATAATAATATGTTTGATACTGTTATTCGTTTGAATGTACCTTATGTTTTAATGCACATGAAAGGTATTCCAAAAAATATGCAGCAACTAGCAAACTATGAAGATGTTGTTGGCGATGTAATTCAATTTTTAGGTGTAAAAAAGCACGAATTGATTTCAAATGGTTTGAATGATATAATAATTGATCCGGGGTTCGGTTTTGGTAAAACTGTTGATCAAAATTTTAAGCTATTAAAAAATTTAGACTGCTTTAAAATCTTAAATTGTCCTATATTAGTTGGATTGTCGAGAAAATCGTTAATATATAAAACACTACAAATTACACCTGATGAATCTTTGCTTGGAAGTAATGTTTTGCATGCTTTAGCCCTTCTAAATAACGCTGATATTATACGAACTCACGATGTGAAAGAAACTTTACAAACAATAAAATTGATAGATGCATATAAGAAAGCTTAAATTTTGTAACTTCGCATAATTTTATGACAGAATTATTTATTAATATTACTTTATTTGATATTCTCGATATATTGCTTTTTGCTTTTATTTTATACAAAATATATATGCTTGTTAAAGGGTCAATTGCGATAAATATTTTTATAGGTATTGCAATGATATATATATTGTGGTTGTCGGTTAGGGCTTTTAAAATGCAATTGATGGAAGCATTGTTAGGTCAGATTATGGGGGTAGGAATGATTGCTCTTGTTATAGTTTTTCAGCAAGAAATACGAAGGTTTTTATTGCTAATAGGTTCTAAATATTTTTCTGTAAATTTTCGTTTAAAAATTTTGAACTTTTTTAAAATTCAGAAACAGACAAAGCCTTTATTAAATTTTTCTTCAATTGAAGTGGCTTTAAAAAGTTTATCGGAAAAAAAATTAGGTGCATTAATAGTTATTGCTAATAAAATGAGTTTAGATAATTATTCTCATGTTGGCGATTTATTAAATGCTAGTATTTCAAGTCGTTTAATAGAAAGCATATTTTCGAAAGAAAGTCCGTTACACGATGGAGCAATTCTTATTCATAATAATAAAATTGTATCTGCTCGATGTATTTTGCCTATAAGCGATAGAGTAGATTTACCACCGCATTATGGAACTCGCCACAGAGCCGCTATTGGAATGTCTGAATTTACCGATTCTTTTATTATTGTGGTTTCAGAAGAAAATGGAGCTATAAGTTTTGCTCACGAAGCAAATTTATATTACGACGTAACTATTGACGAAATTAAGCAAGTACTTGAAAAAGAATTTTCAATTATTTAATTTTACTATGATAATTGCAATAACAGGCAGTAAAGGTTTTATAGGTCAATCGTTAATAAGAGAGTTAGAAAAAAGAGCATATGAATATCTTCCCATACCACATGAAATTATAATTAAAAATGATAAAAGTTTATTTGAAATTATTAGTAAAGCTGATGTTATTGTTAATTTAGCTGGTTCAAGCATACAAAAGAGATGGACTCGAGCCAATAAATTTGCTATATATCAAAGTCGTGTTGATACTACACGTAAGTTGGTAAAAGCAATAGCAAGTTTATCGAGCAGACCAAAAAAAATTATTTCGGCTTCAGCTATAGGAATTTACGATGAAAATAATATACACGATGAGCATTCACGCTATTTGTCGTATGATTTTTTAGGAAAAGTTGTGCGTGACTGGGAAAGTGCAGCACTATTTGCAAAAAATTTTGGCTTAGAGATTTATATTTATCGCTTGGGAATTGTACTAGGCCATTCTGGCGGTATAATAAAAAAACTTTATCCATTGTTTAATTTGGGATTAGGAGCTACCATTGGTAATGGGAAACAAGCCATGAGCTTTATTCATATTGACGATTTAATAAATATATTCATAGATTCAATAGAAGGTAAACTTCCAGAGAATATTTACAATGCTGTGAGTCCTAAATATACTACAAACAAAGAGTTTTCAAAAGTTTTTGCAAAAGCATTAAAAAAACCACTAATATTTTCAATCCCAAAATATGCTTTGAATGTTTTGTATGGTCAGGGTGCAAATGTTTTGTATAAAGGTCAAAAAGTATTACCTGCTCATTTATTAGAACAAAACTTTATATTCAAATTTCCTTCAATTGAAGATGCGATTAATGATATTGTTAGTAAATTTCGATCTTAAATATGTAAGGTAATATTTTTGAGATTTGTTTGTTTTTAGGTAAATTTCTAATAGTGTTTTTATTATTATCTTTAAAAGTAATGTTTTGTTTATTTAAACTATCAAATATGTTTTTTAAAGCACTTGTACGTATTGCATAAGAACTTCCTTCTTTTTCATAATTTTTTCCACAAATCATTCCTATAACTTCTCCATATTGATTAAAAACAGGACTACCGCTATTACCAGGATTTGTAGGAATTGATATTTGCAACGTAGTAGTATCTTCATTGAATCCGGTAAACGAACTTATGCTTCCTTCGCCAAATACTATGCTGTTTTTACTAAACCCAAGGCTGTAAACATAGTTGCCAAGTTCAATGGTGTAGTTATAATTAAGGTTGTAAGGTATATTATTAATGCCAGAAAATGTAGAATCAGTTATTTTTAAAATAGCAACATCTAATTGTTCGTCGAATGCAATCAATTTTGCATGCATTTTTAATGATGAGTCTAAAGCATTTATAACTAGTACCGAATCGTAGTTTTTTACCAAATGGTAACTGGTAGCTAATAATCCATCGGTAGAAAGGCTAAATGCTGTTCCTCTTATGAATGTTACTCGATTTGTCGAAAAAATATTATTCCATAAAGATTTTTGTTTCTGTGAAATAGTTGTAATAGTATTGGAGAGTTGACGGTAAGTGGTATTAATTTTACTTTTATATGTAAACCAACCAGATAAATATAAAGTAATTAAAACAGCAATGATTCCAACGGCTGCAACACTCGTATGGCGAATTATTAAATTGTATATTTTAGCTTTTTTCTGAACATATTGTTTTTCGTATTTTTCAGATGCTATATTCAAATTTTGCTTAAATTGCAATGTTCGATAATATTTATTTATATCTTTAATAAAAGTAACATTTTTTTCAAAAAGTTCTTTATTTTTTTCGTTTTCGTTTATAAAATGGTTTAATTCGTTTAATTCATCATTGTTTAGAGAGCCTGAAACAAATTTTTCAGAAAGTTCCAATAATCGTGTCTGTTTCATAGTTTATATGTTTTGATAAATTTTTTTAAGTCGTAATAAACATTTATATTTCTGATTTTTAGCGTTTTCGGCATTTGTATAACCCATAGCTTCGGCAATCTCCTGCATTGACCACTTGTACAAATAAAAATACGTTAGAATTGATTTACAAGGTTCGCCCAACAGGTCTAAACTAAGAGACAATCGTTTTTGATTATTACTTATCCACTCAGTATCTTCTAAAGTAAGTTCGTTGCTAGGTATGCTTTCTTCAATTTCTATAATATCGTAAGATTTTTTCTGATTTTTTTTAAGTTCGCTAAGCCATAAATTTCTCGAAATAGAGTATAAGTATGTATTTATTTTTGAAGTTAATTTAAATTCTTTGTTTTGCAGATTATTAAAAAGTACAATCATTGCTTCCTGAAAGATATCTTTTGCATCGTCGTTTGTTCCGCCATTTAAGCGAATAAAGTTTGCTATGATAGGAAAGGTTTTTCTATATACATAAGATATAATCATGGAGTTGTTTTCTTTAATCCCATTAACTAATTCTGATTCGTTTAAATGAGAATTTTTACTCATTTATTTATATTTTAATATAAAATTACTTACAAAAGTAACCTATTGAAAGTTGAAAAAAAAAATTTTATTTTTTTGGGTTACCTCTTGATGGTTTTTTATATAAATGTGCGATAAGTTCTTTAAATGTTTAACTAAAATTTGAAAAAAATGAAAAAAGTAGTTTTTGGTATTTTTGTAGTATCTATGTTTGCATTAGCTTCTTGTGGTGGAAGCCAAAATGAACAACAACAAGCTTTAGATTCTTTAAACAAAGCTTTAGATCAAGCTGTTCAGGAATTAAACAGTCAAGTAGATTCCTTAAATGCTACAATGGATACTACAGCACAACAGTAATTTGGTTACTTGCATAGAAACAAAAACAAAAAAACCGCTGCTTTTAAGCGGTTTTTTTGTTTAATATATAAAATTTTAATTGTCCCAATTATTATCTATGACAACATCCTTTTCCTTTTACAGGTATATGCTCGCTTTTGTCATGCGAACAAGATGATGCATTAGCTTTACATTTTCCACTACATCCTTTAGATTTACAATCATTTCCGCAAGTTTTGGAATGAGAACAGCGACCTTTTGTATCGAAAATAACTTTTTGTTTATCGGTTAATAATGCACGAATATTTTGGCGATTTGTTTCGTGCTTTTTCATCATTTCATTTTTTAGAGAAGTTATCTCATCTATAGTTTTATTTATTTCTGAATTATTTGGTTTTTCCGCCAATTGTAAAGTATTTAAATGTGCATGTTTTTCTTTTAATTGGGCTTTTATTAAATTGACTTCTTTTAGATGAGCAATTTCTAATTCCTCTATTTTTTTCTTCTGCTCGTCTGTAAGATCTGGAATGTTGTAATAAGATTTTCCTTTGCAGCATAATGCTTTTTCTACGGGATCATCAGTTTTTGCACTTTTTTGAGCGCTAATTCCGCTTGTTAAAATAAACATGGCTATTGCCATTAATACTAAATTTAATTTTTTCATACGCATATTATTTTAGAATTTTATAGTTTAGATTAGTTAAATGATAAAAGGTTTAATCTTGAATAAAAAATTATTTTATTGAAAATGTAATTCCATAAGTAAATGGTATAAAATTAGGACCTTTATCTTTTTCAAATATAGGAGTAATAATATAGTTAGCAATAAAACCGAAACGAGCATAACTTATTCTGATATATGCTCCAATTCGATACAGCATAATATTTTCTATACGATATTCTTTGAATTTAACTTCTTTATTAGAATTGTTTCTAAAATCCTCGCCTACGTACTTTATATAATTGTTCAACATAATACCGGCTTTCCCGCCAAAAGCCATTCTAAGGTTTCTATTTCTTTTATCAGATTTTGTAACAATGTTTATTTCGAGCGGAACATCTAAATAATTTACTGTTAATTTGTTTTTTGTATATTCAAATCCAGAAGGAATTAAACGGAAATAAGTTCCACCTAAGCTATCATAAGGCAATGCATTATTATGAACATTATGCGAGCTTAGTCCTAATCCAAGCGAAATGTTAAAGGTTCTGTTATCTTTTAGTAAAGTTTTAAATGTGTAAATTTCAAGTCCTAATGAAACAGGCATTGTTTTCATAGGTTTTTCAACATTAGTCCACTGGTTATTTAAAAGATTGATAACAATAGCATCGTTTTTCTTTTGTTTTGTAATGTCTTCTTCTGAATTTTCGTAATCTTGACAAATTGCAGAAAAAGAATAAAATAAAGCACAAAATAAGATTATAATACTTTTTTTCATAAAACCATAAAATTTAATCGTTAAAGTTAATTCAATTATATTCAACAAGCAACTTTTTATCAAAAATATTAGTCTTCATTTTAATTGATAATATTAGAATGTATAATTTTGGAGAAAAAGTTTTTATGAAGAGAACTATAATAATATTGATTTTTTTATGCAATACAATAATGTTGTTTTCTCAAAAGACAAATAAAGAATTACGAAAGGCTAGAAATTACTTGAACAAAAAGGGTGAAGTATTTTTTACTTTCGAAATGATTGATAAAGTAAAACTAAATTACATAAGTAGTATTATTTCAATTGATAATGTGAAACAAGGAAAAGTATTTGCTTACGCAAATAAAAAGGAATTTGAACATTTTTTGGAATACTCAATACCATTTAAAGTATTGCCTCACCCTGGTGATGTACCTGTAAAAATGTACGACGGTAAGGGAATATGGGATTTTGATACTTATCCAACATATAATCAGTATGAAACAATGATGCAAACATTTGCAAGCAATTATCCTAATATTTGTAAATTGGACACAATAGGTATTTTACCAAGTGGTAGAAAATTATTGGCTATTAAAATTTCTGATAATGTGCATCAGGACGAAGCAGAGCCGGAATTTTTATTTTCCGGAACAATGCATGGAGACGAAACAACAGGGTATGTTTTATTATTAAGATTAATTAACTATTTGGCAACAAATTATGGAATAAATACACGTATAACAAACATTGTAAATAGTATAGAATTATTTATATGTCCTTTAGCAAATCCTGATGGAACTTATGCAGCAGGAAATAACACGGTTTCTGGTGCAACAAGGTATAATGCAAACAATGTTGATTTAAATCGTAATTATCCCGATCCAAGAGCTGGCCAACATCCAGATGGAAATGCTTGGCAGCCAGAAACAGTTGCTTTTATGAATTATGCAAATGTTCATAATTTTGTAATGGGTGCAAATACTCATGGCGGAGCCGAAGTAGTTAATTTCCCTTGGGATACTTGGACAACAAGTCAAAATCCTATTGCCGATAATAACTGGTGGGTTTTTGTATCTCGTGAATTTGCAGATACAGCACAATATTACGGACCTAGTGGTTTTTTTAATGATTTAGATAATGGTATTACACCTGGCGGAAATTGGTATGTTATTACAGGTGGAAGACAAGATTATATGAACTATTACAAACATTGTCGCGAAGTTACTTTAGAAATATCAACTACAAAACTTGTTCCTGAAAATCAACTGCCTAATTATTGGAATTACTTATATCGTTCGTTTATAAATTACATAGAACAAGTAACTTATGGAATAAGAGGAATAATTAAAGATGCATGTACAAATCAACCAATTAGAGCTAAAATATGGATAGAAAATCACGACCAAGCTAATGATAGTTCGCATGTTTATAGTAATTTACCTCATGGTGATTATTACAGACCAATATATGCAGGAACTTATTCAATGACGGTATCTTCTCCAGGTTACCAACCGCAAACGATAAATAACATTAGTATTGCGAATCGTCAGAACGTTGTACAGAATGTGTCGCTTAATCCTTTACCACCTATTGCAGATTTTATAGCAGTTAATACTAACAGTTGCGATGGTAAGGTTCAGTTTGTTAATCAATCGCAATATCCAGCAGGTTCTACCTTTTTGTGGAATTTTGGTGATGGACAGACATCAACACAAGTAAATCCAGAACATATATATACACAAAGCGGAATATATACTGTTTCATTAACAGTAATAAATTCTTGTACTGGTAATCATACAAAAACAAGAAATCAATACATTACAGTTAATTTACCTCCTAGTCCTGTAACTAATGATATTTATACTTGTACAGAAAATATTACTTTGTCTGCTAATGGATCTGGAACAATTTATTGGTACGACTCACAGCAAAGCAATACACCTTTAGCTACAGGAAATATTTTTCAAACAACCATTACAAATACCACTACGTTTTATGTTGAAAATCAGGTTCAGCAAGCAAGCATATATGGGGGAGACTTAAGAAGTAATACAAATGGAGGCTTTTTAAATTCTGCAACTAAGCATTATCTTATTTTTAATTGCAATATGCCTTGCAAACTAGTATCAGTAGAGGTAAATGCAGGGTCTTCTGGTAATAGAACTATTGAATTACAAAATTCTCTTGGTCAAGTATTACAATCTGTTACTGTAAATATTCCATCAGGAATAAGTAGAATAACTCTTAACTTTAATATTCCCGCAGAAAATGGTTTGCGTTTAGTTGGTCCTTCTTTTGCAAATCTATATCGTAACAATTCGGCATCTACTTATCCTTACAATATAGGAAATTATATAAGTATTGTTGGCAATTCTGCTGGCGATTTGAGTTATTATTATTACTTCTACAATTGGGAAATTAAAGGTCCAAATTGTAAGAGTGCCAGAATCCCTGTTACAGCTTATTTATTTTCGCCACCTATTGTAGAAGCTGGTAATAATCAATCAATTCCTTATGGAACAACTACAAACTTATATGCACAAATAAACGGTGGTTCTGGTAATTATTTTGTTCATTGGGAACCTGCTTCTTTGCTTACAAATTCAGATGTTGTAAATCCTTCGACTGTTAATTTGACAAGTTCACAAATATTTGTAGTTACTGTTACAGACAGTTTAACAAATTGTTCTCATTCAGATAGCGTTTATGTTTTTGTTTCTCCACCTAATTTTAATGTTACTATTGAAGCAAATAACAATCTTGTTTGTCCTGGTACTGATGTTATTTTAAGTACAAATATAACAGGTGGTAGTGGTAATTATACATATCAATGGGAATCAAGTCCATCTGGTTTTTCGAGTAGTAGCCCTAATCCAACAGTAACACCTATAGAAACAACAACTTATTATGTAACAGTAAGCGATGGTAATTATAGTGCTGTTTCATCAATTACAATTGAAGTTATTCAATTACCTGTTGCTAACTTTTTTTACATTGTAGATAATTTAACTGTTCAATTCACTAATCAATCTAATAATTCTAATAATTTTATTTGGTTGTTTGGCGATGGAAATACGTCAACAGAAGCTAATCCAATATACACATATCAAAATAACGGAGAATATAATGTAGTTTTAATAGCATACAATGATTGCGGTTCGGATACTTTAATGCAAACTGTAAATGTTGAAACATCTAATATTAGTTCTTATTCTTATAAAGATGTAAATATATTTCCAAATCCTTTTAGCTCAAACTTTATAATTACATTTCCGCATAAACCGTATTTTCTATCTATTTATAGTATAGACGGAAGACTTATGAAAAATATGGAAATAAAAAATGATTACGAGATTATTAATGTTGAATACTTGGAGAATGGCACTTATTTAATAGAAGTAATGTCTTTAAACTTTAATTTTAAGTGTATAGTATTAAAATACTAATTTGTTAATATTGAGCTTTTTATATTATAGAGTTAAATTTTAAAATATGGTTTTATTTATTTCCAATCATTTTCAAGTAATTATCTATACTTCTATTGTAAGTTTTTTCGTAAGCCTCATTAAAATAACAAGCTGGTAGTTCTCCATTATTTCGATGATATGCTAAACAGTCGCAACATCTACCTTTTTTCGAACAGGGATAAGAACAATTACACATTTTTTTGTTTTTTTCTAATGAACATTCCATACTAAAAATGTTTTTAATACCTTTGCAAAATTATTAAAAATCTTATGAAAAGGGTATATATTATTATTTTAATTTTTGTTTCATTTAAAGCTATATCGCAAGTTAATTCACAATCATCCATAAAGCTTCAGCGAGCATTAGATATAATAAACCTATTTTATGTTGATAGCGTAAAAAATGATAAATTAGTTGAAGCTGCTATTATTGAGATGTTAAAAACTTTAGATCCTCATTCAACATATATAAGTAAAGATGAGGTACGCGAAATGAACGAACCTTTGGAAGGAAATTTTGAAGGTATTGGTATTCAATTTAATATATATAACGATACTATACTAGTAGTAAATCCAATTCCTGGCGGTCCTAGCGAAAAATTAGGAATACGAGCTGGCGATCGTATCATAAAAATAGATGGACAAGTTGTAGCAGGTGTTGGAATAAAAAACAATGAAGTTTTTAAAAAGTTACGAGGAAAAAAAGGTACACAGGTAACCGTTTCAATACTCAGAAGAAACGAAAAGGAATTACTAGATTTTACAATCACACGCGATAAAATTCCTATATATAGTCTCGATGCTTCGTATATGATTGATAAAGAAATTGGTTACATTAAATTGAATCGTTTTTCTGCAACAACGATAGAAGAATTTAAGAAAGCATTATTAGATTTAAAATCGAAAGGAATAAAAGATTTAATACTAGATTTAGCTGGTAATGGTGGAGGATACTTAAATGCCGCTGTTGACTTAGCAGATGAGTTCCTTGATGATAAAAAAATGATTGTATATACACAAGGTTTAACAAGTCCACGTACAGATTATAGAGCTACGGAAAAAGGTGAATGGCAAACTGGGCGTTTAGTTATTATAGTAGATGAAGGTTCCGCATCGGCAAGCGAAATAGTTTCTGGAGCAGTGCAGGATTGGGATAGGGGAGTTATTGTAGGAAGAAGAACTTTTGGAAAAGGACTAGTACAGCGTCCATTTAACTTAAATGATGGCTCTATGATACGTCTTACTGTTGCACGATATTATACTCCTTCAGGAAGATTAATTCAAAAGCCTTATGAAAAAGGTGTTGATGAGTATTCGAAAGAAATTATAAATCGCTATAATAATGGTGAATTAACAAATGCCGATAGTATTCATTTTCCCGACAGTTTAAAGTATCAAACACTTATATCGAAACGTACTGTTTATGGTGGGGGTGGAATAATGCCCGATATTTTTGTTCCACTCGACACCAATGCCTATACAAAATTTTATCGCTCTTTAATTCAAAAAAACATTATATATCGCTATGTTATAGAATATATGGACAATGAACGTGAAAACCTAAAAAAAGCATATCCAAACTTTTCCTTATTTAAAGCTAATTTTAATGTAAATACTGCAATTATAGATAGTATTTGCTCAAAAGCAAAAAAAGAGAAGATAGAATATACAGAAGAAGAAAAAATAAAGTCAGAACAACACATTAAAATTATGGTAAAAGCATTATTGGCTCGTGATTTATGGGACACAAGTCAGTATTTTGAAATAATAAATCCAACTCGCAATGAATATAATAAGGCAATAGAAACTCTTAAAGATAAGAAACTCTATAATCGTAAACTTGGCAAATTATAATTTTAAACTGATATTTAACCGAATAAAATGTTTAAATATACCAAAGATTTTATATTTAGAGTTAGAGATAAAGTTAAAAATCTACTTTATAAAGTAATTAGTTGACCCTTAAAAAGTCATTTTTAATTTTTTTGAAAAGAGATGGTAGAAAATAAAATGAAAAAATTGCATCTGAAATTGTAAAAATAGCGTCTGAAAAAAGTGAAAAAATTTTTTCTTCCACTTATTCATCATCCTTTTGAAGTTGAATGCAGCCGCAGCCAACATAATATTAATGTTATCGCCAAAAACTCCTTTGTAAAAATTACGGCTTAGTCTGTAGTCGGTCTTTAAATGTCCAATCACTGCTTCTATGCCTGCTCGTTTTTTATGGCTGTCGCTAAGTTTTTTACGCCGATAGTAACTCATTGATTTATTTGGTTTTGAAGGAATTAAAATTTCTGTTTCATCTGTTTGTTTAATTCCCTTGTAACCTCTATCAACTTTCACTACTTTTGGCATTCGACCAACCAATCGCTTTATCTGTTCAAGAGTCGCTTGTAACGTGTGACCATCATACTCGTCTCTAAAACTTAAGGCTCCCACTATTACTCCACTATCCGTCTTGGCTATCGATACTTTGTTGCCAAATTCATATTTTTTGTACTCTTTACCTTTTGAAATACATACCACTTCAGGTTCATGAATAGAATAAGTTTTATTCTTACTATCTTTCTTCTGAAATAAAATTTTTGAAAATAATTCTAAATCGCTTTGAAATTTACTCTCAGGTCTTAGTTTTCGCTCCAATTCACGAACTAAACGACCAGCTATAGTTTTTATTTTTTTTTCTGCTTTAAGTGCTTTTGATCTGTTCTTGGGATGATGCCTGAAGCGTTGGTCAAAACTTAATTTCTTTAATGTTCGATTATAACTCTGCCGTAATTCTATCCCTTCTTTTTCGGCAATGGATTTACATTTTTGAATTATTTTCTTGTGCAACTTGATATCAGTAGGGAAAGTGATATTTTTTTCCTGCACAGTGGTGTCAACATTTACATTCAGATCTAATGCATCTTTTCCGTTGATGCGAATGCTTTCTTTCAAAATTAACTCTATACCTTTTTCACCTATTCTTTTTCTAAAATGCACTAACTCTGAAGGGTCGCATGGATAGCCCGATACAAAAAATGTCTCGCCAGTAAAGTATTGAAAATAAGCATTTTCACTCCACTGTTCAACTACTGATTCATCCGACAAATTACGAAGATGCTTCAATATTAACAATCCTACCATTAAACGAATAGGCTTAGCAGGACGACCGTTATCAGGACAATACAAACTCTTAAAAGCATTTTCAAAAGTATCCCATTGAATTTGATGGGATAATACAAAAAGCGGATGTTTAGGATCCAACATATCTCTTAATGAGAAAAATAAACTTCCCTGATTTTGATCTTTTACCTTCGGTAACATTTTTTAAAAAATTGCAAGTTTTATGCCTCCAAATTACAAAATCTTGCAGATATTTTACTAAAAAAATCTTATTAAGTTATTAACAATCAATCGTATAAAGTGTTAATAAGGGTCAACTAATTAAATATATTTTAATCATTGATTAAAATGTGAAAAGCTTTATATTGAATAAACTATAAAGTTCATTTTATTTTAACATAATAATTGAGATTCTTAATAATTATTTTGGAATTAAAATACTAAACCATTTATAGTCTTCGTTTTATCAATAGAATTTAAAATCTTATCAAAAAAATTAAAAAAAATGTTTTTTATCTCCAATTTTTATATTAAATTCGCAATCTAATTCATACTATGTATAAATTTTTATATTACATTGATTTTCTTATAATTAGTATTTTAAGATATTTATATTTTACAATTATTTGCATTTTAAATTGCTGTGTTTCTAACTTAAATTTTTTGATTAAGAAAAGTTATTTTGAACAAAATTAAATAATTAAATATAAATAAAATATGAGGCAATTAAAAATTACGAAATCTATTACAAATCGCGAAAGCGCATCGTTAGATAAATATCTTCAAGAAATAGGAAAAGAAGAACTTATCACAGTAGAGGAAGAAGTAGAATTAGCACAAAGGATTCGTAAAGGCGACAGAGATGCATTAGAAAAGCTTACACGAGCAAATTTACGTTTTGTAGTTTCAGTAGCAAAACAGTATCAGAATCAAGGATTGAGTTTGCCCGATTTAATTAACGAAGGTAATTTAGGTTTGATAAGAGCAGCAGAAAAATTCGACGAAACACGTGGCTTTAAATTTATTTCTTATGCAGTATGGTGGATACGTCAATCAATTTTACAGGCTTTAGCAGAGCAATCGCGTATTGTTCGTTTACCTTTGAATCAGGTAGGTGCTTTAAATAAAATTAATAAGGCTTTAGCAAAATTTGAACAAGAATACGAGCGTACTCCCACACCTGAGGAATTGGCAGAAATTCTTGAATTGCCTAAGGAAAAAGTTATGGATACTTTGAGAGTTTCTGGCAGGCATGTTTCGATGGATGCTCCTTTTGTTGAAGGAGAAGATAATAGCTTAGTTGATGTTCTTGAAAATCAGGATTCGCCGGTAGCTGATGGAAAGCTAATAAATGAATCTTTAAAAAAAGAAATTGAACGTGCTTTAGCAACATTAACTGAAAGAGAAAGAGATATTATAAGGTATTTCTTTGGTTTAGGTTGTCCGGAAAAAACATTGGAAGAAATAGGAGAGGAGTTTGGTCTAACAAGAGAAAGAGTTCGTCAGATAAAAGAAAAAGCTATTCGACGCTTAAGACATACAAGCCGTAGTAAGTTATTGAAACAATATCTTGGTTAAAAAGGATTTATTTAATTTATATTTCAATTAAAATACTTTATACATTAATCTTAAAAGGTATTACGGGTTATTTTGTACATTCCGAGTTTATATTTAAGATTTTATTTTAATGGTGAACGATAATTATGTGTGAATTTTCGTTTCTTCAGTTGAAAAAGCAAATAAACAATAAAAGAAAACAAAAAATGTAACACCAGCTTGTGTTTCGAGGGTATCTTCTGTTAAAAAGGAAATGAAACAAATAATTATAAATATAGTTTGTAAAAATTTATATGAAAAATTTTGTTTAAAATACGGATAAATAATGGCAAATAATATCCAAAAAAAACTAAAAATGCCGAATGTTAGTAAAAAAGTTAAAATTTGATTATGTGCTCTTAATCTTTGTTCTTGTTGTAAATTAGTAGGAAAATTTTTATATGCGTTGTCAAAAGCTTGTTTTACATTACCGGTTCCTACCCCTGTCCATAAGTTATCTTTTATTATTTTAAAAGCTATTTTTTGATATTCGATACGTTGAAAAAATGAGCTGTTATTAACCTTTTTCAGAATGAAATAATTATAAAAATCCCAAATATGAGAGTACAACAACGCGTAAACAGATAAATCGTTTAAGTATATGTGATTTGCTATACCTTTTTCTATAGCTTTTATGTCTTCATCTGTTAATTTACTAATTCCGAGCGAATCTTTTGTTAACCCTTTTGAAGTTAAATATCGTTTTAACGTATATTCAATTTTGTTACCTTTTAAATCGTATCCAGCATATTTATAATTACTTTTTAAATTCCATTCTTTTTTTAACTCGTCTTCTTGAATAAAAAAATGAACTCTTTGACCATTTTCAACATCTTTTGCTTCATTACTAAAAAAGAAAAGTTTATTATTTATATTAAATACAACTTCTTTCGGTGGTTCTATTTTATATGCTTTTAAAAATGAGTTCCATATTTGAATTGACTGGTAAGAAAAAAATGTTATTATTATAATTAATCCCATTGAAAAAATCCACCTTATTATTTTACTTGAACACGAAAATATTTGATATATAAATAATAAACTTAAGAGTAAAATAAATAGAAATAAGCCTGTATTTATTTTTAAAATGAAAACAATTATGCCAATAAAAATAGCATTAAAAAAATAAGCAAGTTTTAAAAATTTTGAATCTTTTTCGTTCAAAAAAAAATAAGTTAAAATAAAAAACGAAAAAACAAGCATTAAAGAAAAACGTATATGCGAAATAAAAGGAATGAAATTTCTATAATCAATTATACCTAAATAATCTTTAAAAATAAAACGAAACAAAGCAATAGAGCTAACAACACTAACTGTAGAAGTGAAAGTTAAAAGTATTATTTTTAACTTCTTATTATTTAATGGTTTACTTGTACCAACAACAAAAGGTAATAATAATAAGGGTAACTTAATTCGAAGATCGTTAATAGCATAAGAATAATCTTGATGTGGAAAAATAGCCCATAATAAATGAACCACATAAATGCTCATAAAAATCCATAGAGGTTTATTATTTCGAAATCTTTCCCATTTATTTTTAAATTTACCTTCTAAAATCCAGTTTCCATAAATAAAAAACTGAGACAAACTCATTAAAAAAACTGAAGTAGGTAATCCCAAACTTAATATTAGTAGTCCACCTATATATATGTAATGGTGTATTTTTTCGTTAAAAATCATAATGCAAAAAACGTAATGAAAAATTTTTTATTGCGATTTTTAAAAGAAAATTTGCAAAAGTCAAGTTTTACTATTAAAATTGCAAAATATTTCAGGTTTCGAGAATATCAACTTATTCCAAAACCATTTCGAGTACAAAATTTAAAAATCAAATAGATATTATGTTAGATGCTACAGAATTAAACGCTAAGAAATTAGCAGAATTACGTAAAATTGCAAAAGAATTAAAAATTAAATACGCAGATGTTTTAAAGAAAGATGAACTAATTAAAAAAATAATAGAATTAGAATTATCTAAATCAAAGGAAGTAGAAACTAATATATCTACAAAAAGTTTGAATGACAATAACATTGAGAATAATACAGAGTTAATTTTAGTTGATGTTAAGGAAGAGGGTTCAAAGCGTAAGCGTAAACGCAAAATAGTTGTTAAAGAACAACAATCAGAATTATTGTTTACTTCACGTCAGGAAGAAAAAAAACAGATTGAAGAAGAAATAATTCCAATAGCACTACAAGAAGGTTTTGATGACGAGATAATATTAACCGAAGAATTATCTGCCGAAAATGAAAAGAAGGAAAAGAACAATGAAACAATAGAAGTTGATAAGCAAAAAGATGTAGAGGCTAAAATAGAATTATTAGAAACAACAGAAAGCGAAACAAAAGAAAAAATATCTACTTCACATTATAAAAATGGTCAATCGGAAAGGAAGTCTATTGATAAAAACAACGATTTTGATGGAATAGTTACAGTTGTAGGAGTATTAGAAATAATGCCTGAAAATTATGGTTTTTTAAGATCAGCTGATTATAATTATTTAGCATCGCCAGATGATGTATATGTTTCACAATCACAGATAAAAAGCTTTGGTTTAAAAACGGGCGACACTATAAAAGGAACAGTTCGTCCGCCTAAGGAAGGAGAAAAGTTTTTTCCACTTGTTAAAATAGAAGAAGTAAATGGTTTACCCCCAGAATTTATTCGAGAACGCATACCATTTGATCATTTAACGCCTTTATTTCCGAACGAAAAATTTAATTTAGCGTCTGGTCCCAGAGCAACTATATCTACAAGAATTGTTGATATGTTTGCTCCAATAGGTAAAGGTCAGCGTGGCTTAATAGTTGCACAACCAAAAACAGGAAAAACAGTTCTGTTACAAGAAATAGCTAATGCTATAGCATACAATCATCCCGAAGTTTACCTAATTATACTACTTATAGATGAACGCCCCGAAGAAGTAACAGATATGGAGCGAAACGTTTATGCAGAAGTTGTTAGCTCTACATTTGATGAACCAGCCGAACGTCATGTTAAAATAGCAAACATAGTATTGGAAAAAGCAAAAAGAATGGTCGAGTGTGGACATGACGTTGTAATTTTATTAGATTCTATAACACGTTTGGCAAGAGCTTATAATACTGTAGCACCTGCATCGGGAAAGATACTTACAGGAGGTGTAGATTCGAATGCTTTGCACAAACCTAAAAGATTTTTTGGTTCGGCAAGGAATATTGAAAATGGTGGCTCTTTAACCATAATAGCTACAGCTTTAACAGAAACAGGCTCAAAAATGGATGATGTAATTTTTGAAGAGTTTAAAGGAACAGGTAATATGGAATTACAGCTCGATAGAAAGTTATCTAATAAGCGTATTTTCCCAGCGGTTGATATTTTAGCATCGAGCACCAGAAGAGAAGAACTCCTACATCCTCAAGAAGTTTTAAACAGAATATGGATTTTAAGAAATTATTTATCGGATATGACACCCGTAGAAGCAATGGAGTTCTTTAAAGATCGTTTAGCTAAAACGCAAACAAATGAAGAGTTTTTATTAACTATGAATAGCGATTAAAAAATAACAAAAACTTAAAAAATTGTTCTTAAACATTTTTTATCTTTGTTAAAACAAATAGCTTTGAAGTTCTTTAAATAGAAACTTAATTATTTAATTTAAAACATATTAACATGGCAAAAGAAAAAAAATTTATTACTTGCGATGGTAATCATGCAGCTGCACATGTAGCTTACATGTTTAGTGAATTAGCATGTATTTATCCAATAACTCCATCATCAAACATGGCCGAAAATGTTGATGAATGGTCGGCTCAAGGCAGAAAAAATATATTTGGCGAAACTGTTAAGGTTATAGAAATGCAGTCTGAAGCTGGTGCTGCCGGGGCAGTTCACGGAGCCTTACAAGCAGGTTCGTTGTGTACAACATTTACTGCTTCGCAGGGATTATTATTAATGATACCTAACATGTTCAAAATATCAGGCGAACTACTTCCAGCAGTATTCCATGTGAGTGCAAGAACTGTTGCTTCTCAAGCTTTATCTATATTTGGTGACCATAGCGATGTTATGGCAACACGCAATACAGGATTTGCTATGTTGGCTACAGCTTCTGTTCAGGAAATTATGGATTTAGCCCCAGTAGCACATCTTGCAGCTATAAAATCGAGAATTCCATTCTTGCACTTTTTTGATGGATTTAGAACATCGCATGAAATTCAAAAAGTAGAATATTTTGACAATGAAGATGTAGAAAAACTTATAGATAAAAATGCATTAAAAGCTTTTAGAGATAGAGCTTTAAATCCAAACCATCCTGTTACCAGAGGAACAGCAGAAAATCCGGATATCTTTTTTCAGGCAAGAGAAGCTTCAAATCGCTTCTATGATGCAGTTCCAGATATAGTTGAAGAATACATGCAAGAAATTACCCGTTTAACTGGACGCGAATATCATCCTTTCGATTATTATGGACACCCAGAAGCTGAACATATTATAGTGGCTATGGGATCTGTTACAGATACAATAAAAGAAGTTATTGACTATAAATTAAAACGCGATGAAAAAGTTGGTCTTATTGCAGTTCACTTATATCGTCCATTTTCTAAAAAATATTTCTTGAAAGCTTTACCAAAAACAGTTAAACGGATAGCCGTATTAGATAGAACAAAAGAGCCAGGAGCAATTGGTGAACCACTATATTTAGATGTTGTTAAAGTATTTTATGAAGAAGCAAATAAACCTTTAATAGTAGGAGGTCGCTACGGATTAAGTTCAAAAGATACGACTCCTGGAATGATTTTCTCAGTTTATGATAATCTATCTCTAAATGAACCCAAAAACAGGTTTACAGTTGGTATAATAGACGATGTAACATATACATCTTTACCAATGAGAGATATACAATGTGTTTGCGAAGAGGGAATTTACGAAGCCAAATTTTATGGAATAGGAAGCGATGGTACTGTTGGAGCAAATAAAAATTCTATTAAAATTATAGCAGATAATACTGATAAATACGTTCAAGCATATTTTGCTTACGATAGTAAAAAATCTGGAGGTGTAACTATATCACACTTGCGATTTGGCGATAGAGTATTGCGTTCACCTTATTTGGTTTGCAATCCTGATTTTGTTGCTTGCCATGTTCCAGCATATTTAGATAAATATGATATGCTTAAAGGTCTTAAACGCGGTGGAACATTTCTTTTGAATAGTATTTGGGATGTAGAAGAAACAAAAAAACATTTACCCAATAACATTAAACGGTATCTGGCATTAAATGACATAAATTTTTATATTATAAACGCTTCTTTAATTGCAGAAGAAATAGGCTTACCTGGCCGAACTAACACAATTATGCAATCAGCATTTTTCAAGGTTACAAACATTATTCCTTATGAGGTTGCTGTAAAAGATATGAAAGAAGCGATAGAAAAAACTTATGGAAAGAAAGGTGAAGATGTTGTAAAGAAAAATTTTGCAGCAATTGATGCCGGTTCAAAAGTTATAAAAGTAGAAATTCCACAAGAATGGAAAAATTTACCAGTAGAAGAAGTTAACAAAGATGATAATTTGCCCGAATTTATAAAAAATGTGATGATACCTATAAATTCGCTTAAAGGTGATGAATTACCTGTAAGTGCATTTTTAGGACGGGAAGATGGAACTTTTCCATCCGGTACAACCAAATACGAAAAACGTGGTATTGCAATAGAAGTTCCAGAGTGGATACCAGAAAATTGTATCCAATGCAATCAATGTTCTTATGTTTGTCCTCATGCAGCTATACGCCCATTTTTATTGAACGATGATGAACTAAAAAATGCTCCTGAAGGGACAAAAGTTTTAAAAGCAAATGGGAAAGAATATGCTGGTTTACATTTTAGAATTCAAGTTAGCGTTTTAGATTGTACAGGTTGTGGAAATTGTATAGATGTATGTCCTGCTAAAACTAAAGCTTTACAATTTAAAATGCTAGAAACACAAAAAGCAGAAATTGAGAGATGGAATTATTTTGCAGAAAAAGTAAGTTATAAAACACTAGTTAATCCTGCAAGTTCTGTTAAAGCTAGTCAATTTGCGCAGCCATTATTTGAATTTTCTGGTGCATGTCAAGGATGTGGCGAAACTCCATACATAAAGCTTATATCACAATTGTATGGTGATAGAATGATAGTTGCAAATGCTACAGGTTGTAGTTCAATTTATGGTGGTTCAGCACCCTCAACACCTTATACAACAAATAAAGAAGGAAAAGGTATTGCTTGGGCAAATAGTTTATTTGAAGATAATGCAGAATATGGATTTGGCATTGCTAGCGGCGTTAAAAAATTACGTGAACGTATAGCACGATACATGCAGCAACTGATGAATGAAAATATTTCGGCAGAAACCAAACAAGTTTTTGTTGAATGGATAGAGAATATTAACAGCTCTGAAAAAACAAAAGAAATTTCGGCTAAAGTACTAGAACAAATTAAAAAAGAAACACATCCATTATGTAAAGAGATACTCGAATTAGAACAATACCTTGTTAAACCAAGTATATGGATCATAGGTGGTGACGGTTGGGCATACGATATTGGCTTTGGAGGTTTAGACCATGTAATAGCTTCTGGTGAAGATGTTAATTTACTTGTACTCGATACTGAAGTTTATTCAAACACCGGTGGACAGGCTTCAAAAGCATCTCCATTAGCTGCTGTTGCAAAATTTGCTGCAGCAGGAAAACGCATAAGAAAAAAAGATCTCGGTTTAATAGCAACAACTTATGGTTATGTTTATGTAGCACAGGTAAGTATGGGAGCGAGCCAATCGCAATTCTTAAAAGCTGTTAGAGAAGCCGAAGCTTATCAAGGACCTTCTGTAATCATTGCTTATAGCCCATGTATAAACCATGGCTTACATAAAGGAATGGGCAAAACTCAAGAACAAGCTAAATTAGCAGTTGAATGTGGATATTGGACATTGTATCGTTACAATCCGTTGTTAGAACAACAAGGACAAAACCCATTTCAGTTAGATAGTAAAGAACCTGATTGGAGTAAGTTTAAGGATTTCTTAATGAGTGAAGTACGTTTTACTGCTCTTCTTAAAACTTTTCCAAAGGATGCAGAAGAACTTTTCAAACAAGCTGAAGAAAATGCAAAATGGAGATATAATCAATATAAACGTTTAGCAGCTAATATTTTGTTAGAAAAAACAATTTAAATTTTTGTTTTAAATCACTATTTTCCAAAATAATTGTTAATAAAAAAATTAATCATTGATTATCAATGGATTAAATCTTTGATTTTTAGGTTTTGAAAAGGCACTTCCCCTCTTTTTTTATCTCTGTTTTAACCCATCTTACATTT
>Ga0308407_1000503_pt1 | contig 28213 bp, 24 predicted proteins | sample HotsprSampleMSe2_FD_203476 | JGI IMG/M metagenome (GOLD analysis project Ga0308407, IMG submission 203476) | Hot spring phototrophic mat microbial communities from Mushroom Spring, Yellowstone National Park, Wyoming, United States - 20060911_MSe2 ...
CAAACGATGGGTTCCACCCGCGCACCGCACCATACGGGCCAGCGGCCCGCGCTCCCAAGTGAAATGCGCACCCGTTCACCCGTTGTTGTCGCGCCGATCATACCCGTCGCCGCATGCATAGTGGGGGCGGGTTTCAAACCTGCCCCCACTATGGCGTGCTGATGCACCAAACGATGGGTTCCACCCGCGCACCGCACCATGCGGGCCAGCGGCCCGCGCTCCCAAGTGAAATGTGCACACGTTCACCCGCTGTTGCATCGCCGATCATACCCGTCACCGCATGCATAGTGGGGGCAGGTTTGAAACCTGCCCTCACTCCCCACCATGGCGTGCTAATTCGCCAAACGATGGGTTCCACCCGCGCACTGCACCATACGGGCCAGCGGCCCGCGCACTGCTGCCCCCCAACTCCCCGAATCACGACACCCCATCGTAATGACGCCCTGCCGGGTTCTCTGATGTAGACGTTGTGTGGACGCTTCTCCGGTAGAATGTGCACACTATACGTCTCTGCACCAGCGATACAGCGCGGCGCATCGTTATGTCCAAGCGAACCTGTGATGCACTGAAGGACTGCTCTTATCGTGAAGGGGTTTCTTGCAGATGACCACAGCTCAAACCCTCATCGTGGAGATTCACGGTATGAACTGAAAGGAACGCTAGTACTACAACGAGAGATGCGGATGGAACAAACTGGTGCGCATGCTGGTCGTCCACGATCCGGGTGCGGCGTGGCCGCGTGGCAGCGTGGCGCACGAGCCAGGGCGCTGGGGGTTAACAATGTTGGGTGAGGTCAGTTACCAGGTGAACCTGCCGCTGATCGTAAGGTAAATACGCTCTGCCGGGGCAGCGGCGCCGCCGCACCCCGGCCCATACCGGCTCATTTCGCAGGCTTTTCTTGTGTGAGTGTCAGACGCCAACATATCACAATACGGAGGAAAACAATGCACGTGAACATCCGCTCCGCCAATCGCATCGGCGGTCTCCTGAGCGGGCCAATCGTGCTTGTTATCGGATTGGGAATCCTGTTTCTAGGATGGCAATGGCGCACCTTCACCCAGAATCAGATCGCCACGATGCTTCCGGCGGAGGGTAAGGTGGTCGAAGTCGTTTCGCGCACCAAAACATCGAGTGGTGAGCGCAAGACCTACTTCTATCCGGTCGTGGAGTTTCGCACGGCTGACGGGGAGAGTGTCCGCTTCGAGAGCAGCACGGGCAGCAATCCATCAGCGTACCGTGTCGGCGACGCGGTCAAAGTGCGCTACGACCCGCAAACGCCACAGTCGGCAGTGATCGATTCGTGGGAACTCTGGCTGCCGTCAAGCATCGTCATCGGGGTGGGAGGCTTTTTTGCGCTGATCGGCATCCTCGCCATTCTCAACGCGCTGGCGGTTCTGCTGAAATGGGGGGGATTGCTTGGATTACTCGGCATTATTCTGCTGCGGCGGAAACGTGGGTAGTGTATGCTGGGCTCGATCGGGAATGTATCTCGCGTCTACGTAGAAGGAGAACAGGACATGTGGGACTTTAGTCTTGGGAAGGCGTTTGGTTTAATGCTCCGTACGTTGCCGTTCATTGGCTTTCGTCTCGCTATCTACTTCGGTATCACGCTCGCGTATCTCATTGCTACCAGCGGTGGCGCTGGCATCGGCTACATGATCGGCAGTATCCTGCGGGATGCAGAAAGTGATCCTTCGGGAAGTGTTGCGTTCTGGGGAGGCCTGATCGGATTTGGTATCGTCTCGGGAGTGTTGTATTTCGCTCGTGAGTATCTGCTGTATATCGTCAAGGCAGGCCACATCGCGGTGCTCGTGCGCCTGATCGACGATCAGCCGATACCGGAGGGAACGGGGCAGATCGGGTATGCCACCCAGATCGTCAAGTCTCGCTTCGCCGAAGCATCGGTGTTGTTTGGCATTGACCAGATCATTAAGAGCATCCTCCGCACCTTCAACGCAACCGTTCTAACCATCAGTAGCTTTCTCCCCATCCCTGGACTGACGAATGTAATGGAGTTTGTGACGGCAGTGATCAATTTCTCGCTTACGTACGTGGATGAAGCGATTCTCGCCTACATGATCCGCACCAACCCAGAGAATGCTTGGGCCGGCGCCCGCGACGGCGTGATATTCTACGCTCAAAACTACCGCATGATGCTCAAAAATGCGGTATTCCTCACCATTTTCGCTTGGATTGTGTCGTTTGTGATCTTTCTCGTCGTTCTCGCCCCGGTTGCCGCTCTCGTGAGTGTGATGCCAGGGCTGGGTGGTTTCTGGACGCTGATAATCGCTATTATCGCCGCGTATGCACTTAAAGCGGCACTCATTGATCCCTTTGCAATGACGTGTATCGTGCAAGTCTACTTCAAAGCCATCGAAGGACAGACGCCTAGCCCAGAGTGGGTCGACCGACTGAATTCGGTCGCAGCGCCGTTTCGTGAGCTGAGTGCAAAGGCTGCCGCCTTTGTGCCCGGTCCAGGCGGCGCATCTGTCTCGGTGACGAGGGTCAGATAGCGGATGACGCTGGTTTGTAGTTCACGAATGTGCACTAATTGGCCACCTCGGCGTATGTAACACGCTGGCAGTTTTGCGGGAAGCGGAAAGATTTATTACTCTGCTGTGATGGAAATGAGGGTAGTATCGCAGGTATTTCGCCTTCGGTCGTTTCACCACAGCCTGAGCACGTCGGTCGCATCGCTGAAACGAGATGGGCGAAAGTACCGCTTCCGCCCATCTTGTTGGTAGGAGGTGTTGGTTAAGGCGTTAGCGTCCCTCCACCGAAGTCATCAAATGCAGCGCCAGCCGTGTTGTGGAACCAGACCCCAATCCGTCCACCAGTATTGACATAACGATTTCTAGCCACCGTTCGAGTATCGGCAGCGCCTATTGACTCACAGCGTACAAAGACCTCTACCGTGCCGTCGGCCTTTGCCCATGCTCCAAGTGTATCACCAGGTTGAAGCACAGCGGGGAACGTTCCAACCGTCAGGAAACCCCGACCAGGAACGAGGGCCTCAACCACAACCTGCTGGTTAACTGCATCGTAACTCACTAGAATGGCTCCGTGTTGACCACGATTTCCGTTCACCTTCAACGCCAATGTGTGATGCCGACCAGAAGGGTTGATAGACGTCAAGCGCATGAAGGCTTCTTGATCTGGTCCGAAGACGGTCGGACGCCACCACGTCAGGCCGCCATTTTCGACAGTCACAACATTATTCACGATCCGATACTGATCGCTCTGTGTCGCTCCACTCCAGTTGCGGCCTAGCCTGCCATCGGCACGGTTGAATGTATCAAGGGGAGATGTAACCGGAAAGGGACTACCTTGACCGTCACGGTCTGGGTTGGCTCAACATTACCGGCGCTGTCGCGGGCGAAGAAATCTACTGTGTACGTACCTTCACCACTGAGCGTCAATGGCCCACTGTACGGTTGGAAGGTGCCACCATTCACCCGGTAAGCAATTTCAACCGTTGTTGAACGATCATCAGTAGCAGTTAGCGCAACTGTCGCACTTCCGACATAACAATTACTCGGACACAGCGGATTTGTCGTCCCGCTAACGGTGGCGATCGTCGTAGGTGGTGTACCGTCAAGATCAAGACCGACAATCACCGGATCGTGATCCGAGGTGCGATAGAAATCCGGTGCATACAGGCTGCTAATCTGGCCTGGCGACTTGAAATTAGTGTTATAGTCGAGTATTGGCGGCTCGTCAGCGTTGATATGCCATTCAGCCACACCGGTCACCTGCGCACTGAGACTCGCCGTTGCCAGTGCATAATCGAGATACCCCCACTGGCCGTTGAAGACATACGAATAGGCATTCGCCCCTACAAAACGCTCGATTAAGTTCTCATACCCCTGCGTTTCAAGAGCGCGAATGGGATCCTCTTTCGCATAGCTATTCAGATCACCGATAATCAAGACATCGGGATCGTTCACGCCAGTTGGATCAGTTGCCAACCATGCAGCCAATGCATTCGCAGCATTGACACGAACAATATTGCAGTTGCCCTGTCCATCACTGGCATCAGGTATATCACAGGGGCTTCCTTTGCTCTTGAAATGGTTGACACTAACGACAAAGCGAGCACCGGTTGCGTTGATCGAAAAGGCCTGTGCCAGCGCTGCTCGATTCCGCGGTGTGCTATCACCGCCATTAACGAATGTGGCACTGTTGAGCACTGCCGTTCGCCCAACTGGCGTAACCAGGGCCGGCTGATAAATAATGCCAACCTTAATCGCATCATTGCCTAGTGCATCAACCTGACCGGTGGCGGCATCAACATCGATATATGCGTAGGTACCCGGTGTAGTTGCAGCATTAAGTCGGTTGACCAGATCGGCGATTGCACTTGTCGGACCGTAACCGTCATTCTCGACTTCAATCACTCCTAACACAGTCGGATTGAGCACAACAATGGCTGCTACCGTCTTGGCTGTTTGCCGCGCAAATTCAGTGGCATTCTCCGCGCCACGACAATTGGTGGGACCACCGGTCAGGCCGTTGGTACATCCGTTAAAGGTGTTAAAGTAGTTGAGCAGATTCATTCCGACTACAGTTATGCTGCCACCGACGTTAGGTGGTGCCGTTGGTCGGGGATTTTCTGCGACAAAGTTTGGTACCCCACCCCCCGGACTCAGGTCACTTAAATCACCGACCGGACGCACACGATAAGCATTCCCACTCGCTGCATTCCCTGACCAGGTGTATGTCATAACACCGATCAAACCGGTAACACTATCACCTCCACGCAGGGTATTAGTAGCGCTCAACGGATTACCGCCGCGGCCAAATAAAATCGGGTCAGGGTTCTGATTTTGCAAGTTATCATCAACAATAATCCGGTTAAGATCATTAGCCGCCTGTAACGCCTGAGCCAACGGTCCCGGTGGGTAGAGACTGGTTGGTTGATAGAGACGGTCCGCCGCCGACATCACGACCTGTCCAAAACGACCGAGCTGGAAATGTTCAGTTACGACCAACTTCATTGGGAAACGCACAAGCATCCCTTCAAAGCGCTCGAGATAGTCGGGATTTGGGAAAGGCATCACTACATCAGTTGGATCGAGGGTACCATTCCCAACAACCGTGATCTGAATTGCACTGATTTGGGTCTGACCTTGAAACTCGCTAACCAATCCGCGCACCCGCACTATGTCGCCTAAACTGACATTGTTGTTGTTCCCGTTGAAGACGAATATGCCTTCCGAGGTCAGTGGATTGTCATCCTGATCGGCGACCTCCTCCTGAACATAAAATCCTCGTAGATTCGGAGTAGGACCTTCAAAATCGCCGATGACAATCCCTTCGATCAACACTTCCTCATTCACACAGGGCGAGATGTCGGTCGTTCCCTGAATAATGTGGATCAGCGTCAGATTGGGTACGTCTGGGCAATTTCCACTCATCGGCGGGGGCGTACTGCACGGGTTAGTAGGACTACTGCTGTTACGAGGATTTGGTGCCCCAATGCTGAAATCGCTCGCATTGTTATCGGTGTCAACACAACCATTCCCGTTACGGAATGCAGCCGTCGTATTGCTCAGAGAGGGTGCAGGGGCGCCTTCAAAGAAATTGGCATTTCCATAGCCAACCAGATCGATAATCAATGCCTGCTGTGCTGAAGAGCATGGCGTCGAACCGCCGTTGCATGCCAGGCCATTGGTACTGTTCACCAGGGCAAACTTGCCGGCCGAGGCACTGGCATTGATAGAACCACTTGCATCAGGTGTTGGCAACGGGCTACCGGTAGTCCCACCGGCTAACTGCACCAGATAATACTGACCAGGCGCTAATGATCCGCTTAACAGCACTATCGGATTACTGCCAAAGTTACCCGTTCCGGTTGCACTGGCATACTGGATCGACAGCCCGTTCAAACTGACGGTCGTCGTTCCTCGATTAAAAATCTCAACAAAATCATTCGTATACGGCGCACCACTGCTTCCACCACCACCGTACACCTGACTGATTACCAGGTCTGCACTGATCGCCCGCACAATCGGTACTGTGGTGCCGAACGGTATGAAGATACACGCAACGACAAGCAACACACTTACCCAGTGACGTGTCCAACGAAACATCTCAGGCATACTTCACCTCATTAGTTCACAAATACGTGTTCGCCAACCAGCAACAGCACTCTACGGTTAGAGAGGAGAGCAGGAGCAAGGTGAACCGCAATATTGAGTGGTCAGGTGTTGTTCATAATAAAAGGGGATTTTGAAGTCGATGTTAAGCGGAGGATATGAAACACATCCATTTGATGACAGTTTTTTCATTGGCAAGATGAGCGTTTTGTCAACCGGTGACCTCACCGATGCGGATCGGCAGCGCGTTTGGTTATGTTCTCAACGCTGCCCATTGCACGTTTCAGGTGCCCACAAACCACGCTTTGCGGCACGGGCGTCGGCTTCTGCTGCGCGAAAAATGGCCTGGTAGCGGTATGGAACGTTGTACGTGTATTCGTAAGCGTACCCCTGCCAGATTTGTTCCAGGTTAACCATCCGACCATCTTCGAGCCAGACGTATCGCAGTAGCCGACCAAACCCGTCCCGTGAGTCTTGACTGGGGTCGTCTTCAAGGAGCACGGTTTTATTGTCGAGGAGAGCACGGGCATTGGCGGCCGCTTCTTTACCAAAGCATTCAACCGTTCGTCGTGGATCAACCGATTCAGGGGCGTTGATGCCGATCAATCGTACCCGCTCTTCGCGCCGATCAATACGGACGATAATGGTGTCACCATCAACGACTCGTACAACTTGTGCACGGGTGAGATCGTCGGGAAGTGGTGGATAGTCGGCAAAGGTTGTTGCCGATCTATCAGACCGGCTACAGCCACTGATAGCAAGGATGAGGATCAGGATGATGAAGATGCGTTGCTGCATAATCACTCGATGTTGCGGTAAGTCTGAACGTCTTTTTCCATATTGTACCCCATCTGTTTCTGCAGGTATCCAATTCTGCTAGCCGGTCGTTACACAACTGGCGGGTATTTTGAAAGACCTGCTCATCCCTCTAGCGAAATCACGCCAAAACGTGTATCCTGGAAGTGTCGAGAGCGGTTTATCGTGGAGGAGAAACGTGCATGCGACCACGTGAACACTTTGATCAAGAACTTGATGCCCTGCGTAAGCAGGTAGTGAGTTTGGGACAGGCGGTGAGTGAGGCACTTGCGAAAGCGATCACAGCGCTCGAACGGGGTGATCTCGAATTGGCACGATCAGTCGTCGGTAGTGACGCCGAGATTAATGAGGCGAAAAACGCTATTGAGCAACATGCTATTCAGCTTATTGCAACCCAGCAACCGGTAGCTCGCGATTTGCGTCGGATTGTTGCGGCAATGGCAATCAGTTATGAACTGGAACGCATCGCTGATTATGCCAAGGGTACCGCCAAAATGGTAATCGGTGGCTCCGATCCCAATCGTGGGCCGTTAGTTGCGTCGGCTGAGTTGGTTGCTCTCGGTAAGGTGGCGCGGGATAATCTCGAACGTACACTTCAGGCCCTAAGCAACGGCGACGCTGAGGCGATTAAGGATATTGTTGCTCGCGAAGATGCGATTGACCATGATTACAAACAGCTTAAGCGAGCTATGGTGGCACAACTGACCCCACCAGAGACAGCCGATCTGCTGTTTATCGCTCATAATTTCGAGCGAGTTTCGGATCGAGCGTTGAATATGGTCGAGAAGATCATTTTTATGACAAAAGGTGATCAGGTTGAGCTGAACGATTGATCCCGTCTGATAGCGCTCAGCTTACAAGAGTCGGATGAATGTCTTTAGCGTCTTATCCGAATATCCGTCTTACGGTGCAACGGATGTATCCCATCGATGGATGTAGGGGCGCAGCGCTGCACCCCTACCAATCTGCTGCTGCGACAGGAGATGTCGAAGAGGCGCTCCGTGACTATCGTCGTGGATCCTTGTCAGGGCGGAGCACCGCCTTACCGCTCCTCATGAATTATCTTGCATCCATTACCGAGGCTCATCCGTCGTGAGGTGATGATGGATGTTTCGGATAGGCGCTTAGAGCCTGGGCAAAAACCCGGTTTTCTCATCAGGCACGTATCGTACCCGCGCAATCATTGCGTGAGGGACTGCCGACATACTTTCGCGCCAGCCACACTACCTCCCCCCTTCCGCGCCCCGTATGGAAGAGGAAGGGGGCAAGAGGCGATGGTGAGGGGCGCCAGTTGTCCGCCAACATTCTCCTCATCCTACCCCTCCTGATCTTCTCCTGCAACAGGATATTTCGGATCGCCGCTTTACTGCTGTGACCCTTCCAGCCGCACAAACGTCACTACTGCGGTGATGCAGGCCACACCCAGGCCAAACCAGGCACTCAATTCAGCAATTCGGTTCTGTTCAGCCTCTGCGGCAAGGCGGAGTGCGCGCAGATTGGTATCGGCCAGGCCCATCACCCCTTGTTGCAACGCCTGTCGTGTCGCTTCGATAAGTGACTGTTGGTTGAGCAGTAACCAGGCTGCTCCAATTGCACGGGCGGAGAGGTACGCAATGACGCCGGCCAGGGTACCGATCAGAAGTGCCAATAACAGCCGTACCAACCAGGCCTGCAACGTGTCGGAAGCGGAGTTATACGCAACCATCCTACTGTTCCCCCTCACCGGTTATGCGTTTCCGCGCTCGCTCTTTTGCGGCGCGCAATCTGGTCAGCGCATCTTCTGACTGAACCGGTGTTAATGGCGGTGGTGGCGAAGGTTGAGCAGGTGGCGGTTCGCTTGGCGGAAGCTGAACGTGCTCAGCAACCATCTGCCGCCGAGCCTGATCACGAGCGGCTCGCAAGCGACTGAGCACCGGATCGGGTGCTACTGACACTGATTCCCCAACTCGTAACATGCCGAGCGCACGAAAATCACTACGCCGAATCATCAATCGTCGCAATGCGATGTCAAACGGGAGCAAGATGAGCGCCAGCCAAAGCAGTGGTAGAGCAATCTCCTGAGCAGAGAAGACAGGGTTAAGACGCTCAAAGACTGCTGCTGGGTCGTTGATCAGTCGTCCATTTGTAGTTGTAGCCAGCTCATTGAGTAATCCTGGATTAGCTTGCGCGCTGCGGTATTCCGAAGAGTAGGGAACAACCATTCCGGCTGTCTCTTGCACAACTACCCGATCACCACTCATCCCGGCAATCTGTACCAGGTAAGTGCCGGGATTAGGGCTTTCCAACCGGGCCTGATACTGATTGGGTGCCACCTGAGTCAGTGGGATTTCGCGCCGTGAACCATCGCCGCCGATTAAGGTTGCAACCACATTCAAATCATTTTGCCCGCTGTCGGTCACCAGGCGGACAACCGTTTCACTACCGGTTACCGCTACCTCGGCCTTGACATTTTGCCCACCACGTGGGATAAGATCACCAACAAGCTGCGAAGCAAACCGCGGAAACCCATCCCACGTGATCCAGTCGTGCGCCCACTTACCCTTAGTGTCACTTAACCAGGCCGCACTACGCCCCAGCCCGAACTGCCAGGTCGCTAGGATCGGTTGTTGATCTTCAGTCGCCAGCACCAACTGGGCAGTGCTTTTCAGTGTGCTGCCGTTGTAACCGTACAACGGTGGTGTCGCATTAATACCGGCCAGGATCGGACTGCTACTGTAACGTACTGGAATAAATGGCTGTTCAACAATATAATTCCCGATCGTCGTAATTGTCTCTTGCACGAAGATTTGCGGTACGTCGGCCATATCCACTACCGGATAGTAACGTCCACCACCTTCGGCAGCCAGTTGCTGCAAATAGCTCGCTGAACCGCTCCCGGCGGCTACCGTCGTCAGAGTAATACCCTGTTCACGCAACCGCGCTGCTACGTCGAGTTGATCGCCGCCACTTCCCCAGCCATCGGTCAGTAAGATGATATGCTTGATCCGGGCATCAACCTTTTGGAGTACCTCCTCAGCCCGCAGCAAACCTGCCCGAATATTGGTTGGCCCACGAGGTTCGAGACCGGCGATTGCATTCATAACCTGTTCAACTGTTGCCCCGCGAGTGGCTGGAAAGGCAGCAGACGCTGCCCCATCAAAGGTTACAACACCAATCGTATCTTGTGGGCCAAGCAAGGCAGTAGCCTGAGCGATCGCATCTTTAGCAATATCGATCTTCCGTTCGCTCGAAGAGGTCACCGGTACACCACGGTCAGGATCGGCACAGTGACAGGCATCCATCGATCCTGACTTGTCAATGACAAAGACAATGGCCAGATCGGGACGTAGCTCTCGATTACGCACATCCATATACACCGGCAGCGCTTCTTCCACAGCAGTACGACCATACCCGCCAACACCGAAGCTGTTTTCGCCGCCGATCATCAAAAGACCACGGCCTAGATCACGCACATAGCCGGGAATTGCCTGCATCAGGCCGACCGGTAAGGCGCGTGCCGGTGTATTGATCAGTACCAGCACATCGTAGGTGCTCAGATCGGCCAGTGTGCGCGGCGCCGCTTCGGGTGAGATCAGCTCGGCGGTGATGCCGGTGGCGGTAAGAGCCGTGACAAATGGTCGAGCATCGGCTGCCTCTCGTGCAATGAGCAAAATTCGCGGTGGCCCTTGCACCCGAATCAACGCGGCAGCTTCATTATTCTGAACTCGTCCATCATTTGCCGCTTCGACCTGCACCCGATACCGGCGAAAACCATTACCTTCCACCGGCACCAGAAACTCTATTGGGGTGACACCTGGTGACAGCTCAAGCACGCGCTCTTCAACAATACCGGTGTCGTCAATGAGTCGGACGATCGCCGACTGACTGACATTGCTTTCGATATTAGCAACAATGACGGCCTCTTGACCATCACGGACACTGTTAGGAGCTTCGACACTGGCAACCAACACTTCTGCATCGGTATTCACTAGCGTCAGATCAACAATGTCGATGGGAATGCCGCGACTGGCTGCCAGGCGAGCAGCATCGATTGCCCGCCCGCTATTTTCACCGCCATCCGAAAGGAGTACCAATCGCTTTTGGGTATCAGCCGGAAAGAGTGCCATACCAAGCTGAATTGCCGCTTCAATATTGGTGCGATGCGCGATCGGAATAGACGTAATCCGTCCCAATCGTCGATCACTATCGGGGGTACGCTCAACCAGAGCATTGTCGCCAAACACAACAATTGCTGCCTGGTCATCGGCAGGCATCGCCTGAAGCGCATCGCGAATAAACGCCTCTGCCTGAGCCCTCGTCGATGCTGGCATGGAATCGCTCCCATCCAACAGAAAGACGGTTGTCAGTCGATCAACCGGACGTACAAATTGGACGCCGGCAAATGCAAAGATCAGCATCACCGCAATCGCGGTACGTACAGCGAGACTGGCCCAAAACCGCAGCGGCGATAAGCGACGCGGTGCAAACAGGGCGAGCACCACCATACCAACCGGCACGAGGAGCAACCAGAGAGCTTCAGGATAAATGAAAGAAATATACGGCATAAGCGGCATTATTCACGACTGATGTGTGTTCGTGCTTTCATTGTACCGGTAATGAACAGTGCTGACAAGACAACATGACCTCTTTTTTTAGACGTCACGATCACTGTGAGGGTTCCCCATTTAGAAAAAATGGCGCATCCATAGACAGGATGCGCCACGCACGATTGACAAAGGTAGCTTAAGCGGCGACAGCCTCACTTTGCGGTTCAATCTCGATCTTCGCGCCAAGAACCTTCAAGAACTGCGCTAACCATGCCGGATGAGCCGGCCAGGCTGGTGCTGTCACCAGGTTGCCATCGGTGATTGCCTGATCGGCAGGCAATTCGTGGTACTCAGCTCCAATCAGCGGGAGATCAGGTCCAACGGCCGCATACGCTGTGCAGCGACGCCCGTTGAGCACACCGGCAGCCGCCAAGACTTGCAGACCATGGCAAATTGCCGCCACTGGCTTGTTAGCAGTGAAGAAATGACGTGTAATTTCGAGCACACGTGGGTTAAGCCGAATGTATTCGGGTGCCCGTCCGCCAGGGATTACCAGCGCGTCGTACTCGTGTTCGTTTACATCGTCGAAATTCTGGTTAAGCGTGAAGTTGTGACCACGTTTCTCGCTGTACGTTTGATCACCTTCAAAATCGTGGACGGCAGTCCGAACAAATTCACCGGCTTTCTTGCCCGGACAGACAGCATGGACCTGATACCCAAGCGCAGCAAGGGCCTGAAACGGAACCATGACCTCATAGTCCTCTACATAGTCACCGACCAGAAAGAGGATCTTCTTTGCCATCGATATACCTCCTCTATGTCACATTGACTTCCTTGTCAGTGCATTGCATGGTGGGATGATTTCAGATTAGCACAGCTCACTCCAACTGTCAACACTGCCTGATCAAGGTCTGTCCGGAATACCCTGTCGCAGAATCGGTTGGGGCACAGCAGCGCTGTGCCCGTACATCGATCAGGTTTCATCCGCCGTATCGTGTTCAGATAGGCTCTTAATACCTGTACTACGGATGACACCTATACCGAAGCCGAAAGTGCCAGGAAGCCATCCTAATTCCCTATCACCGCCGTAATCTGTACGGGTGGTACGCTGGCAACCTGTTCGATCAGAACAGCCAGTGATCGTGGTTGAATGTGATACATCTGATCGGTAACAGGCAAGGGCTGATCTAAATCAGGTTGAGCAGTATCGATGATGACGTGCCAGCTTGCATCGTCTGGCCAATCAGGCAAGATAAATGGAACGGCCTCGTCGCCAGCGTTAATTAACACCAGCAGCACATCATCGCGCAGCGAGTTCCCGTGCTCATCGCGATCGTCAATCACAGCTCCATTCAGCAAAACCCCAATACAGCGCAACTCCGGCTGCTGCCAGAGTTCGGGGCCAACCTCTTGACCATCGGGGCTAAGCCATTCAACATCGTATTCGGCGTTCCCAAGATGACCGGTAAAAAAGCGACGACGGCGTAACACGGGGTGATTGCGTCGGAATGCGATGAGCCGCTGAGTAAACGCATGCAAAAGATCGGCTTCTGGATCAGAGCGCCAGTCAACCCAAGAGATGGGGTTATCCTGACAGTAGGCGTTGTTATTGCCTTGCTGAGTACGACCTCGTTCATCACCGGCCAGCAGCATCGGTGTACCCTGCGATAGGAAAAGGGTAGCAATGAAATTCATCATCTGCCGCAGCCGCAGTGCCTGAATTTCCGGATTGTCAGTAGGCCCTTCGACACCGCAGTTCCACGAATTATTGTGGTTATCACCATCACGATTGTCTTCACCGTTGGCTTCGTTGTGTTTCTCGTTGTATGAAACCAGATCACGGAGTGTAAACCCATCATGGGCCGTCACGAAGTTGATCGAATGGTACGGACGACGCCCATTGTGCTGATAGAGATCCATCGATCCCATAAAGCGTGAAGCGAACTCGGCTGCCTGACCAGGATCACCTTTCCAAAAGCGACGTACTGTGTCTCGATACCGACCATTCCACTCGGCCCACGGTGGCGGAAAGCGACCGACCCAATAGCCATCAAAACCGACATCCCATGGTTCGGCGATGAGCTTGACCCGCGAGAGAATAGGGTCTTGACGTACCATTGCCAGAAAAGGACTGGTCTGTTCAGAGCCGACCGGGCCACGGGTGAGTGTGCGGGCAAGATCAAACCGGAAGCCGTCAACGTGCATCTCGGTCACCCAATAGCGTAGCGAGTCGAGGACAAGCTGGAGTGTGCGGGGATGGTTTAGATCAAGACTGTTCCCAGTTCCGGTATCATCGAGATAATACCGCGGCTGATCAGGCACTAACCGGTAGTAAGCAACATTATCGATCCCGCGAAAACTCAGGGTCGGACCAAGATGGTTCCCTTCGCCGGTGTGGTTGTACACTACATCAATAATGACTTCGATCCCGGCAGCATGTAAGGCTTTGACCATCGCTTTGAATTCATTGACCTGAGCCTGGGGATCAGATGTACTGGCGTACCGTGGTTCTGGACTAAAATAATTGATCGGCTGATACCCCCAGTAGTTCGTCAACCCACGGTCAGCGAGGAACTGGTCGGTGATGAATGCGTGTACCGGTAAAAGTTCAACGGCTGTCACACCGAGTTCTTTCAGATACGCAACAACTGCTGGCGATGCCAGACCGGCATAGGTGCCCCGCAACGGTTCTGGTACGTCGGGATGGAGTTTGGTAAAACCCTTGACGTGTAGTTCATAAATCACCGAGTTGGCCAGCGGCGTGTCGGGAGGTCGATCATCGCCCCAATCAAATCTAGGATCGATTACTACCGAACGGGGGACATACGGTGCACTGTCACGCTTGCCGATAGTGAGATCGCCATACGGACTATCAACCCGATACCCATAGTTCGCTTTGTCCCAGATCAGTTCGCCATAGAGTGCACGTGCATACGGATCGATGAGCAGCTTATACGGATTAAAGCGATGGCCCTGCTTGGGTAAGTAAGGTCCATGAACCCGATAGCCGTAGAGTTGTCCAGGCCGTAAACCAGGAATATACCCATGCCAGACATCGTCCGTCCGTTCAGGCAGCACGATACGTACTGCTTCGCGAGCTGCGGTAGGGCTATCGAACAGACATAACTCAACCCGGCTAGCGTGCGCAGAGAAGATGGCGAAATTCACGCCCTCGCCGTCCCACGTTGCCCCGAGTGGATATGGACGACCCGGCCAGATGTCGGAAATCTGCATAACAGAGCGCCTCCTGGAAAATGACAGGCAGCGAAATGTTGACTTTTGCATAGCCAACGATACGCTGCCTTGCGATAACGTTTCTGCGAAAAGATTCAGTTGAACAATTCGAGCAGTCTCTAAGTGTGCGTAGTTCGGAAATCAATCATCTTTACGTTCACGTGAACGGAACACGATCACGATTGGCGTGCCTTGAAATCCATACCGTTCACGCAGGCGATTTTCGAGATAGCGGGCATACGACCAGTGCACCAGATCACCATCGTTAGCAAAAAACAGAAAGACTGGTGGCTCAACCTGTGGTTGGACTGCATAGTACAACCGCAGATGAGCGCCTTTCTTCACGGCCATTGGTGGTTGCTGCAACATCACTTCGCGCAAGAAATTATTCAGCTCTCCGGTAGGTATGCGCTTCTGCCGTTGCGCGTACACCTCACGGGCATAGTCGAGCACATATGGCACTCGCTGGCCGGTTAGCGCCGAGACAAATACAATCGGCGCATAATCAGCAAACTTAAACGCTTCACGAACCTGATCTTGAAATTCGTAATAGGTATGTGAATCTTTCTCGATAGCGTCCCACTTGTTCACTACCAGGATCAGACCCTTTTTCGCTTCAATGACCATGCCAGCAATGTGTGTATCCTGGGCAGTGACACCTTCGCTGGCATCGATGAGCAGTAGGGCCACATCACATCGCTCAATTGCCCGTAGGGTTCGTAACACACTATATTTTTCGATACCACGTTCAATCTTACCGGCCCGCCGGATCCCAGCCGTATCAATCAGGGTAATTGGTTCACCGTGGTACACAATCGTCGTATCGATCGGATCGCGGGTTGTTCCTGGAATTGGACTGACAACACTCCGCTCTTGACCCAGTAGCCGGTTCAACAGCGAGGACTTTCCGACGTTCGGACGACCAACAATGGCGACCCGTAGATGACGTTCTTCTGCTTGATCAAAGGTTTTGGGTGGGAAATACTCGGTCAGTCGGTCAAGCACATCACCGGTACCGAGACCGTGGAAGGCACTCATTGGGATCGGATCACCCAAATTGAGCGCGTAAAACTCGACCGCATCGAGCATGCGTTCCTGACTATCACACTTGTTGACGGCCAGCACAACCGGCTTTGAGGTAGTGCGGAGGATCGCTGCTACCTCGGCATCGGCAGAAGTCAAGCCATCACGTCCGTCAACCATAAAGATAATAGCGTCGGCCTCGGCAATCGCGTGTTCAGCCTGAGCACGAGTACGGCGACTGATCTCGGCTTCAGGTAACGTTGGGTCTTCACCCCCGAAAAGGATTCCGGCAGTATCTACCACTGTAAATTCGCGCCCATTCCAAAATGTATCCCCGTACAGACGGTCGCGTGTGGTACCGGGAATATCTTCAACAATTGCCCGCCGCTCGCCGATTAGGCGATTAAAGAACGTCGATTTACCAACGTTTGGGCGGCCAACAATGGCCACAATCGGTTTTGTCATAACTCCTCCTGGACGCTGACACTCGTGCGTCCTCTAGCTTTATTATAGTAGGGATTGCAAATGGAACTTTCAGAAGTGACAATGGTCACCACACAATGGAGCGAGGTATGATTGATGCACTGTTAGGTATTTTACTCTGCCAACTAGTCGGCGAAGTCGCGAGCCGTGGTCTTAGCCTGCCGGTACCAGGGCCGGTCGTTGGCATGTTACTCTTGTTTACCATTCTGCGCTGGCGAGGCCAGGTACCGGATCAGCTTCGAGCAACCGCTCAGACCATTCTGGATCATTTACCGCTCCTGTTCGTACCGGCCGGAGTCGGCGTGATCGTCCATTTACCGCTCCTGAACCGGGAAGGTCTGCCACTCCTGGCGACGATTGTGGTCTCGACGATGATCACCCTGTTGGTTACCGGCTTCACCATGCGCATCCTGCCCAAACGAAAGTGATAATTGATATGGACGAACGCATTTTCTCACTGTGGGTCTATCTGGCCCAAACGCCGTTACTCTGGCTTACGACGACGATTGCTGTATACCGACTCATGACGATCATCAGCCGACGGTTGGGGTCGCCGCCGTTGTTGAATCCGGTTTTATTGTCTATTGTGACAATTGTGATCATCCTGCTCGTTTCTGATACTCCCTACCCAACCTACTTTGACGGAGCGCAATTTGTACACTTTCTGCTAGGACCGGCAACGGTTGCCCTGGCTATTCCGCTTTACGAAGCTGAGCGAACGCTGCGCAGAATCTTCTGGCCAGCCCTTACCGGTTTGCTGATCGGTTCAATAACCGGCATAACGGCTGCGGTAGTGGTTGGCCGGCTCTTTGGTCTATCTGATATAACCCTGCGCTCGCTTGTTCCAAAATCGATCACGACACCTATTGCGATGGGTGTGGCCGAACAACTCGGTGGATTACCATCGCTGACCGCAGTCATCGTGATTGTGACGGGCATGGTCGGCGCTTTGTTCGGTTGGGAACTGCTGGGTTTGATCGGCATCCACGACGATGGAGAACGGGGTTTCGCGCTTGGGCTGGCTTCTCACGGCCTGGGTACAGCACGTTCGTTGCAGTTTAGTAGCGTAGCCGGGGCACTGGCCGGACTGGCAATGGGCCTCAACGGAGCCGTAACGTCACTACTGGCCCCTCTCATCGTGCCCTGGCTAGGACTGTAGCAGGGTGTCATGATGAAACATCACCATCTTCTCCCCTTGCCTCAAAAGCAAGGGGAGAGTCCGGATTACTCACTGACGCTCCATCGTACCGTCTGGTAACCAGCGAATACGAACGCCGTTGATCTCCGTCCAGCCTTCGAGATCCTCTTCCTCTTCCTCCTGCGGGACGAGTACCGGGCCTCGATCCTGCGACCAGAGGATGAGTTCTTCGATTGTATACCATCCCGCTCGATAACGCACCTGATCGGCTGGATTAAGCCAGAAGCGAATCTGGCCATCCATCCATTGCCAGCGCTCGAGCGAGCGCCATTCCTTGCCCTGATCACTCAGGACGATCTTAACCTCCTCCAACATGCGCAGCAGTTCCGGTAATGACCGGGGTGTACTGTAGCGCAACTGGAGCAGGCGCTGATTAATAGCGTCCCGCAGTCGTTCGAGCTCAGGTACGCTCAAACTTTCCAGATCGAAGTCAGTCACTGCGGCTTCCTTTCCGGGATGTCGATCCGGTTTACAGCATGTACGCTCTTGCCGGCCCGCCTCGACACCCATAAACAGAATCTTTGGGATTGGTAGCACGCACTGCGGTGTGCGTTGGTTGCTAACCTTCCCCCCATATGTATCATACTCCAATTTTGTTACAGAATCCTTTCCACATAGGGGGTTGGCTGCGATTTTCTCTCACTGCAATAATAACGCAAGTTGGCCCGGTTGTGTTTCACCTGGCGACCGCTGGAGATAAAATTTCAGTTATTTTTCAGGTTGGGTTGCCAGCTCGAGGCTTGTGAGCAACCACATTGCTTCTTCAAAGGTGCGACCGCACATATCAGGATGCGGACGCAGGCTCACACATACTGCCGGTCGCTCTGGCTTGCCGTACAATGCACAACGATTGTCAGCAGTCAAGTGGACACAGCGCACGCCGGCTGGCTTACCGTTGGGCATACCAGGAATAGGTGATGAGATCGAGGGTGCAATGCAACAGGCGCCGCAACCGACTCGACACTCCATAGGCTATCTCCAGAGATAATCTGGTGGGCGGGTAGCGGGTGGGGTGCGATGACAGACCAGCGCAGTCGCACTGGTGTTATGGATTGTCTCCGTCTACCCGCTCGATCCGCAGACCACTAATAGTACGGCCACGTGCAGCCCAGCGTCGGTGATAGTGCGACTCGAAGACTGCCAGTTCAGCCGGTGAAGCCGGGATAGCACGCAGCGCAGGAAAAGCGGGCAAGAGTTCTCGCATCAGCGCAAAGAGGGCAGGATGGTCGGTAAGAAAGCTGAGATAACCACCGGGAACGAGGGTTCGAGCGGCACACGCCAGCATTTGTGGTGAGACGAGCAACTGATTGCGCTGGCGATTCCGCAGGAGTGGTGGCGGGAAATGCAAAATGATGGTAGATAACGCTGCATCGGGAATGCGCTGGTAGAGTAGTCGCGCATCGGCATGAATGAACAGGATATTTGTCAGCTCAAGTGCGACGGCACGTTCAACAGCACGGTAGAGCGGTTTCGCGACAATGTCGATGCCAACGAAGTATGTGGTCGGCTGTGCTGCTGCCAGAGCGCACAGGTATTCACCGGTAGCGCAACCAAATTCGAGGGTTAGGGGAGCGACACGACCAAACAACCCTTCGGCGCTGAGTGGTGGAAAGCGCTCTGGCGTATGGTACAGTTCATGCGCCGGCCACGAACGGTAGTAACGGGCTGCAATCTCAGGTGGCGGCGCAGTAACGTGTAAGCGTGCAGGATAGCGTCCTCTGCCCATAGCTTCCGATTCCGCTTATAAAGAATGAATGTCAGGATAATTATATCGCGTCTGTACGGGAAGGGCTTGCAACGTTTTCCATTTTGAATGTCATGCACATCCGCAGAGCGATCCCCGCTCTGGGCCGTTGCCTTATCTGGAAACGCCAGCTTCCGGCCCACACTGTGATGCGTGGGTAGAATGAGGTTCCAGTTTCTTCTCTATCATCACTTGTCGGCGCCGGAAAAAACCTTGCAAAGCCCTGCCAGGGTAACAGACGGGGTGCGCCGTGAGCACGAAACCTCACGCAGCCAGGCGCAGCAGTGCCAATGCTATCACCGTTGCCCAGGCCAGTACCTTAAACTCACCAGCATACAATGCTCTACGCACGTTGTCAGCCGATAGGAGAACCAGTTCTTGCGCCTCTAGATCGTCACTCTCGCCTTTACCAACAAACCTGGCCTGACGGGCCAAGAAGAGGTGAGCGATGCCAGCTCCCCGGTTGCCATCGACCGCATATCTTCCTAGCGCTTCCCATTCGGTGGCGACGTAGCCACTCTCTTCCTGCAATTCACGCTGTGCCGCTTGCAGTGGATCTTCGCCTGGTTCGAGATACCCACCCACCGGCGCTAGTGACAGACCTTCGACCGCATATTTCTCTTGTCTGAAGAGCACGAACTGCTGATCAACCGTGATCGCTGCCACATTGACATACTCCGGCGTGATCACCCATTGCCAGTTCGGAATTTCGCGGCCATCAGGCAAGACAAGATGATGCCGTTCAACCGTTAAAAATGGTGGTTGATGCAGCAATACTTCTCGCTCAAGAAGTTTCCATGCTGGCATGTGTTACTCCATTCTGTGCTTCCCAGCGCGGTAAGATGAACCGCATGCACGTTCCCCCGGCCTGATTGGCATCGATGCGAACTTGCCCACCATGAACACGTGCGGTCTGACGGGCAATAATCAGTTCAAGCGCATGCGCTCGTTGTATTTGTGCCGAAATTGCCTGGAAGTCGGTACTTGGTGGCAGAGCTGGATCGGTTACCTCGATCCAGACATAGTGTTCGTCAGCCGCACCACCGATCTGAATAATGCCGCCATCTGGTAATGACCGTGCGGCTGATATGATGAGATTCTTTAGGGCAGTATAGATCAATCCACTTGCACCGGCTGCCGGTGGCAAGTCAGGAAGACTCGTCTCAAGCTGTATGTTTCCCAGTAGGGAGAGTTCTCGTTTGGCCTCAGCTACTGCGGCCAAAGCGACGGTTGTCATATTTACCGGTTGGATAACGGTATGTTCAACTTGGGTAAAACGCTGCAAGCGACGTGCGCTACCGGCGCTAATCTCGGCTGCCGTTTCAATCATCTGGAGATCGAAGAGCTGATCCTCTCCGACATCAAGTTCAAGCAATTGCGCACGCCCCAAAATGACCGTCATCAAATTATTGATGTCGTGCGCGACACCCGCAGCCGCTAGCCCGACAACCTGAAGCTGCATGATGGCCGGATGGGTAATTGCCAGGGCCAACTCGATAAAATGAAGCTCATCGTGCCAAAAAGGGTAAGAACGTCCGTTCCGATCACCCTCTTTGTCAAAGATGTGGGGAATCGTAATCGGCGCATCGGTTGTAGATTGAGGGACAAGATTCAAACTGCGCAGTAATACTTCACTGAGCAGCGCCTGGCGTTCTTCCCCAGCAGCGTATCGCACTCTGAGTTGCTCGAGCAGATGTTGCCAGATCGTCTGCCGTATCGCCATACGGCGCGTATAGATACCCTCGACCAACGATGCCAGGCCCTCAAGCACGGTTGACGATACTGACTGTTCGTCTGGCAAGACCAGGCCCCCAACCACACGACCACGCACGTTGAACGGCACCCAAGAACCCTGAACGGAGGTCAAGGTTTCAAAGGCCGGTGTCTCGGTGAGCGGCATTGCCGTTGGCGGTAACGGCCAGATCGGTGTTGGCCGAACAGAACGATGATGCACCAGCCAGGCAGTAGGACCGATAATCAGCCAGGTTGTCGCTGGCACGAAAGGAGCTAAGGCCCAACATAACTCTCGTTCAGTTACCGTTAATGGCGAAAGATGAGCAAGACCAACCACAGGGTTAGCCTCTGAACTATCAGTACATTGATTCATAAAAACGAAAATCGGCACGTTTATTATTCACTACGGCTAAATGCCATACGTCGCAACCCGCGCAATCGCTGCACAACGAAAACTACAGCAGCAATGACCAGCACAATCAGGACCAGTTTTTGGTACTGATCAACAATTTCAATCACGAACTCCCAGTTGGCGCCAAGAATAACACCCCCAACCGTAAGCAGAGATGTCCAGATCGTCGAACCGATGGTTGTAAAGAGCAGAAATCGGCCAAGCGGCATCCGGTTCATGCCAGCCGGTAATGAGATCAGACTGCGAATGATCGGAATAACCCGACCCCCAAGCACAATAATATCGCCGTGGGTGGTAAAGGCATTGAGTGCCTTATCGAGGTCTTGCTCGGATAGCAGGAAAAAACGGCCATAATGACGGAAGAAGGGTCGCACCAATGGTTCACCGGCCAGCATCCCGATGTAGTAGAGAATAATCGCTCCTAGAACCGATCCTAGCGTCCCAGCAGCAATTGCCAGCACCAGGTTCATTTCACCGCGCCCAACCAGAAAACCGGCGAACGGCATTACCAGCTCTGACGGAATAGGTGGAAAGAGGTTTTCTGCCATCATTACCAGTGTAATGCCTGGATAGCCAATTGCCAGAATGATACTTTCAATCCAGAGTCCGAGTTGTTCCAGTATTTGCCCCATGTAGTCTTTCTCCGTGTAGGTATCGACCGGTGCATCAATGTTGCACTGTCTCGTATGGTAGAGGATAGATACATCGGCGTCAAGTCTTGATGGGTGAAAAACATGAAGTTTTCAGCGTTCTCAGCTTCGCGTCCGCTGCGATGATGAAGTGATGAAACAGCAGAGTGAGCCTGACAAACATCCCGCACCTGCTGCCGATGACGCCAACTTACGCGGTTTTCTGGATGCGCGGGCCTCTGGCCTGCATAAGCCTGAGATGCGCGACAGCGAGCGACGCGCAGCACTCGAGTTTTCTGGGTGCGCGGGCCTCTGGCCTGCATAAGCCTGAGATGCGCGACAGCGAGCGACGCGCAGCACTCGAGTTTTCTGGGTGCGCGAGCCTCTGGCCTGCATAAGCCTGAGATGCGCGACAGCGAGCAACGCGCAGCACTCGAGTTTTCTGGGTGCGCGGGCCTCTGGCCCGCATAAGCAGTGTGTGGCCAGAAGTCGGCACATGCGTCTACCACGGCCCTGCCAGGCCCCCGCTTGCGGGGGAAAACCTGCCCCTGTAAAGGACGGTTATCATTGTATCGGTAAGACGTACCATATGGTTTTGTCCACACTGTGTAGGGGCGGGCCGCTGGCATATGTACCCATAGGCCCAGGGGGTATTCATTGGCGAACACGACCAAAAACTGAAAACTTTGAAAAATCTCCCTCATCCTCAAGGCCGATGCGGAAATTCGGTTTATCTGTCCAGATTCGTTATCGGATCGTTGTTGAGAATCACGATACATGAAACAGATGACACGTATAATTGCAATACGGAGTCCACTGCAAAACGCACCACGGGGAAAATACCGAACGAGACAACTCAGGGTAGAACTCGCTATGAATTCTATGCACTATCGCTGTGGTGAAATAATCTTTTTGCATTACATTCAATAAGGTTAACGACTGAAATCATTCATGCCGAGGTCAGTATGAATCACAGGCAGCGTTCGCCTCGTTTTTGCCCCCATTGTGGGAGCATGCTCCCAGAAGGAAACCCACGCTTTTGTATCGAATGCGGTCACCGCCTGAGTGACGTAGTTCAGCCGGAAGCTGTACCCCAACCAGCGGCAGGAGGGCAGGTTACCGTTCGTCTGCCCAATGCACGTGTTGAACAGAGTGTCATTGGCGGCACGATCAAATTGCCTTCCTCGGGTGCCATTCCGCCGGGCATGTGGGTGCTCGATGAACCACCCGGTCCACAAACCGTTGTCGCCATTTATGCCCCCTTACGAGCAGTTGTCGGCGGTTGGAGCGGGTTGAGCGGTCATGGCTGGCGCCGTGGTGATCGCTCTGCGCTGCGCGATTCACGAATGGCGTATACCTTCACCGCCGAGCGAGTCTGGTTCCCTGCGCCGGGGTGTGGTGGTGGTATACGCCTGCACATTACTATTGCCGCGATTGCTGAATCCGCAGAGGGGCGTAGTCGGCTTGGCTTTCGCTACCGTGAAGGAGATGATCCGCCGATGCAGGTTATCCATGCTGAATGGCGCAACCAGGATGGCGAACCAGTTCAGCATCCAATTCCAGAGATACAGATCATGGCGCCACCCCGAATTCCGCGCGTCTCCGACCTTCGGGAGGTGATCAGGCGTATGCGCGCTGATGAAGCCAGGCGCTGGCTAACCGGTAGTGCAACGCAGGGAACGTACCGCCTCCTTGGTGGTGATGTCCAACAACGCACGCCAGCCGGCAGAGGTCTCGTCCTGGTTGAAGTTGAAGAGACCGAGCGGCAAGGTTGGTTGCAACGCTTGTTTGCTCTTACCCCCAATCACTATCGGGCGCGCATCGAACAACCGCTCACCGTGGCATTTGACCAATGGCGGCACCAGGTAAATCAGATGAAACAGGAAGCAGCGAGTTTAGGGCTTGATGTAGAGACCGATGCAGTGGTTGAGTGGTGGTTAGATCGGTACAATTACGATGGCGTGATCTTCACGAATGCCCGCCAGCGCTATCAGTACGATCGGGTTGTGGTTGTGTTTCGTCGCAGCCAGTTGGTACAGGTAAGACGTTAATTCTGTTCACGCATGATCGCTGTTTGCAAGTAGTTCTACAACGACCAGTAATCGTTCAGGCCACTGAGGACCGAGGATGCGCCGATTGAGGCGAATGGATTGCGGACCAAACGTTATTGACGCATCACGGGGGAGCCGTCGTCGTAATCGGTCACGGATTGCCGGTGCGAGGGGTGTCGCCATACGGATGAGAAAGATGTCGCCTTCGGTCGTAATTGAGACCACGCCAGCCTGTAGGGCCAGTAACCGAATCTGCAACCAGAGAATAAGGTGCAGCACCGGATCGGGAAGGGGCGCGCCAAAACGGTCGATCAATTCCTGACGCAAACCACGAACTTCAGCGATAGTTGTGGCGTCAACCATGCGCTGATACACTGCCAGGCGTACTGTTTCATCGGGAATATACTCCGGTGGCAGATAGGCCGTGAGTGGCAGATCAATGGTCACCAGCGGCGCAACGAGAACTCGTTCGGAAACCGTTGGTGCCCGTAGACTCTCGGTTATTGTTGTCGGTACTCCCTGCACTGTCCCTGCATGCTGTTCGGTCAACGCATCAACCTCTTGTTTCAGCTTCTGCACCGCTTGTTCGAGCAGGCGTGAATAGAGATCAAACCCAACGGCAGCAATATGACCGGATTGCTCGGCGCCGAGAAGATTACCGGCGCCACGGATTTCGAGATCACGCATTGCGATACGAAAGCCTGCCCCTAATTCAGTGGCTTCTTGAATTGCTTCCAGCCGTAGACGGGCATCGGCAGAGAGTGGTCGGGTCGGATTGTAGAGCAGGTAAGCATACGCACGAGTCGCACCCCGCCCAACCCGGCCTCGCAACTGGTAGAGTTGGGCCAGGCCGTAATTGGGTGCATCGTCGATGATGATCGTATTCGCATTCGGAACATCAAGACCGCTCTCGATAATGGTGGTGCACACCAATACATCGTAGCGCCCCTCGAAGAAATCCATCATCACCTGCTCGAGTTCGCGTTCGGCAAGTTGACCATGCCCGACCGCAATCCGCGCTTCTGGTACCAGCCGCCGTAACCGTTCGGCAACGTGATAAATGCTCTGCACCCGATTGTGAACGACGTAGACCTGGCCCTCGCGTTCGAGTTCGCGTCGGATGACTTCTTGGATAAGATGATCATCTGCCGGTACCACGTATGTCTTGATTGGGATACGATCTTCAGGCGGGGTATCAATCACGCTCAAATCACGAATGCCGGCGAGCGCCATGTGCAGCGTGCGCGGAATAGGTGTCGCCGTGAGCGTTAGTACGTCGACCTCGGTGCGTAACAGTTTGAGCCGTTCTTTATGGCGTACCCCAAAACGCTGTTCTTCATCAATAATTACCAGACCGAGATTACGGAAGACCACATCGTTAGAGAGCAGGCGATGGGTTCCGATGATAATGTCAATCTTCCCCCGCGCCAGATCGCGCACAATCGCCTCTTGTTCTTTCGGCGTGCGAAAGCGTGAGAGCATCTCGACAGTTACCGGGAAGGCGGCCATGCGTTTGCGAAAGGTGTCGAAATGTTGCTGCGCTAGCACTGTGGTCGGCACCAGAATTGCCACCTGCTTGCCATCCTGGACAGCTTTGAAGGCAGCCCGTAGCGCAACTTCGGTCTTGCCAAAGCCGACATCGCCGCAAACCAACCGATCCATCGGGGTTGGTTTTTCCATATCGGCCTTCACCTCGGCAATGGCCCGCAGTTGGTCTTCAGTTTCAAGATAAGGAAAACTGGCTTCCAGCTCGCGCTGCCACTCGTTGTCGGGAGAGAAGGCGTAACCGGAGGTAAGCTGGCGTTGAGCATAGAGCCGTAACAGTTCCTCGGCCAGATTCTGTACAGCGGCCCGCACCTTGCGCTTGGTACGTTCCCAATCTTGCGTACCGAGACGGGTGAGCGTTGGTGGACTATCACCGGCACCGATATAACGGGTGACGCGATCTATCTGATCAACCGGCACGTAAATCTTGTCTTCGCCAGCGTAGCGTAAGACCAGATATTCCCGCTCAACTTCACCAACTGTACGCCGGATCATGCCGTCGAAGATCGCGATCCCGTGTTCGATATGCACCACATAATCGCCGGGTTTCAGTGCCCGCAGAAACGCTGTACGATCAGCGGTACTGCTTTTGGGTCGCCGCTCGCGCAATGACCGACGCTGCCGAGTACCAAAAATCTCGCTGTCGGTTAGTAATGTCAGATTGAGGTCGGCAAGTGTAAAACCGGCTTCTAATCCGCCGTAAATTGGCACAAAGCGTCCCAGTGGCGTTTTATCCCCCAATCGTTCACTGACCAACTCCTGTAAGCGGGCTGCCTGCGTTGTGACGGTAATAACCAGCTCACCAGCATCGACTTGCTGAGCAATCGTATCAATGAGACGGCGCAACTGCCCACCATACAGCGGTGCGACCCCGAACGATGGTGGTGTGAGCGCGTATGGATACTCATTGTGACTGAGATCGGCGATCACCAGTCTAGACGAATCGCTTAAACCTAACTCGTTCCACTGCAAATAAGGACGTGGAAAATCAGGCGGCAGTTCACCAAGCGCTTGTAGTTGCGAGCGATAATTTGCCGCCTGAGCATCAATCTCTGCGGCGTGCTGCGCGAGCAGATGACCTTCCGCCAGGGCCACCAGACTCCCGGCGGGAAGATAATCTAACAGCGTGGCCGGCTGCGTGTAAAAGAAAGGGGCGTAAAACGCACGACCTTCAAAACGTTGACCGCTGGCGAGCTGCTCACGCGCAATCGCCCATTCTTCGCGCACTTCACGCCGCAGCATGCTCAGATCGAGCAGATCGATCTGGCGCAATGCCGCTTCACGTCGCCAGAACGGTATCTCGTGTGCCGGACCAATCTCTGCCTGGTCTAAACGCTGCTCACTCCGTTGGGTAGCAGGATCAAATCGCCGCAAGCTATCGATCTCGTCGTCGAACCATTCAATGCGCAACGGCAACTCGTCACCCGGCGGCCAGACATCTAGAATCGCACCACGGCGACTCAATTCACCCGGTGCTTCCACCATTGCTACCCGCTGATACCCATTGGTCAGCAACGTCGCCACTGTCTGCTCGAGCGATACCTGCATTCCCCGTTGCAAGTGAAGCGTGACAGTGGTCAGATCGGCGGGTGATAATGTTGGCTGCATCAAGGCTTTCACCGGCGCCACGATCACCCCGCAAAAGCGCGCAGCCTGTAAGCCGCGTAAAACCGCCAGGCGTTGCCCAACGACATCACGCCCGGGAGACATGTGCTCGTAGGGCAAGGCATCGGCAGCCGGAAAAAGCCAGACTCGATCACTACCGAGCCACTGCCGAAGATCATCTGCCGCCCGCAACGCACTCTCGGCGCTGAGGGTAACGTAGAGGGTTGGTGTCGTGCGTTGACTGACAAGTGCCGCTAACAATACCGATCGGGCTGCCGCCGGAACCGGCGCAATTGCCTGATAACCGGGTCGCAGCGCAGCTTGCAACGACACCACAACCGGTAGTTCAGCAATAATTTTTACCAGTTCGTTGATGCGCTCTAGACGCTGAATTGTTGGCAGTAGAGTCGCCATCGTCAGCCAAAACACTATCAACCGCCGACAAAGCTACCGGCGATTATCACACTCGCATTGTAGTATAGTAACACGAGAAGCAGCACCGGTCACGGACGGCGCGTCAGTAAGACACCGCTGATAATCAGCAAGCCACCGATTCCCTGTACCCACGTGGGCTGTTCACCGATCAGCGGCCAGGCAATCATGGTTGCCACCAGTGGGATTGCACAGCCATAGATGGCAGTACGAGCACTACCGGCGATGCGCACGCTGTTATTCCAGAGCACATAGGCCAGAACCAATGCCAGGATTGTGGCATATGCTAATCCCAGCCACGCCTGAAGGCTGACCTCGCTCCAGGCCACCGTTGACCAGTCAGGCAAGCTGACCAGAACCATTCCCGGGACACCGGTTATCATCGTCCATGTCGTAATGGCCAGTGATGATAATCCCTGACCAAGAGTACGTACACCAAGCGTATAGATTGTCCAGCAGATTGCCGCGCCGAGCATCAGCAGATCACCGAGGAGACCCCGACCGCCGAGAGCCAAGCCACGTTCGGCAACGACCAGCGCAACGCCACCGATTGCCAGTGTGATACCAATTGCCATAACCTGCCGAATCCGCTCGATTCGCAGCAGCGCCGCCGCTAATGCCACTAGAGCTGGTGTTGTGGCGATAATCAACGAGCCATTGGCAGCGGTCGTCAGCGTGAGACT
>Ga0308407_1000519_pt1 | contig 27340 bp, 22 predicted proteins | sample HotsprSampleMSe2_FD_203476 | JGI IMG/M metagenome (GOLD analysis project Ga0308407, IMG submission 203476) | Hot spring phototrophic mat microbial communities from Mushroom Spring, Yellowstone National Park, Wyoming, United States - 20060911_MSe2 ...
CGCTTGTGATAGGAGAGGTAGTGGGCGTAGTAAAAAATTTTCATATTAGTTCTTTGCACCAAAAAATCAGTCCTTTGGTAATGGTACTGAGCAATCGGATAGGTAATTTGTTTTTGAGTATTGCACCCAATCAGAAAGACGAAGTGATAGCCTATTTGCAAAAAGTTTGGAAAGAATTATTGCCACAAGAACCATTCAACTACTTTTTTTTAGACGAAAACTACCAAAACCATTACGTAGCCGAAGAAAATTTGGCAAAAATATTAGTTAATTTTTCTTTGCTAATGGTGTTGGTGTCGTCTTTGGGTTTGTTGAGTTTGTCTTTGCTTGTGTCGGAATTGCGAATGAAAGAAATTGCTATTCGCAAGATGCTTGGGGCAAGCCGAAAATCTTTGATTTGGCTCTTGACAAAAGATTTCGTTGTGCTTATTCTTGTAGCGGCGATATTTGCCGCACCAATTAGTTATTATTTGATAAAAATTTGGCTGAAAAATTTTGCCTATACTGCTTCTATTAGTCCGATGGTTTTTGTAGGGGCTGTATTGGTTACGTTGATTATAGCTCTTGTTCCTTTGCTTGTGCAGTCGGCTTTGCGGGCTTTTGTTAATCCAATCAGGGTTTTGCAAACAGGGTAAATGTCTTCACAAAAACAAGTACAAAATTTTTATTTTTAATATGTTTAAACGTGATGCAAGCCTCTACAAAAAAAGTGAAAATCATTAGAGGCTAATCAATGTTTTTTGTATTTTTGCCGAAATTTTTACCCAAAAAATAATCTTACAAAAACAATATATGGAAGAAATTGGCAAAAAATCTATAAAAAGTGGCTTAGAAGCCTTAGGAATTAGCCAAGTAAGTAAAGCCTATTGGAATCTTTCGCCCGCCGAATTAGTAGAACACGCCTTAGCCCGCAAAGAAGGTGTTCTCACCGATACAGGTGCTTTGATGTGCGACACAGGAAAATTTACAGGACGCTCCCCAAAAGATAAATTCACCGTACTTGACGAAAAAACCAAAGATACTATATGGTGGGGCGATATTAACCAACCTTTTGATGCAGAAAAATTTGATGCCCTACATAAAAAAATGATACAATTTCTGCAAGATAAGGAAATCTATGTTCGCGATGCCTATGCAGGTGCAGACCCCGACTACCGCCTCAACCTCCGAGTAATCAATACACACGCTTGGCATAATTTATTTTGTTATAATTTGTTTTTACGCCCTTCGCAACAAGAACTTAGTGATTTTGTCCCTAATTTTACAATTATCAATATTCCTGAGTTCCAAGCCGACCCTACCGTAGATGGTACGCGTCAAGGCAATTTTACAATTATCAATTTTACCAAAAGAATAATTCTTATCGGTGGGTCTGCGTATGCTGGCGAAATGAAAAAAGGTATTTTTACGGTGCTTAACTACATTTTACCTCACGAAAAAAATACCCTCTCGATGCACTGCTCTGCCAACGTAGGCAAAAAAGGAGATGTAGCTATATTCTTCGGACTTTCAGGAACAGGCAAAACCACCCTCTCAGCTGACCCCGAACGCGGCTTAATTGGCGATGATGAACACGGCTGGACTGATAAAGGTGTTTTTAATTTTGAGGGCGGTTGTTATGCCAAAGTTATCAACATTACCCGCGAAAACGAACCGCAAATCTGGGACGCTATCAAATTTGGCTCGGTACTTGAAAATACTCGCTTCTACGAAGGTACTCGCACTCCCGACTACACGAATATCTCTGTTACCGAAAATACACGCGTAGGCTATCCTATTCATTACATCAGCAATGCCGTTGAGCCTTCGATAGGTGGTGTTCCTAAAAACATATTCTTCCTTACTGCCGATGCTTTTGGAGTGCTTCCACCTATCTCTAAACTAAACGCAGGACAAGCAATGTACCATTTCATTTCGGGATATACTGCCAAAGTTGCAGGAACAGAAATGGGCGTAGTTGACCCACAAACTACGTTCTCGGCTTGTTTTGGAGCGGCTTTCTTGCCTTTGCACCCTACCAAATATGCCGAACTTTTAGGCAAAAAAATGACCGAACACAAAGTAAATGTTTGGCTCGTAAATACGGGCTGGACAGGCGGACCTTACGGCATCGGCTCGCGTATGAAACTCAAATACACACGTGCTATGCTTGCGGCGGCTATTGAAGGAAAATTAGATAATGTTGAGTATGTGCCTCACCCTGTATTTGGCGTAGCAGTGCCTCAATCTTGCCCCGATGTACCCTCAGAAGTGCTAAACCCTCGCGATACGTGGGCAGACAAACACGCCTACGACCTCAAAGCCAATGAACTGGCAGCGGCATTTGTGAAAAATTTCCAAAAATTTGCAGAATTTGCTAATGATGAAATCTTAGCAGGTGCCCCCAAAGTTGCTTCGGAAGTGGTGTAACACGTTTGTAGATACGCAATGCAAGTGCGTATCTACAAAATTCATAAAGCCTTCCTCCTAAACTCATTTATTTTTTGGTTCAAGGCGATAAGTTCCTCGGGGGTGATTTGTCCTTTTTCTCTGCAGTTTTGCATTGCATCAAACATCTCTCTGATTTCCGTTTCGCTGATGGCTGTTTTCTGAGCAATTTTTGCTATCCATTGGCGGTCTTGGCTATCGTGAATAGGAATTTTCAGATGATTGCGAATGAAATCCATACAATATAAAATTTTCTTTTCGGCTAAATTTTTATGGTCTTGATAATTGAAATAGAGCCTACCAATAGTTTGGGCAAACTCTACACTGCTGTTGGCGGGTTTTTCTACAATCGGAATAGGTCTTTGCTCTCTTTTTGCTCTGAAAACAATAAACAACAGCACCGAAGCACAAGCCAAACAAAACGCCCACCACAAAGCGGGGTGTTTTTTCAAGAAAGCTAATTCTTTGATGCCTTCGGGGATACTTTTTTCATTGCCTTTGTAGTACATCTCAAATTGTGGCATATCTTCCCACAATACATCACGAACAGGCAAGTATGAAAGGCTTTTAGAAACAAACTCGTAATTTCGTTTATCTACCATACCAAAATTCGTAAAAGCCAAAGGAATAGAGCAGAAATAAAAATTCCCTTCACCTACAGGAACTCTAATGAAAACAGCCCTACCTGCTTGGTCTGTGGCTAAAATGCTGTGTTTCCGATAATTGACTTGCGAAAAATAGCCGTAGTTTCTGATGTTAGGATACTCATAAGGCACTGACGATTTGAGTGCAGGAGCTAAAAAATTTACTTTCAGCGGCTTAGAATCTTCTTGCCAACCTATGTTAATTTTCCCATCTAAAAGTTCTATCAGCGTATAAGGAACGTAATTGCAGGCAATAAAAGCCTCACCACCATTTTGTACAAAATGATGCAATGCCTGCAAATAGTGATAGTCGTCATCAAATCTGATGTTGGCATAAAAAAGATTATACCTTTTTCCTAAATTGTAAAACGTTGTATCTTGTGGTGCGACTTTGGTTCTTGGCAAAATTTCTTTGTTTGGAAACAAATCATTAAGCATTTGATACAAAATCAAATTTGCGTAAGGTTTGGTTTCTGTTTTCTTGAAAGTGGGTGTCCAATCCAACTTACGTTTGCGAGGCTTGGGCGGGTCTTCCTCGTACCAAAAAGGCATAGAAGCCAAAAAACCAATAACCAAAGCTATTAAGGCAATATAAATTTGTTTTCTACGCATCTTTTAAATTAGAGATAATTTTTTACATACTTTTCACTCAAATCCCAAAGTTTGCGAGCCGCTTCCATATTTTTAGAATAATACGAAGAACTACCACGTTTTTTATCTTTGAAATACTCGCCGCTGATACCTTCTACTTCGGGCGAGGTAGCCAAATATATCGTTGTCTCGGCACCTTGTTTGGGAGTTTTTGCAAAAAACGGAATAAGCCAACGCACAAAAGCAGGCATTTTTCGGAAAATATCGGTAGCAATGAAGCCGGGCATCAGGGCGTTGGCGGTGATGTTTGTACCTTTGAGTTTCTCGGCAAGCAGACGCGTAAAAAGGATATTTGCCAATTTAGATTGTTTATAGGCGTTGAGTCCGCTGAAATTTTTACGAAATTCTACATCTTGCCAATTGATTTCGCCTTGGTGCAAGTCAGATGCGACATTGATGATACGAGCCTTTGGGGCTTTTTTGAGTAAATCTAAGAGCAGATTTGTCAGCAAGAAAGGAGCAAGGTGATTAACTGCCCAAGTCATCTCGATGCCATCGGCAGAGGTTTCAAACTTGTCTTGCCACAATCCTGCGTTGTTGATAAGAATATCTAAGTGGTCAAAATCTTGTTTTACTTGCTCTGCAAAGTTCTTAATAGATTGCATTGAAGCCAAATCACAATCATACAACCTAATTTGAGCCTGTGCATTTTTCTGTAAAATTTCGCTCTTGACCTGTTCGCCTTTTTGGCTATTTCTAACAGGTAAAATTAAAACATTGTCCTTTTGAGCCAAGGCAATAGCCGTTTCTTTGCCTATACCTGCGGTTGCTCCTGTGATGAGTATGTTCATTGTATTGTCAGTTAGAGACAAGGCATACCTTGTCTGTACAAATTATCATTGTTCATTATTAAATATCCCATTGAGCGATAGCGGGGAAACTTTCGTAAGCGGTCATATCAAATTTGCAAGGTACAATAGAAATATAGTTATTATCCAAAGCCCAAATATCTGTATCGTGAGCATCATCTTCGCTAATGAAATCGCCTACGAGCCAATAATACAACCTGCCGTGAGGGTCTTTGCGTTCGTCGAAATTTTCTTGCCAACGGGCTCGTGCCTGCCTACAAATCTTAATCCCTTTGATTTCGCCTTTTACTATTGAAGGAAAATTAACATTGAGAGCCACGTACTTGGGAATACCATTGGCAAGAGCTTCGGAAGCAATTTTTTTTACATAATGCCTGATATGCGAAAAATCGGCATTGTGAGCATAATCGCAAAGCGAAAACCCAATAGCAGGTAAGCCCTCAATTGCCGCCTCAATCGCCGCCGACATCGTGCCTGAATAGAGAACATTCACCGAAATATTGCTACCATGATTGATACCACTTACTACCAAATCTGGTTTTCTATCTTTTAAAACGTGATGCTTGGCAAGTTTCACGCAATCGGCAGGCGTACCCGAACACTCGTAAGCCTCAATGCCCATATCCTCAAAAGCAAAACTTTTATCCAAACGCAAACTATTATTGACCGTAATGGCGTGTCCCATTCCCGATTGTGGGCTATCGGGGGCAACCACTACTACCTCGCCAAGTTCGTTCATAATCTCTACCAAAGTTCGTATGCCCTTAGCCGTGATGCCATCGTCATTTGAAATAAGTATTAAAGGTTTTTTTTGCATAAAAGCAGGTTGAGTGATGAATTATGAATTATGAATTATGAATTATGAGTGATGAATGATGAACGTATTTGATTTATGGTTTCACTTGCCAACCAAGCCGAAACACAAGTAATCTTTAATTGTTATAACTTTGAAAATCAAGTATGTATGAATTACACAAAAATCTCAGAAACAGGAAAAGAAATCCCTAATACGTTATCTTGTAGCATCATTCCAGACTTGAAGACTTCGTAATTTTGGAGGTCGGAAAAAACATAAACATTTTTCATAATCGGAATAACAACCCAACAAGATTTCACACCTCGCTCAAAATATTTTTTTACTTTTTCTATCAACTCGTTAAGACTCTGCGAAGGAGAGAGAATTTCTATGGCACAAAGCGGAGGTACTTTGACGGTAATTTCATCTTCAAACAAATCAAGGCTGTTCTTGGCATAAATACAAGCATCAGGAACAGTGTCCCAATCGGGCAAAGACAAACTAAGTTCGGAAAAAAATCTATATTTTTCACGATAGTTTGCAAGAATTACCATCAGATTAGCCTGAGCAATTGAGTGCAGTTTCGATGGCATAGGTTTTCCTCTCTCTAATTCGTATTTGGATATTTCAAGCACTTTTTCCATTCGCTCGGGTCTGATTTAAAAACAAATATACAAAACTTTCAGGTAGTTTTCGGTATTTTTTAACTTATACTTGAAAAAACAGCTAAATGTTATCTTGCTTTCCGTGTCTGATTTCTTGTGTCTAAGAAGCTAAAAAGCAATTCCCTGCCTGATAGCCTGTACCATATTGAGCCAAACATTTTCGTACTCAATATAACGCAATAGTACATAATAATCTTCAAAAAACTGATTGGGGCGGCGAAGAAAAGTAAAAATCAACTTGTTGAAATTTCGTCCTTTGTCGTTGGCATAGCTTTGGGTTTCGTTGCCTCTATAAATCCATTTTTGGCTGTCTTTCTCCCAAATAATTTCATCAGGTTCGCCGAAAATAATGTAAATCATTCCCATATCGGTTTTCCAACCTTCTTTGAAAGAGGCATATTTCAAGTTACTTTTTTTCACTCTGTTGTAATAATTTTTCAGGGTTTCGCGTGTTCGGCTTACGTTTCCTTTGAAGAGAGTGAGCCAGAACCTATCGATAGCTTTTTTCAGGTCATCGGATTTTTCTATTTGTTGCAATTCTTGTTTGAAGGCGATGTAGTGTAGAGGTTCGGCGAGTTGTTCTTTGGTCTGAATGGTAGGATATTTGCGAGGTTCAACTCGCAAGCCGATGCCATAAAAAGCCGTAGTATCTTGTCGGATTAGATATAAACCTTGTTTGCCGATACTGATGCTTTCGCCCGATTGTATTTTGAAAGTTGTATCTACTTGCAAGGTTCGCGATTGTATCTGCTGATTGAGATTCATAGGGGCGATGGCGGCTGTATAATTTTGTTTGATGCGTGTAATAAATAAATCTATTTTTGTATTTTTTAGATTTTTGACTACAAAACTCTCACCTTCTTCTACAAAGCCGTTCATCAACGGAAAATCATCGTCATTTTTAAAAATAGCATATTCCTCCCTGATTTTTGTTTTTGTGAAAGTAATTTTAAACACAAGTTGATGTTTCTGGTTAATTTTCAAATCTACAAGGTCTAAGACCAAAACACCTGTTGGGGCACGTTCGCTTTTGGCTACATCAAAACCAAACTGAATAAAATGCTGGTCTGATTTCAAATAAACTTGTTCCCATTTAATTTCTGCTCCGTTGGCGAGCCAGTTGGGGTTATCGGTCAGGTCTTCTTTTATTCTGTAATATGCTTTGAAACGTTCCTTAAAAATATCGGTGTGGGTGTTGTTGGTAAAACGATTATGAGGAATTTGCACAAATACTCGTAAGTTGTTTTCGTTGTCCAATATCCAATATCTTGCCTCAAAAGCCGCAACGCCCGAAATTTTTTCTTGCGAAAAGCTTTTGGTAAATAGAATACACAAAAACAGAAAAAATGCTATTTTTTTCATAAAACATTTTTTTACATTTTCGGCAAGATAGCAACTTTTTCTTTAAAACACAATTTACAGCAGGTTTGTGTTTAGTTTGACGATTTTTTTCTAATTTTGTCGGGATTTTTTGTATTTGACTGAAAAAACGAAGTAATTGTGTTCGTAGAACCTCATTTTCGCAAACCTGACGCAGGCTGGATAGAAGTGATTTGTGGTTCGATGTTTTCGGGAAAAACCGAAGAATTGATACGCAGGCTCAATAGAGCCAAAATTGCTATGCAAAAGGTTGAGATTTTCAAACCTGCCATTGATACACGTTACCACGAGATTGATGTTGTGTCGCACAATGCGATGGCTATCCGTTCTACGCCTGTGCATACAGCCGCCGAAATATACTTATATGCAGGCGATTGCGAGGTGGTAGGCATTGACGAGGCTCAATTTTTTGACGAGCAAATTGTAGAAGTTTGTAACAAATTAGCAGATGCAGGCAAACGCGTAATTGTAGCAGGTTTGGATATGGACTATCAGGGCAAACCATTTGGAACAATGCCTACTCTGATGGCAATAGCCGAATATGTTACAAAAGTACACGCAATTTGCGTACGGTGCGGTTCGGTAGCAAGCTATTCGTATAGATTGGTGAAAGACGAAAAAACCATACTTTTAGGCGAAACAGAAAAATACGAGGCTCGATGCCGTAAATGTTTCAAGAAAGAGTAGAAACAAGGAACAATGGGCGGTGAGCAGTTATCAGTGAGCAAAGTTCAATTATACCTGTTCATTGTTCATTGTTCATTGTTCATTGATAATTGATAACTGATAACTGAACACTGATAAGGCAACTAAAATCCCTTTTTTAGCGTTTTATTGTAAAAACAGAATTGTATGCGTTTTATTTTCTTTTTGACTTTTAGTTGTTTTAGCTTTGTTGGTTTATTTGCTCAGGAAAAAAGCATCGTACTTTCGGGTTTGCTGTTGGACAAAGAAACCAAAGCTCCCGTAGAGGCGGCTCGTGTCATCAATCCGAAGGCGGGAAAAGGTACTATCTCGAATGAAAAGGGGATTTTTACTTTGCGGGTAGTGGCAGGCGATAGCCTTGTGATACGTTCTTCGCAGTACCGAACTGCTTTTTACAAAGTGCCTGCCAACCAAGAAGAGTCTTATTCTGTAACCTTGATGCTCGAAGAAGCCGTAGAAGTTTTAGCCCCTATACAAGTGTATCCGTATTCTGACGAACGCTCTTTCAAAGAAGCCTTCCTGAACATAGAAACCGAAACAGAAGAAATCAAGGCAATGAAGCAAAATTTGGACAAAGGCAAATTGCAAGATGCCGCCCGTCAAACTCCACAAGATAGCAAAAGTGCTACGCAACAGCAACTTCGTCAGCAATCGCAACAGCCCATAACGAATAGTTCTTTGCCCACGCTCAACATTTTCAGCCCTACGGCTTGGCGAGAGTTCAGCAAACAACTAAAACAAAGCAAAAACGAAAAAGAACGCAAAGAAAAAAATTACAAAAAATGATGAATAATGATGAACGATGAGTGATGAATGTTTATTGATAACTGATAACTGCCCCGACACTACTCTCCCAACCAAGCTACGAGATTTTCCATTTGCTTGCTATTAGCATTGCTATCTATGTGTAAGCTATATTTTTTCAGGTAGCTTTCTCTATTTACGCTCAATACTACGTGGTAAAGTTTTCTCTGTCTGAAAATAGTAAGTATGACGGTTTGTTTATCGGCTATCAGTTCGTTAAGGTTATTTTCTACTTTTCTATCATCTACGGCAATGACTTCATCTTGCAAACTCAGAACCTTAGAAGCATTAGAATTAGGTTCAATCAGACTGACAATGGTACTTCCATTTTTTTGGATAGTTTGAAAGCCAAACATTTCTGAACCTTTATTATGATGATGAACTACCAAATTCATTGCAAAATGTGGGCATAGGTCGGCTACAATATCTGCTAAATCGGTTGTGCCTTCAATGCAATTTGCGAAATAATTTTCCAAAGAAGTTTGAGCAATATCTTCGCAAACTTGTTTGTAATCTTGCAGAGAATACCCTTTGCCAGTTTTGCCGAAATCAGTCCAAAGTTTTCGCATTACATTATCAAGCGATTTTTGATTTTGTGTTTTCAGGCGGATTTCCAAATCCAAAATCATTGCAACGATAGCCCCTTTTTGGTAGATAGAAACACTACGCGAAGGTGAGTCATTGCTTTTTGAATAACCATCAAGCCATAAATTTTGTGAAGCATCTATCAATGAACTCTGATAACGCCCAAAGTTTTCAAAATGACGTTTTAGAATTGTATTGATTTCAATCAAGAATTGTTGATATTTCCAAACACCTGCTCTCACCAAAGCAAGTTCGCCGTAGTAAGTAGTGATGCCTTCTACTACAAAACCTGTTGGGAAATAAATTTCTTGGCTGTAATCGTATGGCATTAGCTCTTTGGGGCGGATTTTGCAGGCGTTCCAAGCGTGAAATAGCTCGTGAGAGCATATACTCAGAAATTCTTTGTAGCTATCTTCGTCGTTCATTCGTTCCGAAGGTCCAAAACAGATTACGGTAGAGTTGCGATGCTCTACGCCATGATAAAATTTTTGCGGTAGAATTTGACATAAAAAATGATATTCTTGCTCGGGAAACTCTCCAAAAACATCAATTTGCCATTTTGTAAATTTCTCAAAATCAGTAAGTAAAATTGACCAATCAGGTTGCCAATCACCTTGTATCCAGATATGAAAAGGGATATCAGCCACTTGGTAAGTGCTGTGCCGAAGTGTAGCCGAAGCTATCAGGGGACTATCGACGAGGTGATGATAATTTTCAGCTTTTAGTTTGAACTTGCTTTCTTTGGGCAAACCGCAGGCAATTTCGTAATTTTCGGGTACAATAAGCTCAAGCGTACATTTTTCGTTAATTTTTTCTTTGGCATATACCAAACAATTTATCGGATTGATATAAACCTGCGTATCACAAAGCCAAGAGCCACCTGCATCAAGCTGAAAAGCATAGTAGGCATAAGAAATGCAAATTTTTTGTTCGCCTTTTGTTGCTATCTTCCAAGTATTTTTGTTTGTTTTCCTTACCTCTAAGGGTGTTCCTTGCGGTGAGGTCGCCTTGAAATGATGTACATTTTTTGCATAGTTTTGCAGTTCATATCTTCCTGGTCGCCAAGCGGGTAGATGTACTTCTAAAAATGTATCTTGTAGCTCTTCAAACAAACATTCTATTTGCAAAAATCTTTCTTGTGGATTTTCGTAAGAAATTTTGTATTGAACCATTTAGAGTTTTTGTTTAGTTGTGTGCAATTAGTGTTTTCGTGAAATGAAGCATCTGTAAAATTAAATCTGCGGTGTTGGTGTTATCGCCAATATCTATCATCAGTTCAAAATTATTTTCAGAGTTAGGATAATATTTTCCGACACGACATTTAGCTTGGCTGTGCTTCATAATGTAATTAAATGGTGCAAATTCGGTGGTATTGATACAATAAAGAAAATCAAAGTTTTTTTTCATAAATTCATCAACCTGCAAGGAACTAATTCTGCCTTTGGCATCAATTTCTTTGGCTGTAAAAAAATCAAAACGGAAGTCATAAGGGTTGCTGTGTTTTTCTTCAAAATAAGCTAAAACCTTGACGTGTTTATTATCTTTTTGAAGCAATTTGACAAAATAATTGATAGCTTTGGGGTTATCATCATTAGAATGACTAAACAATACACCTATCTCACGAGCTTGTTCATAATTAAGGGTGTAGCGAGGGACACTAATTTTTTGCGTTTCTGCAACCTTTGTCTTAGTAAAAACAGAAATAAAATCTTTGATAAGCGTCATAACGTGTCGGAAATAGCCTCAACCCCTAAAATATAAAATTATTAGCAAATATCACAAAAAATGATGTGAATTTTTATGAAAAAACTTTCCAAAAACTTTTGCTTTTGGAAAGTTTGATTTATTTTTAGAGCGATAACGTAGCCAACACGTTATTCATATTGCGTACAGCCTCAGCCGACTTATTGAATAATTCTTGCTCTTCGGCATTGAGTTTGAAATCAATAATTTTTTCCCAACCATTTCTACCGATTATTACAGGTACGCCAAGACAAATATCTTTTTGTCCGTACTCGCCGTTGAGTGGTACGCAGGAGGCTATTACACGTTTTTGGTCTTTTACGATACTTTCAACTACTGCCGCTGAAGCCGCCCCAGGAGCATACCAAGCCGAAGTTCCCAAGAGTTTGGTGAGTGTGGCTCCGCCTACCATGGTATCGGCAGCGACTTGTTTGAGCGTTTCGGCAGAAAGAAACTCACTGACAGGAATTCCTTTGTAAGTAGCCAAACGCGTAAGGGGAATCATCGTGGTATCGCCGTGTCCGCCAATTACGACTGCCTGCAAATCGGCAGGAGAGCAACCTATCGCCTTAGCAAGATAAATGGTAAATCTGGCACTATCCAAAGCACCCCCCATACCGATAATGCGGTTTTGGGGCAAACCTGCTACTTGATGAGCTAAATAGGTCATCGTATCCATTGGGTTGGAAACAATCACCAAAATAGTGTTGGGCGAATGTTTTACGACTTGCTCTACTACGTTTTTCACGATGCCTGCATTCACACCGATTAGCTCTTCGCGAGTCATTCCCGGCTTGCGAGGCACGCCCGAGGTAATTACGACTACATCGGAGCCAGCTGTGAGCGAATAGTCGTTCGTAGAAGGAATGATACGCGTCAGCGAACCTGTGAGCGTACTCGCCTGCAACATATCAAGGCTTTTGCCTTCGCTTAAACCTTCCTTAATATCCAACAATACAATTTCATCTACGATTTGGCGATAAGCAAGCACGTCGGCTGTGGTAGCCCCAACGTTTCCTGCTCCAATTACGGTTACTTTCATTGGCTTTAATTATTTTAAAATTTGGAAAAGAAAACAAAAAGATTTGATGCAAATTAAATAAAAAAAATAACGCAAGCGTAATGCTTTTGTGGCTTTATTTTAGGAAAAATACAAATGTAATTTTGAAGTAATTTTTTTGACTTTTAAAAACAATTTAATATCATTGTAACTTCTTACACAAATACGTTTGGAGTTCAAATTAACACTATTTTCTGAAAAATTTAGAATTTACAAATGGCTAAACTAAAAAACATAATCAGACAACTTTCTAAACAAGACTTTGAAGTGATCTACAACTCCTTGATGGAGAGCAATGCCGAAAAATCTGCCCTTCTGCTCAAAATGATGTATCAGGAAAAATACTCTGACTCAAAAATAATGGCAGATTTGGAAGTAAATAGCAATGCGTATTATACGCTGCGGTCGCGTCTAAATCAGAAAATAGAAGAGTACCTTTTGAAACAAGTAGAAAATCCAAGAGCCGACTTACTACGTAAAGTAGCCAATATCCCAGAAATTATCTTTACCAAAAAAAGAACGATTGTCATTGCGACACTCAAAAAATTAGAGAAAGAGTTGTTAGACTACGACCTCTCCAACGAACTGACCATCGTCTATAAAGCCTTGAAAAGACTTCACTCGCACACACCCGAATACTATACCTACTCCCAACTCTACAACAAGCACGTTGCCTATATGCTTTCGGTTGATAAAGCCGAAACGCTCGTCAGCGATTATTTCCGAAAATATGGGAGTTACTTTTTTTCGGGCAATGAAACCGAAAAATTGGAACTTACCCTTATTCATAGAGAACTTATTTCGGTACGCAACCTCTACGACTCGCATCGCTTGTATGTGTATCAGAGTTGTGTAGGTATTTTTCACAGGCTTTTCATAGAAGAAACCGACTCAATGGAAGAAGAAGCCATTGAAAATATCTTAGATAAAGTACAAGATATTTTTGATATGTATAAGATGGATACCATCTATCATCATCTCAAAATTGTTTTTGAATTTTTGAAATTAGAATACTACCACCGCTACAAAGTGTATAGAAAAGCCGAAGATTATTTTGATGAAGTAAGCGACTCGATGAGTGCCTTGCTTACCAACTACACGATGTACACCTATCCTGCTCGGTTTTTATTTACAAAATTGGAGCGAAGTTTGCGACTGGGCTTGCAGAAAGATTTGTATGCAGAAAACAATCTTTTGTTTCAAGATTTTGAAATAGATACCAACGATATTCCCAACTACGTCAGCTACGTTGTATATCGGGCTATTGCTTGCCATTATGCCGAAAAACACGAAGAAGCCGCTCGCTGGATAAATAATTTGCTCAATGAGGTTTCTATCAAAAAATATCCTTATGCACTTTTAGAAGTAAAAATCATTCTGGCATTGCAATATGCTATCCTCAACGATACCGAATTGCTTAACCAATTGCTCGGCAGTATCCAAAGACAAATCAGGCTCTTAGGCAAGCAAGAATGTACAGCCGCCACCTTGTACGTGAAACTCATCAAACTCATGATAAACCAAACCAAAGCCGACAAACCCGAAAAAGCTAAAATTTTACTTAACAAAATCAAAGCCATTCCCCGACAAGGCTTCTCACCTACTGCTTATATCCAAATCAGCGAGGATTTGTTTAAGTAGGTTTAGCAGGGGGCTTACTCTATAAAAGATGGGGCTACCACATTATTTTTTTTAGAAAATCTGATAATCAAGCGATTAGAAATAAACAATAGTTATATTTTTGATACGGTAGCCCTAAAATAAAAAAACTGAGTCATCTTTTGCTTTTTCAAAATTTAATTTTGTTTTCTCTTGATAATTCCCGAACCCGTAGGTTTGAGAATTTTGTAGTACTGAAAGTCCTGATTGGCTGTAAATCCTTCCCCTTTTATTACATTTTCTCCGCTTTCTATCACCACAAAGTTATCGGTAAAAATTCTTTTTTCATTAGGCGACCAATGAAGCACCTCGGTTTTAAGGGTTTTATTTTCTAATAAATCCTTCACTACCACTTTGCCCGTAGCTGTATAAAGATTTTTTTCTTTATCATAAAAACCTTTTAGGGCTGTCAGTTTCGAACTTTCTTGCTTCTTCTCATTGTAAAAATACACTTCTATTGTTTCGGGATAGATAAGATTTCCATTCTGGAGTTGTTGCTGTTTGGGTGCTTTAATACGCATCTTTAGCTTCGCCGAGTCGCTGTAGAGCGTTTCAATTTGCAAACTTTCAATCATCGGTCCTTGATAAGGTTTTACCTTATCCAAAGTCTTGTCCTCATCGCAAGAAGATAGAAGCAAAAATAAGAAAGTGACAGAAAAGTAAAGAAAGAGTTTCATTTTGAAGAAATTTAGCTTATTTCTACGTACAAATATATTGCCACTTTTAGTATCAAACTCTTTGAACTTGGTTTTGCTGTTTCCCGACTATCTGTCCGTCAAGCAATTTAACAATATGATGGGCATATTCGGCATCTTGCAAGGAGTGTGTAACCATCACTATGGTTGTACCCTGCTGATTGAGTTGCCAAAGGATTTGCATTACTTCTTCGCTGTTTTGTGAGTCCAGGTTACCTGTAGGTTCATCAGCCAAAAGTAAATCGGGTTTGGCTGCCAAAGCCCTGCAAATTGCTACTCTTTGCTGCTGCCCACCCGAAAGCTGACGAGGGTAATAAGAAGCCCTATGAGATATTTTGAGCTGCTGCATCAAATCTTCAACAATTTTTTTTCGCTCCTTACTCGGATACGACAGATACACCAAAGGAAGTTCGATATTTTCAAACACAGACAAATCGTCTATCAAATTAAAATTTTGAAATATAAATCCGATATGTTTTTTCCTGAAATCAGCTCTTTGTCTCTCACTTAGCTTGCTCATTTTTTGCCCCTTAAAAAGAATTTCTCCTTCGGTAGCTAAATCTAAAAGCCCTATGATATTGAGCAAAGTTGATTTTCCACAGCCAGAAGGTCCCATTATAGCCAAAAAATCCCCTTCCTGAATATTCAGGCTGACGCCTTTGAGAGCATCGGTAGCCACTTGCTCTGTGATATACGTCTTTTTTATTTGACTGAGTTGGATAAACATGGAAAATTAAATTTGCGATAATATTTTTGGGTAGTGTTGCACAATATATGATGAAAAATCCGTGCCAATCCACCCAAATCTGTGTCATCTGTGTTTTATATGGCTCGCAGGGATAAAACGCAGATAGATTAGTTTGTAAATTAGAACTCTTAGAAAAAATTTATCAAAAATAAATATGCTCAACACTACATTAAGAAACTTACTCTACCCAATCAGCAATAAACAAGTTGGTGTCGCGTGTGCCGCCATTATTTCGGTTGGAACTGAAAATAATTTTCTTGCCATCGGGCGAAAACATCGGAAAAGCATCAAAAACCTTATCAAAAGAAATTTGCTCTAAATTTTTTCCGTCCAAATCTATCATAAACAAATTAAAATTGAAACCTCTTTGCGAATGATGATTAGAACTGAAAATTATCTTTTTGCCCGAAGGATGAAAAAAAGGAGCCCAATTAGCCTTGCCCAAATTAGTTATCTGTCGCATATCCGAACCATCAACATTACACACAAAAATTTCCATATGAGTTGGTTGTACCAAACCTTGTGCTAATAGTTCTTTGTATTCTTTAATTTCTTGTTCAGTTTTAGGTCTTGAAGCTCTGAAAACTATTTTTGAGCCATCAGGCGAAAAAAATGCACCCCCATCGTAGCCAAGCTCATTAGTGATTTGTTTGAGGTTTGTGCCATCTATGTTCATTGTCCAAAGTTCCAAATCGCCTGAACGAGTAGAGGTAAAAACAATTTTATCGCCTTTGGGAGAAACCGTTGCTTCGGCATCGTAGCCTTTTTCGTTGGTCAGTTGTTTGATAATGTTTCCGTTTAGGTCGGCAACGAAAATATCGTAGCTATCGTAGATAGCCCAAACGTATTTTCCCGAAGTGTTTTTAGGAACGTGAGGGCAAGCGGCATCGGCTTGATGTGTAGAAGCATACAAAATACTTTTGCCATCGGGCATAAAATACGAACAAGTAGTTCGCCCCTTCGAGGTGCTAATCATTTTAGGTTTTTTCTTAGCCATATTTGATTTTTTCAAATCGGCGATAAATATTTGGTCGCAAGAAACGCCCCAAGCCTTATAGTCGGACTGAAACACTATTTTTTTCCCATTAGGACTGAAATAAGCCTCTGCGTTGTTGCCTCCAAAGGTGAGTTGGCGAACATTACGGAAATGTTTTTCTTGTGGATAGTGTATTTGTGCAAGTGTATTGTAGCTGATGAAGATGAATGTTAAAACAAAATATTTCATATCAATTTTTTTTCTGATGTTCTGAAAAACAAAATCCTGCTTAGAATGCAGGATTTTGAATGTTGCGAATAGCTTGATTTATTTTCACTACGCGTTTACTTTTTTCTTACCCAACTCTGCCAAAGCAAGTGTTGTATCTTGTGGCAACATCTCCTCCTTCTCCAATGCAATTATCTCGTTTTCGTGAGGTAGATTAGAGTGAGGTGTCATTGAGTAAGGAACGTTTTGAGGAATGTAGTCTGTAAATCCGTCTTTTTCGGCGTTAGGTTTGCTATAATCATAAGCCCAACGATACACGAAAGGAATTTGTCCTACCCAGTTGCCGTGTCCAGGATTGAGTGGAGCAGTCCATTCCAAGGTATTTGAATTCCAAGGGTTTTGAGGTGCTTTTCTGCCTCTCCACATTGAGTAGAAGAAGTTGAAACCGAAAATAAGTTGAGCACCAAAAGTAATCACTGCGGCAACACTAATAAAAGCATTTAAGTTCAAATATACTTCATCTCTAAACGCTGCGTAAGCGGAAAACTCGTAGTATCTTCTTGGAAAACCAGCAATACCGATAAAGTGCATAGGGAAAAACACCAAATATACTCCGATGAAAGTCATCCAGAAGTGGATATATCCGAGTTTTTCGTCCATCATTCTGCCGAACATTTTAGGGAACCAGTGATATATACCTGCCATCATTCCAAAGAACGAAGCTGAACCCATTACCAAGTGGAAGTGAGCTACTACGTAGTAAGTGTCATGCAAATAAATATCCAAAGCATTATTTCCCAAGATAATACCTGTTACTCCACCTGAAATGAACAACGACACTAAACCAATAGAAAAAAGCATCGCAGGCGTGTAACGGATATTTCCTCTCCAAAGTGTAGTGATGTAGTTGAAGGCTTTTACAGCCGAAGGCACGGCAATGATAAGCGTCAGGAACATAAACACGCTACCTAAGAAGGGGTCCATACCTGTTACGAACATGTGGTGAGCCCAAACAATGAAAGAAAGTACAGCAATTCCAAGCATTGAGCCAATCATTGCTTTGTAACCAAAGATAGGTTTGCGAGCATTGGTAGCAATGATTTCGGAAGTAATGCCTAAGGCAGGCAAAAGCACGATATACACTTCGGGGTGTCCGAGAAACCAGAAAAGATGTTGATACAAAATTGCACTACCACCTGTATGGTCTAAGGCTTGCCCTGCTATGTAAATATCTGAAAGGTAGAAACTTGTGCCAAGGCTTCTATCAAACACCAAAAGCAAAGCCGCAGAGAACAACACAGGGAAAGAAAGCAAGCCAATGATTGCCGTAATGAAAAATGCCCAAACGGTAAGTGGCAATCTTGAAAAGGTCATTCCTTTGGTTCTTAGGTTGATAACGGTTGTAATGTAGTTGATACCCCCAAGAAGTGAAGACACAATGAATAAAGTCATTGATACGAGCCAGTAAGTCATACCCGAACCTGAACCTTTCAGGGCTTGTGGCAAAGCACTTAATGGCGGATATACTACCCAACCTCCGGCAGCAGGACCTCCGTCAAGGAAGAAGGAAGCCGCCATAATTACACTTGAAGCAAAAAAGAACCAATACGAGAGCATATTCAGGAAGCCTGATGCCATATCTCTCGCTCCAATTTGCAAAGGAATAAGGAAATTAGAAAATGTACCACTCAAACCAGCCGTAAGCACAAAGAACACCATAATCGTTCCGTGCATCGTAACGAGAGCTAAATAGAACTCGGGGTCTAATTGTCCTTGTCCGGGTTCGCCTGTTACCCATTTGCCTAAGATAGGTTTGAGCCAAGTATAGTCCATTTCAGGAAAACCTAATTTCAAACGAAATAGGATAGAGAGCAAGCCTCCCACAAATGCCCAAAGAATACCTGTTACGAGGAATTGCTTGGCAATCATTTTGTGGTCGGTAGAGAAGATGTACTTGGTAATGAAGGTTTCGTGATGATGCTCATGATGCTCTTCGTGTGCATGTACATCGTGTGCGTGAGCAACTGCTGATGCCATATTTTTATTCGTTTTTAGTTATTATACAAAAAATTTTCAACAAATATACAAATAAACATTATTTTATACAAGTAAATTTTGCCTAATTTTTGATAGAAACAGGCTTAATGATAGATTGTTCTTCTTGCACTTCTGCTTTTCCTTCGGCTTGTTTCATTTTAGTTTGGCGTTTGATAGCTTCGGCTACATATTCTTGATTTTTCTTTACGAAAGGTTCTTGCTTGGCAAGCCACGCTTGATACTCTTTCTCATCAAGTACCACTACTCTCATACGCATACTAAAATGCCCGCGTCCGCAAATTTCCTGACAAACCAATTCGTAATCAAAAGTTTCCCAACGAGCTTTGATGTCTTTTGGGTCGCCTTTGGTGGTAGAGGGGTCTGGTTTCAGGTACTCAGGGTTTTTACGAAGCTCTTCACGCATTTCTTGTGTGGTTTTTGTAGGGATAAACCACATTTTCGTAGGTTGTCCGGGCACAGCGTCCATTTTTTGGCGAAAATGAGGAAAAGAAACACTATGCAAAACGTCCCTAGCTCTAATTCGTAAGCTAATAGGCTTACCTTTTACTAAAACCAGTTCTGTGGTTTGGAAGTCGTCATTTACATTTTTATCTGTAAAATCTAAGCCTAATTCATTTACATCGTCGGTGTAGCGGAAATTATATGCTCCAAACTTATTGTCTGCACCGGGATAGCGAGCAATCCAGTTAAATTGCTTACCCATTACTTCTATTTGTATTGCATTTTCAGGAGCTTCTTTGGTAATTTTGTTCCAAAGTCTATTTCCTGTAAATACAAGCACGGTAAGAACAATAGCAGGCAAGATTGTCCAAACCACTTCTAATTTTGCATTGTCGGGATAAAAAGTTGCTTTGTTTCCTTTCTTATGACGATACTTGAAGGCAAAATAAAATAAAAGTGTATTTGTTATCAGAAACATCATGATAATGATGATGTGTGCTATTTTGGAGAGCCAGTCATATTCGGTACCGTGTACAGCACCATCGGGCTGTCCCCAGAGTGTTATATGTTTGTTGGCGTACCAAAAAGCCCAAATGCCACCTGCCAAAGGTAACAGCAAAAACAGATAAGCATGAAAATTATTAGATGCAACATCTATCTCATCTTTTTTTCTGTTTTTGTTTCTCAGAATTGATGCTAAATTAGAAATCCTGAAGACTATGAAAAACATAGCCAGCACCAAAATGGCGATTAAAGCAATTATTAAGTTATTCATACTCTAATTTTTTTTATTTACTACAATAAAAATATGTTCAATCAAATTGTTTTTGAAATCAGATACTATGATGCAAACTTTCTTCCATCATAGGGTGATTGCGAGCTATCAAATTATTTTTAGCTAATTGTGTAGCAAACACATAAATAAAAGCACAGGCAAACAGAAGCACGGTACCTATTTCTAAAATAAAAAATCCGCCATTTTCTTTGGTAGTACCAGGCATTATCATTACAAAGAAATCCAAATAATGCCCCATCAGGATACCGAAAGCGGTAATTTTCAGGAAAATTGGTTTGCGTTTAGCATCTCTTGTCATCAGGAACAAGAAAGGAAAAGCAAAGTTGATGATTACATTCATAATAATGAGAGGGGAATAAACGCCTCCGAGTTTTTCCATCCTTTCGTACCAGTAGATAGTTTCTTCGGGAATATTAGAGTAATTTTGTAGCATAAACTGCGAAAACCAAATGTAAGTCCAAAAAATGCTAAAAGCAAATAAAAACTTACCGAGGTCGTGTAAGTGGTTTTCGTTCACCATTTTTAGATAGCCTTGCTCTTGAAGGTAAATCACAGCCAAAGTCAGTACCGCAAGAGCCGAAACCCAGCTACTTGCAAACACATACCAACCAAACATCGTGCTATACCAGTGAGGGTCTATGCTCATTACCCAATCCCAAGCGGAGGTAGATTCGGTATAACCAAAGATTACTACAAAGATAGCTCCAAAAGTTACATTTTTTCTATAATAGGTAAAATCGGTTTTGTCGCTAATGAAATCCTCTTTGATTGAATTTTGAGTAATTACTCTGTACAGAATATACCATATAGTTAGGTAGGCAATCATTCTGATAAACCAGAAGAGAGGAAAAGAACCTGCCTCCAAAGGAGCAAAGAAATAAGGTGCTTTTCCTGCCAAAATAGGGTCAAATGTTGGTTTTCCTTTTTCGTAGAGGTCGTGGTGTGTCCAGTGGAAAATATTGTGTCCCATTCCACTTAAAAAGAAGGTTATGACTAAAACCGCCCCCGAAAAAGGTAAAAACGCCCCAAATGCCTCAGCAACTCTGCGAATAGTAGCCGACCAACCCACGTAGGCAATATACTGAATAGCTACAAAGAGCAAGCCCATTACAGAGATGTAGGTAAAAAATGTGCCATTAAGCCACAAATTAGCCCAAACACGCGTGAGAGGATTGTAATGATGCTCTCCGCCTGCGTGTTTTGCCGCCTCGCTTGCCGCTTTGCTTGCTTCGTGTGCTTCGTGGTGGTGCGAACCTACTCCCATCATTACCAAAACAGTCCCAGTGATAAATAGCAGTAAGCCTACCCCCATTCCTATCATTAGTTTCCTTTTGAGTTCGGGTCTGAATATAAATTTCTCGTTTAAATCATAATGTACGTGAGCTTCGGCTGCCATAATATTTTGTTTGTTAGATGATTAAAACTAAGATTTTTGATTAGATTACTTTTTCGCTTCTTGGGTTTCTTCTTTTTTCTCCTCTTCTTTTACAACAGGCGTTCCGTCGGGGTTAATTTGCCCTTGTAAGACATGAACATAACTTACAATTTTCCAACGTTCTAAGGCGTTTATTTGTGAGGCGTGAGGCCACATTCTACCTTTACCATGAGTAATAACGTGGAAAATATGTCCTCCATTCACCTTAGCGATAGCTCCACCTGCAAGGTTAGCTACCCCGCCATATTTCTGCCCCACGAGTCCATCACCTTTGCCTTCAGCACCATGACACGCTTGACAATAATAGCCGTATAATTCTTTGCCTTCTGCTAAAATTTCTTTGGTCATAGGGAGAGGGTTTTTTAGGTTTTTTTCAGCCCACTCGATGCTATCTTTGTGAGTACGATACACCATCAAACCTAAATCGTATTCTCTGCCTGCTTCGTCTGTATAGGTAGTTTTGTAATTTCTACGAGCTACCGTGCCTTGTGCAGGCTCACGCATATTGATTCCGTAAGGGTTGATTTTGTTAGGCTCTCCTGCTACAATGCTAAATGGCTCATAAGCATTCGAGACGTACATATTGGGTGCAAACTCGGTACCAGGGTCATTGGGACCTCGCTCACAAGAAAAGAGAGCCAATCCCATACAGAAAGCCGAAAATTTAATATATCTGTGTAGTTTCATTATTCTTTTGATATTTATTTTCTGAAAACTAAGCATTTTTTTCTACAATTCGTGGAGCAGGTGTTGTTTCTGCACCATACTTAATGAGAATTTGTCTGATTTCTTCTACCGATTTTGTATTTTTATCTAAATCAACTACTAAGGCGTACTTATCATCGGTAGTGCGTCTATCGAACATAAATTCTACTTTACCTGGTCCCATTCCATTTGAAATCAAGAACGTAGCAACCATACCCAAAGCACAAATTAACACGGTAGCCTCAAAAGTTACAGGCACCATAGTAGGCGGATACAAAGGGTTCTTGCCCCCGATAATCATAGGCCAGTCAATTTTCATCATAAAAGTTATCATCGTGATAGCCAAGATAGTTCCTGTTGCACCAAACAAGAAAGCGGCAATAGGAATACGCGTACGCGGATGCCCGATATAAGTATCTATATGGTGAATAGGGTGAGGAGAATATACTTCCTCAATTTTCACTCCTTCGTTTTGTACTTTTTTTACGGCATTGACCACGGTCTCTTCGTGGTCGTAGATACCAACTAAATATCTTTTTTTTTCAGCTGTTTTTGTTGCCATTATCGTTTATTTTGTGAGTTTTTATGTTAAAAATTACATATCACTTCCTTTGTCGTAAGCAGGAGCTACTTTCATTGCTTCTGCACCAGCTTTCAGTTTGGCAAAAGCCTTTTCTCTGGCTTTCTCGTCAGATGAATTAAGAATAGTTTTCACTTCTGCCATATTAATTACAGGCAGGTATTTAGCAAATAAGAAGAAACACACGAAAAACAATCCAAAACTAAACACATAGTCGCCTACGTCGTAAATGGTAGGGCGGAAATAAGTCCAGCTTGAAGGCAGGTAATCTCTGTGCAAAGAAGTTACGATAATCACAAAACGCTCAAACCACATACCGATATTTACCACAATTGAGAGGACAAAAGTCCATACCAAATTAGTACGAATTTTCTTGAACCAGAATAATTGAGGCGAGATTACGTTGCAAGACATCATTGCCCAATATGCCCACCAATACGGACCAAAAGCACGGTTAATGAACGCATAACTTTCTGCCTCTACTCCCGAGTACCAAGCAATAAAAAACTCTGTAATGTAAGCGATACCCACGATTGAGCCTGTAAGCATCACGATTTTGTTCATCAGCTCAATATGCTCAATTGTAATATAATCTTCCAATTTATAGACTACTCTTGTTACGAGCATCAGCGTAAGTACCATTGCAAAACCTGAGAAAATAGCACCTGCAACGAAATAAGGCGGGAAAATTGTAGTATGCCAACCGGGAATAACCGAAGTAGCGAAGTCAAAACTTACAATCGTATGCACAGAAAGCACCAGTGGTGTAGAAAGACCTGCCAAGATGAGAGCAACGTATTCGTACCTTGCCCAAACTTTTGAACCGCCTTCCCAACCACACGAAAGCACACGATAAATAAAAGCCGCAATAGGTCTTCTCTTTTTGAGTTTTTCCTTTCTTTCGGCAGGAGTATCGGTAGGGAGCAAAGGATTTTCTTCAAGGGTTCTGACGAGGCGGTCACGAATAGTAGCTAAATCAGGTATCAGACCTACATACCAAAACACCGTTGAAACTGTAAGATAAGTAGAAATCGCAAATACGTCCCAAACGAGTGGTGAGTGGAAATTTACCCAAAGCGAGCCGTAGGTATTTGGAAGAGGCAAAGCCCAATGAGCCAGCCAAGTACGCCCCATGTGCATCAGGATAAATGTACCTGCACAAAGTACGGCGAAGATAGTCATTGCTTCAGCGGCTCGGTTGATAGAAGTTCTCCATTTTTGGCGGAATAGAAGCAAAATAGCTGAAATAAGCGTTCCTGCGTGACCGATACCTACCCACCATACGAAGTTGGTAATGTCCCAAGCCCAACCGACGGTTTTGTTTAGTCCCCATACGCCTATTCCATACCACCACGTAGAGGCAAGAGCAATACCTCCTGCAATAAATAAAAGCATCGAAAAACCAAAAGCTAAGAGCCAACTTAGAGAAGGTTTTTCTTCTACTCGCCTGCAAATATCATTGGTGATGTCGTGCATCGTTTTACCACCTGTTACAAGCGGATTTCTTATGGCTGATGTTGGTTGCATATTGTTTGTTTTTACAAAATTTTACTAAAAAATGACCGTATTTTTATACTTGATTTTTGATTTTTGCCAAATATGTAACGTTTGGTTTCACATTAAGCTCTTCTAATAGATGATATGCTCTGTCTTCTGCAAGTACAATATCTTTTTTCTCATTTTTCGTAATGCCTATCATTTTGGAAATTGCACTTTCAGGGTCATTCATGTCTCCAAATACGATAGCTTCTGCGGGGCAGGCTTGCTGGCAAGCTACCTTGATTTCGCCATCTTTCAATTTGCGTTTTTCTACTTTTGCTTTCAATTTACCTGCTTGTATGCGTTGCACGCAAAGCGAACATTTTTCCATTACCCCACGTGAGCGAACCGTAACATCGGGGTTCAGTACCATTTTACCCAAATCAGACTGACTCATAAAGTTTACGGTTGTAAATTTCTCATCGTTGGTGTAATTGAACCAATTGAAACGACGAACCTTAAATGGGCAGTTATTAGCACAATAACGCGTACCTATACAGCGGTTGTAGGTCATTTGATTCAAACCCTCGGAGCTATGCGTAGTAGCTACCACAGGACAAACCGTTTCGCAAGGTGCGTTGTTACAATGCTGACACATCACAGGTAGGAAAAGCACTTCGGGATTATCAGAAGGTTCTTCCATTTTTTTGTAGCCACTGATATTTTTATCCATCAAATCGGCATCGGTGCTGTAATAGCGGTCAATGCGTATCCAGTGCATTTCACGAGCATTCACTACTTCTTGTCTTCCCACCACAGGCACGTTATTTTCTACCTGACAAGCTACCACACAAGCCCCACAACCTGTACAAGCGTTTAGGTCTATTGCCAGCCCCCACCAATGGTTTTTGTTATAGGCTTCTTCGTGTCCTTTCCACATTGTAATTTCCGTAGGTTTTTTAGGACCTTCGGCAGTTTGGATATAGACATCATATTTTTCGCGAATAATCTTGGGATTTTGATTGTATTCGGAAAGTTTAGCTTCTCTAATATGCCCTCTACCCATTAGAGTTTGATGAGTTTGCGTGAGAGCCATTTCAATTTTTTTATCAGTTTTGCTTAGAGCGACTTCATCGGAAGCGTATATGATGCTTTCGCCCTGAAATGAGGCAATTGGATAAGCATTCTGACCTACACCGTTGCCGCACTTTCCTGTGCTTGTTCTGCCATATCCCAAAGCAATAGAAATGGTATCTTTTTGCTGACCAGGTTGCACCAGCACAGGCAATTCAAAAGACGCACCTTTTGTCGATACTTTTACAATATCGCCTGTTTCTACGCCTAATTCCTTAGCATAAGCCTTAGAGATAGCTGCGTAGTTGTCCCAGGTCGCTTTGCTGATAGGGTCAGGAAACTCTTGTAACCAAGGGTTGTTGGCAAACATGCCACTGCCTATTCCTATTTTTTGGTACAAATGCAGTTCTTTGGCTTTTGCTTCTCCCTTAATTGCCGAAGCGGCAACATTTACATCTCCCTTGAAAGCTATATTTGTAGCCACTACCGCAGGTTTATCTTCTTTTTTGTCATCACTTTCTTTTACTACTTCTGCTTTTACCTCACTTTCAAACACGCCATCGTGCAGAACCTTTACCCAAGCCTCCTCGAAGTTTGCGTCTTTGAGGAAATTATTTTTCCAAAATGCTCTCAAAAAGTTGTAATAAGTAGTATTCACACCAGCCCATTTCAATAGGCTATCTTCCGCCTGACGTGTGCCGTCGGGGTAAATTGGTGTGATAGCAGGTTGCATAAGGCTGTAATGTTCCGCACAGGGCATCGCATCGCCCCAAGACTCTAAGAAATTGGTATCAGGGGTGATAAATTTACAGAGTTTTGCTGTTTCGTCGGCTCTATCGGCAAAAGAAATGCTCAAATTTATTCCCTTCAAAGCGTCGGCAATTTCTTTGCCTCTTGGGTGATTATAGACAGGGTTTGTGCCGTAGAAAATTACCGCTCCTACGTTTCCGCCTTTGAGGTCATCTACAAATTTGTTCATTTCCTCATCGTTACCTTGACGCGTATAATTGGGGTGGCTCAAATCAATCGTATTGCCATAACTTTCAAGAGCATTGTTGATAGCATTTACCAGAATTTGCACATTTACATCATTTGAGCCACACACTACTAAGGCTTTTCCTTTCTTAGCTTTGAGGTCGTCGGCGGCTTTTTTGATTTTATCGGAAATGGCTTTATCACTGATAGCAGGAACATTCAAATCACCTACGATTTCGTTGTAGAGTTGTGCTACTACCAAACCTTCTTGTGATGGGCGGATAGCTATGCGGTAATCGGCATTTGCTCCTGTCAGAGACATTCCACTCTCAAATTGGTAATGCCTTGACATCGTTTTTTTGTCCTTGTTAAGTTTTCTACCTTTTGTATATTGTGGAGCGTATTCAATTGGACTTAACCAAGTTCCCAGAAAATCAGCATTGATACCAACAATAGTTTCAGCTTTACTGAAATCGTAAGTAGGTAGAGCATATATGCCGAAAGATTTTTCATTTGCCTTCAAAATACCATACGCCGAAATAGCATCATAAGTTACTATTTTGGTATTGGGATATTTTTTAGTAAATTCGGCTAAAACAGCTTTCGTAGAAGGACTAATAATGGTGTGCGTTACGATATAAATTGTACCTGATGTAGCTTGCAGAGCTTCTATAATTTTTCTATCAGCTTCGGCAATTTTGATTTTTTTTCCTGCCTCCATAAAGCTATCCAAACGCTCTAAATCGTAAAGGTTCAATACAGAAGCCTGCACACGAGCCGAAGTACCTCCTTTGGTGAGTTTAGAAAGTGTATTTCCTTCAATTTTGATAGGTCTGCCCTCACGAGTTTTCACCAAAATACTGCAATATTCACCATCTTGAAAATATGTACTTGCATAGTAATTTGGAATGCTGGGGTCAATATCTTCGGGTTTATTGAGGTAAGGAATAGCGTTTTTCACGGGTGCTTCGCAAGCGGCAAGCGAAACAGCCGCCATACCGAAGCCCATAAGTTTCAGAAAATCGCGGCGAGAGGTATTGTTATTTTCGTCTTTTTCTGCGATAGGTAAAAAGTCAGGAAATTCTTTTTCTGCTTTTTTTACGAACTCTAATTCGTTAGTAAGTTCTTCAAAACCTTTCCAGTATATTTTTTTATTTTCCATTTGGAACATTATTTTGTTTTATACAATAAAAGTAAAAGTTTTTGAAAATTCATTAAAACA
>Ga0308407_1000520_pt1 | contig 27258 bp, 23 predicted proteins | sample HotsprSampleMSe2_FD_203476 | JGI IMG/M metagenome (GOLD analysis project Ga0308407, IMG submission 203476) | Hot spring phototrophic mat microbial communities from Mushroom Spring, Yellowstone National Park, Wyoming, United States - 20060911_MSe2 ...
TTTCTTCACCAGTTTTTGTTTTTACAATAATTTCTTGTTTTTCTATGTCAGCGTATATTTCCATATCAGAATCTTGTTTATAAAGGTCAAACATTCTTTGAATCTTATCACCTGGTAGTTCAACAACCAAGAGCCCACTATTATAAGAATTTTGTCTAAATATCCTTGCAAAACTCTCAGCTATTATAAGTTTATAATCATTCTCAGTAAAAACCCATACTGCATGCTCTCTTGAGGAACCACACCCAAAGTTTTTTCTTGTAAGTACAACTTTTTTGCCCTTTGTGTTTTTGGGATCAAAACCTTCTAATTTTAAGTCCTCAAGTAAGTAAGGTGCAAGGTTTCTTTTATCAACCTCAGTAAGATATTTTGCAGGTATTATTTCATCAGTGTTAATATCATTTCTATCAAGAACTAATACTTTTCCACCTATCATTTTAAACTCTTTATTTTTTATTTTAAGGATAATAAAATTTAATAAAAAAATTTTAACAAAAATAAAGATAAAACAAAATAAAGTATTAAACCATTAATTAACTATGCTTTCTATTTTTAAAAATTGGTTTTAATCATTTAAAAACAGTCTTTAATTTCATTTCTGATGTATTATATACATTTATTTCCAGTAAATTAGCTTTTAAAACAAAAGCTTTCTTTTAATTTTTTTCTGATACTTTTTTGTAGGCTCAAAAAGAATTCATAAGATATTTTATATTCAAAATCTACTCAAATACATAAAAATACCTTAAAAATACAATGTTTCTCATAAAACCAAATTTTTTTAAGTCCTTAACAAGTTTTTATTAGATTTCTTTTGTACAAACTAATCTTATCAAGTTTTTAATAAGCTATTATAAACTAGAAAGTTTTATCTTTTAAGATAAGTTAGACCCCCCAAAAGGGGAAGTCTTTAGAAATTAACAACCACACCTAACCCAGCATACATAGCATTCTGTATTTCTCCCAATCCAAAACCTTTATCACCAAATGCACCACCAGTATTAAGATAAGCAGTTTCAAGTAAAATTTTTGCATTGTCTATATTTACAGCAAAAGAAAAGTCAATTTCAAAACCTAAGTTCTTGTTGTTTTTAGTACCCGATACCTGTTTCATAAGTTGCCCATACCCAGCATTAAGCATAACCTCAAAAATGTCAAACTTTGATTCAAAACTTCCACCCAACAATATATATCCATAAGGTAAATACCTTACATCAGCAAAATTATCATTTGCTATCGTAGAGAATATCTGTTTATTTTCAAGTAATAAAAGTCTTCCTTTCACTCGTGATATCCTAAAAGCAGAAAAACCTTCAAACTTATCTGAAGTAGAATATTTATCACCAGAGACAGCTGCAGTAAATATTCCCACACTAACACCCTCTTTTTTATATGAACCATAAAAGTCAAAGGCATAACCACTGTATTTTACACTATTAACCTTATCTTTTCCAGAGCCATAGGCAAAACTAAAGTCCAATAACAAGTCTCCTAACTCTATAGACAATAAAAAAGAAGGAACTAGGGCTGTACTGTCTGACCATGGAGTATTTAGAATACCTTTGCCACCAGAAATAATAAAAAGAGATGATGAAAAAGTTAAAGACCCAAGTTTTAAGTTAGCATCTAAACCTAAAATTTGAGCATCATCAGCCTTTAAAGACTCTAATCCTTCCTCTATCTTCACATATGCTAATGAAACACTATTTTCAGAGAATAAATAATTTAATCTAAACATAGGGGAGTAATCAGAAATTATTAAACTCCCTGCATCATTATAGTCATCTATTCCTGCTTTAACAGAAAAACCCTTAATAAAAGGGATTTTAATATCAACATAAGCCTTTTCAACTTTTACAGCCTTTTTATCAGAGCCAATAGGAGCATAGTTTTCATCAGAACCACCACCCAAAAACTGGTCTATACCAAGTTGTAACATAGATTTAACATTCCCTATTTCAAATGTAACAAAAGGAAAAAACTCATAGGCAGCAAAAGTAAGACTTCCCCCCTTATTAACAGTCTTATAGCCAGCACCATAAGCATAAAAATCCAAACCAAAATCGACTTTCTTTGAGTCCTCAGTTTTATTTCCCTCTCCTTCAGGATAAAGACTTAGAGAAATAAAGATAACAAGAAAAGTAACAATAAACTTTCTCATTCAAACCTCCAATAAAGTATTACATTATGAAAAGATACTTCCTATTTGATAAATAGCAACCGCAAATATCCAACCAACAAATAAGGTATACAAAAGTGAGAACACAGCCCATTTTGTACCAGCCTCAGACTTTATAACACTTATTGTTGCAATACATGGAATATAAAGCAGTGTCATAACAAGAAAAGCATAGGCAGATAAAGGACTAAAAAATAGTGGTAAAACATGATTTATTTTTTCTATACCACCAAAAAACCCAGTCATAGAACTAACAACAGTTTCTTTTGCAAATATCCCAAATATTAAAGAAACAGCAGCCTGCCAAAACCCAAAACCTGCAGGAGTAAACACAAATGATAAAAACTCACCTATTTTAGAAATCCAAGCATCTTTACTTGCATACTCAACACCAAAAGGAATTGAAGATAAAAACCATATAAAGAGACTACTTAAAAATATTATTGCTGATGCTTTTTTTATGTAGATCAAAGCCCTCTCCCACATATGGTATAATAGTTTTCTAAGTTGTGGGGCTTGATAAATAGGTAATTCCATAATCAGGTCAAGTCTTTCCTCAAACTTGAACATTTTTCTAAATATGTTCGCAGATATTATTGCAACAATTATACCAAGAAAATAAAGAGAAAAAACAACAAGTCCCTGATTTTTTTTAAAAAATATACTTGTAAAAAGAATATAGACAGGAAGTCTTGCAGAACAACTCATAAAAGGTGTAATAAGTATTGTTATAAGTCTATCAACCCTTGACTCTATTATCCTAGCCCCCATTATAGCAGGAACATTACACCCAAGACCCAAAAACATTGGTATAAAAGACTTTCCATGTAGCTTAAACTTGTGCATAAAAGAGTCCATAACAAACGCTGCCCTTGCAAGATAGCCAGTATCTTCCAATATAGACATAAAAAAGAACATCAAGACTATATTTGGTAAAAGAGCTAAAACAGAACCTACCCCATTTATTATACCATTCGTAATAAAAGAAATTATTATAGGGTTCATGTGTATACCATAAATAAGTTCTTTAATATACTCAAAAAAGTTTTTCAAAATATCAGATATAGGATTACCTATTTCAAATATAAGATAAAAAATAGAATACATTATGAAAGCAAAAATAGGAAGTCCTAAGTATTTGTTTGTAATTATTCTGTCTAATTTATTAGAAATATCAACTTTTTCTTCGACAGGCAAATGTCTTTTTAAAAACTCTCTTTCCATACCATAAGCTATGCTGTAAACAGTTTCTGATATAAACTGAAAAGAATCTTTACTATCCTTTGATATATTTAATCTAATACTTTCAATATATTCTTTTAACTTATCGCTAATCTCACCCAATTCAACATTTTTAAGACCAAAAACAACATAAAACTTTGGAAAATCAAAATCAATCTTAGTTTTATTTAAGTAATTAGATAAATGAGAAAAAATTATATTCTGCTTATAAGATACATTATTCAATGTAAAAGAATTATAGACAAACTCTTTTATTAAGTCAATCTCTTTTCTATCCCTTGCATTAACCTGAATTATTGGTATATTAAGAACATCCTCCATTTTCTTTAAATTAATATCAATACCCTGTTTTAAAGCAATATCTTTATAGTTAAGTATCATAGCAACTGGTTTTCCTATCTCCATTATATGAAGTAGTAGATATAAACTTCTTGCAATCTTTGTTGAATCACCTATATATAAAACAGAATCAACATCTTTTAAAAGAGCTTCAAAAGCAATTTTAGATTCTATAGAGTCATCAAAGTCATAAATTCCTGGAAGGTCAACAATCATAAAGTCTTTATCACTAAAACTAAAAGTCCCTACTTTTTTCTCAACTGTAACACCAGGCCAATTGCTTACCTTTTGGTTAAGCCCAGTAAGATAATTAAAGACTGTTGTCTTCCCTACATTAGGATTTCCTATAATACCTATCTTCACAAAAACCCCCTATTTTACATATTTCATCATTTTATTCACAGTATCATCACTTAAAAAGTGTTCAATAAGACATGCTTCTTTTTCTGCTTTTTCAGCATCAACACCAATCCTTAAAAAAAACTGTTTTATAAGGTTATGTTTATTATATATTTCACCTGCTTTTTCTTTTCCTTTCTCTGTAAGTTTAACCTTTCCATAATGTTTTTGTTCAACAAGTTCTTTTTCTTTCAATCTCCTAATCGAAGCAACAATACTAGACTTTTTTATATTAAGCTTTTTTGCAATACTCTTTATACTTACACCATCATCACCACTTAACATAAATATTGATTCTATATAGTCTTCCAAAGTCGCAGTTATTTCATCCATTTTTATCACCCTTAATCTCAACTAATATTTTTTTTCCCATACTATGCCCTAACGCAATCTTTATAGAGCCTTTAACTATTATTATTGGACCACGTTCATTTTGTATTACCTCAACCTCATCTCCAATATTAATCCCCATACTTGTAATCTTAGTTATAATACCTTTTCCACCAAGTATACTCTTTAAAACCACTTTGGAACCTTCCGGAACCTCATTTATAAACATTATACTTCTCCCTAAAAGTTAGATTAATGAAACTTTTGAAATTTAAATATAACAAAAAAAGTTAGATTAATGAAACTTTTTTAAAATTTTTTTAAAAATTTTTCAACTATATAAAAGAAATCAAGTCTAAAACTATTTTATCAATAACACACCAACCCTTTAAAGTTGGCAAAAGATAGTCATTATCTATCTTAACATACTTTTTATCAACAAAGTCTCTTATTTTTTCATAGAGAAGGCTTTTTTTTGGGTTATCAAAAACATCAATCTTAATCCCTTTAGATGTACGAAGGCCAAGCATTACATTCTCAGTTAAGATCTCTTTGTGACCCAAAAACTCTTTATACTTTATAGGCAAAAGACCATTATCAATAGACTTTTTATAATTTTTTAACCTGTGGTTAACATATCTGTATTTCCTATCTTTTGCAATATATCCTGATGCACCCGCACCAAGTCCCAAATAAAACCCAAGGTCCCAATAGTTTTTATTGTGTAAAGACTCTTTACCAGGTAAAGCATAGTTTGATATCTCATAGTGTAAGTATCCCATAGACTTAAGTGTTTTATGCAGATAACAGAAGAAATAATTAAGCATACCATCAGGAAGTTTAAAACTTTTCCTTAATTTATAAATAGGAGTGCCCTTAGAAATTGTAAGACAATAAGCAGATACATGATCAGGCAAAAATGATCTTATCCAGGAAACCTCTTTTTTTATATCCTGTCCTGGTATACCATAAATTATGTCTATGTTAACATTTGTAAAAATACTTTTTGCTAACTCTATTGCTTCAATATTCTTTTTAGAGTCTGCTATTCTCCCTATTTTTTTTAGTACAATATCATCAAAAGACTGTGCTCCAATACTTATTCTATTTATCCCAATTTCTTTGTAAAAAAGAGCACTTTGCTTATTAAAAGACTCAGGATTTACCTCTATTGTTATTTCTTTACAGCCTGAAGTGTCGAAAAACTTTTTTATTGAATCGAAGAGTAGACTTAAGTCTTTTAAAGATATTAAAGAGGGTGTGCCCCCACCAATATATATAGTATTTACCTTTAGACTGCCAAAAAGGTTGTAATATAGTTCAATTTCTTTTATAAGATATCTTACATAATCAGTGTATGGAAAAACGTTTGAGTAAAAGTCACAATAGAGACACTTTAACTTACAAAAGGGAAAATGTATATATACACTAAGACTTTCTTGAATAAAGTCCTCCGGTTTCAACAACAATGTCTTTAACTATAAGATTTGAGATTATAGACAAGACTTTTGATGTTCCTAAACTTGTTTTTTGAATTATTGTATCAAGGTCAGTATCTTGTTCAATAGAGTTATAAATTATAGACTCTTCTTCTGTAAGTTCAAGATTTAAAGACTCTCTTGAAAAAGAGATATTCAATTCTTTTACTATATCTTCTGCATCTCTAATAAGTATACCACCCTCTCTTATAAGAGTATTGTTCCCCAAAAAAGAGTCTTTCAATATTGGTCCTGGGACAGCAAAAACAACTCTACCCTGCTCAGCAGCAATCTTGGCTGTAATTAAAGCACCTGAAGAAATAGAAGCCTCAATTATTAAAGTACCAAGAGATAAACCACTTATAATCCTGTTACGAGAGGGAAATGTATAATAAGAAGCTTCAGTACCAACATCGAACTCAGTTAATATACAACCACCTTTTTCTAAAATATTTTCAGCAACTTTCATATTCGTCCTTGGATATATCTTATCAATACCAGAGCCTAAGACAGCAATTGTATAACCACCTGACTTTAAAGTAGTATTATGAGCAATAGTATCTATGCCTATTGCAAGTCCACTTACTATTCCCAAGTTATTCTTTACAAGACTTGGTATAATATACTCACATGCCTTCAAACCATATAAAGAAGGTTTTCTTGTCCCGACAACTGCAAGCAAGTTCTTATCATTTATAAACCCTTTATAATACAAAACAACCGGGGGGTCTGGTATATTCTTCAGCAACTCTGGATAATCGTTATCAAAAATAGTAACAGTATTGCAACCAATTTTATCTATCTTTTCTATCTCTTTCTCAACCTTTTCTCTTACTGACTTAACCTCAAAGTCAATTGAAAGTTTATCTTCTTCAATAAGTTTTTTTATTCTAACAGGGCCAAGACCTTTTGAAAACTTAAGATACAAAGCCTTATAGAGGTTAGTCACATCTCTCCCTTTATCTCTTTTATGATCTTAAGAGCATTATTATATTCAGGGCTACTTTCTTTAACAATATTCAAGATTGAATTGTATGCTTCAATAGCCATATTCTTGTTACCCATAAGGTACAATATCCTTCCCTTTACAAAATATGCCTTAGGATCTTTAGAATTAAGATTAATATATTTGTTTATATAAAAGAGTGCATCATTAAGTTTATTCTTATTAATATTCTTTTCATAGTAGTTTAGATAAAGTAATGCTAAACCATAATAAGAGCTTGAGAAACTAGGAGAAAATTTAATAGAATTAAGATAGTAAGTCTCAGCTTTACCCCAGTAATCTTCAACGTTAGAAAAATAAAGTGTTCCCATATTTGAAAGAACAAGCCCCATTTTATAATTAAGATAAGGGTCCTGAGGTAATAGTTCCAGACCAATAGAGTAGTTTTTCAAAGCCAGATCCCACAACTGTTTTTCATTAAGCATATCACCTGATCTCTCCATTTGACGAGCCAAAATTAATTTATTCTCCAGTCTATCACCTATCTGTCTTACCTTATCTTTTAACATGTTAAGCGTTTTCAAATACTTTTTTGTGAGTTCTACTATAGCATCTCTCTCTTCTAAAAGTTTATCTAAATTCATGTCTTTTTCGGTAAGTTTATAGGTTCTTCTACCAACTATATTGATTAGAACTACAATTATTGAGAATATAATTATTATAAAAGCAATTACTCTAATATTTTTCATTACAAACCCTATTTTTTCTTCTTTTTATCTTCCATATCCTTATTAAGCTTATCTTTCCATACATCAATCTTCTTTTTTATTTCTTCCGCTGCACTATTTTCACCTAAGAACGTATGCACCTTTTTCAACTCTTCAAGGATTTTTATAGCTTTATTCATATCATCAAACTGTTTTGTTGACATCTCGTATTTTTGTCTAAGTTTATCCGCTGATTTATTAAGTAAGTCAACAACCATATTTGCAAGTATCTCATTCTCTTCAAAAAACCACTTCCTTGGGTCTCTTGATGAAAGTTCTTTATAATTCATAGCATTTTTAAAAACAACAGCATATCTTGCAAACATATCAACAAAAGACCATTTGTATTTTGACTTTTCACCAAATGCCTTTTCAAGTTTATCAAGTATAAATCCCATACGCCTAAAAAATATTATCTTACGTGCAGGGTCAAAATATGTTAATGACTCAACTACTTTTTGAATCTCAAGAAAGTCAGCATTTATATAATCAGTAAAAACTTTTTCAAGGTATATCAAAGCCTTATAGTAAGCACTCCTACCTTCACTCAGGTAACTCTCGTTCCTTACCCCCTTCAATAACTCCATATCCTCAGTTATTTGAATATTCAGCACAACTATGCTTAAAAACTCATTAGATATTGCTATATTTCTGTAAGGATTATAAGGGTTAGATGGATTCTTATTTATCTCATTTTCTCTGTCTTTTATAAAAATATTGTGTCTTTCAAGTTCTAACTTATACTCTTGCTCTTTTTTAGCAAATAAAGCCTTTGTCTTTGCCGTGACCATAATAATACCCTAAAAAAATATCTTCATTTATATCTATGTTAATATCGAAATCTTTTAACCAAAACTCTAAAATTTTTAAATTATTTTCTTCATAAAACAAAACTCTTATCCTGTCTATAAGTATATTTTTATCTATCATAATATATTTTATAAATACTGTAGTAACAAGCCTATTGTCTTTATACTCTTGTACTTTTTTTATATTAAAATCAGTATCAAAAAAAAGTTTTAAGTGCGTCCTAACGCCCCCTTTTTTCCTAAGTTTAAAACTGTCTTCTCTTATATCAAATATTTCATATGTCTTAAAGAATTCCTCATCTTTGTAATTGAAAGGTTTTATAAAGTCAAATATTTTTTCCATATAGGAAAACCTGTTTTTAAAAGGGTCGATAACTCCTTCAAGTATTATCCTAACACCCCATTCTTTATGGAAGAATATCTTAACTCTCATGTTATTTTTATCAGTTATAGCCTTATCAGGTATCTTTTTTAAGCTATCATTTATAACATCAGACTCTACATAAGCTGAAAAAGTATTCGGGATAAGAGAATAAAACTTCTCCCTTATACCATTTAATACCTCGACAGGCTTATAAGTCTTTTTTTCTTTTTCTTCTACAGGTTTTTTATTAATATTTTGAGAATACAGAACCCCAAACACTAAAATAAATAAAAAAACTAACAGACTTTTTCTAATTCTTTCCATTTTTCATACTCTCTAATTATCATAGGCAAATAATCTTTTTTAAACCTTTCTATATTACAGTCATATATCTTAGCACCCGAAGCCTTTTTATGCCCACCACCATTAAACTTTAACGCAAGTGATGCAACATCAAAGTCAATCTTTGATCTAAAACTTAAAGATATATCTTTACCATCTTCTTTTACAAATATTGAAAAATTAACACCTCTTAAAGAATGCGAAATCCTCGAAAGCCCTTTCTTGTCATCTTCAGTAAGTTTTAAGTTTTTATTAAAAGAATCAGGATAATATGCCACACTGATCTCATCATTAGCATACATTTCAATACTTTCTATTATCATTGCAATAAGCTTTTTTCTTTCCATAGTCTCATCTTCAAATATTTTATAGTAATAGTATTCAGGGTCTATATCAAACTTTTTAAACAGCAATGATAACTTTTTAAAGAGTCTATGGTTTATAAAAGAAAATCTAAGTCCACCAGTGTCAAATATTATTCCAGCATACAAAGCAGATGCCATATTATAATCAAGGTTTTTAACCTTTAAAACATCAATTATGATATCACTGGTTGAAGAAACATTAGGCAAATTAATATTCAACTTAGCAAAATACTCAAAAGTCTGATGATGATCAATAGATATAGAATTGCTTATCTTATTAAAGATATTAGCAAAATCTCCCAACATATTTTTTGATGAAGAATCAACAGAAATTACATAATCAAAATCCTCTGCCTTTACATTTTTATAGTCTAAAAAATACTTATCAAACTCATCTTTAGGCACAATTATAGAAAAAAACTTATTGTAGTTCTTCTGCTCTACCCCAACAAAAACTCTTTTTTTTTTATTGAGTAAAAATCTTAATAAAGCATATGCTGACCCTATTGCGTCTGGGTCAGGGTCAGTATGCATTAAGATAAGTACTTTGTCTATTTTTTTTAATATCCTTCTTAACTTAAAAAAAATTTTTTTCATAAAGTTTTAATTTATCCTAAAGTAAAAAGTATTTTTTAAACCTTAATCCAACCAAGTCTTATTAAAAAATTTTGGGAAAATAGGAATGATACCAATTCACTAGTGTTTTTAATCCTTGCATTTTTATATCCAAGCTGAGCACTACTTCCATCTTTGCACAAGAAAAATATTACAGATAAACCTATCCCATCTCTCACCTTAAAAACCTGTTCTTTTGCTTTCACTATATCAATCCCATATTCTTTAGCAAACTTATTAGTCTCTTCCTCACTTAATTCTCTTTCTTTTATTATTTCTACTTCTACATTGTTAAGGTCTTTATAAACAACCTTTATCTGCTCAAGTATAGGTAACCTTAAAAATCTTAGTATATTCTTTCTTGCCACAGGAGAACCTTCAATCATATAGCCTGTTTTGTCTTTTAATTCAATATAGAGACTCTCTTTAGAGTCTAATCTATTAAAAAATAGGTTCATAAGATCATCAGTACTAGAGAAAACATAATAGTATACAACAACATCTTCATCACCCTTGCTTATAACCTGAGTAATAAACTTTTGGACAACTAAATCACCAACCTTATAATTTTCAGTTACCTTTGTATCTTTTATCTCCCAGTTTTCTGGTAAATCAACTTTGCCTAGTATCTTAGCATAACTTAAATTAAGTATAAATAAACTCATAATAACCAATATTTTTTTAATATTCATGATAGTCTCCTCAAATATTTTAATTAATGATATAATAAAATATATAAAAATACACTACTAAAAACTATGATAAAAAATATTTTTAAAAATTAATAATTAAAAACTACTTTAAATCAATTTTAATCATTGCTCTCTTCAATTTCTGTGTTAAGATATACAATTAAAAAATCCACAGTGCTAAAATTTAAAAGGTTAATTTTTATTTATAAAAAATTTTATTTTTTTATCTTGATTTTTTTCTTTAATAGGTTAAGAAAACAAGATATGGTATACTTTATTCAAAAGAGATTTATATTTATATCAAGAGAACAAGAAATAAAAGGCTTTTTAAAAAAACAAAATTTTCATTTTAAAATTTTTAAAAAAATTTTTTTACACTAATATTTTTATAGTCTTTAAAGGCTGGCTGAATCAAACTCTACCTCTGTTCTTTGTAATAGGAAAGATCTTTTTAAAATACTTATCTTTAACATGCTCTAAAAGCTCTTTATAATAGGAAGCCACTTGATATTTCTTATGTTTATTAAATCCATTAATAAGTATATTTATCTTATGAAAAAGATAATAAAGAGTCAAGTCTCTTTCATAAGATGAAATGGAGATAAACTCCATACATTTTCTTAACGCTCTTACCCTATACATATCTATTGCAAGCAGCTTAGATAACTGATCGTTATGCCCACCTCTCTTTATAACAAGTTCTTCAGGCACTAGACTTATATCATAAATACTTGAAATCCTGAGCCACATATCATAGTCTTCTGCAACCATAAAAGACTCATCAAAAACACCGAGATTTTTGAATATACTTTTATGTATTATAACAGAAGATGGGCTTACAACGCACAAAGGAAGTGAATCTATATATATCCTCCCCTCCTTTTTTTGATGCTTCTTTTGCTGATTTATCCTAATCCCATTTCTGATCCAAATCTCACCAGTATGCCCCCACAATGTCTTTGTCTTTTCAATCCTTTCAATCTGTTTCCCTATCTTTCCTTTAGACCATAGGTCATCAGAATCAAGAAAACATATCCACTCACCTTTTGACTCAGTTATCCCTCTATTTCTTGCTGCTGAAACTCCTCTGTTGCACTGATATATATATTTAATTTTACTAGAGTTAAATGAATCTACAAAATCTCTAGTGTTATCAAGTGAACCATCATCAACAACAATTATTTCAAAATCTATACTTGTTAAGCTTAAGAAAACAGATTGTAAACATTCTCTTAAAAAACCTGCCCTGTTATAAGTAGGTATTATAACAGAGACTAAGACCCGTTTATCCATACATCTTCTATAAAGTAAAAGTTTTTTATATTCTCTATAACTTGATTATCAGCGGGAATAAAATACTCTTCTGAAACCCTTATGTTAACTTTTCTTTTCAATCTAAGGTCATATAAGTGAAAAACCACAGGATTATTTCCTGGGTGTCTTTTAAGAAAAGTTTTTAATATTTCGACTGAATCAAAATCTATTTTTTCTTCATAAAGTTTTATGTTTATAACCTTAGTCTTCTTTCTGTCAGGTAGTGTATCAAGAGGCAAAATGTCATCAACTATTATTTGAGGCTCTCCATCAAAGTCAGGTTTACCTTTTATTAAAAATATTCCTTTTTGTAGTTTTTCCTTTATTTCTTCAAGCTTATTGGGAAATACAATAAACTTTATATCACTCTCAAGGTCTTCAAAAACACCAACAGCCATTTTCTGGTCTTTCTTTGTCTTTTTATACTCTATCTCTTCTATCATACCGGCAATCTCAACAAATTCTGGAGGTTCAACTCCAACCTCTTCCTCATCTAGAAGAGCCTTTATCTCTTTAAGTTCTAAAGTAGTTTTAGTTGAATAAGCATATATTTTTTCCTCATATTTTGCCAAGGGGTGGCCAGTTATATATATCCCAGTACTCTCTTTTTCATGCTTTAACAACTCATTCTCTTTATACTCTGGTACTTTCTTAAGATCAAGACTTGCTTTACCGAAAAGGCTAAAAGTATCTGAGTTTTTCGAAACTGAAGAAGAAAAGCTAAGTATTTTTTCAATATTAGAAATTATAGTTGCTCTATTAACAATTATTGTATCAAGTGCACCAGATAAAGTTAAACTCTCTATTATTTTTTTATTAGGTTTTGTCCTAATTATAAAGTCTTCAAAAGAGGAGAAAGGTCCATTTTTTTCTCTCTCTTCTATTATATCTTTAACATTGGCCTTTCCTACATTCTTTATTGCTGAAAGACCAAATCTTATATTATTGCCCTCTGGTCTAAACTCCTCATAACTCTTATTAATATCAGGTGGTAATACCTCTATCCCCATACTTTTAGCTTCTTTTATATACTTTACTATATCTTCTATTTTACTACCTATTTCTGAATTAATAACTGAGGTTAAGTACTCCAAAGGATAGTAACTCTTTAGATAAGCTGTTTGATAAGTAATAAAAGAGTAAGCAGCTGAGTGTGACTTATTGAAACCATACTCTGCAAACTTTTCCATTTGAGAAAAAAGTTCCTCAGCAAAGTCTTTTCTATAATTGTTTTTAACAGCACCTTCTATAAACTTTTCTCTCATTTTTGCCATTACTTCTGGATTTTTCTTGCCCATGGCTTTTCTAAGATTATCAGCCTCTGAAAGAGAGAAACCAGCTATAACTTGAGAGATAAGCATTACCTGCTCTTGATATACTATAACCCCATAAGTATCTTTTAAGATAGGTTCAAGAGAAGGGTGAGGATATTTTATTGAAGTAGGGTCGTGTTTTCTCTTAATAAACTCTTCAGCCATACCAGAGTTTATAGGTCCAGGCCTGTATAATGCTATTAAAGCTATGATATCGTTAAAACAAGAAGGTTCAATCTTTTTCATAAGTTCTCTTATTCCTTCACTTTCACACTGGAAAATACCAATTGTTCTACCTTCTCTAAATAGTTTGTAAACATTATCATCATTAAGGTCAATAGAGTCTATGTTTATTTCTATCCCTTTATTTTCTTTTATAAGTCTTATGGTATCACCTATTATTCTAAGGTTTTTAAGACCTAGTATATCCATTTTAAGGAGTCCAAACTCCTCAAGAAATTTACCCTCAAACTGAGTCATAACAACACCTGAGTTAGTGTCTTTATAGAGAGGTACAATATTCTCAAGTGGCTCATCACCAATTACAATACCTGCTGCGTGAGTAGATATATTTTTTACTATCCCTTCAAGTTTTAACGCATATTCGGCCAATTTCTTATAATCATCAGATTCTATAATTGCTTTAATCTCTATGTCTTCAAAAGCTTTTTTTAGGCTCTCATTACGTATTATTTTTTTAGCAATGAAGTCAACATCTTTTAAAGGTATATCAAGTACTCTCCCAACATCTCTTATAGCTGCCCTTGCCTTTAATCTACCAAATGTAACTATGTTAGCAACCTTATCTTCTCCATACTTGTTTTTTATATAATCAATAACCTTATCTCTATCAAGGTCACTAAAGTCATTATCTATATCTGGCATTGTAAGTCTCTGAGGATTTAAAAATCTTTCAAAGAGTAAGCCATACTTTAAAGGGTCAATCTTGGTAATACCAGCAAGATACGCAACTATAGAGCCTGCTGCACTCCCCCTCCCAGGGCCAACACTGATTCCAGAATTTTTTGCATAATTTATAAAGTCTTGAACTATAAGGAAATAACTCTCAAATCCCATTTTATTTATAACAGAAAGTTCATATTCAAGCCTTTCTTTTGCTAACTTTTGTTCTTCTTCAGACTTGTATTTATAGGGTAAAGACCTATAACAAATGTCTTTAAGATGCTCATAATAAGATGTATCAGTCTCAAACTTAGGTATCCTAAACTTGCCTAACTCAGGATAAAAATTGCACATATTAGCAACTTTCTCTGTGTTATGTAATGCCTCTAAACTTATGTCTTTAAAAACAGCCTTCATCTCTTCATAAGACTTAAAATAAAATTGATTAGAAGGATACCTCTTCCTTTTTTCATCCTTTAATTTTTTGCCACTACCTATACAAAGCAAAACATCATGTGCCTCAAAATCATCAGAGTTTATATAGTGAACGTCATTTGTGGCTATCAAAGGTATATCATTAGCCTTAGATATTTCAATCATGGCTTCATTGACAAGTTTCTGCTCTTTCATTCCATGGTCCATAATTTCAAGAAAAAAACCATCAATACCAAAAATGTCTCTATAATACTTTGCCCTCTCTTTTGCTTCTTTAATCTTGTTATTAAGTATTAATTTTGACAATTCCCCAGCAAGACAACCTGAAGAAGCAATAAGACTTGTTGAGTTTTCCTCAAGCATTTTATAATCAATACGAGGCTTATAATAAAATCCAGAAGTATAAGACCTTGAAACAAGTTTAACAAGGTTTTTATAACCCTCTGAGTTTTTAGCATATAGGACAAGGTGATAATATTTACTCTCATCTTCTAATTTTGACTTTTTTGTAATGTCATTAGTTAAATATATTTCACACCCAATAATAGGTTTTACTTTATAATTAGCCGCCTTTAAAATAAACTCTGCTGCCCCAAATAAGTTACCATGATCAGTCAAAGCAACAGACTTCATCTTGTATTCTTTTGCTCTTGCCAATATAGCATCTATCTTTGAAATAGAATCACTAACAGAATACTCTGAATGAACATGAAGGTGAGTAAAAGGAACAAAACTAACAGAGGTGCCCAAGTTTTTGCCCTCCTAAAATATGAAAATGAAGATGAAACACTTCTTGTCCAGCCTCTTTCCCACTATTTGTAACAAATCTAAAGTCTTTTATGCCTTTTATCTTTGCTATTTCTTTTGCTTTTATAACAGTTTTGGAAACTATATCCAAGTCTTTCTCTGCTAAAGAGGATAAAGATTCAATATGTTTTTTTGGAACAACTAAAACATGTACCTTAGCTTGTGGCCTTATATCATCAAAAGCAATTATCTCCTCATCTTCATATACAATACTAGCCTTAATCTCTTTAGATATTATCTTGCAAAAAACACAGTCCATCAGAACCTCCTATAAATTTTGATAGAAACATACAAAATTTTGAACTAGTAAAAATTTTAAAGTTAAATTTAAAAATTAAAAACAAATATAACTTTTAACTAAAAAATTGGACAAGCAATGACTAAAATAATTTTTAACATTCTCTTTTTTATAGCATTTTTAATATCATGTACAAACCCAGAGGTTGAGTTTCCTAAAGAAGACTTAAATAAAAAAGACAAAGAAGAAAAAATAATATTTAAAAATCCAGTGATTTTTGTATATGATAAACCATTAGAATCAATGTCATTCTACTATATAATAACAACAGCAAGGGCCAACGAAGCAAGTGAATCAATGTTAAGACCTGTTAAAATAGAGAATTTAAAAACTGAACTTGAGTCTATCTATCAATTCTATGGAACAAAAATTATTTTAATAAGTTTTGGAAAAGATATAAACTCTTTAGAAAAAGAAAATAAAGGATATAACAGAGACATTGTTGAAAAATATATTTTTGTTGGAAATAAAAAATGTATAACTGATGAAAACACAGATATAATAGAGGCTAGCAAAAATAAAGACTTATGTGTATATGAACCACTTGAGTATCAAAAACTTTTAAAAGACCCAGAGTTTATTAAAACAATAATAAAAAAAATAAGTGAAGGTGATAATATAAAAATATCACTTAAAGAAGAGGTTATCCTACTTAAAGGTAAAACATTCCCTGATGCTGATATAAGCCTTATAAGTATAGATGAAAACAAGAAAGAAAAAACAATATTCAGTTCAAAAAGTGATATTGCAGGATATTTTGGTTCATTAATATTAACTCCAAGGGATGAGACAATAATTAAGATAAGACAGAAAGAAAATGAGGTTAAAATAAGGCTTATAGGAGTAACTAACTCCTATTCTTATCTAGATCTAACCCCTGACCTAACCAAAGAAAAATATATAAAACTTCTATTTAGACCAATATATATTAAAGATATTGCTGAAAAACTCAAGATAGAAGTAAAAGAAGAAGAAAAGAACCTAAACATAGACACTATAATAATTAACGAAAAAGGAAGTAATAAATATAAGATAGAGAACAATGCAGTCTATATTTACAGTAACCTGGAAAAAATAGAGATAGAGGGGTTAAAATTAGACATAAAAGAAAAAGGTGTCTATTATGTCTTCTAAAGAAAAAAAATGGGATATAGAAGACTTCATAAAGAAAGAAATAAAGAAACAGCTTAATGAGAGCATAGTAGAAAAAGAGATAAAAAAGTTTTTTAGAGAAGCTGAAAATATAAATTATGAAGAGTATTTAGACTATATAAAAAGTCTTAACATCCCAAACATAGACAATGACACATTGTCTTTTATATTAAAAAATATCTTGGAAGATAAGAATAAAGTTATAGAAAAGATAAAAAAATTAACAAAAGAACAAAAGGAAAAAATACTTTTATTAACCCCAGAAATAATAAGAGAACTTACTTTTATATATTCATACCTATTAAAGGAAAAAAATGAATAATACTTCTTTATCAAACATAATAAAAGAAAAAGCAAATCTACTATACTTAGAATTTTTAAAATCTGTGGAGAACATAAAAGTAATTGGTATTTTAAACATATTAGTATTACTAGCAGGTTCAATAGTCTTTTATATGCTATCATCCATAATTATCACAATTCTCTCAAAAAAATATAAATCTTTTAGAGAAGTCAAAAAACCAGTTAAAAAGTTTATATTCTATATACTCTTTTTCCTTTTGTGGGAAGAAATACCTGGTGGTTTCGCAGGATTTATGGCAAATATATCTCTTTTTATTGCACTTATTAAACTATGGAAAATACTTGACTACTTTATAGTTGATGTTCTAATGGTAAGACACTACAGAACAGATGTATTACAAATATTTAGAGACCTAATAAAAGCAATAATATGGATAGTAATGGGATTAATACTGCTTAAAACACTTTTTGGTTTTTCAATAAAAGATATAGCAGTAACATCAGCAGTACTAACAGCAGCAATAGGCTTTGCATTGCAAGATACGCTTGTAAACTTAATAGCTGGGATTTCTATAATAGCAGAAAAAAGTTTTAAAATAGGAGATGTTATCGAAATAAAAGATGGAGAAATAGGCTCTGTAACCCAAATAAACTGGAGGACAACGAGAATAAAAAATAGAAAAAATCAGATAATCATAATCCCTAATAAAGAACTGTCTTCAGCAAAAATAATTCATCATAGTTGTTTGGATCAAATAGGAAGGATATTTACAATAGGACTACCATACGATATTCCCCCAGCAATAGTTAAAAAAGAGATACTTGAACTGCTAAAAAACTTTGAAGAAGTATTAAAAGACCCTGAACCAGAAATATTGCTTGGAAACTTTAAAGACTTTTTCATTGAATACAATATAAGATTCTTTATAACTGATATAAAACAAGCACTATATATAGAAGATAAAATTAAGACAAGCATATGGTATATGTTAAAAAGAAATGGAATAAACATACCTTATCCTGTAGTAAATATTATAAAAGATCAACCAGCTTTAACACCACCAACAGAAATATATGTAAATGGAGAAAATCTTATAAACTACTTAAAAGAGCCTTTTAAAATATTAAAAGGTGAGATAATTATAGTAAACATAAATACAAGAAAAAAAATAGCAAGTATAAGTGAAGGAACTATACTACATATAGATGAAGAAATAAAAATGGAAATACAAAACCATATGCTCATGTTAACACCCAACCTTCAGGTAGAAATAGAAAAAATAAGAACTGAAGAATTAGACAAGGAAAAAATAAACTCTATTCAGGAAAATAAAAAGAAAATAATAGAGAAAATAAAATCAATATTCTATTCTGATATAGAAAAAGAAAAAATGCAAGTTTCACACTTTATGAACATAGACTGGGGCAAATGGAAATAAAATATAAGTTATATCAGTTGAAAACTTAAACTCAAGAAAGTTTATAAATATAAAGCTTTTTTAAAAAAATAAAAAAATTTTAGTTTAAAATTTTTTCTACAAGTTTTGGTAATATTTCTGTTTTCCAAACTATTATTTTCAAGTCTTCAAAGGTCAAATATTTATTCTCACTTTTGAAAATTATATTTCACTGTCCTCAATAAAAAAATCAGCAAAATTTTATAGCTAAAATTTTAAAGTTTTATACGTTTTAGTTATTATTGATTATATAAGGCTATTAAAAGGAGCAAAAGATGAAAAAGAAAATAATAATCTTATCACTAATTGCAACTGCTTTATTTCCCAATACTAAACAACTAACAATTCCTATGATAAATAATGAAATTGCCTTTAAATTATTTGAAAAACTTGATAAAGATAAAAACTTATTTTTTTCTCCATTTAGTATATACATGGCTGTATCTATGGCATATTTAGGTGCACAAAAAGAGACAAAACAAGAGTTTGAAAAAGTCTTAAAACTAAATGAAGAAAATGTGAAAGAGTTTAAAGAAATAATGGAAATAACTCAGTCAACAGAAAAAAATACAGGGTTTAGGATAGCAAACAAGATATGGCCTGCAATTACAGCTAAAATAAAAAAAGACTTTAGTAGTAAACTTGAAAAAATATTTAAAATAGATGTGGAACAGGTCGATTATTCCCAGCCAAAACAAGCTGCAGATATGATCAACTCTTGGACATCTAATCAAACAAATGGAAAAATAAAAGAAATAATATCTCCAAAAATATTAAATCCATTGATAAGACTTGTAATCACTAATGCTGTCTATTTTTATAATGAATGGGAAAAAAAGTTTGATGAGAAAAAAACTCATGAAGACTTCTTCTATGCATACAAAAAAGAAAAACAAAAAGTAAAGTTTATGTTAAAAGAAGAAAAGATTCACTTCTATTCTGATAAAAATGTAAAAATAGGTAAAATACCATATAAAGACTATAAAATGTCTTTATGGATAATAATGCCGGAAAATATTGAAAGTTTTAGTATTGATTACAAAAAAATCCAAGAATATATGAACAAAACGGATATCATGAATGTAGAAATACACCTACCAAAGTTTAAGATGGAGTATTTCAATGAGATGTCAGATGTCTTTAAGTCAATTGGATTAGTAAGTCCTTTTATGGAAAATAAGGCTGACTTTACAGGAATAATGGATGAGCCAACACTACATATAAAATATATATTACATAAAGCATTTATAGAAGTATCAGAAAAAGGGACAGAAGCAGCTGCAGCAACAGCGGTTGTGATGGGGATCAAGTCTGCTCCAATAGACTTTGAAAAAAAAGTGTTCAAAGTTGACAAACCTTTTATATTCTTTATAGTTAATGAAGCAACAAATACAATAATATTTTTGGGTAGATTGATGGAGATTTAAAACAAAGTTTTTAGACTTTAAAAACTATTTTTTATCATTTGAAACTACTCCTCACCTTTCTTGCTTAACGTAAAAGAAAGTAGAGTGAGTAGGTATAAGGTATTTTTATTTAGAGCAAAAACTCTATCACTCTTTTCTACAGGTTTAAGATCAAATATGTGCTTTTTCATTAAGAGTTTATTTATATCTATCTTGGGATTTAAAAGAATACAGTTTTTTAAAAAAACAAATTTTCTTTTCAAATTTTTATTAATCCCCTAATGTAGAACTAAATGGTTAAAATTATTAAATTATTTGAATATATTTTTTTTAAATTTTTTTATTCAATATTATATTTTTAATTTATACTATAAAACAAAAAGGCTTAATAGCATGAAAAAGATAATAATATTAACAATAACAATTTTATTAATAAGCTGTGGAAAAGATGAAATAAAGATAGGATTTATTGCTAACCTAACAGGGAAACAATCAACTCTTGGAATAGATGCAAGAGATGCTATAATTATGGGATTTGAAAAGATAAACAATGAGGGAGGGATAAAAGGTAAAAAAATAAAACTTATAATAAAAGATGATGGTTTTGATAAAAATAAGGCAATAGAAGGTGTAAAAGAACTAATAAAAGATGATGTAGTACTTATAATAGGGCATATAGTAAGTGCTATGTCTCTTGCAACAATACCAATAATAAATGAAAAAAAGATAATTATGATAAGCCCAACAACTGTAAGTAATGAAGTAAGTAGCAAGGACGACTATTTTATAAGAGTTTCGCCCCCTGCAGGTTATGTTATATCTTTATTTGCTCAGAATATTTACAAAAAGAATATAAAAGAAGTAAGTATAGCATATGACTTATCAAATAAGACATATACAGAAGATTGGTATAACTGGTTTAAAAAAGAGTTTGAGGCTTTAGGGGGAAGAATTAATGCTTTTCCTTTTGACGCATCAAAAGAAAAAATTTCAAGAGAGTTTGCAAAAAAAATAGCAAATAAGGCAGTAATCCTGGTAACAAGCCCAATAAATGCAGGATTATTGACACAATACTTAAAACAGAGTGGTGTTAAAAACATATTCTGTGCAGGTTGGGCCCTTAGCCCTGAGTTTATAGAGACAGCAGGGGAATACAGTGAAGGTGTTATATTCTCATCTAATTTTGATGAGAACACAAAAAATGAAAACTATATAAAGTTTAAAGAAGAGTTTATGAAAAGATATAAAAGAAACCCAAGTTTCTCATCAACCCATGCCTATGAAACAATAATGATAATAAGAGAAGTGCTTTCCAATATTGATGACTACTCATCTGATTCAATAAAAAAATACATATTAACAAAAAAAGTTTTTGACAGTCTTCAGGATGATAAAATAGAGTTTGATGAGTTTGGAGACCCAAAACCAGTACCAATATTTATAAAGATAAAAAATAGTAATTTCATAACTGTAAGGAACCTATAATGCCTTTAAAAATATCTTTAAAGAGACTTTTACTTATAAACCTTATACTAGCATCAATAATACCACTAATAATTCTATTTAGTTTTTCCAATATATGGGTTAAAAAAGACATATCAGAAGAAGTTAAGGTTAAAAACGATATAATAGGAAAACTTGTACTAAATCACATAAGAGACTACCTTGACTTTTTTACAAGTATATTAAACTCTATACTTGAGAGAGTAGAAAGCAAAGATATAAATGAATATATACAAAAAATACAAAAAGACATAAGGCAGATAAATCAAATAATAATAACAGATGAAAATGGCCGTATTCTATATACTGCCCCATATGACAATGACTTGATCGGTATTGACCTTTCAAAAAAAGAATATTTTGTCAATGCAACCAAAGGAAAAGAATATTTTTCTAATGTAGACATAAATATAGCAACAGGTGAACCATCTGTATATATATCAAAGAAAAAAGAAAAAACACTAATAATAAACTTAGACTTAAAAGAACTAAAAAAAATATTCTGTAATAATGAGATAGAATATTTTATAACAGATAAAAATAATACAATACTTTTTAGTACTGACGAGGAAGATGTACTTCAGAGAAAAAATGTTTGGTTTATTAAAAATAAAGAAGAACCTTTCAGTATAGAAACATATTTTAAAGAAAAAGAGTTTATTACAACATATATACCATTAAAAAAAATGTCATGGGGATTAACAGTTCTATATGAAAAAGAAAAGGCATTACTACCTGTTGAGAGGATATCAAGGTCTTTGCTTTATATCCTTGTTGTAGTAATAATATTTTCAATCATAATCTCAGCTCTTATAGCCAAGAAGATTCTAAGACCACTTGAGCATATAAGAAATAAAATAAACTATATAGCAACAGGTAATTATACAACTGACATATCTCTAAATGGAATAATTGAGTTAAATGGCGTTATATACGATGTAAAAAACATGTCAGAGACAATAAAAGAAAGAGAAGAAGAACTAGAATATCTAAAAACAAAATATGAAAAGATAATGAATACTGTACCTGTAGCAGTAATGTTAGTTAGAGAAAATGGAGAAATAGTTGAGTGGAATGATTATTCAGAAAAATTATTTGGATTTAAAAGAGAAGAGGTCCTAGGCAAAAAAAGCCCTATAATACCAGAAGAACTTAGGGAAGAGACAGATAAACTTAGAAAAGAAATTATAAAAGGAAGAACAATTATAAACTATGAAACTAAAAGAAAAACAAAATGGGGTGATGAAAAATATCTTTTAGGTTTTTATTCTGCCATAAAAATTGCTGAAGAGATAAATATAGTAATAGCATATATTGACATAACTGAGAAAAGAATCCTTGAAGAAAAACTTAAAAACTCACTTGAAGAGTCTCAAGCTCTATTAAAAGAGATCCACCACAGAATAAAAAACAATCTACAGATAATTTCAGGGTTATTATACTTACAATCAATATTCATAGAAGACAAGATAGCAATATCAGCCCTTAATGAAAGTCAGAAAAGAATAAAGACAATGATGCTAATCCATGACATGTTATACAAGACAAGAAAGTTATCTCATATTGAAATGGACGTTTATATAAAAAAGCTTGTAAAAACTTTCTTTGAAGAAATGATATCAAAAGACTACGACATAAAACATGAGTTAGACTTAGACAGAATAGTTCTTCCTTCAGAAAAGGCATCAAACTGTGGCTTGATAATAAATGAGGTAATAAATAATTCTATAAAATATGCATTCCCAAAAAATAAAGGAAAGATTCAGATCAAATTAAAGGATAACAAAGGAAAAATACTTTTAGAAATATCTGATAATGGGCAAGGATTTAACAAGGAAGAACATAGGAAAGGTATAGGGCTTGAACTTATCAATACACTTGTAAAAAGTTTAGATGGCACAATACAGATAAACACAGAAAAAGGTAAAGGTACAAAGTTTATAATAGAGTTCAGCTACTGATATAGACTAAAATAAGTAAAGTATTTTTAGTTTGTAAAATTACAAACCTTTAAACTGTCAATATTTAAGAATTTCTTTAAAGTTCTTTCTATTTTTTGGTAGTGTATAAGATTTTTTTATAAAATTTTTCTCATAAATTATTGCAAGTATTGAAAAATTAAATTTAATTAAGTTACACATCAAAAATCTTAACATATTTTAAATACAATCTTAACATGATCGTAAGCAATAACCTGTAAATATTAAATACACTTTTTAAAACAACTAGGAGGAAAAAGTATGAGTAGAAAAATATTATTAACTATTATGTTGCTTGCCTTTGTAAAGGTAAGTGCTCAAGAAGCAAAAAAAGAAGATACATTCAAGTTCTCAGGTCAGGCATATGTCTATACTGCAACATACAACCACATAAAAAAAGATAGGTCTATGAGTTTTTCAGCATATAGATTTAGACCTTACTTTTCTTACAAAACAGAAAATGTTGAAGCAACTCTAAAACTAGAGCTTGACCAATACTTAGGTAGCAAAGTAGATGAAACTGATGCTTCAAACTATGTAAAAATTGGGGCTGATACTAAAAACGTACTTGAGGTTAAGGCTGCCTATGTAATGTTCAATAACATTTTTACAGAAGGTTTATATGCCAAAGGTGGAGTAGACGACTATAAAACCCCAGGTGGTTTTATAGTTGGAACAGATGTTGGCTTTGGAACACTAGGGTATAAATGGGACAAGAACAACATATCAGCAGTATTTATAAAGGTTGACGAAGGTAAGCCAGATCTTAAAAAAGATGACACTCAATTATATGGTATTGATGCTACTATAACACTCCCTATATTAACTATAAGACCTGCCTTTTATATGATACAAGGGGGAAAAGGTATTACAGACAAGCCATGGTCCGACAATACAGCAATATTACCAGCAATAAGTATAACATCGAAAATAGAAAATATCGATATGGGAGTATCTTTCACATATGGAAGCGGCGAAAATAAAATAAGTAATAAAAAGTACTCTGGTTATGCAGTTGATGCAAACATAAATTATTTAATAAATAAAGATATAAAAATAGGTGTATTCTTCACCAATCTATCTGGTGATAAGGCCTCAACAACAGACAAGAAAGAAGGTTTTGCATCTTTCCAATTAAAACATGATGGTTTTGGTAGAATGTTCCTAATTGAAAACCAACAGACATTCTCAAACATAGCTCCTGATACTTTTGCTGACATAAGGGGTAAAGAACAAGGTTATATGTTAGTAGGGATTACAGGTAATGTAAAGTTTGATATTATAAGCATAAAGTTAAATGCTGGTTTTGCTCAGTTAATGCAGAAAGTATCGGACATTAAGCCAAAAAAAGACCTTGGTATTGAAATAGACCTTTCAACAAGTATAGAAGTTGCAAAAAATGCTAATATAGTATTAGAAGGTGCATATCTTGCAACAGGAAAGGGATTTGGACCTAATGGTTTAAGTACGACAAGTGAAGATGTCCAGTCTGCAATATATCTGGCAAGTGGACTACTTGTAAAGTTCTAAACAAACATGGGGCCAAAAGCCCCATATAGAAAAAGTTTAAAAATAGTCAATTCCCAAAAGTATTTATATTTTTAAACTCCAAAATATAAAGTTTTATCCTGAGTGTTTTTTATAATTCCAAAATAGTCTCTCGCTTTATTTCTTTAATATAAGTATGTATGACTAAAGACACAGCAACACCCTTTACTCAAAAAGTATTCATATCATGAAAAAGACTAAAAAAATTTTCTCTTAAAATTTTTAAACAAGGTTTTGTAAAACCTTTTTCTTATAAACTATTTTAAAGCCTTAAAAATTACCTAAAATAAAAAATTTTAAAAAATAAAATTTTAACTATTTTATAACCTTCCAGGTATAGCCATTTCCATCTAACTCCATCTTACCAATTACATTATCATTTAAAATGACTACATAATCATCAACAAAGTATTTTTTGCCATTTATTTCCAAGTCTGAGGCTAACCTAATACCCTTAATCTTTGAGTCTTCATAAAAAATAATAGCAGAGACTGGAACACTTCTATTTAAAAACTTTAAGTCCACTGGAAAATTAAATCCTATAATTTCTATAGAACCATTTCTATAAAAATAAACATAGGTTGTCTCAAAAACTCCAATACCTGTTCCTATTTTAGTAGTCTCGTTAAGAACTCCTCCCCTTATCTTACCATCATTATAAAACTCTAAGAATCCTAAAAACTTCAATCTTCCTAATTTTGTCTCAACAGACACAGGCTCTTCAAATCCAATCTTTCTTATATTCCCATTTTTATAAAAAGAAAGAGAGTTTGCAACAAAACTTATCCCATTAAAAACAAACTTTTTCTCAACAAACTCTATCTCAAATACCTGCCCCGTTTCATAAAAAGAGATACTGCTAACATCAAACTCATCTTCTAACTTTATCCTACTCCTGTCAGTATAAAATACAAAAACCTTACCTGAATTATAAAACTCTATCTGATAAACATTCAGGTTACCAAACTCTGTTTTAATACTTACAGGATTTGAAAGTTCAACAATTCTTAAAGACCCATCCTCATAAAAATATACATAGTTTATACAGTTAAAGTCACCTATTGGTGTATTTATGATTGTTGGTTTTAAGAGTCTCATCTTAACAATTATCGACTTTCCATCCTTGTCTATAGTCTGTATATCATCAGCAGTAATCTCTCTACCTTGAAAACTTATAGAATGAGAAACATTTAATAAAAACAAGAAATAAATAAAACTTTTTTTCATAAATCCACCTTACAAGTCTTTTAAATTAAAAATTATAAACTAATCTTAATAAATTTTAAACAACAATATTAATTTTTAAAATGGGGTTTAACTTGGAAGTAATAATTCTTGCATCTGGTTTAGGCTCAAGACTAAAAGAACTTACAAAAGACAGACCAAAAGCTATGGTGGAGGTTGCAGGTAAGCCACTTATTCAATACTGTTTAGACTTCATAGAACAAGAGCATGTAAATAAAATAAAAATAATAGCAGGGTATAAGATAGAAGTTTTAAAAAACTATATAGAGAAACTTAGAAACCCCAAGATAGAGATAATAGAAAATGATGACTATAAGAGGGGAAGTACTATAACACTCTCAAAAGGCATAGGTGAGCAAGACTTCCTAATCATGAATGCTGACCATATATACCCAAGAAAAATGTTTTCAAAAATGAAAAAAGAGTTTAAAGATAACAGTATACTTATTGCAACAGATAGAGACAGGACTCTAACAGATGATGACATGAAGGTTTCTTTAAATCCCGATGGTTCTTTAAAGTCTATTAGTAAGACTCTTAAAGACTTTTCTTTAGGATACATAGGTTCAACATACATAGGTAAAAATATGTTAGACATATACAAAAAAGAATTATACAAAGTGATAGAAGAAACTGATGGAAAAGCAAATGTTGAGGCAGTGTTAGATAGCCTTTGTAAAAAAATAAAAATATATCCAGTAGACTTAAGTAATATAGGATGGTATGAG
>Ga0308407_1000522_pt1 | contig 27235 bp, 29 predicted proteins | sample HotsprSampleMSe2_FD_203476 | JGI IMG/M metagenome (GOLD analysis project Ga0308407, IMG submission 203476) | Hot spring phototrophic mat microbial communities from Mushroom Spring, Yellowstone National Park, Wyoming, United States - 20060911_MSe2 ...
TAGCGGCTTCAATGGACGAAACGGCAAAAATAGAGTTAAAACCAGCTAAGCGCCGGTCTTTTAACTTATAGTAAACATTGCGTTTGGTTTTTTGGTCAAAATGTTCAAGAATATATTTTACAATATTAGCTATGCGTTCGGGGGCTAATAAAGCTCGCTCGCGGTCAATGTCGCTTACCTTTTTGTCTTCGATATTTTCGGCTTCGCGCATGGTAGATACGTAATCTACTTTAAAAGGAAGTACGTTTCTGTCTCTGATGGCATCGACAATGGTGTAGGTGTGCAATTTTTCGCCAAAAGCTTGCGCGGTAGTTTTCAGGTTGGGCTTGCCGCTCGATGAGGCATTGACAGCAAAAATAGGAGTACCCGTAAATCCAAATAGGTGATAGTTGTTAAATGCCTTGGTGATAGCTGCATGCATTTCGCCAAACTGCGAGCGGTGGCATTCGTCGAAGATGATCACTACATGACCATTAAAAATTGTATGTCCTTTATTGCTTTTGATAAATCGTTCGAGTTTTTGAATGGTGGTGATGATGATGCGTGCATTTTTGTCTTCGAGCTGTCGTTTGAGTATGGCCGTGCTGGTGTTACTGTTGGCAGCTCCTTTTTCAAACTTATCATACTCGCGCATGGTTTGATAGTCCAAATCTTTGCGGTCAACCACAAAGAGCACTTTGTCCACATAGGGCAGCTTGCTTGCCAGTTGAGCAGTTTTGAAGCTGGTAAGCGTCTTGCCCGAACCGGTTGTATGCCAGATGTAACCGCCGGCTTCGATGGTTCCCAGCTTTTTGTAATTGGTGCTGATTTCTATTTTTTTTCAAAATTTTTTCGGTAGCCACAATCTGGTACGGACGCATCACCAAAAGGAGCCGATCGGTAGTAAACACACAGTAGCGGGTAAGGATATTTAAAAGCGTATGTTTGGCAAAAAAAGTTTTGGCAAAGTCCATCAACTCCATGATGGGTTTGTTTGTCTCATCTGCCCACCAGCTGGTAAACTCAAAACTGTTACTGGTGCGTTTGCCTTTATAAGCTTTGGCTTGGCTCATTTCCTTTATGTGCTGAGCTCGGGTGGTATTGCTGTAGTACTTGGTATGTGTGCCGTTGGAGATGACAAAAATTTGTATGTATTCAAAAAGCCCCGAACCTGCCCAAAAACTCTCGCGCTGGTAGCGGTTAATCTGGTTAAAAGCTTCCTCCAATGCTACGCCACGGCGTTTAAGCTCAATATGTACCAGCGGCAGACCATTTACCAGAATGGTAACATCGTAGCGGTTGGATCGCTGGCCGCTTTCGGTAGTGTATTGATTGATGACTTGCAGATGATTGTTATGAATGTATTGCTTATCGAGCAAATAAATGTTTTTGGTACTTCCGTCGTCGCGTTTTAGAATTTTGATGTAATCTTCCTGAATGGTGGCGGTTTTTTCCTCAATGCTGTGGTTGGGGTTGGCAATTTCGGTTTTGAAAAATTGCTCCCATTCGGTATCGGTAAAGGTGAGGTTGTTGAGTTTTTCAAGACACCTACGAAGGTTGTTAATAAGGTCTGCTTCGCTTTTTATAGAGAGATACTCATAACCTTGCTCTTGCAGACGTTTGATGAAGGCTTTTTCTAATTCGGCTTCGGTTTGGTAGCTTGTTTCTGTTCGGTATTCTGCTTGATATTCTGCAACAACGGTGCTCTCTTTGTTTTCAAGAACCATTTTGTAAATTTTATCTTCTGCCATGTTCTCCCTCTTTTATTTAAACGTCAACAATTTATTTCTATAATATTCATATTGCTTACGCCGTGCTTCTATCTCTGCCGGCAAGCCTTGCGATATATCGTTCACCAATGCATCAAATTTGTCCAGTGTAGCCACAATACGTTCCTGCTCGGAAAGTGGGGGGAGGGGGATGGGGAAAGTAATAACATCTCCAATATGAACATGAGGAACACAACTACCTTTTTTTTTACTATGAATAACTTCTTGTTTGTTAAGAAGATAATAATAAAGATATTTTGTTATTATAATTCCTCCCTTTGCTTTAATAGAAAAAGCATCTGAAACAAAAATTGGTTTATTCCAATAAGAGACATATCCTGCATAAGCTCCTGATCCAGCAACTACAATTGTTTCCCCTTCACGATTGTACTCATTGTGAAAATAAGCCGGTTGTCTTCCTCCAGCTATTACTGGGATTTCTCCATTTACAATTTTACCTTTTGTAATTGGAGTTCCTCGCTTTAGTTCCGCCACCTCCCCCAACTTCTTCCACTCCACGCCCTCGGGGCAAAGCTCGGCAATGAGTTTTTCGATTCGGTTCATAGCTTTAGCTCTCCAAATCTTTTACAATTTCATCAATGGCTTTGCGTAATTCTGCCTGTCTTGCTACTATTCTCTCAATCTCGGCATTGAGTTTTTGAATATCCACCTCCTCGCGCTCTTCCTTTTGGGCTACGTAGGTAGATACGGCAATGTTGTAGTCGTTTTCGGCAATGGTTTGGTTGGGCACCAGTTTGGCAAAATGGGGAATGTCTTTGCGTTCTATAAAGGCATTTAAAATCTTCTCCCGGTTTTGTTCGCTGAGTTTATTTTTGTTGCCTTCGCGGACAAACTCGTCTGAGGCGTCAATAAATAGGGTGCTATTGTCTTTTTTGTTTTTTTTGAGCACCATAATGCAAGTGGCAATGGTGGTACCAAAAAAGAGGTCGGGGGGTAGTTGTATCACGGTATCGATAGAGTTGTTGTCGATGAGGTATTTACGGATTTTCTGCTCGGCACCGCCACGGTAGAACACACCGGGGAAGCAAACAATGGCAGCCGTACCGCTGGTAGAAAGCCACGAAAGCATGTGCATCACAAAAGCAAGGTCGGCTTTACTTTTGGGGCAAGCACCCCCGCCGGGGCAAAACGTGGGTCGTTAATGAGCAACGGATTGCTTTCACCTTCCCATCTAATCGAATACGGCGGATTGGAAACAATGGCATCGAATGGCTCATCGTCCCAGTGCTTGGGGTCGGTAAGGGTATCGCCGTGGGCAATGTCAAAATGATTAAAGTTTATGTCGTGCAAAAACATATTGATACGGCAGAGGTTGTAGGTGGTAAGGTTTATCTCCTGCCCAAAAAATCCTATGCGTACATTTTCCTTGCCCAGAATTTTGGCAAACTTCAACAGCAAGGAGCCGGAACCGCAGGCGGGGTCATAGACCTTGTTCACCTCTTTTTTGCCAATCGTGGCAATACGGGCTAACAGTTCGCTCACCTCCTGAGGGGTAAAAAACTCGCCTCCTGATTTGCCTGCATTGCTGGCATACATGGTCATCAAAAACTCGTAAGCATCGCCAAAGAGGTCGATGGTGTTTTCGGTAAATTTGCCGTTAGAAAGCGGCATATCGCCAATGGCATCCAGAAGTTTGACAAGCTTTTGGTTTCGCTTTTCGACGGTATTGCCCAGCTTATTGGAATTAACATCCAGGTCGTCAAATAAACCTTTAAGGTTGTCTTCGCTGTCGGTGCCTTTGGCCGAATTTTCGATGTTATGAAACACGCGGGCAAGGGTTTCGTTGAGGTTTGGGTCGTTTTTTGCCCGAGCACGTACATTGACAAAAAGCTCGCTGGGCAAAATGTAAAATCCTTTTTCTCTTACCGTATCGGAACGTCCCATTTCGGCTTGTTCATCCGAAAGTCTGGCGTAATCGAAGTTGGGGTCAACTTTTCTTTCCTGCTCGTTGATGTAATGGGTAAGGTTTTCGCTGATGAAGCGGTAAAAGAGCATACCGAGTACATATTGTTTGAAATCCCAACCATCCACACTGCCGCGCAGGTCGTTGGCTATTTGCCAGATGGTGCGGTACAGCTCGGTGCGTTCCTGTTCCCGGGTGTTGTTAATGTTTGCCATAGGTTCTCCTCATTTACGTTCTTTCCATAACCCGCCAGGGGCAATAGACATATGGAGGTAAAATTATAAAATGGTAATCACTCGTTTAATTCTATCTAAACAAACACACAAATTATCTTCAATATTATACCGATAATTGTATCTAAATTCAAGCTCTTTTAGATAATAAACAAAATTTTCTCTGCTCACGCCATCAATTTTTTATGGTTTTCTAAAGATAATTCACCACCACGGTGAATAGCCACAAATTTTTTATCTCTCATCTATCTCTCTCCCTCAATTATTTCAATCTCCTCCTCCGTCAAATCGTACAACTGATACACCAGCCTATCTATCTCCTTTTCCCATTCACCTGTATCTGCCTGCGGGTTTTGTTTTTTGCCGCCAAAATTTTGTCTACCAATGCCTCAATTTGCTTTACAATGAGCTCATTGGATGAGGTGATGGGCGGAATGGGCATAATTTCAACATATTGATTTGATAATCTAAAACCTGTAAAGCCATACTATCTAAAACAAATACATTTGGTTTTACCAAACAAAAGGTAGTCTCCTGTGTAATTCTTTGCCACACCATCTTCTCCTTCTCAAACTCGGGGTAGTAGGATTTTATCTCGGCTTTAGGCTATCTTGATGATCTGGTAATTGTACCATTTTTGATTGGGCTTACAATTAAATCCTTCCGAAGGAGATTTTCGAAAAAGCAAAAGAGAAAGCAATGATAGAAAAAAATTGAGCTGAAGAAAAATTACTTCGCAGCTTTTCTTTTTATGATCATCTGGATAATTGTGGCTGTATTTATTTTAAGAATAGTAATTAAGATTGTGAAGTGGGTAGAAAAAGCCAAATTTTTATAAAACTCTCGCAAAAGCCAGTGAGTTTTATCCTTAAGCTCATCTACTGTAATTTTTAATCACTTCCGGCCTTAAAGATTTTTTTTTCATTCATACTGCATACTTTTTTTAATTTTTCCTATAGAAAAAATATATTTTCTCTTGACATAAAATTTTTTTTATTTTATAATAAATCACCCTAAAAATATAGGAATTATATGTTTTGGAGGTTTTAAATGAAACTGGTAGTTAACGGTGAAACAAAGGAATTTAATGTTGCTAATTTAAGTATTTCAGATTTACTAAAGATTGAAAACGTAAAAAATCCAGATGTTGTAACAGTTCAGTTAAATGGGAAATTTTTTTCTAAAGAGCAGTATACTTCTACTATACTTAAAGATGGTGATGAGGTTGAATTTCTGTATTTTATTGGAGGAGGGAGGTAGTGAAGATTTCAACAAAGGCTATCCATGGTGATAGAATAAATAATGATCCTTACAAAAGTTTAAAGTTTCCGGTTTATGATAGTGCGGCTTTTGAGTTTGATTCATCAAAAGAGATAGAGGATGCATTTCTTGGGAGGGCATTGGCTCACACTTACTCAAGAATTTCCAATCCTACTCTTGCTGAACTTGAAAGGAGGCTTGCTATTCTTTCGGATGCCTATGGGGTTGTTGTTACCTCTTCTGGAATGGCAGCAATTACAAATGTAATTTTGTCCATTGCTGGTAGTGGTGCAAATATTATTACTTCTCCATTTTTATTTGGAAATACTTATTCTCTTTTTGAAAAAACGCTTAAAAGATTTGGTTTTTCTGCAAAATATGTTGATTTTTCAAATCCAGAAAATATTGAAAATGCTATTGATGAAAATACAGTGGCTATATTTTTTGAGACAATTACAAATCCACAGCTTGCAATTTTTGATATTGAAAAGATAGTTAATATAGCAAAAAAGCATAATCTACTTACTATTTTAGATAACACACTTGCAACATTCTATCTTTTTTCTTCAAAAAAATGGGGAATTGATATAGAAATCATTTCAACAACAAAGTACATTTCAGGTGGAGCTACATCCGTTGGAGGTGCAATATTTGATTTTGGAACATACGACTATGGTAGAAATAAGTTTATAGCTTCTGACGCAGAAAAGTATGGCAAAAATGCACTTCTTGTAAGGTTAAAAAGAGAGGTTTACAGAAATACTGGTGGATGTCTTTCCCCGCATAATGCTTACCTTCAACTTTTAGGACTTGAAACCCTTGCACTCAGGATAGAAAAAAGCTCTACCAATGCTACGGTTCTTGCAAAGAGACTAAAAAACCATAAAAAAATAAAGAAGGTAAACTATCCAGGACTGGAGGATAGTCCTTACTACAACAATGCAAAAAAATATCTTGATGGTTATTATGGTTCAATTTTGACAATAGAACTTTCTTCAAAAAGTGAATGTTTTAAGTTTATGGATAATTTAAAGCTAATAAGAAGGGCAACAAATCTACATGACAATAAAACTCTTGTTATTCATCCAGCTTCAACTATTTTCTGTGAATACTCAAAAGAAAAGAGAGAAGAACTTGGTGTTGGAGAAGGTCTTGTAAGAATTTCTGTGGGTATTGAAGATGTAGAAGATATTTATGAAGATGTTATACAATCACTGGAGGTGTTATAATGGAATTCAATGAATTAACATTACAGAGATACAGCAGAAATATAATTCTTCAGGAAATTGGTATTGAGGGACAGGAGAGAATCTGTAATGGAAGTGTCCTTGTGATAGGAGCTGGCGGACTTGGTTCTCCTGCATTACTTTATTTAGCGGCAGCAGGTGTGGGTAGAATTGGAATAGTTGATTTCGATAAAGTAGATTTAACGAATCTACAGAGACAGATTATACACTTTACACCTGATGTGGGAAAATCAAAGGTTTTGTCGGCAAAAGAAAAAATAGTGGCTTTAAACCCAGAAGTTAAGGTTGAAACTTATGATGTTTTGCTTTCATCTGAAAATATTAGAGAAATTGTTAAAAACTATGATTTTGTTATCGATGGTACGGATAATTTCAGGTCAAAATTTTTGATTAATGATGCCTGCTATTTTGAAGGAAAACCACTTTCTCATGGTGGAATTTTAAGATTCTTTGGTCAGACTATGACTATAATTCCGGGAAAATCAGCCTGCTACAGGTGTGTCTTTAATTCTCCGCCACCAAAAGATGCTGTCCCAACCTGTTCTCAGGCTGGAATTTTAGGAAGTGTTGCTGGCATACTTGGGACAATTCAGGCAACTGAAGCTCTAAAGTATTTAACAGGTGCTGGAGATTTGCTTGTAAATACATTACTTACATTTGATGCTAAAACTTTCAATTTTAGAAAAATAAACTTAAAAAAACAGGATGGCTGCAGACTTTGCGGGATCAATCCAGAGATTACAAAACTAATTGATGAGGAAGATGTTGTTTGTGATTTAAAAAAATGAGGAGGTTATTATGGAGGATAAAAAGAAAATTTCTATTGTATGTTTTAGTGGTGATTTTGATAAAGCTATTGCAGTATTTACCATTGCAAGTGGTGCGGCAGCCGTAGGATATGAAGTAAATTTATTTTTCACATTCTGGGGATTTAATATTATCAAAAAGAAAAAAGGCAGAAGTTTTATTGGCAAAGGAATACTGGCAAGAGTATTCAATTTCCTTATGGGAGGATTTAAAAACCTTCCACTGAGTAGATTGAATTTTGGTGGGATTTCTCCAAAGCTTATGACTTATATGATGAAAAAAAGAAATGTTGCTACACTAAATGAACTTATTCAGGCTTCTATAGATCTTGGAGTTAATTTTTATGCATGTGAAATGTCAATGGTAATACTTGGGACAAAGTTAAGTGATTTTATCCCACAGATAAAAGAAGTGTTGGGTGTAGCTAAATTCTTAGAAATAGCTTTCGGAGGAGAAATAATATTCATAAGTTGAGGGGTGAAAGTTTATGGATAAAAGAAAAGAAAATAATTTTGGTAAGATATTGATTCTTTCTGGTGGTATAGCAAGTTTTGGCATTGGATGGGTGGGAATATTTGTTCCCGGGTTACCTACAACAATTTTCTGGATAATCGCCGCTTTAGCTTTCATTAGAACAAATAAAAGGCTTTATGAATATATCATAAACCACAAAACTTTTGGCTCTAATATAAAAGCATTTATTGAAGAAGGAAAAATTTCAAAAAAAGGCAAGATTGTATCAATCATTTCGATGGTTGTATTTTCTATTATTTCGATTATTTTTGTCCGTATTTTTTGGGTAAAGATTTTAATTTTACTTGCAGCAGTTATTGGGTGTCTTTGGGTTTTTTCTTTACCGTTAGTTTCAGAACAAAATTCAGATAGATAAAAACTTTTAAGGAAATGATATGAAAACAGTACTGGATATCACAAAAGAGCATTGTCCGATGACTTTTGTAAAAACAAAGCTTGCTTTATCTAAACTTAACAAAGGTGATATACTTGAAGTTTTGCTAACAAAAGGTGAACCACTAGAGAATGTACCAAAGTCTGCTACTGAACAAGGATATAAAGTTTTGTCAGTGGAACATGTTGAAGGTGATGTTTATAAGGTCATAATTGAGAAGTAGTATAAATGGATGAAGGATTTATGGAAAAAAGAGAGACTTTACAACAAAAACTTTACAGAAAAGCTTTTATGCTTTCTGTTTTTACCGTTAGCTACAATATACTTGAAGGAATACTTTCAATTATTGCAGGGAAAAGCTCTGATACGGTATCTCTTGTGGGTTTTGGTATAGATAGTTTTGCTGAATCTCTTTCTGGTATTGTAGTAGCCTGGAGATTTTTTAATGCCCATAAAGCAAGTAGCGAAGAAAATGAGAAAAAAGAAAGTAAAGCAGTAACTTTGGTGGGATATACTTTCTTTGTATTTGGTGCCTATGTGCTTTATGAAATTATAAAAAAATTTATTTTAAAAGAAGTTCCAAGACCAAGTTTACTTGGAATTATTATCCTTATACTTTCTATAATCATTATGCCTGTTTTGTTTTACCTAAAACTTAAAACTGCAAAACAACTTGGTAGTAAAAGTCTTGAAGGAGATTCAAAAGAGACACTGGCGTGTGTTTTCCTTTCTATAATATTGCTTTTTGGCATTCTGGCAAATTACTTATGGGGTTTTTGGCAATTAGATCCAATTCTAGGGCTTGTTGTGGTTTTCTTTCTCTTTAAGGAAGGTTATCATACTCTTAAAGAAAAGGATGTTTGTAATTGTTAAGGGGGGTTTTTATGCTTTTAATCAATAAAGATGTTTATGATGAAATTATAGCACATGCAAAGGCTGATTTTCCAATTGAAGCTTGTGGTTATCTGGCCGGAAATGATAGTACAATTTCTCATTCTTTTAGATTAAAAAACATAGATAACAGTCCCGAACATTTTAGTTTTGATCCTGAAGAACAATTTGCCACTTACAAAAAGGCAAGAAATCTTGGTTTAAAAATTATCGGGGTATATCATAGCCATCCTTATACTCCAGCAAGAATGTCAGAGGAAGATATCAAGCTTGCCTACGATGAGACTCTCTATTATGCTATAGTTTCACTTGCCGAAAAAAAGCCAGTATTGAAAATTTTTAAGGTTAATGATAAAAGTGTAATAGAAATAAATTATGAAGTTCAAGTTTAAGGAGGTAAAAGTGTTAGGCTATAAAATTCCAGAAAAGCTTGTTAAAGAGATAGAAGAGTTTTCTTTGCTTATTCAAAAGAAATTAAAAGGTGAAATTGATCCTATTCAATTTAGAGCTAAAAGAGTTGCTTTTGGTATATATGAACAGAGGATTAATGATACATATATGATTCGTGTGCGTTGCCCTGCTGGAATTATCACTCCCGAACAACTTGAAGTTCTTGCAAATGTGGCAAAAAAATATGGAAGTGGAAGGCTTCATATCACAACAAGACAGGAGGTTCAGATTCACTCCGTCAGTGATATTGGTAAGATTCCAGAGATTTTATACACACTCTATGAGGCAAATCTTTCTACAAGAGGTGGTGGAGGAAATACAGTAAGAAATATAGTTGCTCCTGCAGATTCTGGTATAACAGAGGATGAAATTTTTGATGTATCTCCTTGTGCAATTGCCTTGACAAACCTATTAATTACCGATGATAATAGCTGGAATTTGCCAAGGAAATTCAAGGTTAATTTTTCATATAATCCAGAAGATAACGGGCTTGCTCGCATTGCTGATGTAGGATTTATAGCAAAATCTAAAGATGGACAGAATGGTTTTGAAGTCTATGTTGCTGGGGGACTTGGTGTAAAATCAAGTGTGGCTAAAAAGTTTATTGATTTTATTCCAGCTACAGAAGCTGGAATTATTGCTGAGGCAGTAAAAAGACTCTTTTTTAACCATGGTAACAGAAAAAATAGACATCAGGCAAGACTGAGATTTCTCTGGGATAAGATTGGTGAGAAGGAATTTAGAACACTGTTTGAAAACTACTATAGTGAGATAAAGGATGACAAAAACTACATATTGTCGATTGAGAAGATTGATAACTATTGTGAAAATGAAAGTATAAAAGTCTTCGATGTTTCAGAAAAAGAAAAAAATGATTTTGAAAGCTGGAAAAAAAGGTTTGTATTTGCTCAAAGACAAAAGGATCTCTTTGCTATAGAATTGCCGCTACTTTTAGGGGATATTGATTGTGATACTTTAGCACATCTTGCAGATTTTCTTAAGCCTTATGGGAAAAATGTAATTAGATTTACAACAAAACAAAACATACTCTTAAGAAATATTCACAGAAAATATTTACCAAACTTTTACCATCTCTATAAAGAAAAGTTCAGTAATATTCCTTATTTTTCAAATTATCTTACTGTATGTGCTGGTGCTGATACCTGCAAACTTGGGCTCTGTCTGTCAAGAAATCTTGCGAAGGTAATTCTTGAAAAAATTGAACCTTTAAGCTTAAAGGCTGATGGTAAATATATACCAAAAATTAAAATCTCTGGATGCCCAAACTCCTGTGGACAACACTGGGTAGCCGATATCGGCTTTTATGGATTTGCAGCAAGGCATGGTGAAAAACTTTATCCTGCATACTATGTTTTAGCTAATTATGAAAACACAAAAGAGGGGTTTTCATTTGCAGAAAAAGTTGGAGAAATTCCAGCCAGAGATATTCCTGACTTTATAAATAATATTCTCAATGTTTACTTTGAAAATGGGAAAGAATTTAAAGAATTTTACGAAACCGAAGGGAAATACCTTATTCAGAAGATGCTATCAGATTACAGAGACCCTGATTTTGAAGAAAACAGTTCCTACTATTTTGATTGGGGAAGTGAAGAAATATTCAATCTTTCTTCTCGTTCCACTGGTGAATGTTCTGCAGGATTTTTTGATTTTATTGAAAGAGACCTTGCAAAGATTCATGAGTACAGACAAAACCTTATTAATGCCAAAGATGAGGATTTAGTTGATAATTTAAAGAAACTTGTCTATTTTTCTGCAAGAATGCTACTTATTACACGTGGTATAGAGGCTGAAAAGTATAGTGAAGTTTTTTATCATTTTGAAAAGAATTTTATCGATACTGGCTATATTTCTTCTCTTTACAAACCTTTGCTCTTTAGCGTGATTGCCAGTGAAGAAGAAGAAATCATAAATAAAAAGGACTTGATAATTCAGCTTTCCAGGGATGTAGAAAAATTGTATGACTCAATGGATACAAATTTTCAGTTTCATATCGAAGAGAAAAAAGAAGTTAGCAAGACTTATAAAGAAACAAAGAAAGTTGGAGAAATTGCAAGGTTTAAGGATTTGCGAGGGGTTGCTTGTCCTATGAACTTTGTTAAAACAAAGCTTGAGCTTTCTTTCATAAAAAGTGGAGAATTGCTTGAAATTTATCTTGATGAGGGTGAACCAATACAGAATGTGCCGGGTTCCTTAAAAGGAGAAGGACATGAGATTGTATCTATTGACAAAAAGGATGGGTACTATTCAGTTATAATAAAAAAGGCATAAGGAGGGTGGTATGAGTAAAGATAGTTTATTAGCTTGGCAGAGAGAACTTAAAGGACTTTCCCCTGTAGAAAGAATAAAATGGGCTATAGATAAATTTGGAAAGAATAAAATAGCTTTAGCTTCAAGTTTAGGTGTGGAGGATCAGGTTTTAACACATATGCTTATTTCTTTAACAAAAGATGTAAAAATTTTTGTCCTTGATACTGGAAGGATGTTTCAGGAAACTTATTTAACCATTGATAAAACAGAAAAACATTATGGGTTTAAGTATAAAATATACTTTCCAGACTACAGAAAAGTAGAAAAAATGGTAAACGATAAAGGGATAAATCTCTTCTACGATAGTGTAGAAAATAGAAAACTTTGCTGTTATGTGCGTAAGGTTTTGCCACTTAAAAGGGCTCTTAGGGGTTTGAAATGCTGGATATGTGGGTTAAGAAGAGAACAGTCTATTACAAGAGAGAGTATAGAGGTAATAAAATGGGATGAAGCAAATAAACTTTACAAGCTTAATCCAATTTTTGACTGGTCAAATGAAGAAGTTTGGAAATTTGTCAGGGAAAATCACATTCCATATAACATCCTTCATAATAGGGGATTTCCAAGCATCGGCTGTGCACCATGCACAAGGGCAGTTAAAGAAGGTGAGGACATAAGGGCAGGTCGATGGTGGTGGGAAAATCCAGAACACAAGGAATGTGGCTTGCATAACAGATAATTTAAGGAGGAGTAAATTATGTATGAAAAGGTGTGTAAAGAGATGATTGCTTATTTGGGCAGTGATGTAAGAAGAATCAACCATGCACTTAAGGTATGGGCTTTTGCAAGAATTATTGGAGAAAATGAAAACCTTGATGAGTTTAGTAAAGATGTAGTTAACTATACGGCAATTTTGCATGACATAGGCATAAAAGAGGCCGAAAGAAAATATGATTCAAATGCAGGAACATATCAGGAAAAAGAGGGGCCAGCTATTGCAAAAGATATACTTACAAAAATTGGTGTTGATAATAGTATTATTGAAAGGGTTTGTTTCATCATAGGGCATCATCATACTTACAACAAAATTGATGGACTGGATTTTCAGATTATAGTAGAGGCTGATTTTTTAGTGAACATCTATGAAGATGAAATGAAAAAAGAAGCCATAGAAAAGATAAAAAATAGCTATTTTAAAACCAGAACAGCTTTAGAACTTATAAGAACAATGTATCTTTAAAATTGGAGGTTAGATAGTGATAATTATTCTTACGAGCTTAATATCTATATTTCTTGCTATGAATATGGGAGCAAGTGGATTTTCTATCTCTTTTACTCCATCTTACGGATGTGGTATTATAAAAAGAAGAAAAGCAATATTTTTGTATACTCTATTTGTGTTTTTAGGAGCAATTTTAATAGGCCCAAGAGTGGTAGAAACACTTACAATAAAGTTAGTGAAAGGTTTTAACAGTCAATTATCAGGTATTCTTATTCTTACCTCTGCTTCCATTACTATGTTTTTAGCAAATATGCTTAAGATTCCGCAATCAACAAGTTTTGTTACTGTTGGAGCATTTATTGGGGCAGGATTGTTTTTTGGTAATGCTAACTATTTTAAACTGGCAGAGATATTTGTTGTTGCTGTCATCTTTTCACTTTTAGCCTTTGTTGTTACTTACCTTGTGATGAAAAATTTTTATCCGCCAAAGGAGAAAAATTTTAGAATCTATGAAAAATTTGTTGCAAATAATAAACTTGTAAAAAATTTTATTCTATGGACTGATTGTTATTCTGCTTTTGCAGTTGGTACCAACAATGTGGCTAATGTTGTTGCTCCGGTGATTATAGCTGGTGCAAGTCTTTCTTCTTTATGGCTATTTTTACTATTTGCACCATTTTTTGGAATCGGAGCACTACTTTTGGGTAAGGGACTTATCAATACGGTCTCAAAGGAGATAATTCCTTTAGGTGAAATCTCTGCAATGGTAATATCAATTGTTACTTCAAGCTTTGTTATTGTTGCTTCAATTTTAGGACTTCCTACGCCTTATGTTCAGTTTAGCACATTTGCTGTTCTTGGTGTAAGTGCAATTAAGGATGGAATTGGTCATACGACTAAAAAGGGAGTGGTGAAAAAAATACTTTTTGTATGGCTTATTGTGCCAGTGGTGACAATAGCGTTAAGTTATATGTTGCATAAAATTTTAATCAGATAGGAGGTATATATGGTTCAAAATTTCTTTCCAGGATTTGTAGTGAGTTTACGTGAAGGGCTTGAAATGTTTCTTGTTATTGGTGTTGTTCTTCGGGTGCTGAAAGAGGTCAAAAGAGAGGATCTTCTGAATTCTCTCTGGTACGGCTCTTTGGCTGGAGGTGTGGTTTCTATAGTAACGGGTTTACTTCTTGCATGGGTAAACACCATATTTAAAGTAGCAGATCTTTCGCTCAAGTTATGGGAAAGCATCATGAGTTTTATGGCACTCGTGCTGATTTCAACTTTGATTGTATGGATGATAAAATATGGTCGTAATATGGTTCATCAGGTAGAAGCACAGACGAAAACCAAGCTATCCAGAATAGGTATATTTTTACTTGCTCTTGTTTTGGTGGCAAGAGAGGGAATAGAGATTGCTCTCTTTTCTTTTGTTGGTAAATATACCATCTTTGCTCTTGGAATCGGGCTTTTTGTTGCCCTTTTTATTACTATTCTTATATACCTTTCAATTTTGAGAATTCCTATAAATAAAATATTTTCTCTCACTTTGATTTATATAATTTTGCAGGCTGGATATCTCTTTGGGTATAGTGTACATGAGTTTTTATCATATTTGAAAGAGTTGAAAGTACTTGCCAAAGATTCACTCTTTCTGATAAAAGTTTTTGACTTGTCTGGAGGTATCTTAGATCATAAGACTGGAAGTCTCGGGCTTCCACTGAATGTCCTTGTGGGATGGTATTCCAAACCAGAGTGGTTACAATTTTTGATACAATACCTTTATACGATTTTTCTCTCTATTTATTGGTACCTTACAAATAAGAAGGAGAAAAAAAATGAAAGATGATGTAGTATTTAATAGTGTGCTTGAACTCATAGGCCATACACCAATAGTTAAACTAAGTAGAATTGTGCCAGACGGTTATGCTGATATATATGTCAAACTTGAATCCTTTAATCCAGGTGGAAGCATAAAGGACAGAATAGCATTGTCAATGATAGAGGATGCTGAAAATAAGGGATTCTTAAAGCCAGGATCAACAATAATAGAGCCAACATCTGGAAATACTGGAATAGGTATTGCTATGATATGTGCTGTAAAGGGTTATAGATGCATTCTTGTTATGCCTGAGTCAATGAGTCTTGAAAGAATTTATATTTTAAAATCTTATGGTGCTGAGGTTGTACTTACCCCTGCTTACGAGGGAATGGAAGGTTCAATAAAAAAGGCTGATGAGTTAAATAAAAAGATAGAAAATTCCATAATTCTAAGACAGTTTGATAATCCAGCCAACCCTGAAATACATAGAAAAACAACTGCACAGGAGATTTTAAGGGTAATGGATAAAATTGATGCCTTCGTTGCTGGTATAGGAACTGGTGGGACAATAACAGGTGTTGGAGAAATTTTAAAGAAAACCAATCCTAATATACAGATAGTTGGAGTAGAGCCAGAAGCTTCTGCTGTACTATCAGGTGAGAAACCAGGGCCACACAAGATACCCGGTATCGGTGCAGGCTTTATTCCTTCAATATTAAATCTTTCTATTATAGATAGAATAATAAAGGTTAGTGATAATGATGCATACAAAATGTCCACAAGACTTGCAAGAGAGGAGGGACTTTTTGTGGGAATTTCAGCTGGAGCTAATGTTTACGCGAGTTTGGAGGTGGCAAAAAAGCTTGGTAGAGGTAAAAAGGTAGTCACTGTGCTACCAGATACAGGAGAAAGATACTTTAGTGTTTCACAGTATTACAATGTTTAGGGGGTTATATGGATAGATTATCAAAACTTGAAGCACACAGCATTTTTATATTGAGAGAAGCCTACAGAGAGTTTAAAAATAAAAATCTTGTAATGCTCTGGTCAATTGGAAAGGATAGTACAGTACTTCTTGCACTTGCAAGAAAGGCATTTTTTGGACATATACCTTTTCCTTTACTTCATATTGATACACATTTTAAAATTCCAGAGATGATAGAGTATAGAAATAAACTTGCTTTAGAGCTGGGGCTTGAGCTTATTTACGGAGAAAATAAAGAAGCACTCATGAATAAACAAACCTTTCCTGATGGTAATGTCGATAGAATTACATGCTGTAAGTATCTGAAAGCAGATGCATTAAAGTACACATTATCTGGAGAGTGGCCAAGGTATAGGCTTAACCATAAAACAGGTAAATTTGAATTGTGGGAAAACAAGGAACCTTTTGGAGGGGTAATTGTTGGTATAAGGGCAGACGAAGAGGGAAGTAGATCGAAGGAAAGATATTTTTCTCCAAGAGGTATGGAAAGCGAATGGAATATAGCCGAGCAACCACCGGAGATATGGAACTATTTTAATACAAGTTTTCCACCGAAAACTCATATTAGAATTCATCCTTTACTTGACTGGACAGAACTTGATATATGGGAGTATATTGAAAGAGAAAATATTCCAGTTGTATCTTTGTATTTTGATCGGGGTGATGGAAAAAGGTATCGTTCTTTGGGGTGTGCTCCATGTACAAAACCGGTTGAATCAACTGCAAAAAATGTAAAAGAAATTATCGAAGAACTTAAGACTGGAAAATTTGCAAAAGTAGCAGAAAGATCAGGTAGAGAACAGGACAAAGAAGATGCTGGAACTTTAGAAACTCTTAGAAAAGACGGCTATATGTAAGCTTATTTAATCGGAGGAAGAAATGTCAGAAAGAAGGGAAGAACTAAAGATAGTTATTATCGGCCATGTTGACCATGGTAAAAGTACACTTGTTGGAAGGCTTTTGGCAGATACAAATTCCCTGCCAGAAGGAAAACTTGAAAGTGTTAAGGCATACTGTGAGAAAAATGCTAAAACTTTTGAGTATGCGTTTTTGCTTGATGCACTAAAGGAAGAACAATCTCAGGGAATAACAATAGATGCCGCAAGATGCTTTTTTAAAACTACTAAGAGGGATTATCTTATCATCGATGCCCCCGGGCACTTTGAGTTTATAAAAAATATGGTAACAGGTGCTTCGAGGGCTGATGCTGCAATTATAGTTGTTGATGCTAAAGAAGGCATAAGGGAAAACACAAAAAGGCATGGCTATCTTCTTTCTATGCTTGGACTTGATAATGTTTGTGTCGTTGTAAATAAAATGGATCTAGTTGGTTATAAAAAAGAGATTTTTGATAATATCTATTCTGAATATTATAGTTTTCTTGAGTCCATAGGTATAAAGAATGTAGATTTTATACCTGTCAGTGCTAAAAATGGAGAAAATGTAGTAATTAAGTCAGAAAATCTTAAATGGTACAATGGAAATACTGTCCTTGAAGAAATAGAAAGCTGGAAGGTAGTAGACAACAGGGAATATTTACCATTTAGATTTTTTGTGCAGGATGTATATAAGTTTACATCTGGAAACGATGAAAGAAGAATCCTTGCTGGGACAATAGATTATGGAAGAATTAGAAAAGGTGATAAAGTTAGATTTTATCCATCCCAAAAATCTTCTTTTATAAAATCTATCGAATTCTTTCCATCTGTGATTGAAGAAAGTAGAGCAGGTGAAAGTGTTGGCTTTACAATTACTGATCCTTTTTATATCTCCAGCGGAGAACTTATGGTAAAAAGTGAAGATGAATTAAAACCTTTTGCATCGAGAAAGTTTCTTGCTAACATTTTCTGGATGGGTTTAGGTCCGCTTTTGATGGGAAAACCTTATCAGGCAAAAATCGGGACACAGAAAGTAAATGTTAAAATAGTTAATATAGAAAAGGTGATTGATGCTGTAGATCCTCAGAATGTCTACAAAAAAAATAAACTTGATCGCTATGATATAGGAGTTTGTGAAGTTGAAACTTTAAAACCTGTGGCTTTTGATACTATAGAGAATTTAAAATCAACATCAAGATTTGTCCTGATAGACCAGTATACCATTTCTGGATGTGGTATAATTCTAAAAAATTTAACCGATACATCTCTCTCAATAGAAAAAGAGATTGAAAGAAGAGAAAAACTCTGGGAGAGAGGTTATATTACTAAAGAAAATAGAGAGGAAAAATACAGGCATAGAGGGAAATTTATACTTATAATTGGTGAAAATGTAGAAAAGACAACAGAGATAGCAAAAATTCTGGAAAAAAGACTATTTAATTCTAATAAAAAAGTTTATTTTCTTTCTATAAATTCTCTTTTGGTTGGGCTTGACAGGGATATTACATTTAATGAAGAAATAGATAGAGAAGAAGAATTACGAAGGCTTGGAGAGATTGCCCATATTTTAACAGATGCTGGACTAATTTTCATAAGTGCTTTAGGTAGCATCGATAAGTATGAATTTGAATTGCTAAAATTACTTAATACACCATATGAGATACTAACTGTTGGTTCTTCAAAAACGGATATCAATTTAGATTTTTGCTATGATGAAAATGAAGAAATTGAAAGTGTAGTGGATAAAATTATTGCAGTACTGATTGATAAAGATATCATAGAGTATTTTATATAAACTTTCTTGGAGGAAAGATGCAATTTCTGCCAGTAGCTTTAAATATTACAGGAAAAAGAATTCTTATCATAGGCGGTGGTAAGGTTGCTTTGAAGAAAGCAAAGATTCTACTTAATTACACAGATGATATTACACTACTTGCAAAGGATTTTTTAGAGGAAATCTTTTCAGAACTAAAAGAAGTAAAATTTATAAAAAAAGAATATGAGAAAAATGACTTAAACGGCTTTTCAATAGTTTACATCTGTACTAATGATGAGGACTTAAACAGGCAAATTGCAGAGGATGCAAAAAAACTTGGACTACTTGTAAATGTATGTGATAGAAAAGAGATTTCAGATTTTATTTCCCCAGCAATATACAAAAAAGATAATATGAGTATTGCTGTTAGTAGTAATGGTGAAGATGTTAAAAAAAGTGTTTTTATTAGAGACAGGATAAAGGAGCTTTTTGAAAATGGTAACATTTGATGGAAAAGATTTTAATCACTCTATCGAAGAGAGGGAAAAATTTTTTAATATCGTTATGCAAAACAGACCTTTTTACTCTATATTAATTAAAACCTGCGATAGAACTGAAATTTACTATGAGAATTGTCATCCCGAAAACGACTTTAAAACAGTAGAGCATCTGTTTGGTCTTACAAGCGGTATTGAATCGCCTTTGATAGGTGAGACAGAAATTTTTAATCAGGTTAAAAATGCATATCTTAAAGCATTATCTGAAAATAGAGTAAGTAAGTTGCTTCACAATCTATTTCAAAGAGCTTTTCATGTTGGTAAAAAAGTAAGAAGCACAACAAAAATTTCTTATGGTGCTATTTCACATTCTTATGCTGCATTAAAAATAATTAAAAACTATTTTATTGATCTATATAAACTTAATATTACTATAATTGGAGTAAATAAACTAAATGAGGATGTGTTAAAGTACTTTCAAAAGTTTGGTGTAAGGCAAATTTATCTCGGGAATAGGACATACGAAAAAGCTATCGAGCTTGGTAAAAAATACAATGCCAATGTATTTAAACTTGATAAACTTCAAGATATTCTCAGTAAAACTGATGTCTTAATCAGTGCGACAAGTGCACCACACTCCATCGTAAAGGAAAATGACATAAATCCAGATAAAGATATGCTTATTATCGACCTTGCAGTTCCATATGATGTTGACCAGAAGGTAAGGTCTTTTAAAAACATAGTCTATTTTGATATTTGTGATGTAGAAAATATTGTAAAAGAGAGTTTAAAATTTAGAGAAGAGGAAAAAAACAAAGCCAAAGAGATTGTTTTAAATGAAACAGATAAATTTTTAAAAAATTTATATAAGGGGAAGTCAGTTGAAGCTTAAGGTAGTCGCAAGAAATTCAAATCTTTCTTTAAAACAGGTTGAAGAGGTATTTAATGAGCTTAATAAAAAATTAGAGTATGAAATAATCCCGCTTCTTTCGTACGGGGACAAGCATAAAGAAATTTCTCTTATGGATAACATTCCAGAAGATTTTTTTACAAAAGAACTCGATGAAGCTCTTTTAAATGATGAAGCAGATATTGCTATACATTCCGCAAAAGATCTTCCATTCCCACTTCCAAATGGTCTTGATCTCATTGCTCTTACAAAAGGAAAAACACAGCTCGATGCACTTGTAAGTAGAAATAATTTGTCATTAATGCAATTACCACCAAATGCGAGAATAGGACTTTCATCTGAATTGAGAAAAAAGAATATCTTATCAAAGAGGAAAGATCTTGAAATTGTAAGTATAAGGGGTACGATAGAAGAAAGGTTAAAACTAATTGAAGATGGTTATGTTGATGCAATTATTGTTGCTACCTGCGCTCTTGAAAGATTAGGACTTTCAGATAGAATTACAGAGATTTTACCATTTGAAACACATCCCTTGCAGGGAAAACTTGCTATTGTGGCAAAAAGTAATAGCCCTGAGTTAAGAAAACTCTTTTTTGATATAGATGAGAGAAAATTTTATGGTAAAGTCTACCTGGTAGGTGCTGGCCCTGGAGAAGTAGATCTACTTACGATAAAGGCTAAAGAATGCTTGCATTATGCTGATGTGATACTTTATGATGACCTGATAAATCCAGAAATTCTTGAGTTTGCATCAAAAAACTCAACTAAAATTTATGTGGGAAAGAGAAATGGCAAACATTCCATTGAGCAGGAAGAAATAAATAAAATGCTTTATAAGTTTGCGTTAGAAGGAAAAAATGTAGCAAGGCTTAAGGGCGGAGATCCACTGGTTTTTGGAAGAGCCCAGGAAGAAATCAATTATCTTTTAGAAAGGTTTGTTAGTGTTGAAATAATAAATGGCATAAGTGCGGCTTTTTCATCTGCAGCTACACTCGGGATATCTTTGACTAATAGAGAATATGGAAGCAGGATAATCTTTGAGAGTGGACATATTAAAGGAAAAGAACATAAAGATAGTGTAAGTAGCTATATTTTCTATATGGGGGCATCTTCTAAAAAAGAAATATATGAAAAGCTAAAAAAAGAATTAAGTGATAATACTTTATGTGCAATTGTACAGAATACCTCTTTGCCAGAGGAAAGGTATGTAATAACGAATTTGAAGAATTTGCCAGTTGTTGACTTACAGTCTCCTGTTATTATAATTGCGGGGGATGTTTTAAAACATTCAATAAAACAAAATAGAATTCTTTATACAGGTATAAACCCTTTTGAAACACTTTCAAAAATACCGGGCGTTATAGTTTACTATCCTTTGATAAAAAGAGAAAAAATTACTCCTTTGCCTGAGATTGATTTTAAAAATTATGAAGTTATAATTTTTACATCACAATTTGCTGTGGATGTTTTTACTGATTATTATGGAGTTCATCTGGACAAAAAAGTTTATGCAATAGGTGAAAGAACAAAAGAAAATTTGATCGAACGAGGTTATAAAAGTATAATTTTGCCTATGAAATATGATTCTTATGCACTTTATGACCTGCTTATGGCAAATGAATATGGAAAACCTATTTTGTACCCCTGTTCTAATAAAACTTCAAATTCTTTATTATCAATGGAAAATATTACACCACTGGTTGTCTACAGAACTGTTGAAACAAAACAAAAGCTGCTGGATTTAACTTTATTTGACGGAATATATTTTGCTTCTGTTAGCACGGTTAACGCTTTTATGAAAATGTATAGAGAAATTCCTTCACATTTTATTATATATGTCGGTGGCATAAAAACTTATGGAACACTTGTCTCCTTTGGTTTAGAAAATAGGACAATAATTTTAGAAAAAAATATTCAATCAGAGGGATAAAATGTTTAAAAGGTTTAGAGAAAGAAGAGTTGATAGAGCTACAAGGTTAAATTATCAGGAAACATTTCTTTCAAAGGAAGATTTTGTTTTTCCATTATTTATTGTATCTGGAAGGAGAAGAAAGGAAAGTATTCAATCTATGAAAAACATTTATAGAATGAGTGTTGACCTTGCTATAGAAGAGATAGAAAGCTTGAAGGAAAAAGGGCTAAAGTCCATTTTAATCTTTGGAGTACCAGATAAAAAGGGTGTGGAACTTGCCTATGATGATGAGGGAATTGTCCAGAATGCGGTAAGAGAGATAAAATCAGCTGTAAAAGACATTACTGTCATTACAGATGTTTGTCTTTGTTCATATAATCCTACAGGACATTGTCATGTAGGTGATAATGATAAAACCTGTGAAATACTTGCAAAGGTGGCATTATCACATGCAAAAGCTGGGGCAGATATTGTTGCACCATCAGATATGATGGATGGTAGAGTTTATTACATTCGTAAACTACTTGATGAAAATGGATTTTCTACGCCAATTCTTTCTTATGCAGCGAAGTTTGCTTCTAATCTTTATGGGCCATTTCGTGAAGCGGCTGATTCAACTCCTGCATACGGGGATAGAAAGAGTTATCAGATGAATTATGCAAATTCTTTCGAAGCACTTGAAGAAATAGAAGAAGATATAAAAGAAGGTGCTCTAATGGTAATGATAAAGCCAGCAATGAGCTATCTTGATGTTATTCATAAGGCAAAAGAAAAGTTTAAAGTTCCTTTATATGCTTACAATGTTTCCGGAGAATATGCAATGATTAATTATCTAATTGAGAGCGGACTTGCTAAAGAGGAGTTGATTTATGAAATTCTTATTTGTATAAAAAGGGCTGGTGCCGATAAAATAGTAAGTTATTTTACACCATATATATTGGAGAAAATAGATGAGTACCAATCTATTTAATGAAGCAAAAAAATACATAGCTGGTGGAGTAAACTCCCCTGTAAGAAGTTTTAAAATGGTTGATTTACCACCTCTATTTGTAAGAAAAGCCGGGGGTAAATATATCTATACAGAAGACAACAGAAAGCTTACTGACTACTCTCTTTCCTGGGGAGCAATTATACTTGGACATGATAACATTGTGGTAAAAAAAGCTGTAAAGAAAGCTATAGATAATGGATTAAACTTTGGGTTCTGTCATAAAGCTGAAACTACTCTTGCAAGGCTTATTCAAACTGCATTTCCATCAATGGAGCTGATGAGATTTGTAAATTCTGGCACAGAAGCTGTAATGAGTGCAATAAGAGTTGCAAGGGGTTTTACGAAAAGAAAGAAGATCCTAAAGTTTGATGGTTGTTACCATGGACATTCTGACTATCTTCTTGTAAAAAGTGGTTCAGGACTTTCGGAAATAAAACAAGCTTCATCCAGCGGTGTTCCAGAGGAAATGGTTTATAATACAATCTCCATTCCATTTAATAATATTGAAGCATTAAATGAAATTTTTACAAGGTATGGAAAGGAACTTGCATGCGTAATTATTGAACTTATACCTGCAAATATGGGGGTTATCTTACCGGATGATAAATTTATTGATACACTTTTAAAACTATGTAAAGAATATGAAGTTCTTTTGATTGCCGATGAAGTTATCACTGGCTTTAGGGTTGCTTTAGGTGGTGCCCAGGAAATTTTTGGGATAAAGCCAGACCTTACAGTTCTTGGTAAAATTATCGGAGGTGGATTACCTGTGGGATGCTTTGGGGGAAGAAAAGAAATAATGGAATGTCTTGCTCCAGTGGGTGAAGTCTATCAGGCTGGGACACTCTCCGGTAATCCAGTGGTAATGAATGCCGGGATTGCTGTTTTAAGCTATATACTTTCTCATAAGGAAATATACAAAAAAATGCGGGATTTGGTTTTCTATTTTTCAAGTGAATGGAAAAAACTTTTTATACCACTCAGGCTTAATGCTTTTTCTACAATTTTTGCTATCTTTTATACTCAAGATGAAGTGAGAAATTATGAAGATGCAAAAAGACAGGATATAAATATGTTTAAAAAAATCTACATAAAACTACTGAACGGGAAAATCCTTTTTCCACCTTCCTGTTATGAAGCATGTTTTTTATCAATCTTGCATAATGAAAATGATATTGAAAGAGTTTTAGGTATTTTTTCTAAAAATTTTGCTTGATATGCTTCCAGATGTATTTTATATTCCGAAAAGATAATTTAAAAATTTTTTATGTTTTTCTTGACTTTAAAATTTTTTAATATTAAAATATACTATAGGTGGGTATACTATACAAATCTTTCGGGAGGATTTTATGGCAAAGCAGAAATCAATTATTCTGGTGGAAGGGATGCATTGCTCGGCATTGGAATGAATCTACTTGGAATATTTTCATTCTCTTCTTTTGTTTCAAAGCTCTTTGCCAGTTTGTATGATAGAATTAATCCGAAAGGTAGAAAGTTGAGTCCTTTTGTAGTAGGTTTACTAAATGGCTTTATGCCTTGTGGACCACTTCAGGGCATGCAAATGTATGCACTTAGTACCGGAAGCTTTATCATCGGCAGTCTATCTATGTTTTTCTTTGCGTTAGGTACATTTCCACTTATGTTTTTTCTCGGTGCATTAACTTCATTTTTGTCAAAGGAATTTGCCGGTAGTATGATGAAACTAAGTGGAATTATAGTTATATTTCTAAGTATAACGATGTTTTCAAATGGATTAACACTGACGGGCAATCCTCTTTTAAACAGAAATGAAAAGAATTTTAATGTTGCAGAGTTAAAAGAAAATATTCAGATAGTTATTACAGAGATAGAACCCAATAGATACCCACCGATAGTGGTTCAAAAAGGTGTTCCTGTAAGATGGATTATAAAGACAAGAGAAGAAAACTTAAATAGCTGTAACAATGCAATTGTTATACCAGCTTATAATATTGAAAAAAAACTACAGGTTGGTGAAAATATAATCGAATTTACTCCGACTAATGAAGGAAATATTTACTACTCTTGCTGGATGGGAATGATTTCAAGCACCATAAAGGTAGTAAAGGATATAATCCAGTCTTCTGTGATAACTGAAAGTGAAATTCCACAGTTGGGTAAAAATCAAGGGAGTTGTTGTGCCGTTGGCAATAGTGGAAAATATGCTGGTGGTAGTTTACCACTTGATAAAATAGGTATTGCAAAAATTAAAGATGGGATCCCGGAGGTTATAATTGATGTAGATGAAAATGGATATACTCCTTCTGTAGTAGTTTTACAAAAGAATATTAATGCAAAAATAAAGTTTAATCCTAGAAGACTTACAAGCTGTAATTATATAGTCATCTTTCCAGAATACAGGGGAAAACTTGATTTAAGCGTTGGTCAATGGGAAACTCCACTCCTTGCTGTTTCACAAGATTTTACTTTTACCTGTGGTATGAATATGCTTTTTGGTTATGCAAAAGTCGTGGATGATCTCAAAAAGGTAAATCTTGAGCAAATAAAAAAGGAACTTGAAAACTACAGAGCCCCAAACTCAGGTGGATGTTGTGGGTTGTAGAGTGTAGTTAAATTTAGAAAAAATTTTTTTGTAAAATACTTGACAAAATGATACCATTATGGTATCATTTAAGCATGATAAGATCAATAAACAAAGAAACAGATGTTGCAATTCTGGTTCTTCAGTATATCGCAAAAAAGAAAGAGCTTGTAACTGTCACAGAATTAACTAAGAAACTTAAAGTCCAGAGGCCTTTTTTGCGAAAGGTGCTTCAGATACTTGCAAAAAATGGTGTGCTTAAGTCTATAAAGGGTAAAAATGGTGGATTTATACTTGAAAAAAATCCAGAAGAAATTTCAATATTTGATATTGTTAAAATATTTCAAAATGGATTTGAGTTTTTAAACTGTGTTGATGAAAATGGTAAAGAATGTATTTTGATAAAAACTTGTAAATTAAGGCGGAAATTGTTAAAACTTGAAGAAATGATGAAGGATGAATTTGTAAATACAAGTATATTCGAGCTTATTTAGCTTAATTTTTAAATCCTTACTAACAAAAGGAGGTTTTGTGTTAAGAGATATAATCATTATTGATGAAGAAAAATGTAATGGATGTGGACTCTGTGTGCCTAATTGCCCTGAGGGGGCTTTACAGGTTATAGACGGAAAGGTAAGACTTGTTTCTGATCTACTCTGTGATGGCCTTGGTGCTTGTGTAGGTGAATGTCCAGTTGGAGCACTAAAAGTAGAAAAGAGAGAGGTTGAACCTTATGACGAAAGAAAGGTTATGGAAAATATAATTAAAGCTGGTAAAAACACAATAAAAGCTCACTTGAAACATCTTTATGAACATAATCAGATAGCTTATCTTGAAATTGCACTAAATGTTTTGAAAGAAAAAAACATAGAAATTCCAGATTTTAAGGAGGGAAATATGCATTCTGGAGGTTGTCCTGGTTCACAGATAATTGATTTCAGTGAGGATAAAGCATTAAACAGCGAAGTTAATGGATATGTTCCATCTCAGTTAAGACAGTGGCCTATTCAACTTCATCTTGTAAGTCCAGAGGCTCCATATTATTCAAAAGCCGATGTTTTGCTTGCAGCTGATTGTACAGCTTTTGCTTATGGAAATTTTCATAATGATTTCTTAAAAGGAAAGGCAATAGCAATAGCATGTCCAAAGCTTGATGAGGGACAGGATATATATGTAGAAAAGATAAAAAATCTTGTGGATATCGCAAAGATTAATACTCTAACTGTTGCAATAATGCAGGTGCCATGCTGTTTTGGTTTGCTTGAGCTTGCTAAAAAGGCCCTTTCTCAGACAAATAGAAAAGTTCCTCTAAAGTATGTCGTCGTGAGTTTAAGAGGAGAAATACTTGAGGAATCCTGGGTTTAATAAAGTTGATATATTCCAGGGAGGTATTTTATGTACAAAAGCAGCGTAGAAGCTTTTGCAAACTTAGCAAAGGAAAAATCGAATTTGCTAAGAAATAATTTCTTTGGATATTTTGTATCATCAGTGCTTGCGGGTATTTATGTGGGTTTTGGAATAGTACTTATTTTTGCTATCGGATCACCTTTATTTTCTAATAACAGCCCTTTTTTGAAATTTATAATGGGTATTTCTTTTGGTATAGCTTTGACTCTTGTCATTTTTGCTGGTTCTGAACTATATACACGGGAAATACAATAATATCAATTTTTGTTGTTTTATTTATCTTTTCAATCTCCATAACAGGATTTGCCATTTCATATAACTACTTATATACGAAATTTCGCATTATCTACGCTTTTTATCATTATACTACACCCAAAATTTTTTGTCAAGCAAATTAAATACATTCACTTACTTTTGATTCATTTTTCATAATTTTTCCTTTATTATTGCTCGCCACTTTCGTCTAACGTTTTGCAGCCACCCGAAGTTGGCGATTTTGGAGCACTTCGCTGTCACCCAGCACAAATATTTTGTAAGCAGCACTCAGCTTCAGTTTTACACGT